>Ga0209007_1000313_pt1 | contig 22857 bp, 13 predicted proteins | sample JacPinW_OM1H0_O2_FD_187961 | JGI IMG/M metagenome (GOLD analysis project Ga0209007, IMG submission 187961) | Forest soil microbial communities from Algoma, Ontario, Canada - Jack Pine, Ontario site 1_JW_OM1H0_O2 (SPAdes) (version 2) | ecosystem: Environmental > Terrestrial > Soil > Boreal... | reverse complement strand
GGTTTATGGCATCGAATCGGATCGCGAAGGGCGCCTATGGCTGAGCACCAACAACGGTCTGGCGCGCCTTGACCCACGGTTGCATTCCGTCAAGCTGTTCCATCAAGTTCACGGACTTCAGGACGAGGAATTCAATAGCAATGCGCACTTCCGCAGCGCCGACGGCATTTTGTATTTCGGCGGTAATCACGGCTTCAATGCCTTTTCGCCCAATCTTATCGCCTCCGAAGGACCCGCTCCCCCGGTGGTGTTGACCATGGTTTCGAAGCTCAATCAGCCCCTGACGGCGCAAGAGCTGCCGAGCGCCACGCATCCACTGGCATTGGCCTACGACGACAAGATGGTCACCTTGGATTTTTCAGCTCTGGATTTCACCTCGCCTGCCGACAACCATTACTCCTACCAGCTCGAAGGATTCAACAACGGCTGGATCGATGCGGGAACGGCCCATCGGGCAACGTATGCCAATTTGGATGCGGGCAACTACACTTTCAAGGTGCGTGCGTCCAATGCCGATGGCATCTGGAGTGAGGACAGCTTGAGCATCACGGTCCATGTGGCGCCCGCTCCCTGGAATACGCTGGCCGCGCGAATCGTGTATTTTCTGATTGGCTTGGGCGTGCTCGCGTATCTATGGCGCTATCAGCGTCAGCGCCGCGAGCGGGAACTGCACTACAGCCGCGAACTCGAACACACGGTGCGGATCCGAACGCACGAACTCGAGGAGCGCAATCAGCAGCTGCAGGTGCTCAGCCGTGCCAAGAGCGACTTCGTCGCGCGCATGAGCCATGAGCTGCGCACGCCGATGAATGGCGTTCTCGGCATGACCAGCTTATTGCTCGACACGCACATCGACCGTTCGCAGCGGCGCTTTGCCGAGGCCATTCACCGCTCGGCCGATTCGCTGCTGGCCATCGTCGATGACGTGCTCGATTTCTCGAAAATCGAGGCGGGCCGATTGCAGTTGGAGTCCGCGGAATGCGATTTGATCGAGATCCTGGAACAAACGGTGGAAATGCTGGCCGCCCGCGCCGCGACCAAGGGCATCGAGCTGTTGTGCGATTCGCCGCCGGCCAATCTGCCGCGGGTGAAGCTGGATGCCGTGCGACTGCGCCAGGTACTCGTGAACCTCGGCGGCAACGCGGTGAAATTCACCGAGCGCGGCGAGGTCATCGTGCGCCTCAGCTCATCGGGCGCAGCAGACGGATCGCTGAATATACGCGTTGAAGTGGCTGATACCGGAGTGGGCATCGCACCGGAAAGCCAGGCGAGAATATTTGATGAATTCGCCCAGGAAGACGCCTCGACCACGCGCCGCTTCGGCGGTACCGGCCTTGGCCTCGCGATCTCGCGCCAGCTCATTGAACTCATGGGCGGCCGCCTCGAAGTGAGCAGCACGCTCGGCAAAGGCTCCACATTCTCGTTCGAACTGTCGCTGCCGCTCGCCGATCCGGCGTCGCAAATGCCGGCGCCGCCCCGCAGCCTGAATGGCGCTCGGGTTCTGGTGGTGCATGAGAATGCAGCGGCGCGCATGCTGCTGGGAAAGACGTTGCGAGCCTGGAGCGCGCGTCCGACCGAGGTCGCATCGCTGGCCGAGGCGCTCAGCGCCGCAACCGGTCCCAAGTACGATGCGCTGATTATCGATGAGTGCTTGATTGCTGAATCGATGAGCCTCTGGCAGGAAGTACGCGGCCGATTGGGAACGAGCCTGCGCACCATTCGCCTGCTGAGTTTCGTTACCTTGAGTTCGAGCAGCGCCGCCGCCGACCCGTTGTTGGACACCGAGCTTACCAAGCCGATACGTCTGGCCGAGCTGCACAGAGCATTGACCGGCTGTTCCGATGACAGCACGCCGCTGACGGAACGAACCGTTGCATTGAAGAAGCCCGCGGGGATGCTGCCTGCGCTTCACGGCCGCGTCCTGGTGGTCGAAGATCAGCCTTTGAATCGGGAAGTGGCCATCGGCATGCTGGCCTCCATGGGTCTGGAGGTTGAAACCGCGCATCACGGTCAACAGGCCCTCGACATCATTCAATCGCGCTCTTTCGATGCCGTCTTGATGGACTGCGAAATGCCGGTGATGGATGGGTTTTCGGCGACGCGGGCGTTGCGCGCCCGCGAGCAGGCCGGCGTGCACATTCCCATCATCGCCCTGACCGCCGATGTCACCAGCGCCGGGCGCGCGGCGTGTCTCGCGGCCGGAATGGACGATCATTTGGCAAAGCCGTTCCGGCGCGAAGCGCTGCACGGCATTCTCGCGCGTTGGTTGGGCCAGCGTCACTTTAAGCCGCCGATGGCGCCAACCGCGACGCCCGGGCCGTCCGTCGGTGCGCCGCTTCTCGATGGCGCGACGCTGGATGCGCTGCGCGCGTTGCCGCGCAGCGGTCCCAAAGACATGCTCGCGCATATCGGTGAACTCTATTTGCTGGATTCGCGCCGGCTCATCGCGACGATCGAAGAATCGTTGGAATCCGCAAACGGTCCGGAACTGGCGCGCGCGGCCCACGCTTGGCGCTCATACAACGGCAACGTCGGCGCCAATGCTCTGGCCCAGCTGTGCCGCGAACTCGAGGAGGCGGCGCGGGCGGCGAATTTCGCCGGCGCACGCGCAACCTACACGCAGATACAGGCGCTGCACAATCGCGTGCGCGACGAGCTGCAGCTGGAAATGCGCAAATCCGCATGAAACCACCGACCAAACCAATTCGGGTGCTGATCGCCGACGACGATGCGATCTTGCGTGAGATCGCCGGCGCCATGCTCAAAGAGGCGGGTTTCGCGGTGCAGTCCGTGGTCAGCGGCGATGCGGCCGTTGCCGCGTGTGCGCTGCGAATGCCGGATATCGCGCTGCTCGATGTGGAAATGGCTGAAGGCGACGGCTATCAAGCGTGCACCAACATCCGCTTGCTGCCGGGCGGAGCGGATCTACCCATTGTGATGGTGACGGGCTGCGATGACACCGCCTCGATCGATCAGGCCTATGAGGCCGGCGCGACGGATTTCATCGTCAAACCCATAAACTGGGCGCTCCTGACGCACCGCATTCGCTATGTCATGCGCGGTGCGCGCACCATCGAAGCGCTGCGATTCAGCGAACAAAAGAATGCGGCATTGCTCAGGGCCATACCCGACGGCATCTTTCTCGTGGACAGTGAAGGTACCATCGGCCATTGTTTCAGTCCCATCGAGGGATTGTCGAATATTGCGGGGCGAGAGAGCGAATCGCATTCGCTGTTCGATCTATTGCCTTTGGCCAACCGCGGGCATGCGATGGATTGTCTGAGCGCGACGCTGCGCGGCGAGCCGGCGGCATTTGAGTTTTCATTGGAGGGCAAGACGCTCCCGGTTCGCCACTTCGAATGCCGCTACCTGCCGAATTCCGGCGGCCAGGTCCTCGCCATCATTCGCGACATTACCGCCCGCAAGGAAACCGACGCGCGGATCCATCGGCTGGCGTATTTCGATGCGCTAACCGGGCTGCCCAACCGCGAGTGGATTCGGGAGTACGTAGCGCAAGTGCTCTCAGAGGCGCGGCGGCGCCATCGGCACGTGGCTTTGCTCTACATCGATTTGGATCAATTCAAGCGCGTCAATGACACCTTGGGTCACGGCACCGGCGATGCTCTGCTGTGTCAAGTTGCGGGAAGACTGCAGGGCGCAATCGACCAGATCGGCATCGACGGGGTGCAGGGGCAAATCGCTCGTCTGGGGGGCGATGAGTTCATGATTGTGCTCACCGGCTTGAGAGATGCGATGCATGCGGAGCAAGCGGCGGAGAGAATGCTGACCGAGCACGCGGTACCGTATTGGCACGCGAGTTACGAGCTGGTCGTGACGTCCAGCATCGGCGTCGCCAAGTATCCCGAACATGGCGATGATGTGCAGAGCCTGCTCAAGAATGCCGAGGCTGCCATGTATGAGGCCAAGTCGAGCGGCCGAAATCAGCTGCGAGTGTACGACTGCGCGGTCAGCGCGCGCGCGCTGAAGCGCTTGTCGCTGGAAATGGAACTGAGGCGTGCCGTTGAAGATTCAAGCCTCGAGGTTTACTACCAGCCAAAATACGCTGCGCGATCGCTCGATCTGGTGGGTGGAGAGGCGCTGCTGCGCTGGTTCCATCCCACGAGAGGTCAGATTCCGACCGCCGATTTTATCGCTATCGCCGAGGAGACTGGCCTGATTGCAGATATCGGCAAATGGACATTGCAGCGGGTTTGCCGCGATATGACAGAGTGGCGTGCTGCGGGATTGGCGCCGCCGCGCATTGCCGTGAATGTCTCCGGGCGGGACTTCGCGCATCCGGAGGCGCTGCTCAAGATCAGCGATATCGTCGCTCAGGCGAAATTGTCGCCGTCGCTGTTCGAGCTGGAACTGACCGAAGGCGTTTTGATGCGCGATGCCGAAGCTGGGCGCCGTTCGCTGTTGGCGCTCAAGGAATTCGGATTTGCGCTCGCCGTCGATGACTTCGGTACCGGCTACTGTTCGTTGAATTATTTGAAGCGTTTTCCGCTCGATACGTTGAAGATCGATCGCTCCTTTGTCGCGGACATCAGCGAGGATCCTGACGATGCGGCGATCGTGCGCGCCATTATTGCGCTCGGGCACAACTTGAGTCTCAAGATCGTTGCCGAAGGCGTGACAACCCAAGCACAACTCAAATTCCTCCAGGCCGAGGGCTGCGATGCCATTCAGGGATTTCTCATGAGTCCGGCGATCGCCGCGGATGCGTTTGTCGAGGTTCTGCGCCTGGCGCCGGCGGCGGGGATCCGCGATGCCGCCGCACCTATTCGCCAGGTGGGATCACTTGGCGGCGCGCGTGCACGCAGGTGATGAACGCCGCGTAGCTCCACGCCAACTGCTGCGCGGAGCGCTGCACGCCGGTATGCTGATCAAATTGTTCGGACAGCTCCCCGCTCGCCGGGGTGTAGGCGCGTACCGTTTCCAGGAACGCATCGCCGCGGTCGATCAGCTCCTGCATCGCCGGGGACCGCGCCGCGGCTCGAAAGCAAAACTCGGCGGCCGCCAGGGTCGAAAAATAATAGGCGCCGCCCGAATAGTAAACATCCCCCGCGTAGCGTCCCATCGCCGGGCCGCGAGCGACACCGCGGTTTTTATTGATGGCATATTCAGCGTCAAACAACGCCTCCAATCTCGCCAACGTCGCGTGCATGCGCGGATCTCGCACGGAGTGGGTGGCAGAGTCTGCTCCGGCGTGAATCGCGGCGAAAATGACCGAGATATCGAGTTCCTTCGTCGACGGCGCGTTAGATTCCAGGATGCGCGACTTGTAGAACTGCAAATCTTCGCGCCAGAAGCCATCCAACGCGCTTAAGATCGCGTTCGCCTCGGCGCGGCAAGCGGCCGCATCCGCCTGTTCGCCTCGCTGCCCGAACCAATCCGCGCCGCCTTCCAATGCGCGCGCCGATGCCCGCAACGTGTAGTAGTGCTGTCCCTTCTCCTCCTCCCAAATATCGAAACTGGCTTCACGCCAGTGATGCAGCGTAAAGCGCAGATCCGCCCGGAGCAGCGCATCGACTTGCGCTGCGAGCTCATCATCCAAGCGGACCGTGCCGCGCCAATGCAGCAGCGCAATCGCCCGCATGGCCGGGCCGTCATATTGCGGACGCGGCCATTTGGAAATGTCCAGCGTGCCGTCGGGGTTGACCCGGGTCTCGCCCAGGAGCGCCGCGCCGTGAGCCGCCGCCAGATCTGCCTCCGGACGCACGTATTGACGAAAGTCGGGGGCAATCGCATCGCGCCAAGCCGATTGGCCCAAGGCGCGTCCATCCAAATCCTGCAGCGCCAGGCTGAAGCGGACAAAGTCCGCGAAGTGCGTGAAGAACTCGCCATCGATCCCATTGTCTTCGAACAGAATGCGCAAAGCGTCAATCACGACGGCGGAATCGCGAAACCAATGGAAGAAATAATCCGGCTCCGGATCATAGGCACCCAGCACGGGCGAGGCGACGATGGAGCCTTTCCGCGGTCGCACCGATTGCGCGAAGCCGGGCCGGTTCTTGACGATGCCGAGCGGGGAGACGCTGCGCAGCATGGCGACCGCGCTGTGCCGATATTGACGCTCAATCCAGCGCTTGAGCGGCTCCATCAGCGGCTGAAACTCAATGCCCGCAGCCCCGCTTGGATTTCTGGCGCCTTCATGAACAATTTCCATAAAAGGCCGGTGCGGTGGTTTTCGATCATCACGACAATCGGACCCTGATCGATGGCGAGATAGGTGTCCGCGTACCATTTCCTAGACTCGCAGAACGCGTCGACGAAACCAAATCGGCCCCAAATTTTTTCGCCATGCACTTTGAGGAAGTGACGCATCGCCTGGATGGCTTCCTTTGGCGCGTAGGGCATGCTGGAAATGGCGGCGGTGGGCGAAATAGTGCCGTTGTCGCTATCCGGAGCATGCGCGCCATAGCCGTCGGGATCGTCGCTTGCCGTGAGACCCCAACAGGACGCGCTGTATCCCTTGTAATGCATCGGGTTCTTCACGCAGTGGGCGCGATTGATGCGCACATGGTTGACGTTCTGTTCCCAATAGCTGGCGTAGCGATCCGCCAAGTTTCGCGGGTCTATTCCGCAGAACGAGTACTGCGACAAGAACAGAGGGCCCCCAAAGGGAGCACCCAGGGGCAAGTCGATGTCGTAGTAGGATTTGCCGTTGAGGAAATTGCGCCCGACCGCGAATCCCTCGTGATAAACACGGGGATGGATGCGATAGCGCGGCGCCGATGCGGCGAGAACGTAGGTGACCAGACATTCATTCCAACCGCGGATCTCGTGGTCGAGCGCCCAGCCGTTGTTCGGGCTCCAATGCCACTGCAGCGCCGAGCCGCCGCGCGTGTACCAAGTCCATTCGACCTCGGCCCATAAGTAATCAATAAGCCCTCTGATCTTCGATTCCAGCGGGTTTTTGCGCTTGAAATATTCGCGCGCGCACAACAGACCCATGATCAGGAAAGATGTCTCGACCAGATCGCCACCGTCATCCTTGCGGCTGAAAGGAATCGTGGCGCCGGTGCGCCCATTCATGAAGTGCGGAAAGACACCGTGATAACAGGTCGCGCGATTCAGCAGCTCCAGCATGTGCCCAATGCGCTCGGCTGCCGCTGCCCGGGTTATCCATCCGCGCTCGGCCGCGACGATGTGCGCCATGACGCCGAAACCGGAGCCGCCGGTGGTGACCAGATCATCCGTAGGCGTAGCGCTGGTGGTACAGCGATCCGGCGCGAGCCCACTCACCGGATGCGAGGCCTCCCAAAAAAAAGCAAAGGTCTGTCGCTGCACCGCCTCGAGCAATTGTGATTCGGGTAAAGCGGCAAGTTCGGCGGGGCTCAAGCTGCGGTTCCTCATGGTTTTGGGCTCGTCGCGGGCGCGGGCGCGGGTGCGGGTGCCGAGGCCGGAGCCGCCTGACCCAGCGTTTTTAGCTTTTTGGCGGTGGGATCCATAATCAAGTGCAAAACCCTCGAAAACATTTGGTGTGCCTCGCTGCGGCCGATGTAGATCACACCCGATTGTGCAAGATCTTTGGTGAGAATGTCGACGGCGCGATCGAGCGCAACGTCGTCCAGCGAGTCGAGCACTTCGTCGATGAGGATCCAGGGAGCCTTGTGAGTGAGCACCCGCGCGGATGCCAGCGCCTGCTGTTCATCCTCGTTCAACTCGCGATCCCAACGCTCGGTGGAGTCGAGCTTTGGTATCAAGCGCTCCAAGCCCACGCGCGCCAGCGCGTCGGAACACGCTTTGGATTCAAAGTCGCTCGTCGGCTTAGGGTAGGCGAGAACCTCTCGCAGCGTGCCCGGAGGAAAATAAGGCGTGCGCGGCATGTAAAGGATTTCCTCGTCTTTAGGATGGGTGACGGTTCCCGAGCCCCAGGGCCACAAGCCCGCGAGGGCACGAAATAGCAGGGTTTTCCCTGTTCCCGATTCGCCTACGATGAGCACGCGCTCGCCGCGCTTGATCTGCACCTTCTTTTCCTGCAGCAGGGTGCAGCCGCTCGGCGATGAAATCTTCAGATCGTCCACTTCGAACTCTCCCGCCGGACCGGTCGAATACGAAATACGGTTCTCCACATCGTGCATGATGTCAGTGTCGATCACGGCGCGTCTAAAGCCCGCCACGCGCAGCAACGTCGCGCGCCAGTCCGCGATGGTGCTGAAATTATCCACGAACCAGCGCAATGATGACTGGACTTGCATGAAGGCGCCGGAGGCGAGCATCAGACCCCCAAAGGTGAGATTGCCGGCGAAATACAGGGGAGCGGCCACCAGAATTGGGGCGACCAACGTGAACCATCCATAGCCGGCCGTGATCCAGGTGAGGTTGGTCAGGCCGGTGACCAATCGCGCCGTGGCGGCCAGCACGCCCTTGAAATCCATATCAATGCGCCGCGCCTCGTCGGGCTCGCCGCCGCTCAAGGCGATGGCGTCGATGTGCTCGTTGACGCGTACCAGCGAGAAGCGCAGATCCGCCTCGCGTGCGTAACGATCCGCGTTGCGGTCGATCAGGCCGCGGCCCACCCAATAGCTGAGCAGCGACGCCGAGCCCGAATACACGACGGCCGCCCAGACCATATATCCCGGAATGACAATTTGCCGGCCGTCAAAGTGAAAGGCAAAATTATTGGATAGGCTCCAAAGTACTTTCACGAAACTCGCGAGCAAAATCGATGATTGCAGCAGTCCGATGCCAAGATCGCCGGTCAGTTCAGTGAGGTGGCGCGCGTCCTCGTGCATGCGCTGATCCGGATTCACGCCCATCGGGCCCGCGTTCGTCAGGCGAAAGGCGCGCCCGGGTACCAGCCAGTTTTGAATCAGGTCACGGCCCAGGCCTTGACGCAGTTTGAGCTTCAAGGTCTCGCCGAGCCAACGCTGACCCACATTGAGGACCAGCAGGGTTCCTGCGATCAATCCAAAAATGCCCAGTTGATCGAGGAACTGCGCAAAGTCCCGGTGTGACAGGGCATCATAGAACGGCTGATTCCAGTTATTGAGCCGAATTTGCCCGTACGCGGTCACCGCTACGACGAAAAATATGGAGCCTGACAATAGAAACAGTGTATTGCGCACCGGCGAGGCCCACAGGGCGCCGGCCATCATTTCGAGTTGCGGGAGCAGGCGCGAATTTGCGCGCTCCTCGGCCTCTGCGGAAATTGCTGTCTGCGCCGGCCTATCTTTGTTCATGCACTTCTCTCAAGCAGGGTGGTTCCTCCATTATCATTCACGTCGCAAGCCATCAGGGAGCTAAAGTTCAGTGAGCCGCGTCGAAAGTTTAATAAGCCAAATGACGTTGACCGAAAAACTCGGCCAACTCACCATGACGGCCTGTGGGCAGGCCGTGACCGGTCCCACCATCGCCGGCGATTCCACGGAAGCGATCAAGAGCGGCGCCATCGGCAACTTGCTGAATCTGGTCGGCGTGGAAAACGTGCGTGAAATGCAGGATCTGGCGGTCAAGGAATCGCGGTTGGGGATTCCGCTGCTCATCGGCTACGACGTCATCCATGGACATCGGATTCTCTTTCCGATCCCCTTGGGCGAGGCGTCCGCATTCGATCCTGAAGTTTGGGCCTTGAGCGCCCGGGAGTCGGCCAAGGAAGCGGCTGCCGATGGTCTGGCCATGACCTTTGCACCCATGCTCGATGTCGCGCGGGATCCGCGCTGGGGCCGCATCGCCGAAAGCCCGGGAGAAGACCCGTTCGTGGGCGTGCGCATGGCTGAGGCGAAGGTGAGGGGATTCCAGGGCGCCGATATCAGCCAAGCGGACGCGCTTGCCGCCTGCGCGAAACACTACTGCGCCTATGGATGTGTGACGGCGGGCCGTGACTACGCGCCTGTCGACATCTCGGACAGAACGCTGCACGAAGTCCATATGGTGCCGTTTGCCGCCGCGGTGTCCGCGGGAGTGGCAGCGATGATGCCGGCCTTTACCGATCTTAACGGCGTGCCGATGACCGCAAATAGAGCGCTGCTGTGCGACTGGCTGCGCGGCCGCCTCGGATTCGATGGCGTGGTCATCAGCGATTACAACGCCATCGCCGAGCTGATCCGCCATGGCGTCGCGGCGGATCTGGCGGAGGCGGCGGCTCTTGCGCTGAAAGCGGGGGTGGACATCGACATGATGGCCGATGCCTATCGGCGCGGCTTGCCGATTGCCTTACAGCGAGGCGCCGTCAGCGTGGCGGAAATCGATCAGTCGGTGCGCCGGGTGCTGATCCTGAAGGAGCGGCTCGGATTATTCGAGGACCCCTACCGGCGCGGCAGGAGTCCCGAATCGCCTGCCGCCCGCACGCAGCGACGTCAGCTTGCGCGGCAAATCGCCACGCGTTCGATTGTCCTGCTCAAAAACGAGGGCGATGTCCTGCCTCTTGGGCGGGTCGCCAGGCGTCTCGCCGTGATCGGCCCGTTGGCGAACGCGTCGGCGGAAATGCGCGGAGTCTGGTGGGGCGCGGCTGCGCCGGAGGGCCAAGTGACCGTGCTCGAGGGTCTGCGCAGCGCGTTTCCCCATGCCGAGATACTGCATTCGGAGGGTGTTGAAATCGAGAGCGCCGACTTTAGCGGAATCGCCGGCGGCGTAGATCACTGTGCGGTTGCGGATGCGATCATCCTCTGCCTGGGTGAAGCGGCGGTGATGAGCGGTGAAGCTTCGAGCCGCGCGCATCTGGGATTGCCCGGCATTCAACGGCGGCTGGCGGAAGCCGTTTTCGAACGCGCGCAGGCCTCTGCGATTCCGGTGATCGTGATCCTGTTTTCCGGCAGGCCCTTGGTCGTGCCGTGGTTGGTGGAGCGCGCCGACGCGCTGCTCGCGGCGTGGTTTCTAGGCAGCGAGGCGGGAAATGCCATTGCCGATGTGCTCACAGGGCAGGCGAGCCCGAGCGGGCGAACACCCGTAACCTGGCCGCGCGCTTCCGGTCAAGTGCCGATTTTTTTTAGCGAGCGTCCCAGCGGCAGGCCCTTCGACGCTCAGGATAAATTCACCAGCAAGTATCTCGATGTCGCCAATGAACCGCTGTTTCCGTTTGGATTCGGGCTTACCTACGGCCGCTTCGAGTTCTCGAAACTACGCCTCTCGTCGAATGCGATCGGCATCGATGATGCGATCACGATTCAGGTGGATGTCGTCAATCGAGGCGCGAGAGAGGCGCAAGAAACCGTCTTTTTGTTTACGCACGACAAGGTCGCGAGTGTCTCGCGACCGAAATTGGAACTGAAAGGCTTTGGCAAAATCAGCTTGGGGCCAGGGGAGACCGGAACGGTGACGCTATCCTTGCGCGCCTCTGAGCTGTGTTTTCTCGACATGCGGCTCGAGCCCGTATTCGAGCCGGGTGAAGTCGAGATACTGGTCGGCCCCTGTGCCGACAGAACGCAGCTGCTGGCGGCGAGCATCCAGTTGGTCGGCAGCTGAACCTGAAATTTATTATCTATATATCAATAGATTACAATCATTAATAACTGTTATTTCTAGTATCTCTACACGGACTACGAGTGCGTCTTGCCGCGGCCGTCTGCGCACGCCCATTGGTAGACGTTTTCGCCGGGCGTCCCCGGCACGATCGGTACCCAGACGGCCTCTTTGACGTCGGTGGCCTCGCTTTCTTCGCTGCCCATAATGTTGTTGTCGGAGTAATAGATGAGCAACAAGGCGCGCGCGCGTTCATTCGCGCAGTCGTATTGGATCTTCTCCACATAGCTCAAATACACGTTGCCGTTGTTGCTTCGCTGCGGTTCGGGATATTCCTGACGCAGCCACGCGGTTACGAGTTTGCCTGAGCGTTTCAGCTGATGCTCGGTGCTAAAGGATGCCCACGACCCGTCAGGGGCGACCGATCGAAATTGCCACCCGCCCGCGGTGAGCGGGTCTAAGGTGCGAACCCAGCCCATGGGATCTGCTTTGCGTGCGGCGCGCTGTGCGGCCAGCTTTTCTGCCTTTGCCTTCTCGTCGGCCTGGGCTTGCGCGTGCTGCGCCTCCCACATCTTTTGCTGCTCAGGGGTTTGCGCGGCACAGATCGCGGATTGCAACAGGCAAACGCCGGCAAGAGCGGCCGCAAGTAAACGATGATACGTCGGGTTCATGGCTGTCATTTTAAGTCATTGTCGTTATTGTCAGCATGATAGTTGAAGGCCATGCGGTGATAGTAGTGGCGGATGAGGACCCCGTCCCGCATCAGCACATCATCCTCGATCGGCCCTAATCTCTCCACCCCCGCTCGAATGAACTTATCGTCCAACTCGCCCGGAGTCCATGCGACGAGCAGCAGGTTTCGGCCTTCTAGCGACTTGGGGGGCAGCCATAAGCCATACATCAGGCCCATGCCGCCGAACAGGTGGCTGTTCGCAGTCTGAAGCCCTGAGGCGGTGTGCGCACCGCCGTAAAAGGCAAGTTCGCTGGCGATGGCATATCGATCCATGCCCACCATGAGCGGCTGGGTACCGGTTTCCTTGCCGTAGGCGTTTGCCGTCTCGAGGACATGCGCGCTCAAGTCCCGCCATCCCACGGGAATCGCTTCGATGTGCTTGTCGTAACCGACGCCCGGCAGGCCGAGCACCAAGTAGTGCAGGCCGGCGCCGTAGATCAATAGCATCACGACGATGGTGGGCATCCACGCGGCGCGAATGCACTTCGCGAACCGCACCGCGCGCAGATCTCGATTCACCATGACGTAGGCCATGGCAGGCAGCGCCGCCGTCCAGGGCGCTCCGGTCCAATCCAGCTTCACCTCGTGGCGCACACTGAACACGGTAAACACCAAGACGGGAACGAGAATGGCGAGATTGAACAGCCGGCGGCGGCGGATCGCATCGGACGTCTCGGCGCCCGCGTGCCGCCCCAGCAGTGCTGCGATAACCGCCAGCAGTCCGGTCGGAGTGATCAACACGATGATGGAGCCGATCAGCTTGTGCAGGGCGAATTGCGGTGTCTCCGCCAGCCGCCGTGATGTTTGAAACGCGAACGATGCCCACTCGTGCTGCGCATTCCAGATAATGACGGGAGAAAAGATGGCCAGGGCCAGGAGAGCGCCGACATAGGGCTCGGAGCGGGTCCACCAGCGGCGCGCTTGCGGATCCCACACCATGAAAACTGCGGCCACGGCGCCGAGAAGGGCGATGGTGTATTTCGAGATCATGCCCAGTCCAAGGCAGATGCCCGCAAACCACCAGGCCCGGGATTGGTTGCCAATCAAGGCGCGCTCCAGAAAGTAGAGCGACGCCGCCCAGGCTGCGACCAGGGGAGCATCCGGCGTCATGAGCAGGCCGGAAAGGAAGAAGAACGGCAGCGCCTGAACCAGCAACAAAGCAGCCAGCGCAGTCGCGGCGCCAAAAAGGTTGCGAGTCAGTTTATACACAAACACCGAGGTGATTGCGCCGCAGAGCAGGGCTCCGGCGCGCACGCCAAATTCTGTTTGCCCGAACAGCGCCGTTGCCACGCGGATCAACCATGCCACCATCGGCGGATGATCCAAGTAGCTCAGGTCCAAGTGCCGTGAATAATTCCAGTAATAGGTTTCCTCCGGCAGCATTTCAACCGAACCGGCATAGACCAGCCGCAGCACGAAGGCATAGACGATGAGTGCGACCGCGGCATTGCGCCAGCGCGGTGCGGTGACCGCGAGGCCGAGCGAAGCTGCGAAAAGAATGCAAATTTGGGGCGCCCATCCCCAGCGCTGCACCAGCAGCGCCAGCACGCCGGCGCGCAAGACAAGCGCCATGAGACCGACGACTGCGCTGCGCAACGCGATGCGCCAGGCTGCGGCCTGATCCTGGGATGCGCGCAGCGCCGGCCAGCGCAACAACAAGCTGAGGGCGTAGCCGAGGGCAAATGCATAGGTATTGCTGGCGCGCAGCGATACGCCGGCGCCAACCAAGGCGCAAAAAGCCAGAATGTCCAGCAAGGGCGCCAGCAGGATCCCGAGGCGTCGAATATTGAGCGCGGCTACAGCCACTTTGCTTTTTTGAATCTAAAATAAAGCAGCACGTCTATCGCGCCCATGAAGAGCAGGGAAGCGGCATAGCCGTAGCGCCACTTCAATTCCGGCATATGTTCAAAATTCATGCCGTAGATGCCTGCGATCATCGTGGGGATCGCCAGTAACGCCGCGTAAGCGGCGAGCCGCTTCATGGTTTCATTCTCTTGCAGCGTGATGAAGGACAAGTTCACCGATATCGCGGTCGCGATGGTGTCGCGGACCGAATCGGCGGTCTGGTTCAGCCGTAGTAAATGATCATAGATATCCCGGAAATATTCCGTGATATTGACGCACAGCGCGGGCACTCGGCCGCCGGTCAGATTTGACACGCCTTCCAGCAGCGGCGCCACGGCATGCTTCATGACCATCAGCCGCTGCTTGAGCGCGTACAGCGCTTCAATGTTGTCGCGCGGCGCGCCCTGCGGGGCGAAAATCCGCTGTTCAATGCCGTCCAGTTCATCCTCCAAGGTGTCGAGAATTGGAAAGTAGCGATCGACGACGGCGTCGATGACGGCATACAAGACAAAGCCTGGACCTTGGCGCAGCAGTTGCGGTTCTCGCTCGCAGCGCGCACGCACTTCGGCCAAGCCTTTTTGCGCCCGGCTGCGTACCGTGACGATGTAATTAGGCCCCGCGAAAATGGCCAACTCGCCCACGTGGTACTCGCCGGAAGTCGGTTCAACCAGATGCAGCACCGCAAACAATGAGTCGCCGTATTCGTCAACCTTGGGCCGTTGGTGTCCCACCAGCGCATCCTCGACGGCGAGCGGGTGCAAGTCGAAGGCTGTTTGCATTTCCGCGAGTTCGGCCGCGGATGGCTCTTGCAAGGCCACCCAAACGAAGCAGTGGGGCCGATGCAAGTAATCTCCTATTTGCGCGGCCGTAATGTCGCCGATTTTGGTACCGTCCTGGTACGCGACGCAGCTGATAAGCATGCGCCTAAGTCTACGGCAAAGAGGCTAGGGTCTGGGGTGCAGCCTCGTCGCTGGTCGGGGAAGCTGGCGGCTGCACTTCCCGCAAAGACGCGCTCGAAGCATCGATTGGCACAGTCATCACCACACGCAATCCCGGGCCGTTATCGAGCAGTTCCAGCGCGCTGCCATGCAGTTTTGCCACCGCCTGTACCAGGCTCAAGCCGAGACCGACACCCGGGGTGCCGCGGCTGGCGTCGCCGCGATAAAACCGCTGCATCACCTTGGTCTTTTCCGCATCATCGATGCCAGGCCCGTTGTCCGAAACGGAAATCTCCGCGCGCAGATCATCGCACCGGTGAACCGCGACCTCGATCGATCCGCCCTGCGGCGCGTACTTCAACGCGTTGTCGATCAAGTTGCTCAGCGCCTGGGCGAGCAGCACCGGATCCGCGGACACCGATAGAGGACCGTTCGAGCGCATCTTGAGATCGATATTTTTGAGCTCGGCAGCCGGCTCGTAGAATTCGACTGCATTTGCCGCGAGGTCCGACACATCGAGCGACACGAAACCGGAGCGGCGCATGCCGGCATCAATCTCTGCCAGTCTCAAGAGCGCATCGAAGATGCGGATGACCCGATCGACATCGGCCACCGCGCCATCGATCTCTGTGTAAGTCTCTTCGGTCGAAGGCCGGATCAGCGAGAGTTCCTCGAGGCGTGATCGCAGCTCGGCCAGCGGCGTTCGCAGGTCATGTGCGATGGAGTTCGATACATTGCGCACGCCGTGCACCAGCAGTTCGATTTGATCCAGCATGCCGTTGATGGTGCGCGACAGGGTGTTTAGTTCATCGTCGCTCAAATGGGTCGGGAGTCTGTGCTTCAAATCGCCGTGAATGATGGCGGAAACGGTTTGGCGAATGCTGTTGACGCGCGACATCAATGCGCGGCGCGTGATGATGCCGACCAACAATCCGGCGATGCACAGCACCGCCACCGCGGCGCTCAATCCATACCAGAATCGAGTCTGCAACGGCCTAAACAGGGCGTTGTCGCGGCCCACGAGCAAGTTGTAGTCGCCCAGCATGGCAACGTGGACCAGCGCTTCCTGCTCGCCCTGCGAACCCACGTCGACCTGAATGGTGTAATTCCCCGGCGTCTGCGGCACGGTGGTGGGCCAGGCGCGCAAATTGCCGGCGAGGGGATGCATCGACGCGTCAGTCAGAAGCAAGATTCTCTCGCCGGCGATTTGCAAACTGACGCGGGTGTCGATAAAGGTCTTGACCGCATCGGCCCCGTCGCGCTTGTAGATGTCAGTGATGCGCTGCGCGTCGGCTTGCAGGATTTCGGCGCGTCCGTCTTGAATGGTCACCTGCCACGCGTACCACAGCGGCGCGGCGAACAGCACCAGTGCCGTCAACCCCAAAGCCACGTAGCCCAGCGCCAGGGACAGCGCGGACGAGCGGATCATGCTAGTCACTCGCGGTCACCGTGTAGCCGGCATTGCGAACGGTCTTCAGCAGCGGGCGCTCGAACTCTGCGTCGATCTTCTGACGCAGCTTGCTGATATGCACGTCGACCACGTTGGTTTGCGGATCGAAGTGGTAATCCCAAACATTTTCCAACAGCATGGTGCGCGTCACGACCTGCCCCGCATGCCGCATGAGGTATTCCAGCAGCTTGAATTCGCGTGGCTGAAGTGTAATCGGCCTGTCGCCCCGGGTCACCTTGCGCGTCAGCGGGTCCATGTGCAAATCGCCGACGCTGAGCGGAATTTCATGATCGACGCCTTCCGCCCGGCGATGCAGCGCGTCAATTCGCGCCAACAGTTCGCCAAAGGCGAAGGGCTTGGTCAAGTAGTCATCACCGCCGCTGCGCAGTCCCCGAATGCGGTCGTCGACCTCCGACAGCGCGCTCAAGATCAGGATCGGCGTGCGCTTGCCGGCTTTGCGCAGCACCTCAATGATGGCGAGCCCATCGATGTCGCCCGGCAGCATGCGGTCCATGATGATGACATCATACGGCTCGCTGGCGGCCAGGAACATGCCGTCTCGGCCATTCCCCGCATGATCCGTCGTGTGTCCGGCTTCCTGCAGGCCCTTGATGACGAATTGCGTGACGCGTTCATTATCTTCGACCAGCAGAATCTTCATGTGTGCTCCCCGAGGGGTGCGTGCGCATCCGACTGCTCCTCCGCCAACGCGGCTGCCGCATGCTTCTTTTGCCGCCGGCCGCGCATCTTGGCGCTGAATTCGTCCAAGTACAGGTAGATAACGGGCGTCGTAAACAACGTCAGCGCCTGGCTCAAGATCAGCCCGCCTACCATGGTGTAGCCCAAGGGTCGGCGCAACTCGGAACCCGTTCCGTGCCCCAGCGCCAGCGGCAGCGCCCCGAGCAAAGCTGCCATGGTGGTCATCATGATGGGTCTGAATCGCAGCAGGCACGCCTGGCGGATGGAATCGTGGGGCGAGAGATGCTGTTCGCGTTCGGCCTGCAACGCGAAATCGACCATCATGATGCCGTTTTTCTTGACGATGCCGATCAGCAGGATGATGCCGATCAAGGCGATGACGGACAGCTCGATATGGAATATGAGCAATACCAAGAGCGCGCCGACACCCGCCGAAGGCAGCGTCGATAAAATGGTCAACGGATGAATATAGCTCTCATAGAGCATGCCGAGAATGATGTACACGGCCACCAACGCCGCCAGGATCAGGTAGGGCTGACTCTTCAAGGAACTTTGAAAGGCCTGAGCGGTACCTTGGTAGTTGCCGTTGATCGTCGCGGGCAAGTGCATTTGCAGCGAGGCGCGGTCGATCGCTGTGACGGCATCGCCGAGTGCGGCGCCCGGGGCGAGATTGAACGACAGGGTTACCGCCGGAAACTGTCCCTGATGTTGGATCGAAAGATAGGTCACGTGCTCGGTGTCGAACTTGACCATCGTGGACAGCGGTACCATTTGGTTCGTCAGCGGCGACTTCAGGTAAATCTTCTTCAGCGACTCCGGATCGCCCTGCAGTGACGGCGTGATCTCCATCACCACATGATAGCTATTGGCCTGCGTAAAGTACTGGGCGGCCTGGCGTTGTCCGAAAGCATCGTAGAGCGCCTGGTCGACCGCCGCGGGTTGAATGCCAAAACGCGACGCTTGATCGCGATCGATCGTCATCGACAGCATGCCGCTGCTGGTTTGCTGATCCGAAGCCACGTCGCGTAAGCTCGGAAGCTTCTGCAAGGCCTCGAGCATCTTCGGCGCCCATTCGTTCAACTCGTTGATGTCCGAGTCCTGCAAGGTGTACTGGTACTGAGTACGCGATGTGCGGCCGCCGACGTTCAAATCCTGGGCCGCCTGGACGAATAGCTGGATCCCAGGCACCTTGGCCAGCTGCGGCCGCAATCGCGTGATGATCTGATCAGCGTCTGACTTGCGGTCATCCCGGGGCTTGAGACCGATGATGACAAAACCATTGTTGAGGGGGCGATTCCCGCCGATGCCGGTACCGTAGCTGGCGATGTCCGGATCTTTTGAAATCACGTCCGTCACCAAGTGCTGGCGGCGCACCATCTCGTCAAACGAAATGTCCTGCGGCGCATCCGTAAGGCCGGAGATGATGCCGGTGTCTTGCTGCGGAAAAAATCCCTTCGGAATGTAGATGTACAGCAGCACGGTCGCAGCGACGGTGATAATGAATGTCAGGAGCGTGGTGCGCTTGTGATCCAAGCAAATATCAAGACCGCGGGTATAGCCGGCCAGCAACTTGTCGAAGGCGCGCTCGATCACCATGTAGGCCTTACCGTGCTTGGCATGCTTTTCATCCCGCAAAAACAATGCGCACATGGTGGGGGAGAGGGTCAGCGCGACGAAGGCCGACACCGCGATGGTCATCGTCATGGTGATCGCGAATTCTCGAAACAAGCGGCCGATGATGCCGCCCATCAATAGCAGCGGAATGAACACCGCGACCAGCGAGACACTGATAGACAAAATCGTAAAACCGATTTCTCCCGCCCCTTTGAGGGTTGCCTCCAGCGGCGTCATGCCGTCTTCAATATGCCGGTAGACGTTCTCCAGCATCACGATGGCATCGTCCACGACAAAACCCACGGCGATGGTGAGCGCCATCAAGGACAGATTGTCCAGGCTGAAGTTGAGCACAAACATCATCGCCACGGTGCCCAGCAGCGCCAAGGGTACGGTGACACCGGGAATGATCGTTGCCCAGGCGTTGCGCAAAAACAGAAAAATCACCAGCACGACCAGCGCAATCGTGATCAGCAGCGTGATCTCCACGTCTTGTACCGAGGCCTTGATAGTCGTCGTACGGTTGGCGACGGTATCAACCTTGATGGAAGGCGGCACGGAAGCCAGGGCGCGCGGCAGCAGTGCTTGGACGCGGTCGACAGCATCGATCACGTTGGCGCCGGGCTGCTTGTAGATCAGCAACAAGATGCCCTGGCGGCCATTTTGCCAGGCCGTGATCAACGAATTCTCCGGCCCATCGACGGCGACGCCTATGTCGCGGATGCGGACTGCCCCGCCATTCTTGTAGGCAACGACCACATCGTTCCACGGCGCAGCCTTCAATAATTGATCGTTGTCGTAGATCGTAATCGCGCGATGGGGTCCGTTGATGGAGCCTTTTGGAGCGTCGACCGTGGCTAAGCTAATGACGTTGGCGACGTCCTCCAACTGCAAGCCCAACGCTGCCAGTTTGATGGGGTCGATCTGCACGCGCACGGCGGGCTTCTGTTGACCGCCGATGCTGACTTGAGCGACGCCCTGGATCTGCGAGATTTGCTGCGCCAGAATGTTCTCGGCGTAATCATCCACGGTGGTTACCGGCAAAACGTCCGAATGCACGGCAAGAATCAGAATGGGTGAATCGGCCGGGTTTACTTTCTTGTACGTCGGGGGCGTGGGCAAATTCTTCGGCAATTGTCCGCCCGCGGCGTCAATCCCCGTTTGCACATCCTGCGCCGCCGCGTCGATATTGCGATTCAGATCGAACTGCAACGTGACCTGTGTGGTTCCCAACGCGTTGGTCGAGGTCATTTGCGTGAGACCTGAGATCTGCGCAAATTGAGTCTCGAGAGGCGTGGCGACGGACGAGGCCATGGTTTCAGGGCTCGCGCCCGGCAAGGTTGCCGAGACGGAGATGGTCGGGAAGTCCACTTGCGGGAGCGGTGCGACCGGCAGCAGCGGAAATACCACCAGGCCGACGAGGAAGATGCCTCCCATCAATAGCGAGGTGGCAATCGGCCTGCGGACGAATGGCTCTGAAATGCTCATGAGGCTTTCGGCGCCGCGGCGTTATCGCGCACATGCACGCCCGCTTGCAGCCGGTATTGATTGCTCGTCACGACACGCTCATTCAAGGCGATGCCTTTTTTGATGACGGTCAAGCCGCCGCTTTCGGGGCCGAGCTCCAACGGCCGCACTTCCACCGTTGAATCGTCCTTGACGACGTAGGTAAAGGGTCCATTGGGGCCGAGCTGCACCGCCGATGATGGCAGGGTGAGCACGTTGCGCTCGGTTCGCACCAGCACCCGGGCATTGACGAACTGGCCGGGCCACAGAGTATTGCGCGTGTTGGGGAAAGTGGCCTTGAGTCGTGCGGTGCCGGTGGTTTGATCGATTTGATTGTCGATCAGCGCGAGTGTGCCCTGGTCGAGCATGGCATCCCCGTCGCGCGACAGTGTCGTGACTTGGACGGGCCCCAGGGCGAGGGCGCCGCCGACGGTGCCTAAGTCTTCTTCGGGCAGCGTGAACACAACCGAGATGGGCTGTACTTGGGTGACCACGACAATGCCGGCCGTGCCCGCCGCGCGCACGATATTGCCCGGATCGATGAGCCGAACTCCCGTGCGGCCGTCGATCGGCGAGGTGATGCGCGTGTAGTCGAGTTGCGTGCGTGCGTTGTCGATCACGGCCTGATCAACCTGCACCTGCGCGGTAAGCTGATCCACCGTCGCGCGCTGGGTATCGACCGTTTGTTTGCTGGCGAGGTCCTGAGGCTGCAGCAGGATGTAGCGATCGTAATCGCGTTTGGCATTCGCGAGCATCGCTGCATCTTTCGCCTTCGTGGCGACTGCTTGCTCGTAGGCGGCTTGATTGGGCCGAGGATCGATCTGTGCCAGCAGGTCGCCCTTGTGCACCGTTTGGCCCTCGGTAAAGCCGATTTTCTGTATTTCGCCATCGACCCGCGCGGTCACCGTCACGGTATAGAAGGCCTGCACGGTGCCCAATCCCTGAAGAAAGATCGGCACGTCGGAGTGCTTGGCCGTGGCCGTGTCCACTGCGATGGCGGGCGGCGCGTTGCGCGAAGCCGCGTCGGCCGGCTTGTGGATCACTCGCCACGTGAACAGCAGCAGGAGCGCCAGCGCGAGGCTGCCTACAAGAGCGCGTTTTTGGAGTGTGGAGTATTTCGTCATCTACTTATCCTTGTTGCCATCCGCCGCCGAGCGCAGTGTACAAATCCACCATCGACTGCAAATGCAAAAATTGAATCTGGACCAATTCATCCCGAGCCGTGAACAAAGCGTTTTCGGTGTTGAGGACGGTGAGAATGTTCACGGTCCCGGCCGACATTTGCGTTTGTGCGAATTGAAATGCACGGCTCGCTTGTTTCACCGCTTCCTGCTGTCGAGCCTGTTGCTCCTGGGTTTGCTGAGCCGCCACCAACGCGCTTTCGACATTGCTGAACGCGGATAGCACCGACTTGTGGTAAGCGCTCAACAGTTCCCGATAGCGGGCATTGCTGAACACGACTTGTCCGCGCAGTGCGCCGCCCTGGAATATTGGCTGCGTCAGGCCCGCGGCCAGGTCCCAAATGCGGTTGGTGGGATTGATGAGGGAGGACAGGGCCGAACTCGCGTAGCCACCGCTGGCGGTCAATTGAATGCTGGGAAACAGGGCCGCGCGAGCAACCGTAATGTCGGCGTTCGCGGAAATCAGCTGCTGCTCCGATTCGGCGACGTCAGGCCGGCGCGCCAGCAGCGATGAAGGCAAGCCATCGAGGACTGGCGGACTGGCCAGGTCATTGAGCGTGCCCGTATCCACATCGATCGATTCCGGGGTTTTGCCGATCAGCACCGCGAGCGCGGCTACCGATTGCCGGAACTGCTGCTGCAACGGGGGAATCGCGGCATACAGAAGTGCCACGGCAGTCTCCTGCTGTGCAACGTCCAGTCCCGTGGCGATGCCGGCGGTCTGCTCCAGCTGCAGGCCGTGCAAAATCTTCTCGCCGTTGGCGAGATTGTCACGCGCCACTTGCAGCCGTTCGCGAAATTCGAGCGCTTGAAAATAGGTGCTGGCGACGCTGCTGATCACCGTGAGTGCCACGGTTTCCTTATCGTAGTGGCTGGCAAGCGCAGTGGCGAGCGCAGAGGCATGAAGCGCGCGGTTCTTGCCCCAAAAATCCAATTCATAACTGGCGCTGAACACGGGACTAAACGAGTTAAAGGTTTCGGGCCCGAAGCCGGTAACCTGAGCGCGCTGGCGCGAGGCGTCGGCGCCAAAATTCACTGCCGGCAGTAGCGCGGCTCCGGCGATACGCGCCTGGGCATCCGCCTCTTCAACTCGGGCGATGGCGGCGGCCAGATCGTCATTACTGCGCTGGGCTTCCGCAATCAAATCGTCCAGCGTCTGCGAGCCGAATCCATGCCACCAATCCGCGCTGGGCCAAATTCCCTGGTCATTGGGCGCTGCTTCGTGCCATGCGGTCGGTGGGGGAATGTTCGGCCGCTTATAGGCCGGGCCCACGCTGCAGCCCCCAAGCAGCAGAAGCGCCCAGGCGCAAGCCACCCTTGCGGATAGATGTCTATTCATGGCCGTCACGCTGGACTGGGGGCGGTTAAATGCGAGTGGGTAGATTGTTAAGATCAGTTAATGAGCTGGGTTACACTCCGCGCATGCGCTTTTCCCTCATCGCCTTACCCACCGCACTTATCATAATCCTCTTGAACGCGCCCGCC
>Ga0209007_1000312_pt1 | contig 22928 bp, 23 predicted proteins | sample JacPinW_OM1H0_O2_FD_187961 | JGI IMG/M metagenome (GOLD analysis project Ga0209007, IMG submission 187961) | Forest soil microbial communities from Algoma, Ontario, Canada - Jack Pine, Ontario site 1_JW_OM1H0_O2 (SPAdes) (version 2) | ecosystem: Environmental > Terrestrial > Soil > Boreal... | reverse complement strand
TCGCCCTCTACGTCTCCGAGGAAATGTGCGCCCGCATGGGCGTCGTCACCGGCAAAGGCCTCTCCGACCTGATCCGCGAAGAATTCGGCTTCCGCTCCACCTTCTTCGTAATGGTCGCGGCCCTGGCCGTCGATCTAGGCAACACGGTCGCGGAATTCGCCGGAGTAGCGGCCTCCATGCAAATCTTCGGCGTCAGCAAGTTTATTTCGGTCCCCCTGGCGGGCGTAGCGGTCTGGCTGCTGGTAGTGAAGGGAAGTTACCGTCAAGTCGAAAAAATCTTTCTCGTAGCCTGCGCCTTCTATCTCTCCTACGTAGTTTCCGCCGTCCTCGCAAAACCAGACTGGCTCCTCGCAGCCAAAGAAACCGTAGCTCCCACGCTACACTACAGCACCGATTACCTCCTGATGCTCACCGCCCTGGTCGGCACCACCATCGCGCCCTGGCAATTCTTCTACCTCCAGGCGGGCTTCGTTGAAAAACGCGTCGGCCCGCGCCAATACAAGCACGCACGCATGGACGTTCTCGTCGGCAGCATCTCCTGCATGGTCATCGTATTCTTCATCATCGTTTGCTGCGCAGCCACGCTGCACCTTCATGCGGAGACTCAGGTCATCACCGACGCGGGCCAGGCCGCGCAGGCGCTCGTCCCGCTGGCAGGGAAGTGGGCCGGCTATCTGTTCGCGTTCGGCCTCCTCAATGCCTCGCTTTTCGCCGCTTCGATTCTGCCGCTTTCCACCGCGCACGTGATTTGTGAAGGCCTTGGGTTCGAGGCCGGTCTGGACCGCAAGCTCGAGGAAGCGCCCACGTTCTACGCGCTCTATACGCTGCTGATCGTTGTCGGCGCCGGCATCATTCTGATTCCCAAGGCGCCACTACTGAAAATCCTAGTCCTCTCGCAAGTCGCCAACGGCGTCTGGCTCCCCGTCGTGCTCATCTTCATCCTGCTTCTGATCAACCGCCGCGACCTGATGGGCGAGCACGTCAACACGCTCGCCTTCAACATCATCGCCTGGGGCTCCAGCATCATCATGATCGCCCTCACGCTGATCCTGATGTACGTTTCGATCTTCAACCCCGCCGCGGCGGGTTTATCCGGCTCGATCTTCCCCAGTTTTCATCTTCTATAGCCAGGCGGGTTTCAATTCGTAGCGGGCGCCTTTGCCCTGGCACCGCGCCATCATCCCGAGCAGAGTTCAACGGTCTGTCTCAGGCGCTCGAAGCGGCTCATCGCCCGCTCCCCCGTTCCTTCTCGTAAAACTGTTCAAAAAACGCGAGCTGCGCGGGATTCGTCGCCGGCCCGATTTCAGCTCGATCGCCCAAGACCATCGGCCGATCGCTCTTGTTGTCGTCAAAGGCAGGCCACGGGGCCAGCCCCCTTCCGTTCGGATCGCCTTTCGTCGCGAAGTTGACCCAATACGACGAGAGCGTGTCTGACACTTGATGATCGACGTCCGTCCACGCGCGCGGCGCCAGCAGGTTTTGGAAGACATACTGGGCTTCGGCGCCATGAGTAGCGCCCGAACCCAGGCCGCCGCGAGAAGTCGAGCCAGCGGGCGGAGGAGGTTCATGCGTGAAGTAATAGAGAAAGGCTTTCGAATGTCCGGTCCTGGTGTGCGCCCGCGCCCAAGTCCGCATCACAAACGCGAGCTCATCGCGAAACGCGGCAAGTTGCGACGTGTTCGCTTCCTCATCCGAACCCGCTGGATAAAGCTTCAGGAAAGCGTCCGTCTGATCGCCGAATCGCGCCTGCGAACGTTCGATAAACTTCTCGGCCGTGGTGGGCTGCAGGAAGAATGTTCCTTCGTCCTTGTTCGATCCGCCCATTAGCGGCACATCATTCTGCTGGCCCTCGGCGAATACCGTTCCGACGTCTTCCGGAAGAAACCACCCGTCGATCACGGGTCCGCCGCCACGGCCGCCCTTCAGCAAATCCTCCGCCGGTTTCGCGCGCAGTTCTTCCAGGCTCTCGGCGTGCAGCTCTTCAGCCATTTTCACGCCGGCCTGTTCCGCCTCCGAGAGCGTTCGTGTCGGTGTAAGAGAGATACCCATCCACGCGCCACTTTCACCAATCGCGCGCTGGAACAGCCCTTTCGCTTGCGGCGATCCCATCAGGTTGGAAATGCTGGATGATCCAGCCGAATCGCCGAAGACGGTCACGCGCCCCCGATCGCCGCCAAATCCCGCAATGTTCTTCTGTACCCATTGCAGCGCGGCAACCTGGTCCATCAGTCCGTAGTTACCCGACGCATGATGCTCGGATTCCCTGGTCAACTCGGGATGCGAGAAAAATCCAAACGCGCCCAGCCGGTAGTTGATCGTGACCAGCACGACGCCCTTCTTGGCCAGCGCCTCTCCGTCGTAGCCCGGAGCCGATCCGGAGCCGGTTTGATAACCGCCTGGATGAATCCAGACCATGACGGGCCGCCTCGCGCTGGCCGAACTGGCCGCGGTCCAGACGTTGAGGAAGAGGCAGTCTTCGCTCATTTTCGGCGGTGTTGCCGTGGGATTCGCGCCGCGGAAAGCCGTCTGCATGCACATGGCACCGAATTCATCGGCTTTCCGCACACCGTCCCAAGGGACCGCCGGTTGCGGCTCGCGCCAGCGCAGCCTTCCGACGGGCGGCGCGGCATACGGGATGCCACGGAAAACGCGGACCGAGCCATCCGATCCCCCGACACCCGAGACCAAACCGGAGTCAAGTCGAACCGGCTCCTCGAAGGCCGCCGAGGAGACAAACCATCCTCCGAATACAAGGATCGCCACAACACAGAACCACGCAGCTCGCATCGACACGCTCCTGTGAAAAACTTTGGTGCCGCATTTCTGCGACGGATACGGCGGGTGCTGTCTCGTGGCCACGAACGCCAACGAGCTCCTGGAAATTCCGCCTACGGACGGAAGTTATCACAGCGGCTTGGGTGAAGTCCCGATAAGCCTTGCCTGCGTCTTCGACGCATTGGTCGTGCCAGACGTTTCTCGAGAGTCGACTTATGAGGACCCTGCTGAACGTGTGGGCAACTCTTGCGAACGTGCTTCAGATTTCTTAGGTCCACGGGGAAGCTCGGGATACTCCTCTCACAACACGCTCATCCTATCGAAATCCACGCGATTTGCGGTGATCTGCCGCTCTACGTGATTTCCGTCACCGTGACCTCGAGCTGGAACTTCCGCTTAGAGTTTGGATCATCCGCCGTCCCTACCATCATGGCTTTTCCAACCCCGACAGGCGTTTGGTTACTGATCGTAAGCGTACGCAAAATCGGGTGGCCATCGACCTTGGCTTCGTCCGGGGCCAGGCTCGAGACATCGACGTCGGTGTCCAACACCTCAGCGCCGTCGCGCATGCGGAGCAAACCGCAGATTCTGATGCCAACATCAACGTATTGATTCGTGCCGTCACTCTTCATTCCCGCGGGGATCTTCGTGCCAATTTGCACGTGGCCTGGCCAAAGTCGCCCGCCTTGATTGCAAGAGCGTGTGCTCCGAGCCTGAAGAAATCGGGCAGAAGCCAGAGCTGAACCGACGTGAGGAATTTGAGCACCGTCGCTTCGCGAGGTGCGCAGTGGCACCTGCTCGCTGTCCATCCAGCGATCCGTAGACGGATGTGGCAAGACTGGAATTATGGTCTCCGTGATAGACTCCGCCGACAAATACATAGAATAAAATCGAGGTAGAGGGCTAGGGCGCAACGTGGCGGAAAGGAATCGTCGTGAGCGGCAGCTTAGCGAATTCGTCGGCAGTCATGGCTCTCCTCGCAATTCCCAGCCAGGTGATCTGGTCATATCTTGTCGGTGGAATGGTTTTTGCAACCGGGCTGGTTGTGATTTTCCTTCACGGCGACTGGCAGAAGGAGCGAGGAATCGACAAGCTGATTCTGTTCGGACCGGTTTTCTACGCGGCGCCGCTCGCGGCCTTCGGCACCGAACATTTCACGCTGACGGAGGACATCGCCTCCCTCGTACCGGCGTGGATTCCGTGGCATGAATTTTGGGCCTACTTCGTGGGCGCTTGTTTTATCGCAGCCGCGGTGAGCATGGTGACGACGATTCAGGCGCGTCTCGCGGCGAGTTTGCTCGCCCTGAACTTTTTCCTCTTCGTGGTGCTGATGGACGTCCCGGCTTGGATACAAAATCCTCGAGATCGGATTGCGCTGGCGCTGGCGCTGCGGGAATTGTCTTTCAGCGGCGGCGCTCTGGCGCTGGCAGCCAACCTCACCGAGCGGTCGCGCGAACGCGGCGCGCACATCCTTGCGACGATTGCCCGTTACTTCGTTGCCATCCCCGTGCTCTTTTACAGCTTCGAGCAATTCATGCACGGCGATCACGTTCCCGGAGTTCCGCTGGAGCGGATGACTCCCACGTGGATTCCCGGACACGCCATTTGGACCTACCTGGCAGCCGTGGGCTACGCAGTCGCGGGAATCCCGTTGCTAGTAGGCAAGAAAACCCGCGCAGCCGCCACGTGGGTGGGCTTAACCGTGCTTTTCGTGGAGTTGGTCGTCTACGTGCCGATCGGAGTTGTGGACCGCGCCAGCCTCGACAATGGACTTAATTACCTGGGGGACACCTTGATGTATGGCGGGGCCGTTCTTCTGCTCGCGGGCGCCATGCCGCGCGAATCAGCGGCAGCTCATTGATCCCACGAGAACGATCCCCATCAAGGGCCGTAAGACTTAAGGGAACCAAAACAGCCTTTGTCTCAATCTGTGAAGGTTCATCATCTCTCCCGCCGAAGGGAGGCCTGATTAGCCGAATGTGGCACCGCAAGCGTGCGGCCGCAATGGCGCGAAGAAACTGGCAGGGTAAGTCTCTGGTGCTGGCCGCCCGACCGCTTTTTCCGCCGCCAGCTTTCCTGTGGCGAACAAAAGACGAAGATGCTATCTTTCGCCTATGCCCGTAAAGTCCTGCCGCGTCACCATTCAAGACATGAGCGGGGTTGAACACACCGTCCAGGTCTCGGCGTCCTCGCTCTATGAAGCCGTCGCTCTCGGCCTCGCCTCCCTTCGCGGCGAGGACTGGGTCGCCGGCATCGCCGAAGGCCTCAACACCGTCCGCATCTCCGCCATCAACGTCCCCGTCGAACACTCCGTCCGCATCATGGACTTTCAATCCTGGCTGGCCAAAGAAGGCGGCTCCCCTCGCGACCGCTCGCAACGTTACCGCGTCCGAGAAATCCTCGGCATCAAAGACCAGCGCGCATCCTGACGTCGTAGCGCGAGCATCCGGCTGGCGTTTTTGACGTCGCCTCCAGACCCACGAAAAGCCTCGGCACAGATCCGGCATTTTGAGCCTGGCAGCTAGCCGTAAGTTTTTGCGCATACCTTTTTCCTCGCCCAGAAACTGCGGTGGGCGACACGTAACCCCGATTCGCCGGGGTGAGCCTGTTCGTCCTGCAGCTCACGAATTACGAGCCGGAACTCGCGCCACGAGCTGACACACCATGCAAAGTCCTTTCGGGCCTATGTCATTGAAGACAAAAGGATCGACCACCTGCGAAGTGACACACAAACTCGTTGTCTGAAACACCCATTAGTGGCAGAGGAGCCCCGCTTTCTTAGCGTTGAGGTTCCGGCGGAGCTGCTGCGGTGGGCGGCGTTTCTGGCGCGGCCGCCTGGCCGGGCGGATCTGCGGGGGCGGCTGCGGGCGCAGCCGCCTCGACCGGCGGAATGGCCAGCGGGTTGAGAGACTGGTCCGCGGGCGCGGCGAGGGGACCGATCGCTTCCGCGCCACCGTCGCCGGGCGGCGCGACGGTCTCAGCAGCGGTGACAAGCGGTTCGGCTTTTGGGTCGACCGGAATCGTTAAAGGGCCGACTGGATCGAGCGGGGAAGCCTCCGCACGACGGAGGCTCTCCTCGATCGCGGTGAAAAGCGGAGCTAAGCCGGCTTCTTTCGAGACGACCTTGAGCACACCGACGCGAGCGGCTGCCTCGCGGACCTGCGGCGCTTCGTGCAACGTGAAAAGGACGATGGGAAGTCCGGGCGCGGCTTGGAGGATTTCTTTCGCCGCTTCCAGGCCGGTCAGCACCGGCATCGAGAGATCCAGGATGACCAGATCGGGCTTCAGTTGACTGGCCATTTGCACAGCCTGAAGGCCGTCGGTCGCTTCGCCGCACACAGTCCAGCCGCGCGAAAGCAGTGCGTTGCGGATGTAGATGCGCGTGTTGTCGCTGTCGTCAGCGATCAGAATTTTGCGCATGACAGCTGCGAACCCGAGGCCTATGTAGGATAGGCGACATACCGTCTCGACCCTACCATCTGGCCGCAGGGCATGTAATACAGCATTCTAGGTAGACCGCTCGCGGCGAGATGACAAACGCGGGCGGGGCGTGCTAAGTTCGCGAGCGAACTTGCCTTTAGCTGCTTTTTCGTCGAAGCCATGTCGTGAACAGAGTTCCGTGAAGATCGTTCCGTGAAAATCACTCCGTGAAAAACGCCGACCTCTGGAATCCAGCCAGTCGCGAGGAAGCGCAGCTGTTGGAACAGCTCGACCGCGAACGCCTGCCGCATCACGTGGCGATCATTATGGACGGCAACGGGCGCTGGGCCGAGCGGCGGCATTTGCCACGCGTGGCGGGGCATCGCGCCGGAGTGAAGATGGCCCGCGAGATCATCGAGACGTGCGCGCGATTGCATCTGCCGTGCCTGACGCTGTATGCGTTCTCGCTGGAGAATTGGCGGCGCCCGCGGGCGGAAGTGGATTTTCTGATGCGGCTGCTGCGCGAGTACCTGAAGCGCGAGCTGCCGACGATCCAAAGAAACAATATTCGCCTGCTGGTGATCGGGCGCTCGGCGGATTTGCCGGAAGCGGTGAACCGCGACATCGCCGACGCGATGCGGCAAACGGCGCGCAACACGGGGATGAGACTTGTGGTGGCGCTCAATTACGGGGGGCGAGCCGAGCTGGCCGACGCGTTCAACGCGATGCTCGACCGCGTGCGCGAGAACGGGCTTTCCGCGTTTCGCGCCGACGAGCAGACCATCTCCGAACACCTCTACACCGCAGGATTGCCCGATCCCGATCTCCTGATCCGAACGAGCGGTGAAATGCGGGTGAGCAATTTTCTGTTGTGGCAGATCGCGTATGCGGAGATTTACGTGACCGAGTCGCTGTGGCCGGATTTTTCGCGGGTGAAGCTGCTGGAGGCGCTGGTGGATTTTCAGAAGCGCGAGCGGCGCTACGGCGGGCTTGGGTCGCTAAAGCGCGAGCAAGACCCCCGGTCGAGGCGAGGCTGACGGAGGATGCTCCTACGGATTACGACAGCTGTCGTGCTGATACCGGTGGTCGTCGCGCTGGTGTGGTGGGGACCGCCCGAGCTGCTGGCAGCGGCGGCGGCGGCGGTGGCGCTGGCGGCGCTGTGGGAGTTTTTCTCGCTAGGTGAACGCGTGGGCCTGCCGGGATTCCGGAAGTGGACGATGGCGTGCGCGGCGGCGATTTTTTTTGCGCAGTATGCGGCGGGAGACGTGGCGACGCATCTGCTCGGCGCCGGCGACTTGCTGGTGCGGCGCGGACCGCTGGCATCGGTCACGCTCGACCTTGTGCTGATCTTGTTTTTGTTTGGCGCGGTCGCGATCGGCCTTGGAACGCGGCGTCCTCTGCAGGACGTGCTGCCGGCGATCGCGATCAGCTCGGCGGGATTGCTGTTTGTGGCGCTGCCGTTCAGTTACCTGGTTCGCGTGTTTGAGGTCGAAGGAACGATGGGCGCGAGCGAACATGGCGGACGCAAGCTGGTGCTGTTCACGCTGTTCCTGATCTGGGCCGGGGATGTGCTGGCGTACTTCGTGGGCAGTTCGCTGGGGCGGATGCCAATGGCGCCGGCGCTGAGCCCAAAGAAAACTTGGGAAGGTGCGATTGCGAATTTCGTGGCATCGCTGGTGGTAGCGGTGTTTTTCGCGCGGTGGATGCAAGTGGATACGGTGACGATGCTGCTGATCGCGGGATTGGCGAATATTGCGGGGCAAGCGGGGGATTTGATCGAGTCGGCGTACAAGCGCGGGGCTGTAGTGAAGGATTCGGGGACGATTTTGCCGGGCCACGGTGGCGTGTTGGACCGCGTGGATAGTTTGATCTTGGCGGCGCCGGTGGTTTGGGTGGCTTGGAGTTTTTTGGCGGGGCGGTAGGGCAGGGAAGATAAGTCCCTCGCGTGATGCGCTTGTCGCGCGCTTAGCCGAGAGCGGGGATCAATCGCGATGCACAGTCGCGGGTGAGAATGCTGGTAGGCAGACCGCGATATATTCCGCGCCTTCGGGCGTTGAATATTGGATCCATTCTCCGGGACGAGCGTGGACGGCTTGGCCGGCGCGCACGTCGATGACGCCGTGTTTGTGAGTGACTTGCAAGAATCCTTTCAGGACGATGGAGTATTCGTCGAATTCCGGCGTTTGGCCGGGCTCGACCCAACCGGCGGGACTGCGCATGTGGGCTACGCTGGCGCCCTCCGTCTTGGTGTTCACTCGGCCGACAAATTCTTCGATGATTTTCGGTTTTGTTCCCGCGGCTTCGATGCGGGTGGGATTTGCGATCAGTGTTGGCATGGCATCTCCAGTTTGTCAGTCAGTTGGCGTTTGTGGGATTTGTTTTGCGCGCTTCAGTAAATCGAGTAGCCGCCGTCGACCACTAGCGTCGCGCCCGTCACGAAATCCGAGGCTGGCGCAGCGAGAAACACCGCGGCTCCCGCGCACTCATCCGGATGGCCCCAGCGTCCGGCGGGTGTCCTTCGGGCGACTTCCTCATAGAGCGGCATCGATTTGATCGGCGCGGTCATCTCCGTGTCGAAAAACCCGGGCACGATCGCGTTGACCTGGATATGGTGCGGGGCGAACTCGATGGCGAGCGATTTCGTGAGCTGTACTACGGCGCCTTTTGACGAACTGTAAGCGGGAACTGCTCCCGACCCGAACAGCGAATACATGCTGGCGATGTTGATGATCTTGCCGCCTTTTCGCTTCAACATGGCAAGCGCCGCGGTCTTCGACATCAGGAACATCGAAGTGAGATTTATATCGAGGGTTTCCTCCCAGCCTTCGCGGGTTTCCTCCAGAGCTGGTTTGAAGACGCCGATGCCCGCGTTATTGACCAGCACGTGCACGGGACCGAGTGTCTTCTCAACTTGCGCAAAGGCAACTTCGCGCTCGGAGTCATTCGCCACGTCCGCGCGAAATGCCGTGGCGGGGAAACCGACGGCGCGAAGCTCGGCGAGGACCGCCGCGTTCTTTGCCTCGTTGCGTCCGAAAATGGCGACGGATGCTCCCGCTTTGGCAAAGCCGAGGGCCATGCTCCGCCCCAGGCCGCCATTGCCGCCGGTTATCAGTGCGACGCGGCCGCTCAAATCGAAAAGCCTGGAATCGGGCATGGAATGGGCTCCTGAATTCACGTGCGGTTACACCAGCAAACGGCCGCCGTCGACGGCAATGATCTGACCGGTGACGAAATCGGAGGTCGCTAGATACAGAACCGCGCTGGCTATATCGTCTCCCGTGCCCGTGCGGTGCAGCGGCACGCGCTGAATGTACTCTTCGTCGGGTGGCTCGCCGGGAAATTGAATCGTGCCGGGCGCGACGCTGTTGACCAGAACTTCGGGTGCGAGGGCACGCGCGAGGCAGCGCGTGAGCATGATCGATCCTGCTTTCGAAACGCAGTAATGCGTGTAGCTCGGCCACGGCAACATGCCGCCGAGCGAGGAAAGATTGATGATGTGTCCGCGGCCTTGGCGCTTCATGATCGGCGCGGCGGCCTGGGCGCAGAGAAACTGCGACTTGAGGTTGATGTCGAGAATACCGTCCCATTGCTCGTCGGTGAGCGCCTCGAATTTCGCGGCGAAAAACTGTCCTGCGTTGTTGATCAGAATGTCGAGCCTGCCGAAATCCTCTTCGACTGCGGCGAAAAGCTTCGCGACCTCGGCGCGCTTCGTGACGTCGGCCTGGATCGCGACGGCCTTCTCCCCGCCGGCCAGGATTTCGCGCACGACGTCATCGGCATCTTGTTTCGCGCCACGATAATTCACCGCAACCGACGCACCCTCCGCCGCAAGCCGCAGCGCGATGCTGCGCCCAATGCGTTTATTCACGCCGGTTACCAGGGCCACCTGTCCTGCAAGCTGCTTCGATGCCACGAAAAACTCCTCGAAAATGCCGATCGACACATTAGCACTAGCCGGGCCTCGGGCGACACCCGCCATTTGCGCGCGAAGGCAGGCTCGGCCATAATGCGCCGGGAATTGGGGCAGCCACGTGTCAACTACCGAGACAAAACCGCCAGCGAATGCGATTCCTCGTCCAGAGCCCGGCCTTACGCCGGCCGAACTGCTCCGTCGAGCCCAAGCGATGCGCCCGATGCTAGGCGAGCGCCAAAACTCGGTGGAGGAAAACGGGTGCGTATCCGATGACACCAACGCACGATTCATCGCCGCCGGTTTCTATCGCATCCTGCAGCCACGAATCTTCGGCGGCTATGAATTCGACCTGCCCACCTTCTTGCGCGTGATGATCGAGATTTCGCGCGGCTGCTCGGACAGTGGATGGGTGCTGGCGCTGACGGCCGGCCACGCGTTTCTGATGTCGTCGTTCGACGAGCGCGCGCAGCGCGAGGCCTTCGGCGAGAGTGGAGAATTTCGCGCGCCGAGCGTGGCGATGCCGGGCGGCATGGCGGTGGCTGTAGAAGGCGGCTATCGGGTGAAGGGAGCTTGGGATTACACCTCGGGCTGCGAGCTGGCCACGCATTTCATTGGCTCCTGCATTGTCGACGGCGTGAAGGATGCCGCGCCGGGTCATGGCGTTTTCGTGCTGTTCGATCGCGCGCAGTATCGCATCCTCGACAATTGGCACGTGATGGGCATGCAGGGCAGCAGCTCGCGGCGGGTGATCGTCGACGAGATGTTCGTGCCCGCGCACCGGGCGCTCGCGGTGATCGACGCGCACGGCCAGTACGTTCACCCGCGTCCCGGGAGCCTCATGCACGCGAATCCGTTTTATCGCGGCAGAATCACGTCTCTGTTGGTCTCGGAAGTGGGCGCGGTTGCCGTCGGCATCGGACGCGGGGCGCTGGATTGCTACGAAGAAATCCTGCGAAACAAGAAAACGAATTTCCCGCCGTTCCGCCCCCGCGCCGAAGAGCTGGAGTACGAGCGCCATTTCGGGGAAGCGCAATCGCTGGTGGACACCGCGGAAGCCGCTCTGTTGAAAATGGCTGCGGACTACATGGAATGCGCCCGCCGCGACGCCGAAGACGGCGTTGCGTTCACCGACGAGGATGACCGGAGGTTTCTTCAGATCGAGCAGCAGTGCGTGCGACTGTGTTTCGAAGCGGTCGACCTGATGCTGCGGACCAGCGGTACCTCGGCTGCGTCGAAATCCGCGCCGCTGGGGCGTTATTTCCGCAATCTCGCCGTCCTTCGTACCCACATCACGATGCAGCGCGATCACACTGCCGCAAACACCGGCCGGTTGCATTTCGGCTTGGCGCCGTTGAGCCGCCTCTAGCGCGCGCCGGCCGCTGGCGCGATTCATGTAAAATCGTCCCGCGTATAACGGAGGCCGAATGAAACTCGATCTGCTTGCCATCGCGCCGCATCCCGATGATGTCGAGCTGACCAGCGGTGGGACGATGATCAAAATGGCGCAGGCCGGATATGCGACCGGAATCCTGGATCTGACGCGCGGCGAGACGGGCACGCGCGGCACTCCGGAGATGCGACGGAAGGAAGCGGCCCGCGCGGGGAAAATCATGGGCGCGAAGGTGCGGCGTAATCTGGGGCTGCCCGACGCGCAATTGAAGGTCACGGATGAATACAAGGCCGCGGTGGCGGCGGTGATCCGCGAGTTCGAGCCGCACACCGTGATTCTGCCCTACTGGGAGGGCCGGCATCCCGACCACTACACGGCGGCGCGGCTGGGATATGAAGCCTGCTTCGTGGCGGGGTTGAAGAACTATGCGCTGGCAGGGCTGCCGTTCCGGCCGTTCAAGATTTTGTACGCGTCGGCATACGCGGACGTGCGGCCGACGTTTGCCGTGGACATCACGAAACAGTACGACCGACGCCGGCAGGCAATTCTGGCGTACGCGTCGCAGTTCAACCCACCGAAGCGCGATAAGAAATCGCGCGTCGCGCTGCCGCTGGATGAGCTTGAGGCGCGCATGAATCTGCAGGCGAGCTACTACGGCCGCATGATCGGCGTGAAATATGCGGAGGGTTTCGTGGTGAAAGAAGTGGCGCAGGTCGATGACGTGGTGAAGATGCCGGTCAGTTCGCTGTAAAGGCGTGTTAGCGAATTCCGCGCGTGGTGCGTCGCGGAACAATGCGTTTCAGCGCCATCTGTTAAGCTGATTTCAGGCGAGCCGTCCGACATGAATCCATTTCGGCGAAAATCCGAAAGGAAATCCGCGTCCGAGCCGCATCCGGCTAATCGCGGTGGCCATCTGCTTTCCGAGACGCACCGGGTGACGCTGGAACTCGCGCGCGCCGAGACATTTGCCGCGATGCTGGCGAAGAGCCGGGCTTCGCACGTCATGGAAGTGAGCGACCTGCTGGCCGGGATGTATATCTGCAACTGGGACCGGCTGTCGCATTATTGGGAGGAAGAGGACCGCGAGGAAATCGAAACTTTCTTGCGGGGCATCTGCCGGATCAGCCCGGAGCGCTGGCATTCGTGGATCGAAATCTACGACGGCCTGCGGCGCAAAGACGAGCGCTGGCATTTGCTGCGCCCGCTCGAGAGGTTGAAGAAAGCGACGCCTCCGGAGGCTGCCGTGCGACCGTCAAGCGCTCTAGCATCGGTTTTCAAACGCGCCGAAGAGCTGGCGCCGACGCGCGATTCAGTGGGCGGCCGGAACATGCCGATCCTTACGAGCGAGTGCGTGCTGCTGTGCATCGTGCGGAGCTTTGGATCGGAAATCACGCGCAAGCTCGCCGGCACGGGGCTGGACGCGGGCAAACTCGAACGCGACGCGCTGTTTCCGCGACGCGCGCCGCTGGTTTAGACCTTCTCCCTTGGATTTTCTTCGCGATTTCCCGCTCCCAGCTGCTTCGTCAGATGATCAGTTTGAACCGCGGCCAAAGATTGGCCAGAGGCGCGATCGGCTTGTGGCAAACGTAGATCGGGATATTTTGCTCGTTGGGCATGGCGTGCGGACTGACGCTCGTGGCGGCAACGCGCACGTCGCCGAAAAGTTTGATGAACTCCTCCGAGCGCTCGCCGAAAATGATCATGCAAGAGCCGGAATATCCTCGCGGGCCCCAGTAGAAATAGCTGTTGTGGCCGCTCAGGGCCTTCGGCAAATCCAGGGACGGTCCGTAGTAATCGATCGCTCCGGCCTCGCCGTAATTTCCTCCCAGGATTCCACAATCCGCACGGTCTTCAGCCGGGAGCGCTCGATAGACCTGCGCGACCGTGGTAGCCAGCGTGTTCCACGCGAACATGTCCGCGTAGAGCTGCGGCAGCTCGACGTTTACTGCGTCGCGCTCCGTTTTCACTGCGCCTGCAAGCGGGAGGGCTGCCGAGAAGCGTATGAACGAATCAATCGGTAGCAACGGCACACCGAACGGGGCAGCGACAGCGCCTCCGATGATCAAGAGCGCCGGAAACGCGACGCGCAACCAGTGCCGAGTGGATGCCTGGGAGAATTGCTCGAACGCGACGCCTCCCGCCGCCATGAGAATCGGATAGTAGGGAAGGACGTAATAGGACTTGCCGCCCAGGAAAATGAAAATCGCGAGGATGATCAGATAGGCCCAGGCGAAACAGCGAAACTGCCTGCCGGTGCGCGCGAAAAAACACCACACCAGGCCCCCGAGCCAGACCGGCAGCGCGAGCGGATGCATGAAGATGGCCTGTTCGCCTAGGAAGCGGAGGGGCGAAATCGGAATATTTTTGTAGACGCGCGCGTTGTGGACCACTTCGAGCTGCGGCCAGCCATGATGCGCTTCCCACCATAGATTGGGCAGGAAAAGCACCAGCGCGAGGAGCGCGGCGATCCAAATCCAAGGAGAATGAAAGAGACGCTGCTGGCCCGCGAGCAGCAGGCCTGCCCCGAGAGCGAAACCGAAGACCAGCATGGTGTGCTTGTTTTCAAGCCCCACGCCGGCAACGGCGCCGAACGCGAGCCACAATTTCGGCGACGCGCCTTTCAGGATCCGCACGACCATCCAGGCGCAGACGAGCCAAAATAAAGGCTCGAAGGCGTTCATCGAGAAGAAACTGTCGAATGCGAGATACGCGGTGGCGCACAGGAGCGACGCAGCGGCCAGAAACTGTGCGAATTTGCCTCCGCCAAGCTCGCGCGCCAGGACGCCCGTCAAGAAAACGACGGCGGTGCCGGCGAGCACCGGCATCAGGCGCAGGGAAACGATGGTATTTCCGAGTAGATGATGGGAAATCCAGGCAAGCAGAGCGACGAGGGGCGGCTGATCGACGTAGCCCCAAGCCAAATGCTCGCCGCAGGCCATGTAGTACAGCTCGTCGCGGAAAAATCCGTAGTGGCGGATGCCGGCGAGATGGAGCAGCAGCTTGGCGGCAGCGAGCGAGGCAAGGATCGCCGTAGAGCTCACCGCCCACTGACGCGTGCGCCAAACGCCGAGCGCGTGTCCGCTTAATTCGCTGGCTTGTGTATGGCTCATGCGAGCGGGAGCGTCACGCTGGAAAAACCACCGCAGAAAGCCGCGCGCGTGCTGCCCGCCGCGAAATCAATTCGCAGCGGGGGTAACGATCGTGGCCGATTTGATGCTGTCGATATTCGGAAAATTCTTGTCAAGATACGCTTTGCCCTGGCTGGTGATCGCGCCCTGGTCCGGGCGCTCGCCGTAGCCACTGTAGAACTTCTGGACGACGTCCATGCCGGAGATCACTTTGCCGAACGGGGCGAAGCCCTGGCTATCGAGAAACGTATTGTTGCCGAAATTGATGAACAGCTGCGTGGTGCGGGTATTCGGGCCAGCCGTGGCGAAGGTGAGCGTGCCCGGCGCGTTGCTCTGGGTGACTTTATCGTCCTTGATGTTCGCGTTTTGCCAAACCTTGTTGACGGCCGGATCCGCGCTGAGGCCGAATTGCACGATAAAGCCGGGCACGTTGCGGAAGAAGGCTGCGTCGGTGAAAAATCCATGCTTCACCAGATTATAGAACCGGTCGGCGCCCAACGGAGCCCAGGCGCGCGTGACCTCCACGACGAAGTCGCCCTTCGTGGTGGTGAATTTAACCTGAAACGATTCGGGAGCCTTGGCGGTGAGCGTAGCGGGATGCAGCAGACCTGTATCTGTCATGTGTGATGTCCTCGGTGGCGTTGAGCTCGCTTGCCCCGCAGCGAGCGTTGCGGAGGCAAATGCGGCCATCGTGCAAATTGAAATGACTGCGGCGAGACGATTCATGCTTTCGTTCCTCTCCTAGTCCTTCGCTGGTCGAGTCCACGTCATATTCTGGTTACGAGTTGGTGGCTGTGGTCTCCACATCTTGCATCAATCGCAGGACGTTGCCACCGAGAATTTTTTGTATTTCTGATTCCGAATATCCGCGCTGGAGCAGGCCTTCGGTAATCCAGGGGAAACGCGAGGCGTCTTCCATGCCGTAGGGCATTTCGGCGCCGTCGAAATCGGAGCCCAGGCCGACGTGATCGATTCCGCCGATTTTCACGGCGTGGTCCACATGATCGAGAATCTTAGTCCATTCGACGCGCGGCAGTTTGCCATTGGCGATGAACTCGCGCACCAGTCTGTCTTCTTCGATCAGCTGGCAGGCTTCGTTGTCGCCGCAGCGGCGACGGGCTTCAGCATCCATCTGCTCCTCGAATTCGGGATGAGCCTTTTCGGCGTCGCGGAACTCCTGACTGAGGAAGCCCATGTGGAAATTGATCTGCATCACGCCGCCGCGGGCGGCGAGAGCCCGGATCAGATCGTCGGTAAGGTTGCGCGGCGTGGCGCAGAGCGCGTAGCACGAGGAATGCGAAGCCAGAACCGGGGCTTTGCTCGCGGCCAGGACGTCGCAGAGTGCTTTATCGGAGATGTGCGAGACATCGACGATCATTCCCAGGCGGTTCATTTCGGCGATCGTTTCAAGGCCAAAATCGCTCAAGCCGTTGTGCGCGGCTTTGTCGGTCGAGGCGTCCGCCCAATCCGTGTTCTTCACGTGCGTCAGCGTCATGTAGCTCACGCCGCGCGCGGCGAATTCGCGCAGGATACCGAGGTCGCCATTCATCATGTGCGCGCCTTCGACGGCGGTGAGCACGGCGATCTGGCCCGTCTCGTGCGCGCGGCGAATATCGCCGGCCGTTTTCGCCGCGACGAGATCGCTCGGATGGCGATTGACGGCGCCGCGGATCGCGTCGATCTGCGCGAACGCGCGATCAACGGCGGGCTTTCCCGTGATCGTGCTACGAATCCATACGGCGAAGAAAATAGCGCTCACCCCGCCTTCGCGCAGTCGCGGGATGTCCACCGAGCCATCGGCATGGCGATCGCCCAGGTCGAAGTCGTCGAAAATCAGGCGCTGGGTGGTATCGGTATGCGTATCGACGACCAGCGAGCGAAAATGAATCTCCCGGGCCCGAGGCGAAATCTCACTTGAAAGTCCCAGCGCTGGCGGCAACAAACCGTCTCCCAAGAATAGGTTCCCTGAAAACTGTGTCAGCCAGGCCGCGATTCCCGCGCAGCCCAATGATTCAAGACCATCCTAGCTTATAACAGAAGCTCGGCTGCGGTATCACGTCAGGATGGGCCAATCGGGAGGTGTTTGATTTGGAACACCTGCCGCGCAAGCGGGGACGAATCGCGGAATCCGTGGGTTATGCTCCTAAGCAAGGATTCGGCTCTAAAGGACGACCAATTGGCGATGGCCAGCGAACACATCGGCGAACTCAAAAAGTGGGTCAACGACACGGCGAAGAAGGGCAACGGCGACCCAATCCCGTTTGTCCGTGCCATGGAATTGATCAGCAAGAATTTCGGGCTGGAGCCGCACGAGGTGGCCATTCTAGGTCTGACCAACGACGGTCGCTCGCTGCGCTTCCTGGCGCCCCAAAATCTCCGCACCGTGGGACAGATTCCGCTTTCGAGCACGAATTCGTTGGCGGCGCGGACTGTTCGCGAACGGCGGCCCGAGCTGATCAACCATTTCTCGGTCGTTCCGCATGCGTCCGTGTTCGAAGCGGTACCGATCGCCGAGGAAAAGCGCGGCGACCCGATCCAGAAAATCATGAGCTCGCCGATTCTTTCATCCGGCAAAGTCGTTGGAGTGCTGCAAGTCTCCCGAAAAGGCAAAGCCGCCACCGATGCCGGCCCCGATTTTACGCATCCGCAGCTCCGCGAGCTGAAACTGATCGCCGACACGCTGGCTCCGTGCGTTCTGCTCGACAATCGTGAATAACCGCGCTCCTCGGCAGTTTCGTTCACTCAACTGTAATTTCTAAGTGCGTGAAAGCAGTTGACATCGCCGCGCACGCTTGTTAATTTCCGAGCGCTTCTTTTTGAGTCGACAAAACAGGAGGCACCGCAGCTTCGGCAAGACTCATGGCGTTCGTCGCGAAGAACATTTTCCTCACTAAAGGGGTTGGAAAGCACCGCGAGCGCCTGTCGAGCTTCGAGCTTGCCTTGCGGAATGCCGGCATCGCCGCCTGCAACATCGTCCGCGTTTCTTCGATTTTTCCACCGTCCTGCAAACTGATCTCGCGCAGCGAAGGATTAAAGCACCTCAAGCCCGGCCAGGTCGCATTTACCGTGATCAGCGAAAATCAGACGCGCGAACCGCACCGGTTGATCGCCGCGGGCGTCGGGCTGGCGCTGCCGGCCGATAAATCGATGTACGGCTATCTTTCCGAGCACCATTCGTTTGGCGAGAGCGAAGAAATCGCCGGGGAGTACACCGAAGAGCTGGCCGCCGAAATGCTGGCTACTACGCTCAACGTGGAATTCGATCCCGATTTGTCGTGGGACGAGAAGAAGGAAGTCTACAGAATTTCCAACAAGATTGTCCGCACCATGAACATCACGCAGTCCGCGGTCGGCGACAAACGCGGTCTCTGGACCACGGTGCTGGCCGCCGCCATCCTGCTCGGCGAAGACGATTAGCCAGCGGTCAACGGCGGCGCAGTTCATCCAACACGACTCACGCAGTACACCATTCGCACGTGTTTCGGGTTATTGCTTTGCCATTCCTTTCTCCCGCAGGTAACGTAAAAACAGCTGATCCAGCAAGCGAATGGCAACTGACTACTCCGAAGGACGCATACGTCGACCATGAGCCGATACACCCCTGTCCCGCCCGAGAACTTCTGCGGAATTCCCGAGGAGTATTCGCGCTACGAATCATCGCGCGCCGTGATTTTCCCCGTGCCGTTCGAGCGAAATACCACGAATAAACAGGGCGCCCGCAACGGCCCTGCCGCGATTCTGGCCGCGAGCCGCCAAATCGAGCTGTATGACGAAGAATTGCAAATGGAGCCGTACAAGGAAATCGGGATCCACACGCTGCAGCCGATCGACACGATGGATGGCGGCCTGGGGGAAGTGATCACCGAGCTTTTCACGGCCGAGACGGGATTGCTCGACGACGGGAAATTTCCTGTCGCGCTGGGTGGCGAACACGCGCTGACTCCGCCGCTGGTTTCCGCAGTCGCGCAGCGAAACAAAAATCTCAGCGTGCTTCACATTGGCGCACATGCCGAGCTTCGCCACGAATATCAGGGCTATCCGGCAAGCTCGGCTTGCACCATGCGTCGCGTGGTGGAAATCTGTCCAGCGGTGCAGATCGGTATCCGTTCGATTTCGGCCGACGAGGCCCGGGCGCTTCCGCAGCTCAAAACGCAAATTTACTGGGCCAAGGACATTGCTCGGCTGCCCGTGAAAAGCTGGATTGCGAAAGTTCTGAGCGATCTGAGCCCGGTCGTCTACGTCACCGTCGATCTGGGGGGATTTGATCCCTCCGTCGCCCCGGACACCGGCAGTCCGGAGCCTGGCGGCCTGGACTGGTATCAAGTGACGTCGCTGTTGCGCGCCGTTGCAGACCATAAGAAAATCGTCGCGCTTGATGTGGTAGGCCTGTTGCCTAATCCGGGCTGCCACGCATCCGACTTGCTGGCGGCGAGGCTCATCTACAAATGCCTGGGTTACGTTTTCTGCCTGGGATGACAGCCTAGCCGGAAAGGCCCGCTGTCATGATCATCCTCTCCATCACCGCTCTGCTGCTGCAGGCACACACCTACTATTTCGGAGTCGAATCGCGCGGGCTTATCGGCTGGATCATCGTCGGTTTGCTCGCGGGCTGGATCGCGGGCCATTTGACGCGCGGGCGCGGCTTCGGCTGCATCGTCGACATTATTCTGGGCCTGATCGGCTCACTCATCGGCGGCTGGATTTTCACGAAGCTGGGAATCGCTCTGTGGGGCTTCTGGGGCAGCTTGCTGGGCGCTACGGTCGGGGCGATCGTGCTGGTCGCCATCGCGCGCTTATTCGCCGGCGGCGGCCGCGATTAAGAGCGGCACGCAAACGATTGCGTCGTTCACCATCGCTGTTGCGTCTGACAAAAATGCGCGTTAGATGATCGCGCACAGTTGCTCACTCGCGCCGAGCACCGGCAAGAATTCGCGCAAATGTTATTTGCAAAACGGCGTTTCTCGAATATTCTAGAAGTGTTTGGGGGATCAAAATAGGGTGGCGGATTCTTCCACTTTAAAAAGTCTAAATCGTTTCGGCAGTACGCAACGGCGTGACGCGTGGTGGGTCGAGAATCTACCGTTCATCATCGTCATCAGCGCCTTCGGCATTTACACGACTTTTCGAGCCTTTGAAGGCAAATTCTACGAATGGGGTCCGTATCTCTCGCCGTTCTATTCTCCGCTGATCGATCCGCAGCACCACTGGTGGCCGTTTTCTCCGGCGATTTTGATCCTGGCCGGACCGCTCGGTTTCCGCGTCTCCTGCTACTACTACCGCAAGGCGATCTACCGCGGATTTCTGTTGGACCCGCCGGCGTGCGCGGTGAGCGAAGGCGAGCACCGCAAGTACCGCGGCGAGACCGCGTTTCCGTTCATCCTACAAAACGTGCATCGCTATTTTTTCTACATCGCCGTGATCTTCGTCGCCTTTCTGTGGTACGACGCGATCGTCGCATTCGATTTTGACGGCCACTTCGGCATCGGCGTCGGTTCGCTGGTGATGCTGGCGAACATCATCCTGCTGACCACATACACGTTTTCCTGCCACTCGCTCCGGCATTTGATCGGCGGCAACCTGGATTGTTTTTCGTGCTCGATGGCCGGCGGACCCCGGCATGCGGCGTGGCGCGGCGTGACGAAGCTCAATGAGCACCACATGTTCTGGGCCTGGGTGAGCATGATCGCCGTCGGCCTCACCGACCTCTACATCCGCCTCGTGGCAGCCGGTGCGATTAAGGACATTCGACTGCGGTGACCGCGGACTCCCAATTCGAAACACACGAACACGACGTTTTGATCATCGGCGCGGGCGGCGCGGGGCTTCGAGCGGCGATCGAAGCGCTGGCACAAGGCGCGAAGGTCGGCGTGGTGTGCAAATCCCTGCTAGGCAAGGCGCACACGGTGATGGCCGAGGGCGGTCTGGCCGCGGCGATGTGCAATGTCGACAAGGCCGACGGTTGGCAGACTCATTTCCGCGACACTATGAACGGCGGGAAGCGACTGAACAACTGGCGCATGGCGCAATTGCACGCGCTGGAAGCTCCGGACCGCGTGCGGGAACTGGAACAGTGGGGCGCGCTTTTCGACCGCACCGAGAGCGGCGACATTTTGCAGCGCGCGTTCGGCGGGCACACGTTCAAGCGGCTGTGCCACGTAGGCGACCGCACCGGCTTAGAGATGATCCGCACACTGCAGGATCGCGGCGTGCAGTTGGGCTTCGACGTGTTTATGGAGTGCACCGTCACGAAGCTGCTGAAGGATGGCGATCGTATTACAGGAGGTTTTGGGTACTGGCGCGAATCGGGCCGGTTCGTCGTGTTCAAGGCGAAGTCGATCGTGATCGCCACGGGCGGAATCGGAAAATCGTGGAGGGTGACGTCGAATTCCTGGGAGTGCACGGGCGACGGAATGGCGCTGGCGTACGATGCGGGCGCCGAACTGCTCGACATGGAGTTCGTCCAGTTTCATCCCACCGGGATGGTCTGGCCGCCGGGCGTGCAGGGAATTCTGGTGACGGAGGCGGTGCGCGGAGAGGGCGGGATCCTACGCAACAAGAACGGCGAGCGTTTCATGGAGAAGTACGACCCGAAGCGCCTGGAGCTTTCCACGCGCGACGTGGTGGCGCGATCGATTTATACGGAAGTGAAAGAAGGCCGCGGATCGCCACACGGTGGGGCTTTTCTGGACATTTCGCGCAAGCCGCCCGAGTACGTGAAACGCAAGCTGCCCAGCATGTACCACCAGTTCAAGGAACTGGCGGATGTCGATATCACGAAAGGTCCGATGGAAGTGGGCCCGACGTGCCACTACGTGATGGGCGGGATTCGCGTGGATGCGGAAACGGGCCGCGCGTCGATTCCCGGGCTTTACGCCGCGGGCGAGGCTGCCGGTGGCATGCACGGCGCGAACCGGCTGGGCGGGAATTCGCTTTCGGATCTGCTGGTGTTTGGACGCCGCGCGGGTTTGGCCGCGGCGCAGGATGCAAAGAAATCGTCCGCGCCGAATATCGACGGCGCTCAGATCTCAGCGGCCGAGCGCGAGGCGCTGGCGCCATTCGAAGCCACGGGTCAGGATAATCCCTACACGATTCATCACGAACTGCAGAACGTGATGCAGAACCTAGTCGGTATTTTCCGCACCGATGCGGATTTGCGGCAGGCGCTGGTCGAGTTGCAGAAGCTTAAAGCGCGGGCGAAGAACATGCACGTGGAAGGCTCGCGCATGTTTAACCCGGGTTGGCACCTTTCGATCGACCTGGGCTGCATGTTGACGGTATCGGAAGCCTGCGCGCATGCGGCCCTGGCGCGCACGGAGAGCCGCGGCGCGCACAGCAGGCTGGATTTCCCAAAAACCGAGGACGCCTGGGGCAAAAAGAATCAGGTGATTGTGAAGAAGGGCGACGCCATGACGTTGTCGGAAGTGCCGCGGCAGGAACTGCCGGCCGAGCTTGCACAGATTTTGGACGAAGGCGCAAAGTAGAGCGCAGCGCGGAGGAGTTGGATGGCTGAAGCGACTTTACGGGTGTATCGGGGCGACCGCGAAAGCGGGCAGGCGGTGGATTACAAAGTGCCGCTGACCGAAGGCATGGTCGTGCTCGACGCGATCCACTCGATCCAGGCGCATCAATCGTCCGACCTGGCCGTGCGCTGGAATTGCAAAGCCGCGAAGTGCGGATCGTGTTCGGCGGAAGTGAACGGGAAGCCGCGGCTGATGTGCAAGACACGCATGGATTCGCTCCCGACCGATGCGCCAATCACCGTGTTCCCGATGAAAGCGTTTCCGGTGATCAAGGATCTGGTCACCGACGTGTCATGGAATTACAAAGTGAACAAGAAGATTCCGCCGTTCCAGCCGCGCCCGGGCGTCGAATGGAAGATGGATCAGCGCGACGTGGACCGCGTGCAGGAATTCCGGAAGTGCATCGAATGCTTTTTGTGCCAGGACGTCTGCCACGTCTTGCGCGATCACGATAAGAAGGAACAGTTCGGCGGACCGCGCTTTTTTGTGCGGGCCGCGTCGCTCGAAATGCATCCGCTCGATGGCGCCGATCGCGTGCCCATGCTGCGCAAGGAGCTGGGCATCGGTTTCTGCAATATCACGAAATGCTGCACGGAAGTCTGCCCGGAGGAAATACACATCACCGACAATGCGATCATTCCGCTGAAGGAACGCGTGGTCGATCGCTACTACGATCCGGTGACCATGATTGTGCGGAAGATTTTTCCTGCGAAGTAAAGACGCGCCCTAGCCTACCGGCGGAAGCTTGATTTCACCGCTGGCCAATTTGTTCACCAGGTCCC
>Ga0209007_1000311_pt1 | contig 23138 bp, 14 predicted proteins | sample JacPinW_OM1H0_O2_FD_187961 | JGI IMG/M metagenome (GOLD analysis project Ga0209007, IMG submission 187961) | Forest soil microbial communities from Algoma, Ontario, Canada - Jack Pine, Ontario site 1_JW_OM1H0_O2 (SPAdes) (version 2) | ecosystem: Environmental > Terrestrial > Soil > Boreal... | reverse complement strand
AAAGCATCGTGGGGGACTATCTAAGAATACTCGCTTTCATGTGCCGCTGATTTGGCTGTAGGCGATCTCCGACGAGATTGCCGCAACCATTGAAAATAGCTGAGAAAGCCGGGGCTTAGGCGCGCCGGGCGACTCCCGCATTTATTTGGCCTGAGCGCTTGCTGTCGGTGCCCTCAGTTCCGCGATGAACTGCTGGAACCGAGGGTTGCGGCGGAGGCCCTTCAAATCATCGTCAGTCGCCAAGCCGTCGGCGTCTTTCAAGCCGCGATCGGCTGCTTCTTGCAAATAACCTAGCGCATCATCGGCGTGGTTCGAAACGGCGGCCGTACAGGCGAAGGCGTACCACACATACCACGGATTGCCTGACCCTTGGGCGCCCCGCGCCTTGTCGATCACATCGGTGAACAGCAACTTCGCCTGTGGGTAATGGTGGTTCAAGGCCATCGCCATTCCCAACCGCTGCAGCGTATCGAGCACATCGCGATGCCGAGGCCCGAGCTTTCGCAGCTGGATGTCGAAAGTATCTTGAGCGAGCTTTTCAGCTTCCGCGTAGCGCCGCTCCAAGAAGAAGGTTTTGGCGAGCTCGCTCTCGGCCAACAGCGTATCCGGATACTCAGCCCCGTGCGCGCGGATCTGGGTCGCCAGGATTTGACGTTGCATCCTCTCCGCTTCCTGCAATTGACCCTCGCTACGCAGCCCTCTAGTCAAATTCAATTCGCACATCAGGGTGCTCGGATGATCTGGTCCGAGGGTGCGCGAGAAAATCGCCAGCGCCTGCCGCTGCAAATTGAGCGATTCTGGCGAATGCCCTTCATCGGCAAGGATGCTCGCAAGATTGCTCATCGCAATGGCTGTGGACGGGTGTTCGGTTCCGAGCACCCGTTCGCTGGCGGCCAGTACCTCGCGGTACAACGATTCGGCCTCGGCAAAGTGATTCTCATGATGCAGGGAGATTGCCAGCATCGCGAGCGCCTTCATCGTCTCGGGGTGGTCCGATCCCCACACACGGCGCTCGACGTCGAGCGCGGGGCGAAGCACTTTCTCGGCATCGGCTGCGTGGCCCTCGTAAAAAAGAATGGAGGCCAAGTGGTTCTGCGCTCTTAAGGTGAGCGCGCTTTCCGGTCCTAGACGGCGGGTCGATGCGTCGACCACCTCGCGCGCTAGCTTCTCCGCCTCAGGAAAACGACCCAGGGGTTTCAGCACCATCGCGAGATCATCCGCGGTCTCGAGCGTCAGTGGGTCGTCGGCGCCGAGAACGCGGCGCTCGTCCGCGAGCGCCCGGCGATCCAAGGGCTCGGCATCGGCGTCATGTCCCTCCATGTGCAGAATCAGGCCCAGCTGAGTCATGGATTCCAACGTCTTGGGATCATCGGCGCCGTGCAGGCTCTGGCGGGCATCGAGTGCACGCTGCGCCAATTCGTGCGCGCGAGCGTGTAATCCCAGGTTGTTATAGGTGCCCGCCATTTCGTGCAGCATTTGCGATTGCACGTCAGGATCCTGAGCGAGACCCGTTCCGATGTCGTTCGCCGCCCGGTCGAGTATCTCGCGGGCCGTGACGCTGTTGCCGCGCGCTTCGCTGGGATCCGGCACCTTGAACATGTTGCTCATGAAGGTTGCGATCCGGGTCGCGCGATCCCGCTCCTGGTTCGCTCGGTCTCGTTCCTGCTTCGCGTGATCGCGCTCGCGCGTGGTTTCGCGCAACTGCAGCGCCTGCACGACCGAGAACACGAGCAGCACCAACAACACGCCCGCGCCCACGCTCATTGCGACACGGTGCCGCCGGATATACTTGCGCAAGCGGTAGCCGGTGCTGTCCGGTCGCGCGATGACCGGCTCATGCCTTAAAAAGCGCTGAAGGTCCGCGGCCAGTTCGGACGGAGTGCCATAGCGGCGGGTTCGGTCACGCTCCAAGGCCTTCATGGTGATCCAGTCAAGATCGCCGCGCAGTTGGCTTATCAACTGCTTGGGCTCCGTGCGGCGGGCGTCCGCGGTCGCGCTCGACGTATCTTTATCGCCGCTCACTTTGGTGCTGGGGTTGGGCGGCTCTTCCTCCCGCAGCTGCCGCAGCCACTCCTCGAGCGATGGCTTTTCGCGTCGCTTGGTCTCGAACGGCTGTAGACCCGTGAGCAACACGTAAAGCACGACGCCGAGCGTGTACACGTCGGTGCGGGTGTCGATATCGCGTGCGCTTAAGTTCACCTGCTCCGGACTCATGTAACCCGGGGTTCCGATGAACTGACCCAACTGAGTATATTCGTCGCTAACTTGCGGAGCGGTCGTCTTGGCGAGTCCAAAATCGATAATCCGCGGCACCGGCTTACCGTCCACCTCAATGACTAAAATATTTGATGGCTTTAGATCGCGATGGATGATCGCTTTTTGGTGCGCATGTTGCACGCCCTCGCAGGCGTGGATGAAAAGTTCTAGCCGGTCCTTGATGCTGAGCTTGTGCTGATCGCAATAGTCGGTGATCGGCAGGCCCGGCACATACTCCATCACCAAGTAAGGTTGGCCTTGTGGGGTCGTCCCGGCGTCGAACACCTTGGCGATGGCCGGATGGTCCATGATCGCAAGGGACTGGCGCTCGGATTGAAAACGCTGCACGACCGCCTCGTCGTACATGCCGGCCTTGATCAGCTTGACGGCCACTTGCCGCCGTACAGGCGCGAGTTGCTCGGCCAGCCACACCTGACCCATCCCGCCTTCTCCGAGCTTGCGGACCAACTCGAAGCGCTGCGCAAAGATCTGGCCGGCCGCCAATGCACTGGCCGACTCGATCTCGACGATCTGCCGCTCTAGCACGCCGCGCAGCGGAGATTTCAGGAACTCATCGCTGAGATCCTCACCCGCCAGCAGCAGGGAGTTCAGTTCCGCGCGCAGGTCCGCGTCCGACCCGCACGCCGTATCGAGAAACTCGGGGCGTTGCTCGGGGGCAAGCGCCATGGCCTGATGCAAGATCTCCTCGACCTTCTGCCAATCGTGAGTGCTCATGGTCAGACCTCTGCACTTCTCTCTCGGCTCTTGGGGGCGCCAACCAGCCTATTCGTGCGTTCGGCCCTGGTCAACAAGATGCTGGGGCGAGCCCCCTGCAATGCGATCTTGCGCGGCAAACAAATATTTGGTCGTCGATGAGGGTCCTCAATCCTCGAGCCTTCGGTGAACGACAGGCGTGCAATACTCGGCACTATCACGATCCCGACTGGCTGCTCATGAAACCCACGACTGGCTTGGCACCGCGAACATTGACCGACACTCCGCGACGCACCCTATGGTCTGCCTGCGCCGCTCACATATTGCATGATGGTTATGCGGACTTGATCTATGTGCTTCTGCCTGTCTGGCAGGCTGAATTCGGCCTTGGGTTCGGAGCGTTGGCCGTGGTACGTGGTCTTTACATCGGTTCGATGGCTGCCTTACAGGTGCCGGCCGGCAGTTTGGCCAAACGAGTCGGCAGCGGAACCGTTCTGAGTGTCGGCATGGCGCTCGCCGCGTTGGGCTACGCACTCGCAGGATTCTCGGCCGGCGTAGTGGGTCTGTGCGTTGCTCTGACGCTCTCCGGATGCGGATCGAGCACCCAGCACCCGATTGCTTCAGCGGCAATATCGCACGCTTACGGCAAAGATGCGCGAAGACCGCTTGGCATCTATAACTTCTCCGGCGATCTGGGCAAAGCGGCGATTCCCGCGTCGGTGTCTTTGCTCATCAGCGTAATGTCCTGGCGCCACGCGCTGTGGATTGTGTCTGGCGTGGGAATGATCGGCGCGATCGGACTCGCTATTTTTTTTCCCGCGATCAGAGGCGCTTCCACTTCCACCGATCCACAGCAACCGATGCACAAGGGCCGCGGCGGCTTTGCGCTCCTGTTCTTGATCGGCGTTCTCGACACGGGTGTGCGAATGGGATTTTTGGTGTTCCTGCCCTTCCTCTTAAAGGAAAAAGGCGCTTCGCTGCCAACCATAGGCGCGGCGCTTTCATTGGTGTTTATTGGTGGAGCAGCGGGGAAATTTGTTTGCGGGTGGCTGGGCGCCAAATTCGGCGTGATCGGCACGGTATTGACCACAGAGACCGGCACGGCGGTTTGCATTTTGGCGGTTATGCTGGCGCCGCTAAACGTGTGCCTGCTGTTGTTGCCGCTGCTGGGCGTTATGCTGAATGGCACGTCCTCGGTACTCTATGGAACGGTGCCCGATTTGACGCCACCGCACCGGACGGAGCGAGCATTCGCTGTGTTCTATACCGGTACAATTGGGTCCGGCGCTGTCGCGCCCATCGCATATGGCGTCTTGGGCGATTCGATCGGGGTAAATGGCGCGACGATTGCGACTGCCGTCACCGCAATGCTCGTTCTCCCGCTCGCCACCGCGCTTGCGCCATACCTGGCTCAAAGCCAACGCTGAGCGCTTACTTGGCCAGTTCTCTCTTTGGATAGAAGGGATAGCGGGCCACGCCATCCGACGGAGCTTCAGGCCGATACTTCGTATGGCAGCTCTGGCAGACCTCGCTCAAGTGATCGGCTGCCGCAGTGAGTTTGGCCGAATCCTTGGCTTTGGCGGCCGCGCGAATTGCCAGCGCCGTCGTTTGCACGTCGCGGACCCAGGATTGCCAATCCGCATTGGCCACCCACTTGCGATCGTTCTTCCCCGTACCAGGCTTGGAAATGAGCGTGGCGGCACCGGCGAGGCTGACGGAATCCTCATCGACCAGGAGCCAGTCATCATCGTCAAGCTTTTCCGCACCCTGGGCCGCCCAAATGCCATCGGCCGGAATCTCCACGGACGCCCGCATGAGATCCAAAATACTGACTGGCACGGCGGGCGGCGGCCCCGCCTTGGCGGCCGGCGTTGCGGGCCCTGCAGGCCCGGCGAACAAGGCGGGCGATGCGAGCAAGGCCGCGGTGGCAAACGCGGTGGCGGATAAGATGACGGAGGCGGCTCCGGAACGCCGGTTGGACGACACTCGGTGATCCATCGAAAACTCCCAAATTGCGGCATGGACAGCGCAAGGCCGGAGTGTGCAGTAGGACAGGTTCGAATTTCACGTAATTTACCGTTCTGCCTAACGTTAATAGCGTTAAATTGTGTCCCATGTCAGCCGAGCACGACCCTTTCAAGCCCGTTACAGCGGCTTTGCCCCCCGAGGATACGGAGGCGTTGCGCTCGGAAGTCAACCGCGTTCAAGCCAGCGGGGTGCTCGGCGAAGCGCGGCTGCGGCGTATGTTCGACTATCTGGCCGAGAGGTCCCTCGCGGGACAATCCCCCAAAGAGATCGCGATCGCCATGGATGTCTTTGGGAAGAGTCCGGATTTCGATGTCTCCCAGGATGCCTTGGTCCGGGTTTACATCCATAAGCTGCGCAAGGCGCTCGATGAGTATTACGCCTCGCCAGGCAACGCCGCCAATACCGAATTGCACATTCCACGGGGCGAATATCGACTTAAGGTGAGCGCCAAGGCTCCCGACAAAACGCCCGACGTTGAGGTCCCCGCGGCCTCGCAAAGCGGCCGGCGTGGGGTCGGCCTTCGCACCGGCGCGCTGTTCGGTGCGGCGCTACTGGTGGGGGCTTTTGCGATGTGGCTATGGACCCCTCGCTCGGACGTTGAGCGAGTGCGCGCCAGTCCAATTTGGTCCGCCCTGCTAAAAGACGATCGGCCCATCATCATCGTCGTCGGCGATTATTACTTGATCGGAGAAACGGACGACTCCATGGGTGTCAATCGCCTGATCCGCGAATACTCGGTCAACTCGAAGAATGATTTGGACCACTACGTCCAGGAGCATCCGGAACTTGCGGATCGCTACATGGACGTGGGCTTGCGGTATCTGCCCATTTCGACCGCCTTCGCGCTGCGCGATGTCATGGTGGTGCTGGCGCCGGAGAATCGGCGCATCACCGTCAGCAAAATGTCTGACATCGAACCCAGCAGCCTGAAATCCGCCGACATCGTCTACATCGGGTATTTGAGCGGCATGGGCATGTTGCAGGACCTGATCTTCGCGGGCTCTCGCTTTTCAGTCGGCGATTCTTACGATGAAGTCTTCGACAAAAGAACGCGAGTCTCGTACGTCAGCGAGATCGGCAGCGATATCATGGATCCGCCGCAACCCACGGGCAAAGAAAAGACTTATCACGACTATGGCGTCTTTGAGAAGATTCGTGGCCCCGGCGGAAACACCATCGTCGTCATTTCCGGGACTCGCGACGCGGGCGTCACGCAAACCGCCGAAGTCTTCACGTCGGCACAGAAGCTGAAAGATCTGGAACAAAAAAGCGACGTGAGGTTGTCCATGGAAGCGCTGCTTGAAGTCAGCGCGGTCGACGGTGTGAATTTGAATGGCAAATTGCTGGCCCAATCAAACCGCGACCTAAAATAAAAAAATGTTTCACCAACCGTCACAAATAATTGACGGAGCGCGGCAAACCCCATATCTTGTGTCCCGTCGCGGTGTCTGGCCCAACAGCTAGACCTAAGAGGGAATCCGGTGAGACTCCGGAGCTGCCCCGCAGCGGTAACTGGGAACGAAAAGCGCCATTGGCACTGATCGAGTGATGCAAAGCATCTGATCGGGAAGCGGCGTTGAGTAGATCGGCGGCCAATTCTTTGGCCGAGCGCCCGGAAGTCCGAAGACCTGCCGTGATCGGTTTTCACAGTGGAAAACCGTTCGGCAGTGGAGCTCTCGCGGGAAGAGCAGCCGGGTACGCTTAATACACTTGCTCAAAGTGTATGGCCTATTCCCGCGTGTGCTTGGTTCTTCGACGAGCGTTGGATCGTTCGAGGAAACAAGTAATGAATGCCATGACGCAATCCGCTTCTCACTCTCAGTCGCATTTTCAGCTCAACTCGCCGCCTTCGGCGCGGGCGACCATGCAGGTAACCAAGCGATCCGGGGCGCACGAACCCATCGATGTGAATAAAATCGTGCGTGCGGTGACCCGGTGCTGCGAGGGCATCGCGGACGTTGACCCGATGCGGGTCGCCTTGAAAACCATCGCGGGCTTGTATGACGGCGCGACGACCCGCGAACTCGACGAGCTCTCGATTCGAACGGCTTCCTCCTTCATGGTCGAAGAGCCGGCGTATTCGAAGCTCGCTGCGCGGCTGCTCAGCGCCTTCATCGACAAGGAGGTGCAGGGACTCGGCATCTACTCGTTCTCGCAATCGGTGCGCTGCGGTTTTGATGTGGGATTGGTGAATGAGCGTGTGCTGCAATTCGTGGAAGCCAACGCGCGCAAGCTAAATGACGCGATCGATGTCGATCGAACGCGCCTATTTGAGTATTTTGGCCTGCGCACCCTCTATGACCGCTATCTGCTGAAGCATCCTACGAAGCGCCATGTCATAGAAACGCCGCCCTACTTTTGGATGCGCGTCGCCGTGGCCTTGAGCACCAATGTGCACGATGCACTGGAGCTGTACCGGCTCTTCTCGTCGCTCGACTACTTGCCGAGTTCTCCGACACTGTTTAATTCAGGCACCCTGCACGAGCAACTCTCGAGTTGTTTTTTGCTCGATTCGCCGCCGGATTCCCTCGACGGGGTGTACGAGAAATACAAAGACATTGCACTGCTTTCAAAGTTCTCCGGCGGCATCGGCGTTGCATGGCATCGAGTACGATCCGAAGGCTCCCTCATTCGTTCAACCAATGGCTTGTCCAATGGCATCGTGCCGTGGCTCAAGACGCTGGATTCCTCGGTGGCGGCGGTCAACCAGGGAGGAAAACGCAAAGGCGCGGCGTGCGTTTATTTGGAGACATGGCACGCTGACATCGAGGCTTTTCTCGAGTTGCGCGAGAACACCGGAGATGATGCGCGGCGCGCACATCATCTCAATCTCGCCAATTGGGTGCCCGACCTGTTCATGCGGCGAGTCGAGGCCAACGAGAATTGGTCTCTGTTCGATCCGAAGGACGTTCCTGAACTGCCGGATGTGTACGGAGAGGATTTCGAGCATGCCTATACCCAGGCCGAAGCGCGGGGTCTGGCGCGCAAGTCGCTGGCAGCGCGGGATCTGTATGCTCGGATGATGCGTTCGCTCGCGCAGACCGGCAACGGCTGGATGACCTTCAAGGACAAATCCAATCGGGCCTGCAACCAGACCGGGCAGCCCGGCGCCGTCGTCCATCTTTCGAACCTCTGCACGGAAATCATCGAGGTCAGTGCGCACGGCGAGACCGCCGTGTGCAACTTAGGATCCGTGAATTTGGCGCGCCATGTTACGGGTGCTAATTTTGATTTCGAGAAGCTCGCGCACACCGTCGAAGTGGCGGTCCGGCAGCTCGACAGCGTCATCGATCTCAATTACTACCCTATAGCGACGGCACGCGCGTCGAATCTGCGCTGGCGCCCGGTAGGCTTGGGACTAATGGGGCTTCAGGATGTGTTTTTTCGCCTGCGGCTGCCTTTCGACGGTGATGCGGCCCGGACCCTCTCCCGGCAAATCTCCGAAGAGGTGTACTTCCATGCGCTGCGTACTTCAAATGAGCTTGCGCGCGAGCGCGGCCCTCACCCCAGCTTCGCGGAAACCCGGGCCGCGAGAGGGGAGCTGCAATTCCATGCCTGGAATGCGACGCCCAGTGATCCGGAGCGCTGGCAACGGTTGAAAGTCGAAATCTCCGCTCACGGCCTGCGAAACAGCTTGCTGGTAGCCATTGCGCCGACGGCCACGATCGCATCCATCGCCGGCTGCTATGAATGCATCGAGCCGCCAATCTCGAATCTCTTCAAGCGCGAGACGTTGTCGGGAGATTTTCTGCAGACCAACGCCTATTTGGTGGAAGAGCTCAAACAATTGGGGCTTTGGACCGCCGAGATGCGCGATGCGATCAAACTCGCCGACGGTTCGATTCAGGAGCTTGCGGGCATCCCGGCCGAGCTTCGGCAGATCTATCGCACCGCGTGGGAAATCCCCATGAAATCCTTGATCGAGATGGCGGCTGCGCGCGGCGCCTTTATCGATCAGAGCCAGTCCTTGAACCTGTTCATCGCCAATCCCAACATCGGGCAGCTGTCGAGCATGTACATGTATGCCTGGAAGCAGGGACTCAAGACGACGTACTACCTGCGATCCCGCCCGGCCACGCGTATCGCCAAGGCGACGATTGCCGGCGGTGCGGCGATCGGAGAGGAAGCCGCTCAAGCCGTGAATTGCTCTCTCGAGAATCCGAGCGTTTGCGAGGCCTGCCAGTGAGCCGTCTGCTCGATCCCGGATTCAATCTGACGCTGCGCCCCATGCACTATCCGAAGTTCTATGAGATGTATCGTGCGGCCATCAAAAACACCTGGAGCGTCGAGGAGATCGACTTTCAGATCGACCTAAGCCACATGCAACGTCGCATGAGCCCCGCCGACCGGCATTTAATTGAACGCCTGGTCGCTTTTTTTGCGACGGGCGATTCCATCGTGGCGAACAACTTGGTACTCAACCTCTATAAGCACATCAACGCGCCGGAAGCACGCATGTACCTCTCGCGGCAGCTCTACGAGGAGGCACTGCATGTGCAGTTCTACCTCACGTTGCTCGACAATTATGTGCCGGATCAGGAGCGGCGCGCGCTCGCATTCGCGGCCATCGACAATATTCCTTCGATTCGCCGCAAGGCGGAGTTTTGCCGCCGCTGGACCGACTCGGTCGCCGATCTGAATCGAATCGGCACACGATCGGAGCGGCGTCAATTTCTGCTCAACCTGACCTGCTTTGCCAGCTGTATCGAAGGATTGTTCTTCTTCGGCGCCTTTGCGTACGTGTATTTTTTGCGTTCGCGCGGCTTGCTGCCCGGCCTGGCGGCGGGAACCAGCTGGGTGTTTCGCGATGAAAGCGCGCACATGGCCTTTGCCTACGAGGTCATAAAAACGGTGCGCGAAGAGGAGCCGGAGCTCTTTGACGACTCGTGGGCGCGTGAAGTCCTCACGATGATCGAAGAGGCGGTTGAGTGCGAGATTGCCTTTGCGGATGATGTCCTAGCGGGCGGCGTCGTCGGGCTCACGCGCCTCGAGATGCGCGAATATCTTCAATATGTCGCCGATCAACGCTTGTTGATGCTGCAATTGCCCATTCGCTTTGGCTCGCGCAATCCGTTCTCTTTCATGGAGCTGCAGGATGTGCAGGAGCTGACAAACTTTTTTGAGCGTCGAGTTTCCTCGTATCAAGTCGCCGTGCAAGGCGAAGTCGCCTTTGACCAAGCATTTTAAGACTGGAAATTCGTGCCGAAACTGATGAGGTGAAATGTCAGCTTGCAGGTTTCCGGTTCATCTCGGCGGCCGGTCAGTAGTTCAGGCTAAAGCGAATCAGACCGCCGATAAATCCGATCCACACAACGCCCAGCAATCCCGCGGCAGTCACGAAGCCCCAGAACGGTAATTTACGCGGGATGTTGAGTCTGGACAGGCGCCACGCACTCCAGGTCCCGAGCACGGCCGCCGCAATCGCCAGGAGTCCGGCAACCTCGAGCGTGCCGACAATGGGGTCGAGACTGCTGCTGTAAAAGTCCAGCTCGAGATTGAGGGTCGGCCGCAATATCATGAACCAACATACCAGGTACACCACGTCGAACGCCGCCGCCGCGCGCAGCAACAGCCGCAAGCGCCTCACCTGCGGCGCCAAATCCTCCGGAATGTTTTTCAGAGGCCGGATCCAGGGAGAGAGCAGCCAAGCCAACAAGGTCCACATCAAAATCAGGCAAGCGAGGCTCAGCACGGTCAGGTTCAGAACCGACGATCGTTTGAGCGGCACTGCTTGCAGCACGGACGTTGGATCCCCGCCATCGACGACCGTCTTGACTCCGCTGACCGTCTGCAGCATGAGCTGCCGGCTACCGCCGGCACGGCGCCAAAGCTGTGGGCCAATCTCACGGTAGATCAGTGGCTCAGGGGTAAAGTCGCCTGGTACGGAGATCGTGCCATCCGCGTTTGCGGCAATCACAGTTTGTTGCAAGACATAGAACAGACTCAAGAATCCAAGCTCGATTCGGCGCGAACTCTCATAGCGTCCTGCGATGATTTGTGCATCGGCTAGCGCCGTCGGCAGCGCCGGCGGATCCACCGGCGCAGCGGAGTTCGGGAAGTATCGATCCATGAAGCCGTCGAACAGCGCTTCGCGGGCGAGATATACGGCTTCGGCGCGGCCTCGGCTGTTGAAGGTAAAATCGATGCCGACTCCTTCCGCCGGCAACAATTCGAATTCGTTGTGAAAATATATCGTGTCGCCACCGTGACCGATCACCGTGCGACCGTTATGCGACTCTCGGAAGAAACCGTGCGCCATGGTGGCAAATCCGGCCGGAGCCTGTTCCGAGGGACTGTGCATGCGCTTGGCCGTGTCGGCCCGCAAAATCTCGGCGTCACCCACGTGACCGTCCTGCAGATGGGCAAGCATGAAGCGCGACATATCCGCCGCCGTCGTCGTGCCGCTGCCGGCGGGTCGCGTCACGATCAGCTCATACGGGCCTGGGGGTGCCGAAGCCGTTCGATAGCCTTTCGATACCGCGGCCGCGAATCGCTCAGGTAGCGGCTGATCGAAGCTGGTGTGCGTCATGCCCAGCGGGACGAGAATGTGGCGTTCGATGTAGCGCTCGTAGGGCTCTTTGGAAATTCGTTCGACAATGTAGCCGGCCAGGGCCGCGCCGTAGTTTGAGTACGCCGGAACTTCGCCCGGCGCGAACAGCATGGGGCGCTTATGATCCTTCAGATACGCCTCAGTCGAGGGCACGCCTTGCGGATTGGTCCACAAGATATCCTTCAGTCCTTCTTCGAAGCCGCCCCGGTGATTCATCAAGTCACGCAGCGTGACGGGCTTGCCGAAGTCGCTGGGAATCGTGAAGTCCAAATAGTCGTTGATATTCCGATCAAGATCGAGCTTGCCCTGCTCGACCAACTGCATGACCGCTGTCCAGGTGAACAGTTTTGAGGTAGACCCGATTCGCACCATGGTTTGCTCGGGGTCCATGCGAAGTTTCTTGCTCACGTCCGCATATCCGTATCCCTTCTGCAGGAGCACGGTCCCATCCTTGACCACAACGACGACGGCGCCCGCCATATCGCCGGCCTTCAACGCATAGGGAACCATGCCGTCCAGCCAAGATTCGAGGTCGGCGCGGTCGAGCGGATGCGCGCTCGATTCCGACGCGGCTCCGGCCGCGGATGCCTGCAGAAGGACTGCCGCGGCGCAGGCGGCAAGGGCAAAAATGTTCCGGACAGTCATATCGTTCATTCCCCCAATTTCTTCAATGCCGACCGAATCGTTTTATTTGGACTTCTGCGCCACCGGCGTGAATGACAGGTCCTGATAGTCGTAACTGAAATCCGCGAGCGGCGAAACCGCTTTCAAGTTGATGTGCTCAACCTTGCCGTCCGCATTCAAGCCGAACGTGACGTACGCCGGCTCGATGGTCTTATCGTCGAAGCGCGTCACGAAGCTATCGTATTGCCAATGCTCGAGTGCCCCGCCCATGCGCGGCGTCGATTTGAAATCGATCGTGAGCGCACCATTGGCCTGTCCGATTTCGATGTTGCCGTACCACGGATCGCTGTAGGTGCCGACGTAGCGATCGAGCGGCAGCGACGGACCAATTTTCGCGGGCGTTGCCGACGCCGACTGATAGGCCTTCAGCGCTTCCTGCACGCGTCGCTGCCGCTCGGCGAGGATTTTTTCCGGCCAAGTGTCCTTGGGTAGTCCGAGGTAGTGATCGAGCAGTTCATACATCAGCCCGATGATGATCCCACCGTCCTCGCTGTTGATCTCGATCGAGAATCCCACGTGCTTTTCCGGAATCAGCACCACTGCGGTCAGAAAGCCGAACACGGCACCGCCGTGCCAGACGATCTTGGCGCCGCGATAATCGCGGACATCCCAGCCGAGCGCGTAGGTGTTGAACATGGGCTGGGTCGGCGCCATCACACCGACTCGCGGACCCACCGGCTGAAGTACAACCGGCTTCCACATTTGATCGTGCGCCGCCTCGCTGAACAGCCGGCCCCCATTGTCGGGAAGCGCGCCGCCGTCGAGCTGAATCATCAGCCAACGCGCCATGTCATTGGCGCTGACTGCCAAGCCGCCGGCCGGAGATGCGTTGCTGCCCAGATTGTCGCGCTCATTGAGCACCGACTGATCGCCCACACCGCGCAAGCCGCCGTTCATGCGCGCATGCGGTTGAGCGCGGTCGGGACTCGCGAAGTGGCCTTCGTTGTCCGTGGTCGAATGCAGCATCCCTGCCGCTTTGAGCACGTGGTCAGCGGTAAACTTCTCCCAGGTTTCGCCCGTGACTTCTTCGATCAGCTGACCTGCCACCATGTACAAAATGTTGTCGTAGGCATAGGCGCTGCGGAAGCTGGTCGCGGGTTTGATGTAGCGCAGCCGCCGCACCGATTCGGCGCGGCTCAAATTCGTGCGCGGCACGAACAACAGATCCCCCGCGCCGAGCCCCAAGCCGCTGCGGTGTACGAGCAGATCGCGAATCGTCATCTCGCGGGTCACCCACGGGTCATACATTTGAAAGCCCGGTAAGTGATCGATGACTTTGTCGTCCCAGCCTATTTTTCCCTGATCGACGAGAATGCCGAGCGCCGCCACGGTGAAGGCCTTGCCGGTCGAGCCGGTCGGAAAAATCGTGTCGGCATCGACCCGCTCCGGCGAGCCGAGCCGCTTGACGCCGAATCCTTTGGCGAGCGTGACCTTGTCGTTCTCGACTATGGCGACGGCCATGCCGGGAACGCCAATCTGCTTGCGCAGACCTTCCACGCGGGCCTCGAACCCGTTGGGCGGCGCGGCGACGGCCGCCGAGATGCCGAAGAACGTCAATAAGGGGAGGATGTAAATTTTCATGAAAGCTCCGGTTGGACGGCGTTTAACGCAGCAATCTCAGCAGCGCGCGCCGCCTCGATGCGTCGTATTGGGCGATCGAGCGCGAGCAGCATGGCCGCTGCGATCGCGCAGATGACGGTCAAAGTCGCGAAGAACTCCGCGTGGCTGATGTGGCTCCACAACGTACCGACAACGCCCGCCAACAGCGTCCCGCTGCTGATCACGAAGAACCACGCGGCCACGGTGGTCGCGCCGTAGCCAATCGGTGCCAGGCGCGCAAACAGGCCTAGGCCCGTCGGTAAAATGTAGAGTTCGCCAAAGGTAAAGACCACGAAGAACAGCACCAGCCACAACCAACTGGCCCGTCCCGCTCCGGACGCGAGGGCCACTGTCGTGAGCACCAGATACGCCGCCGCGACAATCAGCGCGCCTAAGGCCATTTTCCTCATCGCGGATCCTGGCGATCCGGCTTGCGCGCGGCGGCGCCAATGCGCGAGCAGTAGCGGTGTCATCATGATGACCAGCAGAGGGTCCAAACTCGGGAACCAGGTCATCGGAATGGTCCAAGACCCGATGCTTCGATCAACACCAACATCAGTCCATAGCGCCAACGTATTGCCATACTGTTCATAGGCGACGCGAAAAACCGTGGCGGCAACCGCGACGGCAAACAGCAAGATGTACGTAGAACGATACTTGCGCGCCGACGCCTGCGGCGCGGCAGGCGCGACAGTCTGCTTCACCGTGCGATCCTGGCCGGGCAAGTATTTGCCGCCGAGAATATAGATCACGAGACCCAGGAGCATTCCGACGCCGGCGGCGCCGAAGCCCCAATGCCAGCCGTACAATTCCCCCAGCGCGCCGCAGATCAGCGGCGCCAAGAAGCCGCCGAGGTTGATGCCGACGTAGTAGACGTTGTAGGCCCAGCCGCGGCGCGGATCGTCAGGGCGATAGAGGCCATCGATTTGGCTGGGCAAGCTCGGCAGGAACAAGCCGTTGCCGAGTGCAATTGTTAAGAGCGCCGGGTAAAAGAGCGGCTCGAAGGTCATCATGAAATGCCCGGCGGCCATGATGCTGCCGCCGATGACTACGGCGCGACGCTTGCCAAGCCACCGATCCGCGATCAAGCCGCCGAAAATCGGCGTGAAATAGGCCAGAGCTTGATAGGTGCCATAAATGAGGGAGGCTTTTTCCTGGCCGATCAGCAATTGCTTGGTCATGTAGTAGACCAGCAAGGCGCGCATGCCGTAGTAGGAGAAAATCTCCCACATCTCGGTCAAAAAAAGTATCGTGAGGCCGCGCGGCTGACCGAACCATGTCTGCTGGTTCGCGCTCATCGCCTTAAGCGTGCGTCCCGCCCCACACTTGCTCACCGCTCCAGGCACTGCCATTGGTGTACGTCATGCTCGGCGTACGATCCTTGGCGAGAAAAATGGGACCATCCAAATCCACGACGTCGCACAATTGTCCGAGCACGAACGCCGGCGCCATCGCAAGACTGGTGCCAACCATGTTGCCGACCATGACGCCCAACCCTAGGCGGCGCGCCTCGCGCGCCATCGCCAGCCCTTCGGTCAAGCCGCCGCATTTGTCCAGCTTGATGTTCACGACGTTGAAACGCCCGACCAGCCCCGGGACGTCGGCAAGCGTCAGCACGCTTTCGTCGGCGGCAATCGGGATCTTTGATTTGAATCCGGCGAGATCGGCCTCGCGGCCGCGCTTCAAAGGCTGCTCGAGCAAGGAGACGTTTGCCGACTCCAGCACCCCCATCAGAGAACCGAGCGACTCGATGCCGTATCCTTGATTGGCGTCGACGCCCATCCAAACTTCAGGACGTGCGGCGCGCACCGCGCGCACCCGCTCGATGTCGTCCTTAAGATCGCCCGTTAACTTCAACTTCAGGGATTTCGCCTGCGCGAATTTGCGCGCGCCGGCCGCCATCGTGGCGGGATCGTCGGCGCCCAACGTGAACGTCGTTACCAGAGGCTTGGGCGCATCGATATCGGCAAGTTCCCAGACCGCGACGCCCAGGCGATGCGCCTCGAGCTCCCACACTGCGCAGTCGACCGCGTTGCGCGCGCCGCCCGCCGGCAGCAATCGTTGCAGCGCGGTACGATCGATGCCTCGTTCGATGGTGCCGCGCACCGCTTCGATCGCGGCAACCATGGTTTGCGCAGTGTCGCCCAAGTAGTACACACCGGAGGCTTCGCCGCGGCCGCGATGTTCACCATCGTCGAGCGTCACGACCACGACCTCCTGCTCCTCGAATACAAATCCCGAGATGCGAAACGGCGCCGATAGACGCAGTTTCTCCACCTCGACGCGCAGCTGCAAGGCGGCCATTAGAAATATACCCCCAAGGTGAATAGATTGAATGTGAACGCAAACCACAGCACGATGAACGCCGACAGCGCGAGCACGATGCTCCACACTTTGGCGGGCCAGCGACGCGTTCCTTTCCATACCGTCCACAGATTCCAAGCGATCAAGGCGGATCCCAACAGGAACGCCAGAATGCCGAACACCTCCGTGAAACGGATGGTGCCGTTGAACTTGTTGCTGAGGTTGTTGAAGTCGCCGAACATGCGGGTGATCGTGAATCCCCACAGCCCCAGTGCCGCGAGCAGCAAGATCGACCCGACCTTGCTCCATCGATAGGCGCGCAGCGCGTCGGGTCCGAGCGCCAAGCCCGCCCCGAAGCGGCGGCGCACGATCGCGGTGATCGGCCAAAATACGGCGGTCAGGAGCAGCGCCGCCAAGGCGCCATACAGCGCCGGCAACAGCCATGCCGCATTCGCATACCACTGCACGCGGTCGAACACCATGAATGGGGAAATGCCATCGATGCTGAAGCGCACGACTTGTCCGTCGACCACCTTGGCCGCCAAGCGCTCGTGGCTATCCTGATCGCGCCAAACGAAGGGTGCCGTCTCGACCCAATGACGCGGCTTGCCGTTCAGCCCGTCGAACGGCACCGCCAATTCGCCCTTGGCATTGACGCCGGCCTTGGTTTCACCGAACAAGCCGAGCGCAGCCAGGAAACTCGATTGCGAGGCGCGCGAATTGACCCAGTGACCCTGGAGCAAGGCCGCGTGTTCTGCCGAGGTCTTCGCATCAACCGCCGTGGCGGCGGTTTCCGCCGCGGGGAAATAGCGATCGGCGAAGTCCTCGAACATCGCGCCGCGCAGCCCACCGACGGCGCCGGCCTTGCCGGGGCTGTTGAAGGAGACATAGAAGCCGACGCCTTCCTTCAGGAACAAGTGCAGCGAGGTATGGAAGCACTGCGTATCGCCCAAATGCGCGATCACCTCGCGGCCGTTGATATTGGTTTCGAAGAAGCCCAGCTCCATGCGATTCAGCGGCGGCAGAATCGTGAGGGGGCTGTTGTGCATCATCTCGGCGGTTTCGGCTTTGAGGATGCGATTGCCGTGATACTCGCCATTTTGCAGGTGCGCGATCATGAAGTGCGCCATGTCCTCGCCGGGCGACGCCAGCGAGCCGGCGGGCGCCGGCCCGACGATCTCATATCCTTTCGGCGGCTCGGATGCCAGCGAATAGCACTTCGACATGAGCGGCTCGAGATTCGCCGGCAGCGGCTGCCGGAAGGTCGAGTGCGTCATGTCGAGCGGCGCGAAGATATGCTTGTCGAGGTAGTCGTCGAATGACTCGCCGGAAACCCGCTGCACAATGTAGCCGGCGAGGGATGCGCCGTAATTGGAATAAGCCGGCGTACTGCCGGGCGCGAACACTCGCTCGGGAACCCACTGCTTGAGCAATGCTTCGAACCCCGGCGATTTGGGATCTTCCGACATGATGCCCTTGGCTTGCTCTTCGAAGCCCGCGACGTGCTGCATCAATTCGCGCATGGTGACAGGCTTACCGTCGCGCGCGGGAATCTTGAAATCCAGATATTGATTCACATCGGCATCGAGATCGATCTTGCCCTGCTCGACCTGCTGCATCACCGCGGTCCAAGTGAAGAGTTTCGAGACCGATCCCGGCCGAAACAATGTCAGCTTCGGGTCCACCGGAGTGCGTTTTTCGACGTCCGCATACCCGAATCCGCGCTCCGTGACGATTTGTCCGTCCTTGACCACGGCCACAACGGCGCCCGCTATGTCGCCGGTATGCAGTGCATACGGCATGTATCCGTCCAGCCAGGCGTTGAGGTCGTCCGCGGTCAAGGGCACGGCCGCCGATGCGCCGGCAGGCGCCGCGGCCGGCGGAGCCGTTGCCGACGGCGCGACAGCGGGTGGTGTGGTTGCGGGCGCAAGGCTCGGCGCGGGAACAGATCTCTGTGCGGTGGCAGTCTTCTGTGCCGTGGCGCTCAACGTTCCCAAGGTGAGGAGCGCGGTCGCCAAAAATGTCAAGATACGCATGGATTTTCTTCTTGCGACCGGGTCGCTGTTATCTACAAATTTACGCGAGACACTTGTCGACGAGTTTCTCCAACGCGGCGCCGGGGCGCATGGGGTCCGCGACGGGCACGCCAAGCCGCGCACTCTCGGCCTCCAGCAATCGCGCGGCATCGTTCGGATCAAGCTTGGAGGTGTTCAAGCTGACGCCTGCGCAGCGGATCGCCGCATTGGTGCGGCGGCCGAGCCGCAGATTCAGGTCAATGGTGTCGAAGACATCCGGCAGCAGATAGCCGGGATGACCCAGCATCTCTTTGCGATCAATGTCGTGGCACACCACAATGACATCCGGCTGGCTGCCGTGAAGCAAGCCGAGCGAAACCCCCGCGTACGCGGGGTGGAACAAGGAACCCTGACCTTCGATCACGTCCCAGTGCTGCGCGGGTGCCGCGGGGCTCAATATCTCTGCGGCGCCGGCCTCGAAATCCGCAACGACCGCGTCCATCGGCATGCCGCCGCCCGCGATCAAGATTCCGGTCTGCCCCGTGGCACGAAAGTCCGTGTCGATTCCGCGCTCGCTGAACGCGCGCGCCAACGCGAGGGCCGTGTATTTCTTGCCCACGGCGCAATCCGTGCCGACGGTCAGCAGGCGTTTGCCGCTGCGCTTGGCGCCGCTTCCGATCGGGATGTTTTTCGGCGGCGTGCGCACATCGATGAGTCGGCGGCCGTAGCGCTCCGCAGCCGCTTTCAACTGCGGCACGCTGCCGAGTTTGGCGTGCATGCCGCTGATGAGATCGAGCCCAGACTCGAGCGCTTCAACCAGCGCCGGGATCCAACTCTCGCCGATCACGCCGCCGGTATTGGCTACGCCGATGACGAGTGCGCGGGCACCGCGCGCGCGCGCCTCCTTCGGCGACAAACGCGGCAGATCCGTGGTGACGGTCGCACCGGCGACCGACCATTCCCCGACGCAGCGATCACGCGCCCAGTCGCGCAGTCCGAACGCCGTCTTGGCATAGCCCTTCTCGGTGGTGTCCCCCAGAAAAAGCAGATAAGGCTGAGGTAAATCCAGTACCTGCGACATTCGGGTCTCCGCCGCGTGTAATTCGCGATTCGTATTCATTCCCTAATCCTTAGAATTTCGTAGACAGTTTGCCGGCCATGTTCATGGCCTCCCCTAGGTCCAAGTAGAACCCAACAGGCGACGAAAATTGCCACCGAGCACTGCCTGAATATTCGAATCGCTGTAGCCGCGGCGGATCAAGGCAGCGGTGAGGTCATAAACCTTGCGCGGATGATCGAAGCCGTCGGTGTCTATCTTGTCGCGAAATGCATAGGAGGACTTATAGCCCGCCTTCAGCTGCTTGTATTGGTCGGGCGGCATATGATCGTAGCCCATCAGATCGGAGTCCGAGCCGATACCCACGTGGTCGATACCGACGAGCTTTACCACATGATCGATATGGTCGACGATGTCTTCGACCGTCGTCGGCTCCCTGTCTTTGACGAACATGCGCACGCCGGTGATGCCCATGACGCCGCCCTTTGCCGCGAGCTTGCGAATCGCCTCGTCGGTTTTGAGACGCGGATGGTTATTGAGCGCGCGGCAATTCGAATGCGTAAAGGCGATGGGCTTGGGGGATAATTCGATGGCGTCCAAGGTGGTCTTATCGCCGCTGTGCGAAACATCGACGAGCATGCCCACTTCGTTCATCGCCTTTATGATCTCTACTCCGTAGTCGCTGATCCCGCCATCAACCCGTTCCGTGGAGCCGCTTCCGATAAGATTTTGAGTATTATAAGTCAGCTGCGCGCACCGCAATCCCAGTTCGTAGAACGCTTTGACGTCCTTCGATTCCCGAAACTCGTCGGCGTTTTGCAATCCCATGATGACGGCGATCTTCTGCTTGGCCTTTGCGCCATCCAAGTCGTCGGCTTTGCCCACCAAGGTAAAAACGTGCGTATTGCGCCCGACAAATCCGCTCCATGCGGCGATAAATTCCAGCGCGTCGTCATAGGCGGTTGCACCGCCGACCCCGACGGAATTATGAAATCCGGTTATGCCACATGTCCGAAACATGGCGGCCTCAGACTCGGTCAAAGGCAGCGCGTAGGCTTCGGGACGAAAATCCAACTTAAGCGGTGCGAGCATGTCGATCACGAGCGAGCGCTGCACCAAGTCCAAAACCTTGGACGAATACTTGTTCTTGGGTTCTTGAGCAGCCGCGGTTTGCGCGGCATAGCCTTCCGGCAGCGCCAGCGCCGCCATCGCCCCAGCCATTGCTTGCAATGTGCGGCGGCGGGTCACTGGAAGGTAAGGGTCGGACATCGTTTGCTTATCCTGATATCATGTCGCAACTAAGCCAGAATAATCCTGTATAGACAATTGTCAATGAAATTCTCTATACAGGTCGGTTAGCCGCGGTTTAAAAAATAGTGTGTTTAGGGGACCTCGAAGCGGTTGACCTAGCGATTGCGGTAGGTATGCTGCGAGCGGCCAACAGAAACGATATTTGAAGGGCGGCTCAGATGGATATGAATACGCGTCACCCAACGCTCGGCAGCTTGCTACGCTCATTGCGGGCTCGCAATGGCTGGACCTTGAGCCAGATGAGTCAACGCACCAGCATACCTGTCTCCACTCTTTCCAAAGTGGAACATGACCGCCTGACCTTGAGCTACGACAAGCTGGTGCAACTGAGCCAACGGCTTGAAATCCGCGTGTCGGAGTTGTTCGCAGATCCAACTGAAGCAGAACCGGCGGTAACGGCGCGCCGCAGCATCGGACTCACCGAGGACGCGGTGCGCGTGAATACGAAAAACTATGATTATTACTACCTGTGCCCGGAGCTGCGCAGGAAGCGGATGATCCCGATCTTGACGCGCATCCGCGCCAAGAGCGCCGAGGAGTTCGGCGAACTGGTGCGCCACTCGGGCGAGGAATATATCTATGTCCTCAAGGGCGCGATCAAGGTGCTCACCGAGTTTTACGATCCGGTGGTCTTGAATGGCGGCGAGTCCATCTATTTGGACAGCAATATGGGGCACGCCTACGTCACTGCGGAGGGATGCGACGAGGCGGTCGTGCTCGGCATGTGCTCGAGCCCCGATGAGGGGTTGATCCACTCCCTGATGTCATTGCACGGCGAGCCTGAGGCAGTTTTGCCTCCGAGTGCGCCAGAGCCGGCGCGCGCCCCCGTCAAGGCGGCCAAGAAGACCAAGGGGCGTTAGGGTTCGAGCGCGCCGGCAACGCCGTCAACTTCATGGTGAGCTCCGCGGTGGCTGTCCCAGCGGCACATACAGCGTGCTGGGATGGGCTTTATCGTGCAGCAGTGTCACCGTCACCGGCCGTGCATCGGCCATGCTCTCGTCCGACACCGCTTTTCCTGAGTTGTAATTCTTTTGTGTATAGATCGAATTGATCGGACCAATCACCAACCGCAGCCGGCTGCCGGGCGCCAATTGCCGCGAGACGAAGGTGAAGCGCTTGAAATCGTACAGCAGCGGTTTGCGCGTCGTGACGAGACTGGCCACTCGAAGGCTCTCGCGATAGCGGGCACGAATGCGGTCCGTCGTCAGCAAAATGCTGCGTCCGTTGGCGGTGATTTCGTAGACCAGCGCTTGCAGATCCGTGTCGGGCTGATCCAGCGCGATCCAGGCCGACAAACGAAAAAAGCCCGAGATTTCAGTATTCTTTTCGAGCGGCTCTGAATGATAGACAAGCTGCTTGCCCTCCTGGGCAAAGAGCATGCGCTGATCGGTCAGATCGCCGGGATCGACGTGCGACTCCAGTTCGGCCGTCGAAACATCGCGCGGATCGTAGATGAAGTGGTCGGGTGGACCGAAGGGCCGCTTCGAGTCTTGTGCCTCCAGCGTGCCGGAACTCAAGATATGCGTTGCGTTGGCTGAGGAGTTGAGCAGCAGCGGCTGCATCTCGGCAGTGACCTTGTCGAGGCTGCCTGCGTAGCGCCATTCTTCCGCGCCCATGACGTAATAGGCGACCGCATCCTTGAGAAATTCAGGTTTCGCGCCGCCGGCCATGGTCCAGTGATACCAATCAAGATGCAGCTTGGGCAGGTCGACCAGACTCGCCGGTCCAAAATCGATGCCGCCGATGGGAGTGCGCGGGGTGCGTGTCGCGGGATGATCCCACGGGCCGATGATCAAAAACTGCTTGTTGCGTTGCGCGGCGGACGCCACGCGCATGTAATCCCGATAGTACTCGAGTGCACCGGGTTGATCGTCATCGTAGCTTCCGGTGATCGTGAGGATGGGCATGTCCAAGGCCTTGAACTGTTCAGCCGTCGGCGTCATCTGGTCCAAGTATTCATCAACCGACGGATGGCGTAGCCATTCGCGCAGCGAGGGTTGCTCGCCGCCCAGCGCGTGCTCGAGATTCGAAAATGGCTGACCCGTCGTGAACCGCTCTCGCCAGAGAGAAGGCCAAAACTGATCGTCAGCGAACAGCTTCGATTGCAATGCGTGACCGGCGGTGTAAGTCAGCCACTGCATCAGGTATTGGTAGGAAATATTGTTGCGCGCCGGAAAATCCACGCCCGGGAATGCCGCCGCGGCGGGGACGATGGTTGCCAAATGCGGCGGACGATTCTTCGCGGTCGCCCACTGATCGAAGCCGGCATAGGATCCGCCCCACATCGACACCTTGCCGTTGCAATAGGGTTGTTTGGCCAGCCATTCCACGACGTCGTAGCCGTCGTTGATCTCTTGGGCAAACGGTGTGAATGCCCCCTCGGAATTACCGCGGCCGCGCACATCGACGAGCAGGAAGGGCAAGCCGTGGGCGGCGAAGTACATGGCGCGGTCGTGATAGCTATCGCCGATATAGGGCGTCAGCGTGAAGATGCAGGGCGCGGGCGCGCGCTGCTCCTTGGGCCGGTACACGGTGGCGTTCAGCCCAACTCCGTCCCGTAGCTCGATACGAACCGACCAGCGAATATCGACAGCGCCTGAGGCTGCAGCATCCTCGGCTT
>Ga0209007_1000310_pt1 | contig 23196 bp, 22 predicted proteins | sample JacPinW_OM1H0_O2_FD_187961 | JGI IMG/M metagenome (GOLD analysis project Ga0209007, IMG submission 187961) | Forest soil microbial communities from Algoma, Ontario, Canada - Jack Pine, Ontario site 1_JW_OM1H0_O2 (SPAdes) (version 2) | ecosystem: Environmental > Terrestrial > Soil > Boreal... | reverse complement strand
TGATGGGATCGGGCATGGGGGGCCTGGAGTCCATCGAAGAGGCATACGATAGATACATGGAGACGAACTCTCCGAAAAAAGTATCGCCGTTTTTCATTCCGGCCAGCATCATCAATTTGGTCGGCGGACATTTATCGATCATCTTCAAGATCACCGGCCCGAATCTCGCGGTCGCCACGGCGTGCACCACCTCGACCCATGCGATCGGTCTTGCGATGCGCATGATCCAGTGGGGCGAAGTCGATGCGATGTTGGCGGGCGGTTCGGAGATGGCGACCTGCGTCACTGGCATGAGCGGCTTCGCCCAGGCAAAAGCACTCTCGCAGCGCAATGACGATCCGCAGGCAGCGAGCCGTCCCTGGGACAAGGATCGGGACGGCTTCGTCATGGGCGACGGTGCCGGGGCGATGATGCTCGAGGAATACGAACACGCCAAGGCGCGCGGGGCCAGGATCTACGCCGAAGTGGTTGGCTTCGGGATGAGCGGCGATGCCCACCATGTGACCGCGCCGCCGGAAGATGGCGAGGGCGCGCGCAAGGCCATGGCGGGCGCGTTGAGCGACGCGCAGCTGAATCCTGCGCAGGTGCAATACGTCAATGCCCACGCCACCTCGACCGAACTCGGCGATCGCGCCGAAACGCTGGCGATTCGGCGCGCCTTTGGCGTCGCCGCGGATCAGCTCGCGGTCAGCTCGACGAAATCGATGACCGGACACCTGCTGGGTGCAGCCGGCGCGGTCGAGGCGATTTTCTCGGTGCTGGCGTTGTGCGATCAAGTGGTACCGCCCACCATCAATCTCCACCAGCCTGGCGAGGGTTGCGACCTTGACTACGTGCCGAACACGGCGCGGCAAATGTCGCTCGATTACACCCTCTCCAATTCATTTGGGTTCGGTGGCACCAACGGTTCGCTGATTTTCCGCCGGCTTTGAGCCGTATAGCTGTTTCGCTGGTTGTGTTGCTGCTGGCCGCAGCCGCGGCCGCGACGCTAGTCTTGAATATCCGCAGTCTCGACACGCCGTTGCGGCTCACGGCGCCGCTGCGCTTCAAGGTGGCGCCGGGAGCGAGTTTTGCGCACATCGCCGGCGATTTGGGCAAGCAGGGCGTCGTCGCCAATCCCAGAATTTGGACTTTGTACGCGCGCTTCAAGGGCTTGGCGCCGGCCGTCAAGGCGGGTGAATACGAAATCCAGCCGGGCACGACGCCGCGCGAACTGCTGACGAAAATGGTGAACGGCCAGGTGCTGCTGCATTCGTTCACGATTGTGGACGGTTGGCGCGTTCAGGATCTGCTCGAGGCATTGCGGCACAATCCGGACATCGCCGCCACGTTGTCGCAGCAAGCCGATTTTCCCGCGCAAGCTGCCCAGGTCATGGCGAAACTGGGGAGTCCGGGGACGGATGCCGAAGGACAATTTTTGCCCGAGACCTATCGCTTCATCGGCGGCACCACCGACATCGAATTGTTGCGTCAAGCCCATCTGGCGTTAGTGCACGAACTGGATGCCGCCTGGACAGGTCGGGATCCGGATGGGCCGCTGCGCAGTTCGTATGAGCTTCTGATCATGGCCTCCATTGTCGAGAAGGAAAGCGGCTTGCCGCAAGAACTCCCCAAGATTGCCGGTTTGTATCTGCATCGTCTGAGCATCGGCATGCGGCTGCAGGCCGATCCCACGGTGATCTATGGGCTGGGTCAGCGCTACGATGGGAATATTCACACCGTGGATTTGCAAACCGATGGGCCTTACAACACCTATACGCGCGTGGGGTTGCCGCCGACGCCGATCGCCTTGGCCGGCGCGGCAGTGATCCGCGCCGCCGCGCGTCCTGAAAAGACCGACGCCATTTATTTTGTCGCCTCGACGAAGGGCGACGGCAGTCACGTATTCTCAGCGACGCTCGAGCAGCATAATGCAGCCGTGGCAGCGTATGTCGCACACCAGCGCAAGGCGGCGCAGGAGTCCGCACGATGAGCGCGGCGGCGAGGTTCGTGACGTTCGAGGGAATCGAGGGCGTCGGCAAGACCACCCAGGTGGCGCGGGTGTCGAGAGCCTTGGCCTCGCGCGGTGTCGCGCACGTGGTGACGCGGGAACCCGGCGGCACGCCTTTGGCTGAAAACATCCGTCACGTCGTGCTCACGGCGCGCGATGAGACCTTGCCGCCGACCGCGGAGCTGTTGCTGATGTTCGCGGCGCGCGCCGTGCATCTTGCAAATCACATCGAACCTAATCTGCGGGCAGGCCGCTGGGTGATTTGCGACCGATTCACCGACGCGACCTACGCATATCAAGGCGGCGGCCGGCAGTTGAGCGCGGAGCCAATCCGCGAATTGGAAAGCATGGTTCAAGGCGTACGGCGTCCGGACCTCACCGTCCTGCTGGACGCGCCGGTCGAGGCCGCCTTGGCGCGCGCCGCGGCGCGAAATGCGGGCGCGGCCGCGGATCGTTTCGAACGTGAACGAGGTGAATTTTTCGAGCGGGTCAGGAATGTGTATCTGACTCGGGCGGCGGCCGAACCCAACCGGATTGCGCTCATCGATGCGACGCAATCGGTCGATGAAGTCAGCGCGTGCATTCTCGCAGAGCTCAAGGCGCGCTCATGGATTTCTTGAGTGCCGTCTCGCTGCCTTGGCTCAAAGATCCGCAGCAACGCATGCGCGCGGCGTTCGATGCCGGGCGCTTGCCGCATTCGCTGTTGATTCTGAGCGCGCCGGGCTTGGGCGCGGAGCGGCTGGCGAATTGGATCACTGCGTTGGCGTTGTGCGAATCGCCGGGCGAGCGGCCTTGCGATGCCTGCGCCTCGTGCCGACTGCTGCGCTCCGACAGTCACCCCGACGTGCATGCCGTACGGCTCGAGGAGGACGCGCAGCAGATCAAGGTCGACCAGGTGCGTGAGCTGATCGATTCCTTGGCGCTCAAGAGCTATCGCGGGGGATATAAGGTTGGCGTCATTGAGGGTGCCGAGGCGCTGAATGCCAACGGCGCCAACGCCTTCTTGAAGACATTGGAGGAACCGGCGGCGCGCACGATGCTCATTTTGATTGCGCGCCCCAACCACCGCTTGCCGGCCACCATTGCCAGCCGCTGTTTGCGCCTCAACTTGAGGCCACCCTCGGCCGAGGCCGCCACAGAATGGCTTAAAGCGAATTCTTCGGCGACTCAGCCGCAGGAAGCGGCGCTGGCGCTGGCCGGTGGCGCACCGCTGTTGGCGATGCAGTTGGATGCCGAGGGCTTGGCTGCTCTCGATGCCGACATGCGCCAGAGCATGGCCGAACTGGCGGAGGGTGCGGTGGATATCACTTTGCTCAGCGAGAGATGGGTGCGATCCAATCCGGGCGTGCGTATCACTTGGCTTGAGAACTGGATCACACAGCGCGTACATGCGGCACTCGGAACCGCGACTTCGCATCAAACTGCGGAACCGGTCCGCTTGCCTGCCGCTTTACTTAAGCCCAAGATAAGAGCCCTATTCGAGCTGCTTGACGCAGCGCGCGACGTCAGGCGTCTCGCATCGACCGGCATGAATCAGCAATTGGCCCTCGAGGCGTTGCTGGTTGGCGGTCGAGTAGCGCTTGGGAAGTGAGTGGCATGGGAATCTAGTAATTGAGAAGTCCAAGTAATAAACCGGGTCTCCTGACGCTTACCATCAAGGACAAGAGCGCGCTGTATCTCGCCTACATGCCCTTCGTCAAGAACGGTGGCTTGTTCATTCCCACCAACAGCAATTATCGGTTGGGCGATGAAGTGTTCATGCTGCTCAATCTCATGGGCGAAGAAGAAAAGTTGCCGGTTGCCGGGCGCGTGATCTGGATGACCCCAAAGGGGGCGCAGGGCAAAAGAACCGCCGGCATCGGCGTTCAATTCAGCGATCAGGATCGCGGCAACACCCAAAAGAAAATCGAGAACTATCTGGCCGGCGCGCTCGGCGGAGACAAGCCCACGCATACCATGTGAGGCTCAAGGAGCCTGGGCTCCTTAGTAAAGTGGGCGCCAGTTAGTGAGCGCTCGAGGCAGGAGTCTCCGGAATCACGTAGATGGGCTGCGGCGGCGGCGCCTCCAACCCTCGGTACTGCCGGTGCGGCACGCGGAACAGCACCACCGTCGCGACGATGATCGCCAACAGAAAAACAATCAACAGGTAGCGGTGTTCCCACAGGAACGATGGCGCGCGATATTCGAAGCGCGGCTTGAGCGGGTAGCTGTTCGGTCCTCTTTCATCGCCGGGACCGGGCGTCGGGTCAGCCACTACGCGAGCGCGCGGCCTCGCTGGCCGCGAGTCCGCCTTTCAAAACATACGCCTCGAATCCGCGCTCGCTCAAGATATACGCCGCGGCCGAACTGCGCCGGCCGGTGTCGCAGCACACGACGTACTGAGTGTTCTTGTCGAGCGCATTGATCTTCAAGCGGATGAAGTACAGCGGGATATTGACCGCATCGTCGATGCGGAAATTCTGAAATTCACTGGGCAGGCGCACGTCCAGCCACTTCCCGCCGCCCGCGACGATCTCCCGCGCCTTTTGCTGGTCGACCCACTGCAGCAGAGGCTCATTGAGCAGCGTCTGAAAGTCATTTTTGCCAAGACGCATCAAGGTACCGTCGGTGGACATGGTTACAGTGGCGTTGCGCTTGGCCTCGGCGATCAAGGCCTCCTCGCCGAAGCTGTCGCCAGGGCCCAATTCCGCGAGCTTGATGCCTTCCTTGTTCAGCGGCGTCTCGCGCGTCACGATGCATTTGCCGGCGACGACCACGTAGAAGAAGTCGCCCTCGGTGCCTTGTTTGATGACGATATCGCCGGCGCGGTAGTTGATGCGCTGCATGCGCATGAAGATGGCTTGAATGTTCGCCGGCGGGATACGGTGAAACGCCTTGGTCTGCAGCAGCGTCGTCATCCAATCGCCCGTGACATCCATGCCGTCGCCGCGCAGCTCCGCCACTTCGTATTGACCGGTTTGATCCCAGGTCAAGAGCACATCCAGCAGATCGCTGTCGATCATGATGTATTCGATATCCATCCCGGCACGGGCGGTAAATTTTCGCGGCAGGCCGGGCGCCAGCGCCGCGCGCGCTTCGGCAGTGCCGGACTTGATCACGCCCATGACGCGATCGTCGGCTCTCAGCTCGACCTGCCCATTCACCAGGTAGTAGGTGCGTTTATCGGTGTCGCCTTCCTTGAACAGCAAGCGGCCGGCCCCCAATTCGCGAACCACCGTTTTGCGGGCGAGCGCGTGCAGGTTTTCTGCCTTCAGGCCGTCAAGCGGCGAGAAGGTCTTCAATACACCAAGGTCGACTGGTCGATCGTCCATCGAGAAATTCTTTTGCCTTTAAGGCTCAACCCTATGATTTTGCCTGCGAATGCTACCATACGCGGCGTTGGAGCAGGCCAGCAGTGGTTCACATCGGAAGAGCGTCAATTCACTGCGAACGGGTATCAGGTGGAAATTAGACCCCAGCCGGCATCCGGGCGGAAGCGCTCGCCGTAGCGATCCGCGAGCTCGTTCAGACGATTTACCACCGCGGTGACGCCGCGCTCCTGGGCGTAATGCAGCGGGCCGCCGCGAAAAGGTGCGAATCCGGTTGCAAATACCGCGCCCGCATCCAGCAAATCGCCGTCCTGCACCGTCGCTTCGCGAATGACGGCAACCGATTCATTGAGCAGCGGCAAAATCAGCCGATCTTCCAAGTCTGCCGGCGCGACGGTGTTTTCGGCTGCATTCTTTTGCGCCTTACCGTCGTGCCAGCGGTAAAAGCCTTCGCCGCTCTTTCGGCCGAGTTTTTTCTGCTCCACCAGCTTGATCAAGATCTGCGGAATTTCGCGGTGAAAAGCTTCACTTAAGACTCGGCCGACGTTGAGCGAAACGTCCAAGCCGACCACGTCGGTCAATTCGATGGGACCCATCGGCATGCCGAAGCGCACCGCGGCACGGTCGATGACTTCCGCCGGTATGCCGGCCTCGAGTGCGAATAAAGCCTCGTTGATGTATGGCGTGAGAATGCGATTCACCACGAATCCGGGCGCGCTCTTGCAGGGCAGGGGCAGCTTATCGAGTTTGCGGGTGAACTTGAGGGCGTCGGTCACCACTTGTGCTCGGGTGCTTGCCCCTTGCACCACTTCCACGAGTTGCAGCTGCGCGACGGGATTGAAGAAGTGAATACCCACCAACCGGCTGGGATCGCTGAGATTCCGGCTCAAGGTCTCGATTTTGATGCTCGAGGTGTTGGTTGCCAGAATTGCAGAGGCTTTGAGTCGGGGCTCGAGCTCCGCATACAGCGCGCACTTCGCTGCAACGTTTTCGAATATGGCTTCGATGACGACATCGGCGTCGGCAACGCCTGCGCCTGCTACGTCCATTTTGAGGCGCGACGCCGCCGCGGCAGCGGCCACCGGATCCTTCAGGCGCTTTTCAAAAAACGACTTGGCGCGTGCCAGGGCAGGTGCAACCAATTCTTCGCTTCGATCTTGCAAAGTAACCGTCATGCCGCGAAAGGCCGACCAGGCCGCGATATCGCCGCCCATGACCCCGGCGCCAATGACATGGACATGCTTGAAAACGGCGCTCGAATCGCCTCCCAAACCCTTGAGCCGATCTTGCAGCAGAAAGACGCGCACCAAGTTCCGCGATGACGGCGAACACATCAATTCGCTGATCGAGCGCGCCTCGGCCTCGTAAGCGGCGGTGCCCATTGCACCATAGCGCTGCCAGAGATCGACTATGGCGTAGGGAGCGGGATAGTGCTCGCGCCGAACGCTGCGCCTCAAGGTCGCGATGGTCTGCTTGGCAACAAAGGGCCGCGCCAACTTGAAGTTCATGAGCCGGTCAAGCAGCGGGGGTTGTTTCTTCGGCGGGCGCCGCAGCAACAGCGCCTTGGCGCGCGCTGCGAGTTCTGCGGGCGGCACGAGTTCATCCAGCAGGCCAATGTGGAGCGCGCGCGCACCGCGAAATGGCCGGCCTTTGAGCATGAGTTCCAGAGACGGCCGCACTCCGATCAACTGGACGCTTCGGACCGTGCCGCCAAATCCAGGGTGAATGCCGAGCAGCACTTCCGGCAGCCCCAACGATAAGGCAGCGTCGTCGGCGCCGACACGATATGTGCACGCCAAGGCCAATTCCAATCCGCCGCCCAGAGCAAAGCCGCGGATCGCGGCCACGGTCGGGCAGGGAAGATCCTCGAGCTGTTGCATGACTGACTGGCCGGCGCGAACCAGGGCATAGCCTTCCGCCGGCGAGCGGATTTGCACGAATTCCTTGATATCGGCGCCGGCGATGAATCCGCTGGCTTTGCCCGATTGCACGATCATTCCAATCGGCCGCATCGCAGTGATTTCCGTGAGCTTCGCCGCGAGTTCACGCAGCATGTCGCCCGACAGCACATTGGCGGAGCTCCCCGCCAGATCGGCGCTGAGCCAGGCAACCCGGTCGGCGTCGACTTGCAAAGTCCAGTTGCTCACGCGGCTTGCCGGTCAGGGCCCAGAATCGTGAAGTCGCATACCAGCGGCAGATGATCCGAGAACTGCACAGCCGGTATTTCGAAGCGATTCACCCGGATCTGCGCGCTATGCAAAATGAAATCCAATTCCTTGCGGGGACTGCGGCTTGGGTAGGAAAACAGCCCCTCGGTATTGGCGCTGCGCAGGCCCGCCGCCTGCGTGAACAGATAGATTTCGTGATCGCCCCAATAGGTATTGAAGTCTCCGGCCACGATCACCGGCTTGGCGGTTTTGCGCACCAGATCATAGAGGTAGCGCAGTTGATATTGGCGGTGCCGGAACTTCAACGACAGATGCACCAGGAATATGGCGATGTCATCGAGTTCCAACTCGATAATGAGGCGTTTGATGCCGGTATCGAAATAGTGGAATCGCTCGCCGCGAACCCGCGGTGCGGCCAGAAATGCGTTGGCTTGCTTGCGGACGATGGGCACCAGGTGATTGACCGATTCGACGCCATACTTGCACTCGTAGGTCGAGTAGTGACCGAGGGAGCGCGCAATGAAATCCGCCTGATTGACCATTCCGGTGCGAATGGAGCCGGTATCCACCTCGATGAGGCCGACCACATCGGGGTCCTGCTCCTTGATGAAGTCGGTGATGCGCGACAGCACGTGCCGGCTGGAGCGAAGATAGCCGGCGCCAGGCACGGGGAGGTGGAAGGCGGGGCCGGTCCCGGTGGCATAACGTATATTGTAAATTAACAGTCGCACCAGGCATTGTATCTGGCGGGCGATGCTTCGCGCATACCCTTCGTCAAGTTACACTATCCACATGTCGGCCAATCCCATCCGCCTGTTCGTCACCCACGCATGGCTGGAGAATGACGACTACACGCGAGTCTTCGAATACCTCGAAGCATCGGGCACTTTTTACTATCACAACAGCAGCCAGCCCCAGGCCAAGCAGCCGATCGATAAAGAATCGCAGCGCGAGGATCTACGCCGGCAAATCGCTCCGTGCGAAGTAGTCGTTGTCCTACCCGCGGTATATCGCCTCGCCCCAGAGCTGGTGCTATTTCAGATGAACTTCGCCAAAGCGGCCGACAAGCCGATCGTCGCGATGGAAAATTTCGGTTCGAAAGAGCCGCTGGCAAAGGCCATCAAGGATCTCGCCGATGAAGTGAGCGCCTGGAACGAACGCAATCTAATCGACGCGCTGCGCCGCCAGGCGCGCCATCAAGAGACGACGCGGTGGGATACGATCGATTTTAAGCTCGATTGACGGACGCCAATGGTCTGGGGGCATGGAAAATTTCGAGCCACGGAAGACACAGTGCCTCGAAACTTCCCATGCCCCCAGACCTTTCGCGCCCGACGCTCGAGCTCACGGTGTTGGGGAGACGAGTTGCGAATGGCTGCCATCGACCAGGTGACCGGCATGTGATGTTGACCGGTGCGAGCCCTTCTCAAGGAGGGTGGGAAGACTCAAGGTCCTTATTCCCTCGGACCTTGAGTCTTCCTACCCTCCCTGACAAACGGTACACGAACCGGTCAAAATCACCACGCCCTTAGTTGCTGGCGATGAGCGCCGGTGCGGTGAATTCGTCGGCCGGGCGATCAACGGAATGCAATTGCACCACGGTGCCGGAGCGCGTTGCGGTGTGCTGTGTTTTGCACATGAGACCAAAAATTTCGACGATCTGCGCGGCGCACTCGTCGGCTTCCTGATTGGACATTTTTCGTACCGAAGCGGCCACGGCGTCCTCGCCTCGCAATGGCGCAACTCCACAGAGACTGCGCAAGACGTGGGCGTACGAGTCACGGGCTTCGGTCGGGACCTCGTCGGTCGGCAGTGAGGCAAGGTATCGTCGGTATGCGCAGATCAGACGCTGCTTGATCGGTGTCGATCGCACCAATTCCAGGGTGGCGAAGTGGAAACATTCCCAAGCAGTGATCATAAAGCCCTACGGTGAACAAACACGCAAACCTAAAGTGGTTTCGAGGCTGCTGCCTCGCGGGGAATCTTGTTAAATCAAGACTCTGCGACTGGAATATACAAGACAATCACGGAAACGCAACGCAGATTTTCTCAAAGATTTGAATTGCGTTCACATGCCGATTGAGCGGCGATTCGTGGGCGTTTTCTAGAAACGCAATGACATATCAAGTCTATCTTATTGAATTAAATTGCTTTTACGCTGAGGCGCTCGAGAGATCGGCTGATTCTTCCGGGGTGTTGGCCGAATGATCGGCGCCGATGAGCATGTAGACGCCTGGCACCACGAACAGGGTGAACAGCGTGCCGATGGCAAGACCCGTCGAGATGACCAAGCCGATTGCGAAACGGGACGCGGCGCCTGCGCCGCTCGCGAACACCAGCGGCAGCACGCCTAAAACCATTGCCGCCGTGGTCATCAGAATGGGGCGAAGCCTGACGCTTGCCGCCGCCACGATGGCCGCGGCTTTGGTTTTACCGCCGTGCTGCTCTTCATTCGCGACTTCCACGATCAGGATGCCATGCTTGCTGATCAGGCCGATGAGAGTCACCAGGCCTACTTGGGTGTAGATGTTCAACGTGGCGCCGTGAATACCCAGTGCGATGAAGATCATCGCGCCCGCGATCGACAGCGGGACGGAGATCAGAATCACCAGAGGATCGCGGAAGCTCTCGAATAGCGCGGCGAGCGCCAGGAAAACGATGATGATGGCAAAGCCAAAGGTGGCCATCACACCGCCGGATTCGGCCAGGTACTGGCGCAGCTGGCCGCCGTAGTCGACTGAGTAGCCTTGCGGCAAGGTGCGCGCTGCCAAGTCCCGTAAATAGTTCAGTGCTTCCGCCTGCGATACGCCTGGCGCCGGCACGCCCGCCAGGGTGGCCGCGTTGAGCTGCTGAAAGTGATTCAACGTTTCGGGCACCGTTTCCCGCCGGATGGTTGCAATCGTCGACAGCGGCACGGGAATGCTGTTGATCGTGGCGATGGGATAGTCGAGCAGCTGATCGGGGTTCAGGCGCGAGATTCGCTCGACTTGCGGAATGACTTTGTAGGATCGGGTCTGCATGCTGAAGTAGTTGACGTAACCGCCGCCCAACAGACTGCCGAGAGAAGCGCCGACTTGGCTCAAGGTCAAGCCCAGCTGTGCCGTCTTGTCGCGGTCGATCTCGATCACCGATTGCGGCGCATCGATCTTCAAGTCGGTGTCGATAAACATGAACATGCCGCTTTTTACGACGGTATCGAGAAAGGCGCGCGACACCTCATCGAGCCGCGCCGCGGGCTCGGTGGTCTTGATGGCGAACTGAATGGGCAATCCGAAAGCGCCGGGGAGGGAGGACTGCTGAAAGACCGCAAATTTCTGAGCCGGCAATTTGTTGAGCTTTTGCTGCAACATATTTTGGATTTCATTCGAGCCGAACTTGCGCTGGTCGCGCGGCACCAGCGGCACTCCGATGAAGGACTGGCCGGGCGCATCGATTTGGAATACCGACAGTACGCCGTCCATCGACCTGACCACATTGTAAACTTGGTCGCCGTACAGGATTTTACGCTGCAGGGTCGCATCGGGGGCGTAGGTAGGCTGCGCCAGTACGAATCCCTGATCCTCTTGCGGCGCGAGTTCGCTGCGCGCACTGCGATACAAAAGAAAGATGCTCACCATGATGACGACGACGAACAGCGCGGTAACCGGCGTATAGCGCAGGCTGCGTTCGAGGCGCCGCTGGTAGCCGGTGCGGATCCGCTCGAACCGCGTGTCGATGAACTTGATGATGCGTGATTCCCAGTTTTCTCGATCCGCCCGCTGCGCGTGCAGCAAACGCGAGCACATCATCGGTGAGAGGGTCAAAGCGATAATCGCGGAAACCGTCACGGCGCCCGCCAGGGTAAAGGCGAATTCCGTAAACAGCGCACCGGTCAGGCCTCCTTGAAACCCGATCGGAATGTAGACCGCCAACAGCACCACGGTCATGGCAACAATGGGGCTGGCCAGCTCACGGGCGGCCTGCATCGCGGCGGCGACCGGCGGCGTTCCATCCTCCAAGTGCCGATTCACATTCTCGACCACGATGATGGCATCGTCGACAACCAGTCCAATGGCGAGGACCAGCGCCAGCAGCGTGAGCAAGTTGATGGAGAATCCCAGCGCCAGCATGATGGCGAGCGTGCCCACCAAAGAGAGCGGAATGGCGACCACGGGAATGAGCACCGAGCGCGGCGATCCCAAGAAGGCGAAAATGACGCACATCACGATGATCAGGGCCTCGATCAGCGTCACCGCCACCTCGTGAATGGAGGCATTCACGAAATTGGTCGAATCGTAGGCGACGTGGACTTCCAAGCCCTGCGGTAATTGCGAACTGATCTCGGGGAGTATCGCTCTGACGCCTTGGATGACGGTCAGAAGATTCGCGGTGGGGGCGATTTGGATGCCGATGAACACCCCGTTCTTGCCGTCAAAACGCACCTTGGCCTCGTAGCTGTCGGCGCCCAATGTCACTTCGGCCACATCGCTCAAGCGGATGTTGCTGCCGTTGATTTGCTTGACAATCAGGTTCCGAAATTCATCCAAGGAGTGGAGATTGCTGTTCGAGGTCAGCGTCACCTGCACCATTTCGCCCTTGGTGTTGCCAACCGCAGATATGTAGTCGTTGTTCCCCATTGCCGCAAAGACGTCGGTCGCCGTCAAACCGTACGAGGCCATCTTCTTTGGGTCCAACCAGGCGCGCAGCGAAAAGGTCTGGCTGCCGATCAATTCGGCCGTTTGTACGCCCGCGACGGCTTGCAATTGTGGGACGACGACCCGGGTCAGATAGTCTGTGATCTGATTCGAAGCGAGGGCGTCGCTGCGAAAAGCAAGGTACATGGCATCGGTGGTCTGTCCGACCTTGACGGTGATGGTCGGCTGCAGCGCGCCGATCGGCAACTGATTCAAAATCGAGTTGACCTTGATATTGATCTCGCCGGCCGCTTTGGAGGTGTCGTAGTTCTGGCGAAGGTTGACCGTGATCGTGCTGACGCCGCTTTGACTGACGGATGTCATGTAGTCGATGCCGTTCGCTTGCGCGACCGCCGTCTCGATCGGCGTGGTGATAAAACCGGCGATGGATTCGGGGTCCGCGCCCGGATACGCGGTTGATATGGTAACGACGCCGTTTTCGGTCTTCGGGTAGGCGAGTACTTGCAGGGCGGTAAAGGATCTCAAGCCCAGCACCAGAATGGCCAGACTCACGACGGACGCCAACACCGGACGTCGAATGAATAGGTCGGTAAATTTCACGGGACGCCTGCGGTTCTATTCGTTCGGCGGATTGGGGTTGGGACTGTTGGTGGGCACCAGGTCGTTGTTGATGGCAACCACGGTGCCGTTGCGCAGCTTCATTTGCCCCGCGCTCACCACGATCTCGCCCGGCTTGATGCCGCTCAGGACCGCAACCTGATCGCCGCGCGTGGCGCCCAATTTCACGAAGCGTTGCTGAACCGTCAAACGCGGACTGCCCTTGTCATCGACGCCGTTTTTCTCCACCACAAATACGGTGTCGCCGAAGGGGTTATAGGTCACCACCGTCTGCGGCAGCGTAATCTGGTCGTTCTTCCCACCATACTGAATGCGCACATTGGCGAACATGCCGGGCACCAGGCGTTTGTCCGGATTGTGCAAGTTGGCGCGAACTTGGACATTGCGGCTGCTCGAGTCGACCTTGGAGTTGATCGCCTCGATTGCCCCGCTAAAAGTTTGCTTCGCGTAGGTATCAACGGTCGCAGACACCGGTTGTCCGATCTTCATTTGCGCAAGGGCCTGCTGCGGCACGTAGAAGTCGACCAGGATGGGATCGAGCGCCTGTAAGGTCACGACGGTGGTGCCCGAGGTGAGATACTGGCCGATGTCGACCTGTCGGATGCCCAGCCGACCCGCAAAGGGCGCTTTGACGATTTTTTCATCGATCAGCGCTTGCTGCGCCGCGACTTGCGCGCGCGCCGACTTCAATGTCGAAACGTCGGTATCGATATTGGCCTGGCTGATTGCCTGCGCCGCAAATTGCTCCAGATCGCGCTTGTAGGTTTGATCCGCGAGCTCGGCGGCCGCTTGCAGCTGCTGCAATTTGGCGTAGTCATCGTTCGGCTTGAGCCGCAGCAGTATCTTGCCCAGGGGAACTTCATTGCCGGAATCGAAAGCGATTTCATCGACCACACCGGAGGCCTGCGCCGAGAGGTCCGCGCCGCGGACCGCGCGCAGGGTTCCGGTCGATTGAATGAAAGGCTGCCACTCCGAGGTGGCGGCCTCGATGGTGGAGACAGCTTGCGGGGCCGCCGCCGCCGCGGCCATGCCTTTTTTGAACATGCCGCCGAAAAAACGCTGCACGCCGAAAATTGCGCCAAGCAACAATACGGCGGCGATCAGCATGATCACGATGGGCTTGATCATCGCCCTGGGTGGGGCGGTATCCATTGAACTCACTGGGGCTCCTTGCGCGAATCGATTGTGTTGGCGGCGACGTCGTTGCGATTCCACCAACCGCCGCCGAGCGCTTGAAATAGGGCGGCGGTGTCGGCGTAACGTTGCGCCTTGGCTTTGACGAGTGCGACGGCGGCTGTCTGGTAAGTTTGTTCCGCACTCAATACTTGCAGGTAACTGGCGGCGCCGCTTTTGTACTGCACCTGGACCAAATGCAGGCTTTGCGCCGCGGTCCCCTCCGCCAGCACCTGCGCTTCGAGCACTTCGGCGTCGCCTTTCAACGCGTACAAGGTGTCGGATACATTTTGAAAAGCCGTGATGACCGTGGCGCGGTAGTTGGCGGCTGCTTGCTGTGCCGCTGCCACGGCGGCGCGGCGTTGATGCAGCAACTGCCCACCCTTGAACAGCGGTTGGGTCGCGGAGGCCGCCAGGTTCCAGATCACCGACGCGGGTGAGAACACATTGGAAAAACTCGTCGCTTCTCCGCCATATTGGCCCGACAAGGTGATCTGCGGCAGCATGTTCGCCGTCGCCACGCCGATTTGCGCCGTCGCCTCATGCAGCAGCTCGGAATATTCGCGAACGTCGGGTCTTTGTTCGACGAACTTCGACGGCACGCTCAACGGCAGTTCGACGGGCAAGGTCAGCGTGTCGAGCGTGAATTCCGGGCCTGCGTAGTCCGCCGGCAGCGTGCCGGAGTAAGCAGCCAGCAGATTTCTCTGCTGCGCGAGCTGCGTGCGCAGGGCGGGCAGGGTGGCGAGGGTGCTCTGTAGAACGGCTTGCTGCTGCAGAATATCCGCGCGCGACGCACCGCCCGCGTTGAAGCGTCGCTGCGTGATATCGAGCTGGCGGCGCTGCGAGTCCGCGATGTCTTGGGTGGCGGCAAGTTGCGCCCGTAACGACGCCTCAGTGATTGCGGCGGTGACCAAATTGGCCGTCAGGCTCAAGTACGCGGCCTCGAGAGCATAGCGTTCGTACTCGGCCTGCGCGCCAAGCGCTTCGACCTGGCGCCGGATGCCGCCGAATGCATCCAAGGTGTAGGAGATATTGAGGGTCGCATTGTTGAGCGTGTAGATGACTGACGGCACCTGCGGAAAACCCAGTGCTGCACCCGGAACCTTTTGCCGCTGCACTCCCACCGCTCCCGATGCGCTGGGATAATAGCTGCCGCGTTCCGCCGCAACGGTTTCATTGGCCTGGCGCAGTGCCGCCGTCGCGGCCTCGAGCGTTGGGCTGTTGCTGAGCGCGCGCTCGATCAAGGTATTGAGCGGCGGGGATTGGAACAGCGTCCACCATTGGCCCGGGATATCCAGCCCTTCAACGAAGTGCTGCGCCGGGCCGGGCGCGGCACTTGCCTCGAGCTGCGCGGGAATCTCGCCGGGCGGCGTGAACCCGCCGGTTCTTGGGGCCTCGGGCTTCTTGAAATTTGGGCCGACCGCACAAGCGGCGAGAAAACAGGCCAGGGCCGCGCTACATCCGATGTAAGTCTGGCGAATCATTTACGTGGAGTCGCGCCGAGCAAAAAAATATCGATCACATGCTCAACGTGTACTTTGCAATCGAGCCGGGCCACCGCGGCCTCGCCGCCGAACAGTAGGCTTTCGTGTAGTTCGGCGCAAATCATCTGCAAAAACAGTGTTGCCGCCCGATCCGGATCGTCGAGCGCCAGCGCCCCGCGGGTGACTTGCGCCCGAAGATAGCTGGCAACCACACTGTCGACGCAGCGTTTATTGTTCTCGCGCATCTTTGCCGCGAGTTCCGGAAATCGATGGGCTTCGGTCGCGACGATGCGAAACAGCGCCGCGGCATCCGGGTCGCGTGCACGGCCCGTGATCGTGTCCGCGATGACCCTGAGGGCCGCACGGGGTTCCAGCCGGTTCAAATCTGCGGTTGCCAGAACCGTCGACATCCCATCGACCAGCCGGCTGATCACGGCCCCGAGTAGATCGGCCTTGTTCTTGTAGCGCTCGTAGATGGTCCGGGTCGACACCCCGGCCTCGGCCGCCACCTTATCGATGCTCGCGAGGCCATATCCCTCACGCAGGAAAACACGCGTCGCAGCATTGATGAGCGCCGTCGTCCGTGCGGCTTCGGTCCCGCGGCGGGGTCTTCCCCGCTTAGGCGACACGGTCTGTTGCGATTGAGCATCAATCATCATGAGAAAATGACACGTGTCGTTTTTAATTGCAAGTCGATATTTGCGGATTATATATTCACTTGTTAAAATATATCGTATTAAATTGTTAGATTACAAATGAATAATACCCCGTCGCAGTTCGAATTGATGGAGGCCAATCTCCAGAACCTGACGCAGCGCATGCCGGACCTACCGGTCACCGGCATCTTGCTGTGCCGGCTGTTGCTGCATATCGGACGAGAAATGGCGGCGAGATTTGAACAGCAGATCAAGCCGTTCGGCTTGGCCGAGGCGGAGTTTCGGGTGCTGACGACGCTATTCTCGCAACCCGACGGCGTTGCGCATCCGAGCGACTTGTGCGCGCGGGCCTCGCAGAGTCCCGCCAATATGTCGCGCATCAGCGATGCGCTGGTGGAGCGCGGTTTCATCACGCGCGTGTCGAGCGTTCATGATCGTCGGCGCATGGTGTTGCGCATCACCGACGAGGGGGGGCAATTCGTGCGGCAACTGCTGCCAAAGCTGCACGTGCCGCTGCGCAGGATGCTGAAGAATTTTCCGGAAGTAGAGCAACGCCAGTTGGTGGCGCAACTGAAGAAGCTCGGCGCCGAATTGGATCAACTCAGCACGCCGAACGCGGCCGAGGCGGTGCTGTGAGGGCGCATCGGGGGGTGGTCGCCCTTTTCTGCGCGTTGCTCGCGGCCTGCGCCGGATTGCCGCCGAAGCACAAGCCGGTTCAATTGTCCCAAGCTGCGCCGCTCGATGGGCTCGGAACACCGGGCGGCGGCGATTGGCCCGCGAAGGAGTGGTGGAAGCGCTACCAGGATCCCACGTTGGACCAATTGATCGATCTCGGCGGCGCCAACTCGCCCAGCTTGGCGAGTGCGCACGCGCGCTATGATTCCGCGCGCCAATCGGTGCGCCTCGCGGCCGCTGAGTCCGGCGCCCATTTGCAAGCCACCGCCGACGCGGACCGGCAGCGCCTCAGCGACAACGGCGTGTTTCCGCCGCAACTCCTTGGATTCACCTGGTACGACCAGTACGACTTAGGGTTGCAGGCCAGCTATACCTTCGATTGGTGGGGCAAGCAACGCGACGCAGTGCAGGCGGCGATGGACCAAGCCCATGCTGCGCAGGCGGATCGCAGCGCGGCCGCGTTGATGCTCGCCAGTTCCATTGCCGATGCCTATTTTGGATGGCAATCCGACCAAAATCGACTGCTGCTCGCCAGAGAGAAGGAGACCGCCGTTGAGCTGCAGGCAAAGGTCAGCGGCGCGCGCGTGCAGGCGGACTTGGACTCGGCGGATGAGCTGAACAGCGCGGACCTCGCCCTGGCGGCGGCGCGCGAGCAGATCGCGATGTTGGAAGGATCGGCGAAACTGCGCGTGGTGGTTTTGGCGGCGCTGGTTGGATGCTCCATCAGCAATCTGCCGCCCTTGTCGCCGAAGCCGCTGCCGTCATTCCCCGGGGTTTTGCCGGACAACGTGAAAATCGACCTGATCGCCCGCCGTGCCGATATCACCGCCAGCCGCTGGCGCGTGGAGGCGGCGGAACGCAGCTTGGCTTCCGCGCGCGCCGATTTCTTTCCCGACATCAGCGTCAATGCGATGCTGGGTTTTAACAGTATCGACATGGGCAAGTTGCTCGAGTATGGCAGCCGCGTGCCGCAGATCACGGGCGCCATTCATCTGCCGATATTCGATGCGGGCAAGCTCAAGGCGCGCTACGGGGGCGCGCAGGCCGCCATCGACTCGGCCATCTCCACCTATCAGGACACGGTCATCAGCGCCGCGCGCGACGTGGCCACGCAAGCCACGACCCGCGCCCAGATCGAAGCCCAACGCACGCAGCGGGAGAAACAAGTCGACGCGGCGTTGCGAATGAAAAAGGCCGCCGCCGCCCGCGTGCGTCAGGGCCTAAGCGACTCCCGCAGCGAGTTGATGGCGACCGGGTCCTGGATCGATCAGCGCGACAGCCTGCTGCAGCTCGATTCCGCGGCGCTCTCGGCAGACATCGCTCTACAGCGCGCGCTGGGCGGCGGTTATCAAAATCCCGCACTCGCGAACTCTTCTTCAAAAACAACGGCACCATGAACGCAAATATCGAAGCATCGGCGACCAATCCTCCCAACGGCAAGCGGCGCAGGATTCTGCTGCTCATCGCCGTGATCTTCATCGTGATTGGCGCGTTATGGGCTGCGTACTGGGTACTGGTGCTTGAAAAGCGTGAAAAAACCGATGATGCCTACGTCAATGGCAACCGGGTGGTGATTTCGGCGCAAGTTTCCGGCACCGTCGTCGCCGTATTGGCGGACGACACCCAACTCGTCAACGCCGGACAGGTATTGGTGAAGCTCGATCCCATCGATGCGCAAACGGCCTTGAGCCGCGCGGCCAGTGCATTGGCGCAGGCAGTGCGGCAAGTGCGTCAGCAAAAGGCGACAGCGGGGCAATACGATTCGGAAATAGAATCGCGCAAGCTGGAACTGTCCCGTGCGCAAACCGATCTGGCGAAACGCGAGCCGCTCGTGGCGGAACAGGCGATCGCCGGGGAAGAGGTGCGGCATGCACAGGAGAGCGTGCATTTGGCGCACGCTGCGCTGGCACAGGCCGAACGCCAGTCGCTGTCCGCGCATGCACTCGTCGACGGGACGCCGATAGAAAGCAATCCGACCGTTCTCCAGGCCAAGGACGCGTATCGCGACGCGTGGATCGCCGCGCAGCGCAATGCGGTTGTTGCCCCGGTGACCGGGTATGTCGCTGAGCGCAGCGTGCAACTGGGACAGCACATCCAGGCAGGCGAGGCGCTCATGACGGTGATCCCGCTGCATTCGTTGTGGGTCGACGCGAACTTCAAGGAGGTTCAGTTGCGCAACTTGCGCATCGGCCAGAAGACCGAAGTACGCAGCGATCTCTATGGCGGTTCGTTCATTTTTCACGGCCACGTGCAGGGGATGTCGGCGGGGACCGGGGCCGCGTTTTCGTTGCTGCCGCCGCAAAATGCTTCGGGCAATTGGATCAAGGTGGTGCAGCGCGTACCGGTGCGAATTCTCATCGACGACAACGACCTGATCAAATCGCCGCTGCGAGTCGGGCTTTCCGCCACGGTGACTGTTGATACGACCTCGCGCGATGGCCCGGTGTTGGCGGCGCAGGCCAGTGATCAGCCGGTCGGAAACACGCAGGTCTATACGCTGGATTTAGAGAAAGCCAATGCCGAAGCCGACGCTGTGGTGCGGCGAAATCTGGCCATCGATCACTAGAGTTGCCCATGGCTGATGCGGCGCAGCCGGCGATCCCCGGCGAATACCCCCCCTTGCACGGCGGTAAGTTGTTTTTCCTGACCGTCGCGATTGCGACCGCCTCGTTCATGGAGATCCTTGACATGACCATCGTCAATGTCTCCGTGCCGTCGATTTCCGGCAGTCTCGGCGTGACGACATCCGAGGGGACCTGGGCGGTGAGTTCTTACATGCTGGCCGCGGCCATCATGCAGCCGCTCTCCGGTTGGATCGCGCGGCGCTTCGGCGAAGTCAGAACCTTTGTCACCTCGATTTTATTGTTCATGGTTTTCTCGGCGGTTTGCGGGCTTGCCACCAGCCTGCCGATGCTGGTCGGGGCACGCTTGGTTCAAGGCTTTGTCTCAGGTCCCATGATGTCGGTGGCACAAGCGATTCTGCTGCGCAACTATCCCATTGAGAAGCGCGGTATGGCGCTTGGGCTTTGGTCGATGGTCATCATGATCGCCCCGATTTTCGGTCCCATCATCGGCGGTTGGATTACGGATAATTTTTCCTGGCCGTGGCTGTTTTACATCAACCTGCCGGTGGGCGCCTTCTCGGCCATCGCGAGTTGGTCGATTCTGCGCCACCGCGAATCGAACATCGTCAAGCTGCCCATCGACGTCGTCGGTCTCGCCCTGCTCGTAGTCGGCGTCGGCAGCCTGCAATTCATGTTGGACAACGGCAACGAGAAGGATTGGTTCAACTCACCCGTGATCTTGAGCGCGGCGGTGACTGCGCTTGTTGCGATCGCTTTTCTCATTCCCTGGGAACTTACCGACAAGCACCCGGTGGTGGATCTGCACTTGTTCGGAAAGCGTAATTTTCGCGTCGGCACTTTGACCTTGGCCATGGCGTTTTTCGCATTTTCGGGCGTCAACATCATTTTTCCATTGTGGTTGCAAACGACCGTGGGGTACACCGCCACGTGGGCGGGATTGGCGGTTGCGCCTGTCGGAATTCTAGGCCTGTTCATCGCGCCCATCGTCGGCCGCAATATGGCGCGGCTCAATCTGCGCCTGGCCGCCAGCTTTGCGTTTTGTATTTTTGGATTCTCGATTTTTTGGACCGCGACGCTGAATGAAAGCGCCAGTTTTTTTCAATTCGCCACGCCAAGATTTCTGCAAGGCTTTGGCATGGCATTTTTCTTCCTGCCGTTGAATCAAATCCTGATGTCTGGGGTCACTTCGAACGAGCTGGCCTCGGCTTCCGGGGTCAGTAATTTCACGCGTACGATGTCCGGTAGTTTCTCCACCGCCATCACGGTATGGATCTGGAACCGGCGCAGCGACTACCACCATGCCGTGCTGACGGAGCACATCAATAATTCGTCCCAATCCTGGTCTTCGTACCAAGCCCAGCTTGGCGCGCACCATATCAACGGCCTCGGCGCGTCTGAATTCGTGAATCAAGTCATCTCCAGCCAATCGTCCACCCTGGGCGTCAATGATGTATTCAATTTGATGGGTATAATTTTCCTGGCGCTGATTCCCGTCATCTGGCTGGCAAAGCCGCCGTTTGGCGCGCGCGCGGCGGCCGCTAATCGAGCGTCGAATTTGCCGTCGAATCCGGCACCCAATCCGGTACCGAATCCGGCGCGCTGAATCAAAAAACAAATACGTGTAGCATCGTTGTTGTGAGCTCTCCCTATATTGTTGCCGTCGGCGGAACGCTTCGCCCCAATTCTTCCACAGAGTGGGCGATGCGCCATGTGCTTACCGCCTCGCAACGAATCGGCGCCCGCGTCAAACTGATCAGCGGCCCCCTGCTGCAGTTGCCCCTCTACCAACCAGAAAATCCGGAGCGCGGCGAGGGGGCACGGCTCTTGGTGGCGGAGCTCGCGCTGGCAGACGGCATCATCATCGGCTCGCCCGGATATCACGGCAGCATTTCGGGGCTGGTGAAAAATGCGCTGGACTATGCGGAGGACTTGCGCACGGATCCGAGGCCCTACTTCAGCGGACGGGCGGTAGGATGCATCGCCACCGCCGGTGGGTGGCCCGGTGCGATCAATACCTTGAGCGCCTTGCGCGATATCGTGCACGCGCTGCGCGGCTGGGCGACGCCGCTCGGCGCCGCCATCAATTCGGCTGAGAGCGTGTTTGACGAAGAGGGCAGATGCCTGGTCCCGCGAGTGGGCCAAGTACTCGACCTGATGGCCGAGGAAGTGATGAGCTTCGCGCTACGCTAAGCAGAGGCGGCGGCGCGTTGCCGCGCCGCCGCCCGATGACCGCTAGACTCGCGAACGGCCGTTCAGCAAGAAGGTTACGACCGCGCCGATCAGAAAAACGACGAACAGAATCTTCGCGATGCCTGCAGCACCCGCGGCGATTCCGCCGAAGCCGAACACGGCTGCGATCAAGGCAATGACCAAGAACACGACGGCATAATGAAGCATGGGATTTCCTTATAATGTAATTGGATAGCGCCGAGGCCTTACGCCTATTTATGACGCCTGAACCATACGATCCCTGCTTTGGCAAAGGTAGAGCGAGGCCCCCTTAAATGCCGTGGGACAGCACCTACGGCTTGCGGGACATCAACACTTCGTCTAACATGAAAGTATGGATGTTGAACATCTGGACGCGCAAATATCCGGAATCGCCGCCTCGATTGGCGAACCCGCCCGCGCCCGAATGCTGTATTGCTTGCTCGACGGCCATGCCCGCACCAGCACTGAACTGGGAATCATCGCGGAGGTCAGTCCTTCGACCGCCAGCGTCCATTTGGCGCGCCTCAAGGACTATCAACTGGTCAAGGTATATGCGCAGGGCAAGCATCGCTACTACAGCTTGAAAGATGCACAGGTCGCGCAGGCACTCGAAGCCTTGAGCGTGGTCGCGGGCGGCAGTACGGCAGGGTTCGTGCCGAACACACCGAGCCGCTTGCGCTCAGCGCGGACCTGTTACGACCACATGGCGGGAGAACTCGCCGTCGCGCTTCACGACCGCATGCAGGAACTGGGATGGCTGCAGCGCGCCGCGCCCAGCGAGAATCTCTACGAGTTGACCCGTGCCGGCACGGAAGGACTGAGTCGCCTCGGCGTCGATGTCGATGCGGTGCGCTTGATGCGCCGCCGTTTCGCCTTTGCCTGTCTGGATTGGAGCGAACGCCGGCCTCATATCGGAGGTGCCTTGGGCGCAGCTCTGCTCAAACTTGCCCTGAGTAGAAAGTGGATGACGCAGGATATGGAAGGGCGCGGGCTCAGATTGACGGACATCGGTAAGCGCGAAATGCGATTGGCCCACACAGCACCGCGCGTGCGTGCCGGATAGGCACTGACTCTGTCGGCTCAGTGCTGAACCTGTTACTTCGTATCGATACCCATATTCGCTGCGATCGCCGTAATTGCCTTTAGATGCGCCTTGACCGTTGGTAAAGTCGTGGTGGCAAACGTCTTGGCGTCGGAATCTTGACCGGAACTGATTTCCTTGCGGAACAACGCAATGGTTTGGCGGTGCGCGCTGATTTGGCCCTTGACGTAAGACTTGTCAAAGGTGTCGCCTGACAGGACATCGAGCTTGGCCTTGCTCGCCACTTGAGTGATGCTCGGCGTCGTTGGCAGCGTTATATTCTTCGATGCGGCCAGCGCCTGCAGCTTTTCATTGGCGGCTGAGTGATCCTTCACCATCATGGCGCCGAAATCCTTTACCTGTTGGCTATTGCCTTTGTCCTGCGCCAAGCGCCCGGCGTCTACTTCGGCGATCCCGCCTTCGGCCGCGTGCTTGTAAAAAGACCCGTCCGGATTCGATGCTGCAAATGCGCCAGCCATCGGCAACGCCAGCATAAGCGCGAAAAAAGTGCCTTTCATCTCTTCTTCTCCCCAGTTAGTGCGATTAGATTAGTGCGATTCGAGGATTCACTCGCCACATCTTTGCCGACGAAAATTAATTGCGCGAGTTGTCG
>Ga0209007_1000309_pt1 | contig 23231 bp, 17 predicted proteins | sample JacPinW_OM1H0_O2_FD_187961 | JGI IMG/M metagenome (GOLD analysis project Ga0209007, IMG submission 187961) | Forest soil microbial communities from Algoma, Ontario, Canada - Jack Pine, Ontario site 1_JW_OM1H0_O2 (SPAdes) (version 2) | ecosystem: Environmental > Terrestrial > Soil > Boreal... | reverse complement strand
CTACAAGCCGAGAACGCCGACGCTGATTGCTGCACCCAACGTGATCCCGATGGCGGACATCATGCTCGTGCTCCTGATCATATTCATGGTCATCACGCCGCTGATGCAGCCTGAATCGCTGGTGCGAATGGCCAAGGCGGAAAATGCGGACAAGATGCCGTACGCGGGCCGTGATGACGCCATCGTCATCGCCGTCACGCGCGACGGCAACTTCTTCCTCAGCCCAGGCAACCGGGAAATCGGGCTCAGCTCGCTGGGTGACGACGTCAAGGATCTCGTCGCAGGCCGAACGGACAGGACCGTATACGTCCGCTCCGACGCTCGCGCGAAATATCAGGACGTCGTGAGCGCGGTCGATCGGATTCGCGCCGCCGGAATCGAAAACATCGGGCTACTCACGGAGAAAATTCCCAGCAAGTCCGGAGCGCCGCAGTAATCGGGATGTCGGAACCAGCAGAGCGGCGCGGCGCGTCGCGACGCTCGCGAGGGAGACCGGTATGGAAGTAGCAGCCGATGGCCGCAAGGATTCCTTGGTTTCGTCGCCGAATATCGTTCCGCTCATCGACGTCTTGCTCGTACTGATCATCATCTTCATGGTGATCATGCCGAAAATTCCCACCGGCCTGCCCGCTCTCGCTCCGCAGCCGGGCCCCTCGAATTCGCGGCCCGACCCGCGGTTGATCGTCGTGCAAGTGTTGCCGGGCGACGCCCTGGCGATCAACGGCGAGTCGACCAACTGGGACGCGCTCGGCGGGCGGCTTTCCGCGATCTTTAGCACGCGCGCCGAGAAAGTGGTGTTCGTGAAGGGCGCCGGGGACGTGCCATTTGCGCAAGTCGCGCGCGCAATCGACGTCATGCGCGGCGCCGGAATCGAGCGCGTTGGGCTGATTACGCCGGGTGTTGAAGCCGCAACGAAGCCGCCGCCTAACGAGCCTTAAGCAGTTTCTAAACAGGACCTTCCGGAGTGCTTGCCTTTTAAGATCCGGGAACCCTTGCACGCGCTGAGAAGCCGCTGGATGGCAGCCGATCCACGCGACTGGATCACCTGCCGGGGACATCATGCGAGGTATTCAATGTCAATCGTGGAGAACGGCAAAAGTCATGGATTTTCTGCGTAGACGTGCTTCACGACGTTGGGGATGGAACTCAGCCCCTGCCAATCAGAGAACTTTGTCTTAAATTCTGCGCTCAGCGCCTGCCCAGCCTCGTCCGCTGACTTGCCCTGTTTCTTCCGCCCCAGCGCTCGCTTTTGCAGCTCTGAGAAAAACTGAAAATCCTGCTCGATCAGTGATCCGTCGCCCAGCGCACCGTGATCCGGCACGATGAACTTGAACTTCATCGGCCGCAGTTGAGCCAAAATATCCACCCAGCCCTTCATGCTGGCGTTCTCATCCGGCAGATTCGGCACCATCTTGTTCTGCACGATGTCGCCGGAGATCAACGCGCTATCCGGCTTCACGTCGATCATCTCGTCGCCCTTCGTATGCGCCTGGCCCAGCCAGAAAAGGCGCGCGGTCACGCCGCCCAGGTCCAGGGTCAGCTCTTTTTCAAAGGTAATGTCCGGCGTGCGAAACTTCGTATCCGACAGCAGCTCCTTCATCTGCGCGTTTCGGCTGCTGAACATCTGCACGAACGCCGCTCCGCGCTCCTCTAGCTCTTTTTGTTGCGCGATTGGACGCACCAGAATCGTATTCTCCGGGAACCCATTGTCGCCCGCGGCATGCTCGGCATGATAGTGCGTGGTCGTCAGGTAGAGCACCGGCCCTTTCGCCAGCTTCTGCGCCTCATGCGCCGCAATCGCTCCGTTGCGCGGCCCAAGCCCGGTATCAATCACCAGCGTCGCACGATTGCCCACGACGATCCCGATATTCGGAAAACCCATGATGGCGTAAACGTGTTCGGAAACGTGCGTCACCTGATTTTCCGGCAGCATCAGCGCCGGCGGCCCTTGCGGCCTTGCGACAGCGCCTACAATCGCGCCGACCGCAACCATCATCACCGCCATAATCCGCACACATGGCCCACGCCACAATCGCCGATCCGTTCTCATCGCCGCACCTCGCACGCATTATCGCTCGCCGGCTGCCGCGAGTCACTAGCGACTAAACACTCGCCATAGTTTCCGGAGGCCCTCACGCCGGTCGTACCGACCACGGCATACTTGCGGACACAGGACCCACTCAATCTCGCGCGCGCTGCTCAACGTCACGGCGGGCACCGTCTTCACGGATACGCTGCTGACGCCGCTGCTCAATTCCGCCTACCGTGGGCTCCAGCGCGAGCTGGCCGAAAAAGGAGTCTGTCTCCCGGTCGAGCGGCAGGATCTCGCGCTCGTGACCGATGCCGTCAGCGGCATCACGCCCAGGGAAATCAGCGACGTAGCGAGTTCGCAGCTGCCGACCGACTGCATGGTGCCGCAGACACGGGGGAAATGCGCGACGCCGAACACCACACACGTGTTCACGTCGACGGAGAAATTCACGAGCGGCGGCTCGCTGCTGAACCTCCAACCGAGCAGCTACCTGCATTTGTGGGAATGGCGCGAGAAAAAAGTGAATCTGATCGGGGCGACGCAGGCTGTCACCGTGCACCTCCGCGACAAAAAGGTGCCGCGCCTGCTCACCCGGAGCGCAGATCCGGTGCAGATCCGAAGCGCCACCGATCCGCTGGCGTTCGCCACGGCAGCGCTGCTGGTAGCGCGGTCCTGCAGCGCGCGCCCTAGCCCAGGATCTGCTCGGCACGGCGCAAAATGGCCGCCGAAAATCTCATCGAGCGCTACGTCCGCCTGGAACAGACCAAGGGCCGCCGGCGTATGCCCGGCAGCGATCTCGGCCGAATCGTATATTTGTGACGGGTGCTTCTAGTGTTGAACCGCGCCCGGCAACGGGCCATTGCTGGACTGCTTGATAACATCCAGCGTGATCTGCAGCCCGCGGCTGGCTCGCATCGAATTGCCGCTGGAATCGAAGGCGTTGGCGGTCACGTTCATGACCGTTGTAGCCGTCGGCGTCGCCGTCGAATTTGCCGTGCTTTTGTGGCACGCCGCGACGATCCCGCCCGCAACCAGGACCAGCGTCAGCAGCGCGAAAGCGCGCCGTGCGCGCGGGTCCGCCGATCTGCGAATCGCGAACGAACCGACCGATAGCAACGCAATCGCCGCGAATACGCAGAGCAGAGCAGGGAATTGCGGAGCACCGCCGGATGGCTGGCCGGCGTTTATCAGCAGCACTCCGGCCGGTGCGCCCGCGCGCACCCGCGCCGAAGCCTCCGGCGAATTGCACGGGTTCGGAATCGGCGGAGTCTCCATTGTCGCCGTAGACGTGTGAATCAAAATGCTGAATGCCGTCGCGCCCCCCACCGTTGGGATCACCGGGCAGGGCTTGAACTCGCAGGTCGTAAACTCCGGCAAATTCGAAGGGCAGGCCAGTTGCACGGTCTCACCTTGGGTGCCGAACACATTGTCGGCGTTGAGCTGCGCGCTCCAGGTCGCCGTGTTCCCCTGCGACACGGTCACTTCCGGCGAGAGCCCCGCCACGATCGCCAGGCCGAAATCGTCGCCCGTCCCGGCCAGGTTGATCGTTTCCGTGTCGGACGGAGTGCCGTCAGTCACCTGAACCTGCCCGATGATCGGACCTGAGGCAAGCGGCGTGAAGGCCACGCTGATTGCGCAGCTCGCGCCAGCGGTTAGCGTTCCCGTGCAGCTCGTGCTCGTGGTCGTGAAATTCGTCGGCGCCGGAGGCGGATTTGTTCCGGGCGGCACGAACGCCGGCGAAATCACGATATTGCTGATCGTGCTGCCCGAAGTATTCGTCACAGTGAACGCGAACGATGCCGAGGTTCCCGCGCTCGGCTCGTTGCAATAGGTGAATGAAGCCCCCTGCGGGCATCCGGCCGGCGGTGCAGGCGCGGTGAGTGTCAGATTGCTGGCTGGATCGCCCACCGCCCCCATCGCAATGATCCGGTTGCGGCCCTGCTCGCTCACGAAAAGGTCTCCCTCCGCATCGAACGCGATGTCACCCGGCTCGATCATGCCGGCCGCTGCTTCCGTGGTCTTGCTCGTCGCAGCATCCACGCGAAGAATGTTTCCGTTGTTCCCGTCGGCCACGAACAGATTTCCGCCACCATCCACTGCAAGCCCCGCCGGGCAGACGGGCCGCACAGCGGCAGTGGAGGGAGCTGTTGTAGTTGTCGCGGTTGCAGTGGCGGTTGTTGTCGCTTCGAGCGCCGCGCAGGGATTCACGGCGCTAGCCGTTGATTCGTTGGCGACTGGCGCGAAGCCGGGAACCGTCGCAACCGAACGCGTCAGCGTCGTGATCGCAAAGACACCGCCCGTTTCCGGTGACGCGACAAAAACTTTCGAACCGTCCGTCGTCACGGCCAGACTAGCGGGCGACGCCACGTGCGCCAGAATGGTGAGCTGACCCGTCGCCTTCGTCAGCTCGCTCACAATTCCAGCCGTGTGGTCCGCAATATAGAGATTCCCAGCGCGATCGACTGCAATTCCCATGGGCTCTACCAGCTTCAAATTCTGCGCCGCAGCCCATTTTCCGACCACGCTGCGTATAATTCCGGCCTCGCTGCTCGTCACGCCCGCGACAGCCCGAATCGTGCTGTTCTTTGTGTCGGAGATGAGAAGCGTCCCGTCGGCCGCGACCGCGATTCCGCTCCGCTTAACCAGCGAGCCTTGGCTCAAGTTCATCGTCGCGTCAGGAGCTTTACCGCCATCGCCCGAAAAGCCCGCTCGACCTGTTCCCGCAGCGCTGCTCCAGAAAATCAGAGAATTCTTGGTTTCCCCGGACGTCGACTCGCCATCTTGTTGCTGAATGACTTGGTCCGGCAGGTCGGCTCGGGAGAAGAACGTGAGGGCCCTTGGCGTTCCAGGTGCGGTCGCGCGCGGCATCGCATATGGGGAGACGGTTAATGGCCCAGCTGGCAGGGCACGGTCGCTGGCGTAACTGCTCCAAGATGGATACGCCTCAGGGGTAACGATAATCGGCCCTGTGGCGGGCGCGCCATTCTGCGCGACGGCCATCGCCGCGAACACCATCACCGCTACTGCGCAAAGTCCCAGCAGTCGCCGCACTAAGTTCCCCCTCATTGCCGATCGAATAGACGCTTTGGATTCAACCGCGGGCGTTCGGGTTGTGCCCACCCGCGCAGGCCGAACCCACCCACCGGGGGCGCCGACCATCTCAGTCAGCCCCGCCGCACAGTCACAAGCCGCTCATCATACCAGCGACCGCCAAATCGTGCCTAGCGATTGGTACAGCATGCAAGCATCCAGCCTTACACCTGATTTTCCTTGGAGGAACCATGGCACTCACATTCAGTCTCGTCGACAACCGGGACGACGGCAAGCGCATCGATGTCGCAGGCACCGCCGCCACAACGGGGGACTACACCGCGGGCGGCGGTACGCTCGACCTCTCGCAGTTTCCGATCGTGGCCGACACCCAAGCGCCGGTGCAGGGCACCGCGTGGATGGACGGCCTAGCCGGCTACGACTACGTTTTCATCCCCGGCTCAGCCATCCACACCGGCAAAGTAAAAGTCTTCCAACAGAGTGCAAGCGCCGGGGCGCTTTCCCCGAACTCGCCGCCGGAGCCTACCCCTCCGCGATCAGCAACAACACCATGACCTTCTGCCTACGGATTTTTTGCCATCGTCAGGGGAGGGAACTGAAAGCATCACCCGCTGTAATGCACGTTCGCCCTGCTGGAAGTTACTTTGCCTCTGCCTTAAGCTCGTTGATCACGAACATCGACGTCTTCATATCTTGCCCGCTGGCTTCGTGGTAGCGGTCCGTGGCCGACCCGGTCTCGTGTTTGTGGAGCATTGCAATTAGCTCCGACCTGAGCGGGTCCTTGATGCCGTCCGCAAACGCCTTGTAACGCGCCTCCGCCTCTTTTCGTGCTGCGGCGCCGTCGCGGAACTGCTTCAGCGTTTGCTCCGAAGCGCACGGCTGATCGGCGAACCAGCGCCCGTTTTCGCGCGCCAGCCACAGCACCACACTCCCGCTGTCGTCGCCCTGCTGATAATCGATATGCATCTCGCTCCTCGGCGTCACCGGAAATCGTCCGATGCTCTCGATGGCTTTCAAATTCTCTTGATTCACCGGCATGACGGTGAATTTGTAGTCCGCCGGGATCGCTTCGCGCATGCTGACTTCCATCGCCCCGTCGTAAAAATCCTTTGTCTCGGGCGTGATGCAGGCCACCGACTTCGGATGGAATAGCGAGAGAACGCGCGCCTTATCGTTGGCGTTCGAGGCCGCCACATACTGCTCGGCGAACGCTTTCGCTTCGGCTGGCGGGGGCTGATCCTGTGCTTGCGCTCCGCCAGCCAGGGCCAATCCAATCACACATGCACCAATTGCTTTCGGAATCGCGGTTTTCATGGCACTCCCCGGTAAGAACGTTGGGTCCAGATTGCCATCTGACGTAGCCGGCCGCAATTGGGCCGGCGCTCTGCGTCGCAAAAGAGTCAATCAAGCCATGGCGGCGACCGGAAGCCAGTCAGCCGCTATTCTTGCCCTGTGTCTCTGTGTCTTCGTGGCCAATTCCAGTTGCAGACGAATTCTTCTCAGGCATAGCTCGACGGCACGTGATTCTCACTCACAATGCTCGCGCCCTGTGCCAAGCCACATCCCTTTGCTGTGGTTCGCGAAGAAAGCTGAATCACCTGGCCGCGGTTTCTTGGCTAAACAGACAAAACCACTTGCCGCCTCGTTTAGCCCACAGTGACGACACGTTTACTTTGGCAGTAAAGTCCTTGCCGTGGCTGGTGCCGGCCTCGTTAAGCTGGTAAAGGAGCACCCCCGAGCTGTCGGATACGCGCACGAGCTTCACGTCCGTCATGGTGTAGCTCGAAAGACGGAAATTCGTCGTGTTCTCCATCACCTGCGCCTTCATGGCGCTGCCGTGGCTGTCCATAAAAATCGCGTCGTCTGCCGTAAGGCTCGCGAAATCGTCGTAGTTTCCCGATTTCAGGTCGTCGAGTCCTTGGCTCTCTCTCTCGGCGATCTGCTTCTGAAGCGCGTCGTTCTGCGCGCTGCGCGCAAACGTAGCAAAAGCAAGCAGCACGGCGAGAATTGCAACCGTGGCACCTGCATGAGGAATGTTCATCGAGCCCTCCGAACTCCATGGAACCGGGTGTTTTGCTTCAGGTCGATCGGTCATAACGGCGCACCGTGAAATTGGAATCGTGGATGTTCGATCGACTCGGCAGAGCTGCATCGCTTGCCTTGCGGAAGCTTTACCCGCTCACAACGAAATGAGGTGGCGAATCTGGCCCTGGAACATCGCCAGCATCACGCCCAGCACTGTCAGACCCAGGAACAGGCAAGCGTAGACGTAGTATCCGTACCGAATCTTGGGCCAGAGCCATGCCGGCAGGGTGTCCACGAACTTGTCCCAAAAAGTTTCGTTGAAGCGCATGGGAGCTTCCACAGCAGCGACTCCCGGATCCCAGAACGAAGCGATAAACGTCGCTCGCATATTGGAAAGCAACAAAATGCAGCCGAAGAATTTCAGGACGCCCGGCGCCATCATCGTGTCCGTCAAGAACAGGATGAACACCGCGATCGCCGAGAACAGGCTTTTCTCACGCACGCCTACTCCGCCAAGGTAAAAGTAAAGCAGCGACAAGACTCCAGCGATCGGATGTCCCACCATCATCGACATGAGGAAAGAAAACGCGGCAACAATCGTGCACACCCAGTAATCTTGCGATCCCAGGTAGTCGACGTCCGTCGCGCTGTGGATCGTGGGCCAGAACAGGCTTCTCAGGCGATTCTCGGACTGCGGCGCGGTCCCTGAAAGATCCATGGTTTGCATAACGGGGATTAAATCTCAAACTACGTCCGTAATCCAGAAAATATTTTAACCGACCCGTTACGATGCCAGATGCTAACCGTCCCGCAAATCGAAGCGTTGCGCAAAACCAATCCTCAGCTTCAGGAGACACTGAAGCGGCTCGCCGGCGCGTCGCTGGGCCCGAAGCAGGGCTGGAGCCTTGACGACCAGATCACTGACGGCACGAACTTGGCGCGCGTCGCCTCATCCGCGCTCACTTCGAACCAGAGCGATCCGACGAAATCGGGCGCGCTGATGCGTGGCTCGGTCCCGCCCACGTAGTCGGGCTCGTCTACGCTTTTGTCTCTCAGCGCCGCATTCTTCGCCGCCGGACTGAAGAGGGGATTACCGCACCAGCCTGAATCCGCGTCGCGTGTGATGTATCATGTCGCGCATGGCCGCAGCGCCTGCATTCTTTCGCAGCAAATCAGTGCTGATCACCGGCGCGTCATCCGGCATCGGCGAAGAACTTGCCTGGCAGCTCGGCCAAGCCGGCGCGAAGCTGACACTCTGCGCGCGTCGGCGCGACCGGCTCGAATCGCTCGCGCAGAAAATCGCAGCGTGGCCCGGGGCCTCGCGCCCGATCATCTCGGAATGCGACGTGTCGCGCGACGGCGACCTCGAGCGCGCCGTTGCGGATGCAGTTAGTGCATGGGGCAAGCTCGACGTGGCGATCGCCAACGCCGGCTTCGGCGTGGTCGCGCCGATCAAGAAGCTTTCAGTGGGGGATTACCGCCGCCAGTTCGAGACGAACGTCTTCGGCGTCCTGCGAACCATCTACGCCGCCCTGCCGGAGCTCGAAAAATCGCGCGGCAATCTCGCCCTCGTCGGCAGCGTCTCCGGATGGGTCTCTACTCCCGGCGCCTCGCCGTATTCGATGAGCAAATTTGCCGTGCGCGCCCTCGCCAATGCCATCACGCCTGAGCTGAGCCACTCGGGGATCAAGCTAACGCTCATCAGCCCCGGCTTCGTCGCCAGCGAAATCCGCAACATCGACAATACCGGCAAACATCATCCGCGTGCGAAAGATCCGATCCCCGCCTGGCTGGTGATGCCGACGTCGAAAGCCGCCTCGCAAGCGCTGCGCGCCATCGCCCGCGGCCGCCGCGAGCGCATCATCACCGCCCACGGCAAACTCTTCGTCGCTATCGAGCGCTTCGCGCCGTGGATCCTGCGCGCCGGCACGGCCCGCGCCCGCGCCATTCACCCCAAGGACGACACCCGCAAATGGGAATAGCGCGCCTTACTTCAGCGCGCCGGCATACAGCGACGTAAGCTTTGCGAACGCGCGCTCGGCCTGCGGCTGGTTGTAGGCGTGGCTGTCGGATACCGTCCAGCCGTGCTGCGCCTCGGCGTAGGTATCGCTTTCGTATTTTCCGCCCCACGCTTTCAGCGCGCTTTCGAGTTTCTCGATCGCTTCGGCCGGCATCGAGTGGTCTTTCACCGCGTGGCCGAAATAAAGCACCGGGCCGTCCGTTTTCGGAATGCGCGACAGCACGAGATGCGGGCTGGTCGGTTTGTCGGTGAAAAGCCCGCCGCCGTGAAATGACGCGATCGCGCCGACGCGATCCGGCCTCGCCGCCGCCGTCCGCAGCGCCATTTGTCCCGTGAAGCAGTAGCCGACCGCGCCGATCCGCGCCGCGCTCACGGTCGTCTGCGTCGCCAAATAATTCACATAGGTGGACGCGTCCTTTTCCATCGCCTCGGGCGTCAGCGGACCGGCCAGCTCGCCGAATCGCTTCATGGTCTTCTCGTCGCCCGCGAAATTCGGCGTGAAATCGAAACATTTTCCGTGCGTGGTGCGATAAAACGGATTTACGAGCGCGACCGTGTAACCCGCTTCGGCGAGGCGCTTGGCCATCGCGCGATGCGATGGGCGAATCCCCATGATGTCCGGATAATGAATCACGCCGGGCTTCTTGCCGTCGCCCTCGTATAGCACCGCGTCGCAAACTCCGTCCGCCATCTTGATCTCAATCTCTTTTTCACCCATCGCGCCTCCTTAGGTTTAACTTTGACCGGGAAATCTTACTACATCACGGCCTTCGCAGACCGGCAAGGCCACGCGCACCGCTTCGCGCAATCGCACTGGATCGCTCGGGGTGATCCAGATGAATTGTCGTCCGATCATGGCGCTGTAGGCACGGGTTTGACAGCCGCCCTCTGGGTGACGATACCGCGCAGGCGCCTGTGCCCCCGTCGGCGCCGCTGCTACAATCCTCGTCCTCGTCGAAGGTGACGAACGCATGCACGTCGCACTTGAGGACGCCTCACCAGCAAGATGTATCTGCTGGTGGATCGCGAAAACGGGGCAGGGAAGCCCCGCGAGCGCTGGACAGAGCTCCTCGCGCTGCACTCCGCCGGCGAACGAGATCTCCTCGCACGCGGCCCTCGACGACACTAGCGCCTGGCTCCCCCCGGCCAATTGCGAAACGCTTCGGGGGCGCCTGGCCTCGCTCAGCTGGCCACGCGACGACACACCTGGACTCCCTACTGTAAAATCCTGAAAGCGAGTCGCTAGCTACGGGCGCCGTAGGATTTAACCCAGCGACCAGCATCCCCTGCGTCGATCAGGTCGGCGATCGTAATTGGAATTGAGGTGCGATTGTGATGCCATGCCACGATCCAGGAAATCAAGGACGCGAACCCGCTCCCGATCCATATGGGTGTCCGATACATTCGATACGGAGAGAAATAGTTGTAAGACCAAAACAATCCGCCGAAATTTAATAGGACAAGCAGGGAACCGGCGAGAGTGACGCAGCCCAGCGAGACAAGAACGGTATTGAGCAGCAATCCCGCCTCGGCATGAAAGTGCTGATCCCAACGCATATTGAGTTCGCTGAGGTCAACGTGAAATTCTTTGCCGAACGCGTCGAAGAATTCCGAGGCATCCTCGCCCGTGATGTCCAGATCCTGCGCCAATTGCGTCATCGGCGTGAGTTTCTTTCTGTCGACGTGCGATTGAATCGCCGTGAACATGAAAACGAGCTCTTCCAGCGCACCGGCCGCGAGATGCGAGTCCATAAATTGTGGAAATAGTAGCAAAAGCAGCCGGAGAAGTGGCTCAGCGCCGAGGAGGGAACAGCTCGCTGACAGGATCTGTCAGGGGCAACGCACGGGCCATGTCCTCGGAATCATCCGGCACCGCAATTCCAAAGTAAACGTGCGCGACGTCGAGCAGGTCTTCGTCCGTCATCACGCCGTACTCCACATGCGGCTTCTTAGCGGGCGCGATGAAGTAGTAGCCGACGTCGTTGTTTCGCGTAGTGCGAAATTCAAGGACTTTGCCTTTCAAGCGGACCGAAAACGAGCGCGTGTACGTCTCGTGAAGCTCGATGCCAGCCTTCTTGAACGGCGCTCGCACCTCGTCGTCATAATACTGAAAGTCCGACAGGTCCTCGTTCGTGTCTTCGTCGTCCAAATCCCGGTCAGAGACGGGCGCAAAGAACGCCACTACAGTCCGCGTCCGCACAATGAACACCGGCGCCCTAGTCGCACCCGCATCGAAGAATCCAAGCGTCAGCAGCAATAGGACTACCGCAATCGCCCCGCAGAGAAGTGGTCTCATGCCCGTGGCCGCATACCCATTCTACCCGCGGCTGCAAACGCCGGCACGCGAACGTAGCGCCAGCGGCGCGCCGTGCCTCGCCCGTTTGGATTTCTTCCTGGAGGGGTGACACCGATACGTCCTGTACGGATCCCTGTCGCGCGACGGACGAATCGGCGACTGTTCGCTGCTGATGCCCCTCCTCAGCGCCCTGCCGCAATGCGTTCGGAATGCCCCGAGAATTCCTCCTACCCGGTAATGCCAACCCGTAAAATCAACACGTCCAGAGCCACCAAACCCAAGCATCGACCCTCGGCACAACGGAACGTTACCGGCCCCATTCACCGGCTCTTCACGTCTTTGAATGGCTTCTGCGAATGAATATTATGTTACTTCGACCCAGGATCCGCATTTGATCTAGAGACGCCACTTGACGGGCTCGTGCTGTTGCGCGCCAGCCAGGGGATCATTTGATCGCGACGCAACCGGGGTAATATCTCAGGGTGACTGCGCCCGCTTACTTGTGGATTGGGTTTGGGTTTGTCGTGGCGGCGGCTATATCTCTGGATCTTGGCGTGTTACATCGGCTGGCGCGCCGGGTGACCTTTGCAGGAGCGCTGGCGGAGAGCGGGGGCTGGATTGCTCTGGCGCTAGCCTTTGGCGGCTGGGTTCGCATTTCAATGGGTCCCATTGCTGGATTGGAGTTCTTCACCGGCTATGTAGTCGAGAAGTCGCTCAGCATTGACAACATTTTCCTCTTCCTGGTGATCTTCGAAGGGTTGCGAGTTCCCGCCTACGTTCAGCACAAAGTGCTTTACTACGGTGTTGCCGGAGCGCTGGTGATGCGCGCCGTCTTTGTCTTTGGCGGGATCGCGCTGATGAACCGCTTCCATTGGGTACTGTTTGTGTTTGGAGTGATCCTGCTGATCACGGCGGTTCGGATGTTTGTGACCGGCGAGACCGCCCTCGAACGAGAACAGCATTGGCTGCTGCGCGCCATCCGACGATTCAAGTCGGTGACGGCGGAATACGAGGGCGATGCGTTTTTCGCGCGCCGGTCGGGAAGTTGGAGCGCGACTCCTTTATTGCTGGCGCTGATCGCTGTGGAAACGGCGGACATTCTATTCGCCGTTGACTCGGTCCCCGCGGTTCTTTCGATTACCCGGAATACCTTTATCGCGTATTCGTCGAATGTGTTTGCCATTCTTGGGCTGCGCGCGCTTTATTTCGGCTTGGCCGACCTGTTACCGCGATTCCGGTTTCTCCGACCGGGACTTGCGGCGATCCTGTTGTTCACGAGCGTGAAAATGCTGGCAGGCGATTGGGTCCGCGTGACGGTCGGTTTGTCGCTTGGCGTGATTCTGGGAATCATGGCGCTGACGGTTGCGGCGAGCCTACTTTGGCCGGGCGCGAAGCGGCACGCATAAAACTCGCAGGGCAGTTCCCTTTCGAGCAGCGAATGTGTGGCGAAGTCACGCGAGCGGCCGAGCCCCCGTCCCGCATGTCGCCGCACATCCTTTGCCATTTCTCTGTGACATCCTTGCAAGATACGTCACCATCTGTTCAGGTAGCTCGAGCGATAACAGACGAAAAGCGGTATGATCTCGCGCGAATCTTTCACCACTGAAAAAGGAGTCTCCCGTGAAGCGGACACTTTGGACGGTGCTGGCCGTGCTGTGCCTTGCCTCACCGATCGCCGCGCAGGCCCCGGCGCGCGCGCTGGTCAACCAACCGATCAACGAGGCGCAGCGAACCGTGCTTCACGGAAACGTGAGCCCGCTGGCGCAGCCTCAATTCGATCAGGGAAAAGTGTCCGATACCTTTCCGGCATCGCGCGTGCTGCTGATGCTGAACCGGCCACCAGAACGCCAGGCGGCGCTGCAGCAATATCTGCTGGAAGTCCACAGTAAGGGGTCGACGACCTATCACCACTGGATCACACCCCAGCAATTCGGCGAACAGTTTGGCCTGGCGGACACGGACGTCCAAGCGGTCACCGACTGGCTGGGATCGCAGGGCTTCCGCATCACGAAAATTTCGCAAGGCAAGCAGTTCATCGAGCTTTCCGGGACGGCCGGACAGTTACAGCATGCGTTCCAAGCCGAAATCCACCAGTACAACGTCAACGGCGAAGTGCACTACGCCAACGCGCATGAGATCAGTGTGCCGACGGCGCTGGCGCAGGTGGTCCGAGGGATGGTGCCCCTGAATAATTTTCGCGCGGAGCCTTATATCAAGATGGCGGGAACCGGTCGCGTCTCGAAATCGACGCACACGATCACACCGGATTGGACCGTGCCGAATCCATTCGGGAGCTCGAACCCGTTGGGCTTTCTACTTGCGCCCGAGGATCTCGCCACTCAGTACGACATCACGCCGCTGTATCAAGCCGGCACGAACGGTTCAGGGACGACCATCGGAGTCATCGATGAATCGAATATCGATCTTTCGCTCGTCAGTGACTTTCAGCAGCTCTTTGGAATCTCGGGGACGACGCCGCAGGTGATCATCGACGGCGACGATCCAGGGGACGTGGCGGAAGCAGATTTTGAAGCCTATCTGGACGTCGAACTCAGCGGAGCGATCGCGCCGAAGAGCACGATCAATCTTTACATCTCCGACGGCGGATCCGTCGCCGATCCTCTCGTCTTTTCATCGCTGCGGGCGGTTGAGGACAACGCGGCGTCGGTGCTGAGCGCGAGCTTCGGTGAATGTGAAGAGCTCCTGGGCGAGTCGGGAAACCAGTTCTGGGCTAACCTGTGGGAGCAGGCCGCCGCGCAGGGGCAGACGGTAATAGTTGCGACCGGTGATTCCGGCGCCGTCTGTAACTATGGGCTGGGAGTCTCGGTGAGCGGCGTCTCGTCGACGCCCTGGAACGTGGCTGTCGGCGGGACGGATTTCTTCTATTCGGACTACGCGACGGGCGGAGCGAGCGCACCGAGTTTCTGGAACGCAACAAACGACGCGAATCTGGGCTCGTTAAAGGCGCCTCTGACGGAACAGGCCTGGAACGATGGATTCGGGCTAGACGTAATTCCGAACGGGTTCGAGTTTGGCGAGCTCGGAGCGGGAGGCGGGGGAGCCAGCAGCTGCGCGACATCGAGCACCAGTTCAGGCGCGTGCGTGGGGGGCTATCCAAAGCCCGTATGGCAAACCGGCGCCGGAGTTCCCTCCGACGGTGTGCGGGACGTTCCGGATGTTTCGTGGTTCGCATCGAACGGTGCGAATCTGAGCTCGTATGCGATCTGCGCGGAAGAGGGCGAATGCACGAGCGAACCCGCGACGGACGCGGAGATTTTCTTCGTGGGCGGGACATCGGCATCGGCGCCAACGATGGCGGGAATCATGGCGCTGGTGAACCAGAAGTTCGGCCGTCAGGGCCAGGCGGGCTTCACACTGTATCCGCTGGCGAAGCAGAAGCCCGCAGCTTTCCATGACATCACAGAAGGAAGCAATCAAGAGGAGTGCGGCTCGGGATCGCCGGACTGCGTCGAAAACGAGCAACTTGGTGGCGTTGGCGAAAGTACCGTCTATCTGACAACGACCGGATACGACCTTGCCACGGGCCTGGGTTCGATTGACGCGAACCAACTGGTGACGAACTGGGATTCGATCACCTTCCAATCGAGCACGACCAACCTGACACTCTCGCCGACGTCGATCACGCACGGCACGCCCGTGCTGGTTACGTCGACGGTCACCGGAACCGGCGGGGTGCCCACCGGGGACGTTGCGCTGCTGACGAATTCGCCGCAGCCGTTCAGCCAATCGGTGACATTCGGGACGTTGAACGGCGGCACGACGAGCAGCGACGTGAACTTCTTTCCGGGCGGAACCTATCAGGTGACCGCTCAATACGGAGGCGACGGGACGTTTGGTGCGAGCAGTTCGACTCCGGTCACTTTGACCGTGAACCCGGAGAAATCCGTAATAAGCCTGGAGGTAGTCAACAACAACACCGGCTACGCCGCCTCCGGATTCTCGCTTCCATACAATACGGTCACTTCCATGAACGTGTTTCCGGAGAGCGTCACAGCATCCACCGGCGGCCAGACTGACGGGACGGCGACGGGAACGGCAACGTTCACGATCGATTCGACGAACGCAACGGTTCCTGTGGATTCCGAGGGCCTTGCGGACTTTGCGCCACCGACTCTCTCGGTTGGCTCGCACACGGTCAGCGCCAGCTACTCGGGCGATGCGAGCTTCGAACCGTCCACGGCGGCTCCGATCACATTCACGGTCACCAAGGGAGTCCCCGTCCTGAACGACAGTATCTTCGCACCGGTCCCTGGGCCAGCGCCGATATACATCGTAAGCCCGGGTTCCAACCTCACGGTAACAGTGCAGGTTTCCGCGAACACGAACACACCCGGAACCGCAGCACCCACGGGGACCGTCCAAGCTTGCCTGGGCACCAACCCGGGGCTCTTCGCGTATTGCTTCTCTCCGGTCTACGAGCAAACCGTTACGCTGGCGCCGCCATCGGGGCTCTATGCGCAGATTTCGACGGCGACGGCGACCTTTGCCAATCCGACGGCAGGTGAATACGCCTTCTCGTTCGTCTACAACGGCGATACGAACTGGCAGTCGGTGGGCCTCGTGGACACTTCCGGTTTGATCAACGTGCAGGCGCCAGCAGCGCTGACTGCGTCCACGACAGCTTTGAGCATCACCCCTTCGACCGTTTCGGGCACACAACTGGCCCAGTTCACGACGAACGTGACGGGATCGGGAAATTCGGGAGTCGCGCCGACAGGAGTGGTGGACTTCTACGACAATGGGTTGTTCGTGGTCTGGGATCCGCTGAAACCCGGCGCCGGGCAAACCTCGACTGCCAACTTCGTGCTTGGCACGGGAGACTTCTTCAACAACGGAGCCAACCAGATTACGGCCATCTATGAAGGAGACACACATTACCTTCCGTCAACCAGCAACGCGCAGAGTGAGACGGTAACGCAGATCGTCGGCAATTTCACGATGACGCCGAGCGCGTCAGAAATCACGCTGCAGCCAGGCTCTTCCACGAGCGTCCCGATCGGGCTGGCATCGGCCAGCAATTTCAACGGCAACGTGACGATGACTTGCTCGACTTCGTCGACGAATCTCATGTGCAGTGTGCCGGCGACGACGGCGCTCAATGGTTTGGCGAACCCCACCCTGATGATCACGGCATCGGCCGAGGCAGGAACGCCACCTGTTGCGCCCGCCCGACAGCCTTTCGACGGCGGGCCCGCGGCCGGACTGGCTATCGTGGCGGCGTCGCTTTTGCTGATGGGAACCGCGATTCCCAGGCGACGCAGTTCCCTGCGGGTGGCGATGGCTTTGGGTGCAGTGATTCTGGTGATGGCGGGCTGTGGCGGGGGCTCGTCCGGAACGCCGCCCCCACCACCTCCGCCGCCGGCTGCTGCTACGTATTCGGTTGTGGTGAGTGCTGTCGGCAATGGAATTTCGCACAGTGCGAAGATTGTCGTTTATGTGCCGTAGGGCCGCCGCGACCTCGCGGCGAGCGCCAGCACTTCCCCACCCTTCAAGACGAAGGGTCCTTTCGAATTCGCTCAGGACGGGGAGGCGCCCCGGTCGGCGCGCGATTTACTCGGTGCAGCTCGATCGGACTCGATCGTTGCCGGGAGCAAAGACATGAGTGTCTGTGCCGCACGCAGGACCTAGCCAAAGAGCCCAGACGCGAAGCGGGGAGTCAGATTCCCTGCGAAATCTAGAACAAGAATTTTAGAGCGAACTGGATGACGCGGGGATCTTCGCGGGTTTTCTGGATCTGGCCGAATGTGGTGTCGCTGAAGTTGCCGTCGGGATTGGCAAACTGGGTATGGTTCCACGCGTTGTAAAACTCCGTTCGAAATTCCGTGTTCCAGCGTTCGTTGATCGCCGTGTGCTTCTCCAGCGCGATGTCCGTGTTGTTGAGCGCTGGGCCGCAACAGAGCGAATGAGGCATGTTGCCGAATGTGCCTGGAGCCGGGTCGTTGATGTTGTCCGACGTGAACCAGAGGTTGCCGTTCGTTTTCGGGTTTACGAACTGAACCTTCCCGGTGACCTCGGGCGTGTTGGCGTCTTCGAAAAAGAAACTGCTCTCGAGCTCGAGATCGTCCTGCGTCTGCACGCGAATCGGGAAACCGCTCTGGTACGTGATGATCGCTGAGGCGGCCCATCCGTCGAGCAGTTTGCCGGTGAGGCCACCGTATTTCGGCACGGGCAACTCCCAATAAGGACTAAAAACGAAGCGGTTCTTCGCGTCGAGCAGCGAAAGCCCACGCGTAGCGTTGAAATTCAGCGGATTGAGCTCATTTTCAAACGACGCGCCCTGGTCGATCGATTTGCTAAACGTGTAGGACGCCTGAAACAGCAGGCCGTGCGAGAGCGTGCGCTCCAGGCCGATCTGCAGGCCGTTGTAATTCGAATTGGCGATCGTGTCCTCGGCGAAGATGTTGCTGAAGACAGGAATGCCGTCTGGCGGGCAGCCGTTGCCGGTGGTCGGATCACAAATCGGAGAGGAATGCGGGCGCAGGCCGACGAGCGTGATGGCCGGCGAACCGGGGCCTCCTGCAACTGAAGAAACCGAGCCGTAAGGCAGATGCAGCGTGAATCCGGCCGGCAGCGAACCGGCTGGCAAATTGTAGGCGGAGTCGGAATCGAAAGGTCCGCAGTTGTAATCCGAGCTGAGAGCCGCGTTCCCCACCGGATTTGCAGAACCGTCCGGCAGCAGCGGCGAGTAATACGTCGACACCGCCTCGAGGTCGAGGCAAGTCTGCGCATTGCCGGGATCCAGATCGTGAATGGCGAGCAAGTGATGGTCCTGAGTGCCGACGTAGGAGATGCGCAAAATCGTATCGGTCGAGAGCTGGCGCTCGATCGTAAGGTTGTATTGCTCAGCATATTGCGATTTCAGGTGCGGTTGAAACTCTCCAGCAAGCAGGATCGGGCGGAACTGCGACCAATCCACGCAACCCGCGGGGCCACCGGGCGTATCGGATGCGCAGGGAGTTTTAGGAGTCTGGTGCAGAACGCCACCGTAAGGATTCGGAAAATTCGCGCCGGACTGGGCTTCAAACGGCAGATTGAACAGGTCATTTGAAAGCGTGGTGCTGCCGCCGAACGGAGGCTCGGCGCTGAACTGCTCCATCACCAGCTGCTCGATCGGGTTGTAGAAGATCCCATAGCCTGCGCGGACGCTGGACTTTCCGGGGCCCCCGGTGAGCTTGGCCAGCTTGCCGCTGGTCCAGGACGGGCTCCAGGCGATACCGATCCGCGGCGCGAACGCTTTGTAATACGTGGTGGTAAGACCGCGCGGCACGCCCGGATCGCCGGGAAAAACCAGGCCGAGGGGAAAGATCGACGCGCCTGCAGTGCCGGGACCACACGCTCCCGCGGGCAAGTCGGTCTCGTCCGCGCTTTCCTGGGACATCCAGCAGGGGTATTGCGTGGTCGCTTCGCCCGGGCGAAAAGTCTGCAGCCGATTGCCGTTGTCGTAATACGGAGTGTTCAATTCCCATCGCAGGCCGTAGTTGAGGGTGAGGTTCGGCCGAATCTTCCAGCTATCCTGCGCGAAAAGATAGAGCGATGAATTGCGATCATTCTGCGCTTGCGCTGCGCCCTGTGTATAGCTGCTGGTAGTGCCGAGGAAATAATCCGGATAGGAATCCGGGAAGCCAACGTCGTTGGTCGTGGGACTGTCGCAATTCAGGCCCGTCGGCGAAATGATGGGATTCGGGGGATTCGGGTTCGACGGCGCGCAGAGGTTCGCGTCGCTCAAGAAGGAGTAGAAGCCGTTGATGTTGAAATACGTGAACTGATTGAACTGCTGGCGGCGAACGTCCGCACCGAATTTCATCGTGTGCGTGCCAGCGATACGCGTGTAGTCGTCGGTCCACTGGAACGTGTTGCCGGCCTGGGGAAGCTCGCCTTCGTTATTGTTTCCGATGGAAAATCCGCCGTCCACGAGAATGCTGGGCACGCCTTGGCGGCCCGGAATATCGGACGTGATACCGGCCGTGGGGTTCGCGGGATCTTGGAAGCAGAGCGATGAAGGATAATCGGGACCGCAGGCGTCGTGCACGCTGGCAAGAACATTGAGCGGATGATCCAGATTCGCCTGGCCTTCCCGAAAATAGTTGAAGCGGAATTCGTTCACGGCGTTTGCGCCCAGCGTCCAGGTGTGGCCGAGATTCCATTGCTGCGTACGCGTCGTGAAAAGCGCCCCAAAACCTGGAACGTTAGCCCCCGCGGCCTGAAAGGTGGAGAACGGGTCGGACGTGGAATCGTCCTCGAAGTAGTAGTAAGCCGTGAATTGCTGCGAGCTGCTGATTTTGTGGTCCAGGCGGATGGTGAACTGGTCGGTGCGCTGGTTCTGTTCGCCGATCTGGGCGATGTTGCAGTTGTCGTTGCCATTGGCATCCGTAGCGCCGGTGCAATTCCCCGCGTACGGCGCGACCCACTTGTTGTAAACCGCGAGAGCGGTGGGGTCGAAGCAGGCTATCGGAATCTGGTTGTTCGGAAAGATGCTGGCAAATAGCGTACCGGGTACGATTGCGGCGCCACCGATATTGCTGACGGCTTGCTGACAGGTTGTGCCGGGATGCGCGGAATCGCTGGCGCGGTTGGCGAGGATCGAAGCGAAGTTCGGATCAACCAAGGTGCCCACGAACGCTGGGCCGACGTTATTGAAGTTGCCGGCCGTTTCGTCGGAGGTCGGGAACAGAACCGTGCCTCCGTCAATTCCCTTCCCGATGCGGTTGCCTTCGTAGGAGCCGAAAATAAAGGTACGGTCCTTTTTGATCGGGCCGCCGAGCGTTGCGCCGAACTGATTCTGCTTATACGGCAGAATCGTAGGATCGAAGTATCCCTGCGAGTTCAGGGCGTCGTTGCGCAGAAATTCGTAGAAATCCCCGTGAATATCGTTGGTGCCGGACTTCGTGACCACGTTGACGACCGAGCCGGAATTGCGGCCGTATTCGGCGTCGAACGTGTTCGTGAGGACGCGGAATTCCTCGATCGCATCGGGTGACGGCTGAATCGCCGGCCCATTGGAGAACAGATCGTTTCCGTCGCCACCGTTGACGGTGTAGTTGTTCGAGCGCCCACGGCCGCCATTCACGGACACGACTCCGGGACTGTCGCTGCCATAAAACAGATCAGCGCCGACTTGCGACTGAACGCCGGGCTGCAACTGAAGCAGCTGATACGTGTTGCGAGTACTGAGCGGAAGCTCGCGGACCGCGGTCTCGTCCATCACCGCGCCGATTTGCGTGCTGGTAGTTTCAACTTGGGTAGCATTACCCAACACCTCGATCGTTTCCGAGGCGCCGCCGACGGAGAGCGCGATATCGACAACCGCGACGTGGCCGATGGTGACCACCACGTTGCTCTCAGCAAAGGCCTTGAATCCGGTCGCACGTGCGGACACGGTATAAGTGCCAACCGGAAGCTCGGGAAATTCGTAGGCGCCGTTCGCGTCCGTGGTCGCGCTGCGAACGGTGTCCGTGCCTGCGAGCGTGGCCGTCAGCGCCGCGCCCGGCACCAAGGCACCCGAGGGGTCGCGCACCTCGCCGCGAATCGCGCCTGTGGTTTGCGCGCCGGCTGCGGCAACGCAGAGCGCAGCTGCGCACACCACGATCCATACGCGCTGGCCGATGAGCCAAAATACAGTTTTTCGCCCGGAAACTTCCGATGGAAGTCCGTTTGATACGTCGTCCACTTGTTCAGAGACTCCGCTTCCGAAAGTTCTGCCAGCGCCCCGAACCACCGGCCTCGCGAACCGTGGGGCACGCGAAGCAGGCTTCCCCCGAACTTAAGTCGCACATAATACGCGCATACGCACAGAAGAAAAGGGGAATCTTCGTTCTGCTCGAAATTTTTCGGAAAAAGATGGGGCCAACAACAAAACACCCGGGAGGAGAACCCGGGTGCCTTGCCTGCTTTACTCCCGCCAGGGAGAAAATCTAGGACACTGCAAAACCGGTCAGTGGATCGAGTTCGCGACGCTCATGTTGTGCGCGCCCGAGAAAAGGAAAAGTCCGGTCGCTGCCGTCTGCGGAACCCACCACGTCTTGCGCAGAAAACCGTGCTGGCTCCGCTCCATGCGCCTCGCGGCGTAATCCAGTACCAGCGGGCCGACCTGAATCGCGCCGTAGATGGCCGGGGAGTGCGCGAAGGGCTGCATCATGGGGTCGGCTTCATTTGCGCCTCTCGATACCGCGAGGCGGGTCGAATAGGCGTCGAACGTCGCCGCGCTGTGCTCCGCAATGGAGAGCACGAGCCAGGTCTTTCGCGGGTGCGTGTCGGGCACGATCATGTTTGCAGGCTTCCCCGGCGCGGGCCCCGGCACTCGGATGGTGTCGAGCGCCTGGCCGTTCTGGGTGGAACTTTCAAGCTTCGCCAGCGTGAATGCGACCGGGATGGCATTGCCATTGGGAGAGTCGGTCGACGTCGAATTTTCTGCGGCGGCGGGCTTCGGTTGAGCGGTATTGGTATCGGCCGAGGCGAGCTGTACCACCGGAAGCGCGGCGATGTCGGGTAACGCCTGTGTCGTGGGCGCAAACTGGAGAAACAGCGCCGCGATTGCCAGAACCATGGAAGGGGACTCCTTTGTCCGTACGGAGCGAAGAAATGCACGGTACTGACCAAGTTCCCCGCATGGCAAACCTCTTATTTTCAAGGAGTTGAGTTTGGACGAAAGGCGGGTGATACGGAAAAGAATCGACCAAGTACTAGACGAGTGGAAGAAGTTTTCCACTAATGTCCCGTTGTAGCGGATCGCAGCACGCTCCCCGACGGCGCGTTAAGGCGAAGAAAAATAGTAGGTTACGGGAACGAGGCCGGTAGCAACCCTGGCACGGGATGTAATTCAGCACACGTTCCAGAGGGGTCTACCGAGCGAATCTAAATGGCTTTTAGGCTTGTGCCTGCGGCTTTCAGGGTCCGATTGATATCATCATCGGAATGGGCCGCCGAGACGAACCAAGCCTCGAACTGCGAAGGCGGCAGGAGAATTCCCTGCCCCAACATGGCCCGGTGGAACGCCGCGAATCGGGCGGTGTCGGACTGCTTGGCGTCCGCGTAATTGCGCACCTGGACGGGCGCGAAAAACAGCGTCAGCAGCGATGCGCAGGCGTTTACCTGACCGGCCACGCCGGCGGCGGATAGCGCTGCACGGAGACCGTCTGCCAAGCGAACAGTTTTCTTCATGAGCTTGGGGTAAAAACTGAATCCCGGGGCATCAATTTTCGCCAGGGTTGCCAATCCCGCGCGCATGGCCAGCGGGTTTCCCGAGAGCGTGCCTGCCTGATAGACCGGGCCGAGCGGCGCTATCTGGTCCATGATTTCGCGGCGGCCGCCATATGCGGCCACCGGCAATCCTCCGCCGATGATCTTGCCGAGTACGGTGAGATCAGGGCGAACATCGAAGAGCTCCTGCGAGCTGCCATAGGTGAGCCGGAAACCGGTGATCACTTCGTCAAAGATCAACAGGACGCCATCGTCGGCCGTGATCTTTCGCAGCCCCGACAGAAAATCCGGCACGGGCGGCACGACGCCCATATTCGCAGCGACGGGTTCGACGATCACTGCTGCGATCCTGCCCTGGTGTTGCTGGAGAATCTTTTCAACCGACGCGAGGTCGTTGTATGGAGCATTCAGCGTGAGGCGGGCGAGATCTTCGGGCACACCGGGGCTCGACGAAATTCCTAGCGTGGCGAGCCCTGAGCCTGCCTCGGCCAGAAAACTATCCGCGTGGCCATGATACCCGCCCTCGAATTTTAGGATGAGGTCCCGATTCGTGAAGGCGCGCGCGGCGCGGACGGCTGACATCGTGGCTT
>Ga0209007_1000308_pt1 | contig 23268 bp, 17 predicted proteins | sample JacPinW_OM1H0_O2_FD_187961 | JGI IMG/M metagenome (GOLD analysis project Ga0209007, IMG submission 187961) | Forest soil microbial communities from Algoma, Ontario, Canada - Jack Pine, Ontario site 1_JW_OM1H0_O2 (SPAdes) (version 2) | ecosystem: Environmental > Terrestrial > Soil > Boreal... | reverse complement strand
CGCCGCGACGTGGAAATAGTCCTCCACGTCGACCGTGAACGCGTTGATGGGGGAGCGCATTTGGGGGCGGAACTATAGCGAACACCGCCCGGTTGCGTGCGCGGTGACCCTCGTATTTCAGTGGGTTGCGCGAGGCTGAACGCGCTGCGCGGCGAGCTCTGTAAGCTATACCGACAGTCTTCCGCCCGGAGCGCGCAATTGAGGCAGTAAACGACCCCGGAGCGGTCGATTCGCGGGCCACTGTCGAAAGTCGTTACAGATGCCGCAGCGGTGGAATCGGCCCCTTAGGTGCAACCCATTGATCCAGCGCGGCAAAGCCAAATGTGGCGCGCGTATTGCAGTGTCATGAGCATCATGCGACACATTAAGACTCTGATGCTGCTCGGGTATGCCTTTGCCGCACCGCTCGTTGCGCAGGCGATCCCCACGAGCGGCAGCATCGTTTCGATGGAGCTGACCGGCGTCACCGGCACGTCGATGGAGGGCTATTACACGAGCCCCTATTTCGCGAGCGTGGGTCCGAGCGGCCTCACATCGGCATCGCAGTTCACATCCTCCAACTCGTTCTCCACGATGATCTTCTGTGATGACTTCCTTACTGACGTGGGCGTCGGGCTCATCTGGCAGGCGACGGTCACGGACATGAGCGCTCTGTCGGGGATCAGCTCGCCTCTTAGCACGCTCAAATTCGATACCACCGGCACCGCATCCAGGCAGCAGCAGGCCTACATGGCCGAGGCCTGGCTCGCCGAAGATATCCTCGGCGTGAATCAGTCGACCTCCGCGGGACAGACGAAGGCTGCCGAGCTGAGCTACGCCATGTGGGACATCTTCGATCCTTCCGGCGCCCTCTCGGGTCTTACGAGCGCCGAACGCAGCGCCGCGTTGGCCGATGTCAGCTCAGCGTATTCACACATCGCCGGCGACAACCCGAACGACTTCTCGAACGTGTATATCTTCACACCGAAGCCGACGAGCGCGAGCCAGGAGTACCTCGTGGTGGACCCGTTCCCCCCCGAGTCGGTCCCCGAGCCCGCAACGCTCTCGCTGCTCGCGGCGGCCCTGGCGGGGATTGGTTTTGCCGCACGGCGCCGCCGCAAGACGAGCGACAGCTAAGCGACTCACGCAAGCAGCGACTGACGCATTGCGCCTCTCGCGGTGCCAAAAAAAAGCGGCGCCCCTGAAGGCGCCGCCTTTCCGCGATCGGACTTTCGTTACTTCGATTGCATTCCACGCCGCCGACGCGCCAGGGCCAGTCCTGCGAGAACGCTACCGAACAGGGCCAAGGTAGTCGGTTCGGGCACCGCCGTGACCGCTGAGGTGTTGAACGTCGTGTCGTCGATGCCCCAGTAATCGTAGTAGCCGTCGTTGCCGGTGTTGGTGATCGTCACCGACGTGAACGCCGAGGTGTCTGTAAAGCCGAAATACTGCGCTCCGCCGTTGACGTTGATAGGCGGCTCGAGCAGCTCAGGTGAGCCGTCGTTGAAGGTGATCTCGACGCCATCGGTGCCACTGTAGTACGTCTGCAACCCCGTCATCCACGTCCCGAAGGAATTCGTCGGGCTGGAGAAAGTGAAGGTTGCCGTGTCCAATGACATTCCCAGAAACTGACTGCCACCCGGAGTGACATTGAACCCATCGAGGCTGCCGCCCGTGGTATTGCTGATGCCGGATAAGCCGTTGCCCAGGTCGGTACCCGTCAGAGTGATCGTCACACCCGGAAGGACTATGGGCGAATAGAACCCGACGGTCGCACCCTCGTACGTCTGCGTGGTGAGGCTCCCGTAGCCAAGGCCCGCCGCCTCGAAGGAAGCCTGCGCGGCTGTGGACAGTGGCCAGGGGCCGCTCGTGGAGGACCCGTCATCCTGTCCGGAATAGGTCACGATGGCCGCGTGCGCGGTGCCCGTCGAGAGCAACGGAAGGGCCAAGGCGATCGCCGCCGCGATTGTCCAATTTCTTCGCATCGTCTTTCTCCCAGAAAGAGACGGCCCCTTGCGGAGCCGTCTACTAGATCGTTAACGCGTGTCGCAGTGTTCGGCCATCCGGCCGATCAGCTTCTTCGCCGCCGGCGCAGACCGATCGCGGTGCCGAGCAAACCTACGGCAAGGAGAGCCAAGGTTGCGGGCTCGGGTGTCTCCGCGATGTCGATCGAGTCGCTCGTGGTCCCGCCACTGTCAGCCGATATCTTGTAGATCTCAGTGAGGGAGAACGTCCCGCTGATGGACAGGGCGCTCAGACTCGTGGCGAACCCGGTGGCCGTGAAAGCATGCGTACCCAGCGTATCCGCGGTGCCGAACGCCGTATCGGCCGCATCGGCATAGGTGGTCTCCGACACGGTCCAGCCGCGGGGAAGCTCACTGCTGGCGAACGAGCTGAGCGCATGAGTTGAGATCGGTCCGCTGAGGCCGGTCTCGGTGACGCACAGATAGAGTGTCCCGCTCCCTGTGGAATGCACATCGAGCGTATCGCTATTCAGGTAGTCTGGCGGCCCGGATATCGGCACCCCGGTTGCATCCAGGGTAATCGCCGTAAAGTGCACCGAGCTGTCGGTGCCGGTCCAACTCACAAGGCCAGTGTTTGAGGTTGTCTTGACGGTGCTGCAGCCGCCGCTCCCGATCGCAACCTCCAACTCCGGAGTGGCGTTCGCCAACGGCGCCAGAGCGAGCGCGCTCGCTCCAACGAGGGCGGTGCAAATCAGCGTCTTGTTCAAGGTCTTCATTATGGTGGACCCGCCTGGTAAACGAATGGACTCGCCGGGAACAGTGCAATGCTTATGCCAAATGAAGGCATTGGTTGAAAATCAGTCAGTTGTGCGCGTCGGCATTTCGCCCCGTGGCCGCACTGTAAAATAGATCGACGCTCCGCATGGCCGTCGCCAGCCCCCGGGAGCCCCCCGAGAGCCCCTGAGTCGAGCGTACGACCCGTGCGCCCCAAACCGGGTGCCCAAGGGCGGCGCCAAGTGTAAAGGCGGGCGACTGGCGGTGTTGCGCTTCTGTGAGCAAAACAACTGAATTACGATCCGTGCGTGCTCGGCTACGTTATCTGCGCTGCGGTCTATGGGCTTCTGTTGCTCGCCTGCCTCACGTTGTGGCGGCGACGCCTGAGCGGGTCGGGCATGGCGACAGCCGTCGGCGTACAGCTCGGCTGGTCGATCGTCCTCGCCGTGGAGGCTGCCGGCGCGCCCCTCGCCCTCGGACGGATGATCGCAGCCGAGTATCTGCGCGATCTCGCGTGGGCGTTCGTCCTGGCGCGCAGCTTGCGCAGGCCCGGGGAGCCCAGTGGGGCGGTCCGCGGCGCACAGCGCGCGGTTGCCATCCTCGTCATCCTCGTCGTGCTCGCCTCGCTGGTCAGCGCCCCGACTGCTGTCACGCGTGCGGTCGAGCGGTACTGGCTCTGGGGGGGGCTCGCGCTTTCGATCGCAGGGCTCGTTCTGCTCGAGCAGGTGGCGCGCAACACCCGCTCCTCTCATCGCTGGCACCTGAAGCACATCTGGCTCGCCATCGGCGGCCTCTACGCCTGGGACCTGTGCCTGTTCTCGATCGCCATGCTGCGGGGACGAGCGGAGGATTTCTGGCTGGCGCGCGGCTTCGTCGATGCAGCTCTCGGTGGCCTGCTCGCCGTGGGTCTGAGCAGAATCGAGGTGGCCGGCTGGGAGTCGGCCGCGTTCCTCTCCCCGCGCGTCGTCTTCTTCAACGCCACGCTGCTTGCCGCCTCGCTATACGTGCTCGCCATGGCGGTGGGCAGCTACTTCGTTCGCGAGCTTGGGGGATCCTGGGGCGGGGCGGGACAGCTCGTCTTCCTCGCCGCCGGGGCGCTCGTGCTGGCGATTGCCGTACTCTCCGAGCAGTTTCGCGCCTGGGGCCGAGTGACCCTGGCGCGGCACCTCTTTCCCTACCGCTACGACTATCGCGATGAGTGGCGGAAGCTCACGCACGCACTGTCGGAATCGGGCGAGCTTCCGGTCTACGAGCGCATCGCCCAGGTGACGGCAGGGTTCGTGAGCGCGACGAGTGGCGGTCTGTGGCTACGCGATCCGGAAGGTGCGTATCTGCCTGTGGGCGGGGAGCTCGCGCCCCCGGGTGCACCCGCCTTGCACGAGGCGGACCACCCCGAGTTTCTCGATTACCTGCTGCAGAAGGAATGGATCTGCGACCTCGACGACTCGCGCAGCCCACAGGGGAGCGCCCCACCCCTGAAGGCTCCCGGGTGGATGCTGGAGAACAGGCGGATCTGGCTCGTCGTGCCGCTCATCTGCGAGAAGGTGCTCGTCGGGTTCGTGGCCGTGGGACAGCCGCTCGCTGCGGTGACCCTCGGCTGGGAGGAGATCGGGCTGCTGCGTGCCGCGGGACGCCAGGTGGCCAGCTTCCTGGCGTTCGAGCAGGCGGCCAAGCGCCTCGCCGAGGCCCATCAGTTCGAGGCGATGAATCGCCTCTCGGCTTTCCTCGTGCACGATCTGCGGCATCTGATCGCGCAGCAGGCGCTGGTCGTGCAGAATGCGGCCCGCCATCGGGGCAACCCGGAGTTCTTCGACGATGCGATCCTGACGATCGACAACTCGGTGAAGCGCATGACGCGCCTCATGGAGGAGCTGCGCCGGGGCGTGTTGACGGAGCAGGCCCAGCGCGTCGAGCTCGCCGAGCTCGGCGCGGAGGTCGCGCGGCGCACGCAATCTCGCGAGCCGGTGCCGCAGCTGGCGATTGAGACTCGCGGGGTCGAGGTGCTGCTGAACCGCAACCGGATGCTGCAGGTCGTGGAGCACGTGGTGCGCAATGCCCAGGATGCGACTGCACCGCCCGGCTCGGTGTCGATCATCGTGCGGCAAGCGGGGCCGCACGCGGTCCTCGAGGTCGCCGACACCGGAACGGGAATGGATGCCGAGTTCGTGCGTAACCGGCTGTTCCGGCCCTTTGACACCACCAAGGGGGAGCGTGGCCTGGGAATCGGCGCCTACGAAGCGCGCGAATTCGTACGCAAATGCGGCGGGACCATCGAGGTCGACAGCACGCCCGGCAAGGGCACGCGATTCATCATCAGTCTTCCCCAGGCGCCGGCGCTCGGGGCAAGCGACAGCATGGCGGAACTTGAGCTCCAAACCCACTAGATTGCTCGTCGTCGAGGACGATCCGGGCCTGCGGCGGCAGCTGAAATGGGCGCTCGATGGCTTCGAGGTCGACTTCGCAGGGACTCGCGAGGAGGCCATCGCAGCCGTGCGGCGCCATGAGCCGGCGATCGTGCTGCAGGACCTGGGGCTTCCGCCGGACCCGAACGGCGTCGAGGAGGGCTTTGCGACGATCGCCGAGATCCAGCGCCTCGCCCCTAGGGCCAAGATCATCGTGGTCACGGGACGCGAGGGGCGGGAGCCTGCGCTGCGGGCCATCGCCCTCGGCGCCTACGACTTCTGCCAGAAGCCGGTCGAGATGCAGATGCTGTCGCTCATCATCGACAGGGCGCACCGGATCTATCAGCTCGAGCTGCAAAACCAGCAACTCGCCGAGAGTCGCTCGGCCACGGCGCTCGATGGCGTGATCGCCGGCAGCGAGCCGATGCTGAAGGTCTGCCGGTTGATCCAGAAGCTCGCGCCGACCCAGGCGACCGTGCTGCTGCTGGGTGAAAGCGGCACCGGCAAGGAGCGGCTCGCGCAGGCGCTGCACGCGCTGAGCCCGCGCGCAGCCAAACCCCTGATCGCGATCAATTGCGCGGCTATCCCGGACACGCTGCTCGAGAGCGAGCTGTTTGGCTACGAGCGCGGCGCTTTCACCGGTGCGGTGAAGCAGACGATCGGCAAGATCGAGACCGCCGAGGGCGGCACGCTATTCCTGGATGAGATCGGGGATATGCCTCTCGCGCTGCAGGCGAAACTGCTGCGCTTTCTGCAGGAGCGCGTGATCGAGCGCGTCGGCGGGCGCGATCTCATCACCGTCGACGTGCGCATCATCGCCGCCACCCACGGCAACCTCCAGCAGGCGATCGAGCAGAAGACCTTTCGCGCCGATCTCTTCTACCGGATCAGCGAAGTGGCCGTCGCGATTCCGCCGCTGCGCGAGCGCGGATCGGATTCGGTTCTGATCGCCAATTACCTGCTGCTGCAGGCCTGCAAGCGCCACGGACGCGCGCTGATGAAGCTCTCGGCGGACGCCGTCGCGGCCACCCAGAGTTACCCCTGGCCGGGCAACGTGCGCGAGCTCGAGAACCGGGTGAATGCCGCGGCCATCATGGCCGAGGGGAATCTGGTGACGGCGGCGGACCTGTCTTTGACGCAGGCACAGTCGGGCGAGGCGGCACTGCTCACGCTGCGCGAGGTCCGCCAACGCGCCGAGGCGCAGGCCGTCCAGCGTGCGCTTGCGATCGCCGGCGGCAACATCTCCAAGGCGGCGGAGCTGCTCGGGGTCACGCGCCCGACGCTTTACGATCTGATGGCGCGCACTTCGACGACGAACGAGCGCAGCGAGCCGGTCGGTAATCCCTGACCGCCCCGCTCCTGACCCGCGAGGTCACATTCGGCGGCTTCCGTCTGCCCGCAGCGACAAGCTTTTCCTCGTCCAATCAGAGCGTTACGAAATGGATCGCCTGACGCGTCCGCAGGTGCAGACGCTTTGGGCCGTACCCCGGCGGTAACAGCTGTGACGTCAGCTCATAAGTGACTGTAAATACAAAATATTACCGCGACGGCACAGGTCTTGCTCTGTCTGCCGCGCATGAAGACGAGCTGGCAAGGTTTGAACCGGTGGGCGTGTTGCTGCGCCCTCGTCATCTGTGCTCTCTCCGGCTGCGATGGAAGCAGCCAAGGTGGAAGCAGCCAACAGCCTCCGGGCTCGGCGGACAACACCGCTCTCCCTTCGAGCTCGAGCTCGGCTGGCGCTGTCACCCTCTCGTGGCTTCCCCCGACCACGAACACCAATGGCACCACGCTCACGGACCTCGCCGGCTATCGCATCTACTACGGACAAAGCCCCACGGCGATGACCGAGGTCATCGACATCAGCAACGCCGGGCTCACGGCATACATGGTGGAGAATCTGTCGGCCGGAACCTGGTACTTCGCTATAAAGGCGCTTACCAGCACCGGAACCGAGAGCAGTCTGTCGAACGTCGCCAGCGAGACCATCTCCTAAGAGCGATTTCGGGCCAGCGCCTGAACATAATGACGGTGTGATGAACGTCACATTGGCACGGAACTGCGAACCAGTTCCGGATGTCAGCGAGTCCCCTGCGGTGTAATCTTGTCGGGGGTGCCGGCGCAGGCTTTTTGCGCCAGCCGGTCGCGGGGATTCGGCGGACAAAACAGCCCCAGGGGATTAGATCGGACCTTGGCAGGGGCGCGCGAGAGCTCAGCCGCTCGTTTTCAGCATTCTTGCTCAGTCCAAATCGAAGCGAGACGAAGCGCGTGCCTGTCAGTCGCGCCAGCTTCCGTCACGAGCCGTCGTTTACATGCCCGAGACAAGCAGCAGAACAATGTGGCGCGCCGCCTCCGGAATCGCGGCGGCAATGGACTTGAGGCGAAGCTCCCCTCTCGCGCAATGGTTACCGAGCGCCCGCCTCGTGGCCGTCGGTGTGCTACTGGTGGCGGCGGGCCTGGTTTTCTGGCCGAGCTCTCTCGCATTGGGCAAGCTGTGGACGCACACGCAGAACAGGACTTATCTGCACGGCTATCTGATTCTCCTGATCTCGCTGTGGCTGATCGGCAGGGACCGCGCGCGGCTGGAATCCGCGGTGCTGCATCCTCTGCCGCTGGCGCTTCCCGCATTGCTGCTGCTCAGCGCGCTGTGGCTGATATTCTGGCACGCGGCGGTGCAGGATCTTTATCTCGTCACCCTGCCGCTGATCATCCTCGCAGCGCTCCTCGCGAGCTTCGGGTGGGCGGGGGTGCAGGTTCTGTGGTTTCCGGTGTGCTTTATCCTGTTCGCAATGCCGTTCTGGACCGATCTGGTCGGCATCCTTCGACCGCTGAGCGTCAGGGCAGTCGATGCACTGATCTGGTTGACGGGGCTGCCCGCCTATATGGACGGAAACGCGGTGCGATTGCCCGCCGGCGTCCTGGTCATCGCCGACGGATGCAGCGGCGTGCATTTTTTCATGGTCGGGCTCGCCATGGCTGCACTTTTTGGCGAGCTGTCGAGAGTTTCGGTCCGGCTACGCGTCATCTGGCTGGCCTTGATGGGCGCGCTCGCGATGATCGCTAACTGGATTCGGATTTTCGTCATCGCGGTAGTCGCATATGCGACGGACATGCGGTCACCTCTCGTCGCCGACCATTACTGGCTGGGCTGGGTCCTGTTTGCGGTGGCCTTCTTCGGGTTCCTGTGGATCGCCGAGCGCTGGGCGCATCCGACGGACGGCGAACCTGAACGACCGCAGGCGCCGGGCGTGGCCGCTCGCGGAGCGACGGTGAGCGTCGGTAGTTGGGTCGGCGCGCTGGCCTGCATGGCGGCGCTCCCTACCGCGGTGTACGCATTGGACTGGTGGCGGGGCACGCCGCAAACGACGGTGGGGATCGAGTGGCCGGTGGAGCAGGGGGCGTGGCGGGGCCCTGAGGCGGCGCTCACGAGCCCGTGGTCGCCACAATTCGTCAATGCCTCGGCTGCGGAGCTGCGCCAGTATGTCGATGCGCGGGGACAAGCAGTGGAAATCCTCGCGGTCGCATACCGTTCGCAGAAGCATGGAACGAAGCTCGTCTCGTTCGAGAACTCGCTGCTGGGAAAGGAACCTGCACTGACACTGGTCGAGGAACACGGCGCGCACACGAGCGTCGGCTCATGGCTCGAGGCGACCGTTACGGACAGCGCGGGACAGACCTCCATCATCTGGGCGCAGTATCGGATCGGAGATCGTGTCTTCGTGAGGCCTCAGCTCTCGCAGCTCTGGTACGGGATCAGCTCTTTGTTCGATCAACCGCTGTCATCGCTCGTGGCGTTGCGGTCCGCCTGCGATGCGGGGTGCGGGCCCGCACGCGCGCGCCTCGAATGGGCTGCTGCACACCTGCTGCCATCGCCCCGTCTCGAGACCGCGGTATCGCCGGGGAAGCGATCACGGTGAGATCGATCCGCACAGTGTGCGTCTGCCTGCTGTTCCCCGTGCTCGCCGCGGGGGGCTGCGATGCGCTGACCTCGACCCGGCAGCACGTCGCTGCCGCGCAGGCGGCGCTCGATGCGGGGGAGTTAGCCCGGGCAGGGATCGAGCTGCGCAAGGCAGTGCGCTCCCAACCCAATAATCCGGCGGTGCGCTTGGCTCTAGCGCGACTCTCACTCGAGACGGGTGATCTGGCACATGCGCAGGAGGAGCTCGATCGCGCTATCAAGGCGGGTGCGAAGGGAGCGGAAGCCGACGGTCTGCAGGCCCGGCTTTGGCTGGCGACGCGGCAGCCGAAGCGTCTGGTCGAGGCGATTACCAGCGGTCGGCTGAGCCTCGCCGAACCGCAGCGCAGCATCGATCTGGCGCGCGCGTATAACCTTCTCGGCCAACCGCGGGCCGCGACGGAGGTTCTGGCGCCCCTCCTCGCGGGGCACGTCGCGTCCGGCGATGCCGGCGCGGTCCAGGCGCAATCACTCCTCATCGAAGGGCAGGTCGACGCAGCCTTGAAGGAAGCCAGTGGCGCTGCCGCGAGCGATCCCACCTCGGTGGACGCGCCACTCCTCGAGGGGCAGCTCCTGGCGCAGCACCAGCAGCTGGCGGGCGCGGAACAGGCGCTGCTCACCGCCTCACAACGGGTCTCCGCATCGACACCGATTCAGGAGCGGGTGACCGTGCTCGCGAACCTGACGGACTATCGTCTGGCGCAGGGCAAACTGACGGAAGCGGCGCAGAGTCAGGCTGCCCTCGAGAAGCTCGTGCCGGGAGCTCCGATCGCGGTGCTTCTCGGTGCGCGTCTCAAGCTCGCCCGCGGGCAGACTCTGGAGGGCATCGCGGATCTGCAGCGCGTGGTCGAGCGAATACCCAGCTTCGTGCCCGCTCGCCTGCTGCTGGGGGCCGCGCAACTCTCCCAAGGGAACCTCAACCAGGCGCAGGCCCAGTTCGAACAGGTTCTGCAGCAGACCCCCGACAATGTGCAGGCGCGTAAGCTGCTGGCGCGCGTGCGCCTGCAGCTGAATGAGCCGCAGGAAGCGCTCCAGGCGCTCAACCCGGCGCTCAGCGAAAATGCAACCGATCCGCAGCTTTACCGGCTGCTCGAGGCCACCCAGGTCGAAATGGGAGATCCGGCTTCCGCGCTGGCCACTCTCGAGCGCTCCGTGCGGGCCAATCCGTCCGACGGCAATCTAAAACTCGACCTGGCCCAAGCGTATCTCGCAGTGGGGCGGGGCAAGGATGCCCTGGCACTGCTCGGGCCGGCAGATCCCGAGCACGACGACCTGCGCCGGGCGCGATTGTACGTTTCCGCCGTGTATGCAGTGGGCGGCGTCAGCGCTGCGACCGACCAGGTGGAAAAGTTGCTGCAGGCGCGGCCCAAGGACCTGGGCACGCTCAATCTTGCCGCCTCGTATTTCTCGGAGCAGTCGCAGATGGAGCGTGCCCGCGCGCTGCTGCAGCAGGCACTCGCCATCAATGCCCATGACGTGGTCACCTTAGGCAATCTGGCCCGCGTGGATTTGATCAGCGGTGATGTGGCGGGAGCCGAGGCGGCGATGCGCACGGCGCTGTCCGCCGAGCCGCACAACGTCCGCGTGCGCGTTGCCCTGGCGGACATTCTGCTGCGTCGGGGCGCGCTCGCCGAGGCTGAGCAGATCCTCACCGCCGAAAAGGACTCCAAAGCTCCCGAGCTGCAGTTTGCGTTGGCGCAGCTCGAGCTCGCCCGTGGTGAACCGGGGAAGGCGAACGAGGCTTTGGACCGCGCGATCGCCCTACAGCCGCACCGTGCCGAGCTCGTGAACCAGGCCGGCACGCTGCTCTTGCAGAACGGGAAGTACGAGGCGGCATTAGCGCGCTTTCAGAAGGCGACGGAGCTGGAACCCAAGAGTGCGCGGTACGTGCTCAACCTCGGCCGCGCACAACTCGCCGTCAATCAGGAGAATCAGGCCCGGGTTTCGTTTCAGAGGGCGCACGAGCTCAACTCTGAATGGATCGAGCCCGTCGACGCGCTCGCGCTGCTGGACGTGCGGGCGAAGAAATTCGATGAGGCGCTGCAGCGTGCGAACGAGGTGCTGGCAAAGCATCCGGGCGATCCGGATGCGCTGGTACTGAAAGGGGACGTCCTCGCCAGCGCCGGCAAGATGCGGGATGCGGCAGCTGCATTCGCCGATGCGCAGCGGCGAAGGCCCGATGCCTCGACCGCGCTCAAGCTGTTCCAGATCCGCAGCGCCACCGCGGCTCCCGATGCGGACGAGCCTCTGCAGCAGTGGCTCGCGCTGCAACCCAACGACTACCGCATCCGAGACGTGCTGGGGACCTATTATCTCGGCCAGCATGCTCTGCAAAAGGCAGCCGGAGAGCTCGAGATGGTGGTGCGGCAGATGCCCGGCTACGCCCCGGGATTCAACAACCTGGCCTGGACCTATTTTCAAATGAATGACCCGCGCGCGCAGTCGTATGCGCAGCGCGCCCACCGGCTTGCCCCGTCTTCGCCGATCATCGCCGATACGCTCGGGTGGATTCTCGTCAGGGAGAGCGACCTGAGTCGGGGGCTACCCCTTCTGGAACAGGCCATCAAGGGTGCCACCGACCCGGAGATCCAGTATCACTACGCTTATGCGTTGGCGCAGTCAGGCAAGCGGGCGGAGGCACGGGATATTCTGACTCGAGTCCTCGCCGGCAAGCGGGATTTCCAGTCGCGGCACGATGCCGAGCGGCTACTGGCTGATTTGAAGGTCTGAGGAAGGGGGCGAACCATGGGAGCTTGGAATGGTGTTCGGATGTTACGTCGCAGCGCCCTGGTCGTGTTTCTGACCCTTAGCTTGCCCGCGGGCGCACAGTCGGCCGGGGGGCCATCTGCTGCGAATCAGACCGCCGCCCCAGCTGCTACGACGCCCACTCCTGCGACTTCCGCTACACCGACCCCAGTCCCATCTCCTGCACCGTCACCTGTGTCCGGCAAGGGCCCTGCGTCCAGCGGACTTCCGCCTCAGGACCAATCCAGCCAATACATCATCGGCCCCGGCGACCAGCTGCAGGTGTTCGTGTGGCGCAATCCCGAGCTCTCCGAGACCGTGCCAGTGCGCCCGGATGGAAAGATCTCGACTCCGCTGGTCGAGAATATGGTCGCGGTAGGCAAGACACCGTCACAGCTGGCGCGCGACATGGAGAAAGTGCTCGGTGAGTATGTGAGATCGCCCACGGTCAACATCATCGTGACGCAGCCGCTCGGTGAGCTGAGTCAGGTGAAAGTCGTCGGCCAGGTCCTGCACCCCGAGGCGATCGCGTACCGGGAAGGTATGACCGTGCTGGATGTCGTGCTGCACGCCGGGGGCCTCGGACCATTCGCCGCGGGCAACCGGAGCAAACTGGTGCGCACCGAGAACGGCAAGACGCGCGAGATTCGCGTCAAGCTGCAAAACCTGCTGCAGAAGGGCGACGTATCGCAGAATGTTGCGATGAAGCCGGGTGATGTTCTGGTCGTGCCGCAAAGCATCTTCTAGGGAGGGCCCATGGCCAATGCGGAATTCCGCGTCGTTGTCGAGAACGTGTTGGAGCAGGCGCGCGCCTCGTGGCGCCATCGCTGGGTTGCGCTGGCGGTGGCCTGGTCAGTCGCCGTCATTCTTTGGATCGTCATCTTCCTCTTTCCCGATAAGTACGAGGCGACCGCGCGGGTATTCGTCGATACCAAGACAACCTTGAGTCAGGCGACGCACGGTATCAGCCTCGGGGACGACATGGACAGTCAGATTCAGCGTGTACGTCAGGCGTTGCTTGGTGGACCGCAGCTGCAGAAAGTCGCGCAGGATACCGATCTCATGGCCGGCGCCCTCACCGAGCGCGCGCAGTCCGAGGTGCTCGACGAGCTCCGCAAGGCGATCGAAATCAAAGGTAGCATGGATCCCAAGGGCCTCATGCCCACCCCCCGGGAAGCCGCCCAAACCGCGGGCGTCTACACGATCACGTACCAGAACTCCCTCAGAGCCAAAGCTCTCCAGGTCGTCGATCGCCTCCTCAACACTTTCGTGGAAGGGACCCTCGGCAGCAAGCGGCAGGGCTCGGAGCAGGCACAACAATTCCTCACCAGCCAGATCGCCGACTACGAGCGGCGGCTCTCGGCGCAGGAGGACAAGCTTGCGCAGTTCAAGAAGCAGAACGTCGGCCTGATGCCGCGAGAACAGGGGGACTATTTCACGAAACTGCAGGCCGAGATGGACGACTTGAGCAAGGCGCGTGAGAGTCTGGCGGTGGCGGTGCGCAAGCGCGACGAGCTCGCCAAACAGCTGCGCGGTGAGCAGCCCTTCGGCGCGCCCAGCGTGCCGACTGCGCCCGCCGCCCGCACCGGTGGGTCGGCGACCGGTGCCGGCTCCACGCTCGAGCCCGCCGATACCGCCACGCGCATCCGCGAAACTCAGGCGCGGATCGACGAGCTGCTGCTGCGTTTCACTGAGAAGCACCCCGATGTGATCGCGCTCAGGCAGACGCTCAAGGATCTGCAGGCGCGCCAGCAGGAAGAGACCGCCGCGGTGCGGCGCGGCGATCCGGGCGCCGCGGATCGGGCGGGCCTGACGTCGAGTCCGGTTTATCAGAGCATCCAGTTGCAATACAACCAGGCCGACGTCGATGTCGCGGCCCTCGATCAGGACATCGCCGATCGCGAGAGGAATATTGCGCAGCTGCGCACCATGGCGAGCACTGCGCCCGAGGTGGAAGCCGAATTCTCCAAGTTAGCCCGCGACTACGATGTCACCAAGGCGGAGTATCACGCGCTGGTCGAGCGTCTCGACGAGGCCAAACTGGGGCAGGACGCGGACGCGACCGGATTGGTCAAGTTTGAGGTGATCGATCCGCCTACCGCCGACTTCAAGCCCGTTTCACCGAACCGGCCGCTGCTAGTCAGCGCAGCGTTGATTCTGGGGCTTCTGGCGGGTGCGGGCGCAGCGTACGCAAAGCACCAGCTGCAGCCCGTCTTCATCAGCGCCCGGCAGCTACAGGCGCTGACCGGACGGCCTGTAATCGGCGCAATAAGCCGGATCTGGCTCACGAAGTACCGTGGGAGTCGACAGCGCAGCGCTCTGCTGTATGCGGGAGGGGCGGCCGGCCTGGTGCTCATGGCCGTCGCGATTCTGCTGCTGGAGCAAACTATTACCGACGTGGTCCGGCGGGTATTCGCATGAGTCTGATAGAAAAGGCACTGGCGCTGCGAAAACTGCAGAGCGCCGTACCCGATGCGCGCACCGGACGAGTCGTGTCGCTCAACCTCGCCGCGTTACGGGCGGCGGGGCTGCTGCCGCCGGAGCAGGAAGAGCCGCTGATTTCGCGGCAGTTCCAACACGTCAAGCGCCCGCTGATTGCCAACGCCCTCGGTCGGGGGGCGCCGCGGCTGCCCAATGGGCGTTTGATCATGGTGGCCAGCGCCCTACCGGGCGAGGGGAAAACCTTCACGGCGCTCAATCTTGCGCTCAGCATGTCCATTGAAAAGGATACGCGGGTCGTGCTGGTGGATGCGGACGTGGCCAAGCCGCATATCAGCCGCTTGCTGGGGCTTGACGATGCTCCGGGGCTCCTCGATGTGCTGCGTGGCTCCCAGCCAGGTCTCGAAAGCGTTACTCTGCACACCGACATTCCGAATCTGAGCGTCATCCCGGCGGGGATCGGCTCGGCGGACCGGGCCGAGCTCCTGTCCAGCGCCAGGATGGAGCAGATCGTACGGAGCCTGGGACAGCGTGATGAGCAGCGCATCGTGCTGTTTGATTCTCCGCCCTTGCTGCACACGACAGAATCGCACGCGCTGATTCGGGTATCCGGCCAGGTCGTGGTGGTCGTACGGGCGGAGACGACACCGCAGCACGTACTCAGCGATGCGCTTTCATACCTGAAGGAGCAGGCCGCGGTGTCGCTCGTTCTCAATGAGAGCACGCGGTCGGGTCACTCGGACCACTACTACAGCGGCTACGGCGACAGCCGCAGCGGGCCCTCGGTTTAGTCGATGCGAGCTCTCCGCCGCCCCGTAGCGCGCAGAGCGGGGGTCATGTGGCTGCTCGTGGCCGCGGCAACATGCGAGGCGCAGCAGCAGCCCTACGGAGAAAGTACCGGCGCGCCGGGGCAGACGTCATTCGCGCCCGTGCCGGCATTTCGCAGCCAGCAGAGCTACATCGACGTGCTCGCCGGAGTGGCGTATTCAGATAACGTTACGATGAGTCCAGGCGAGAAGGTCGGCGACACACTCGGTGTGGTCGGGCTGGATGTCGATTACACGCGCCACGGCAATCTCGACCTCGATGTTCGTGGCGTAGTGGACTGGGTGGACTATCTAAAGCACACGTATCCTGGCACCGCGTTCGGCACGCTGAACGGGACAGCGATGTGGGGGCAGAGCACGGACACCCTCCAGTGGCTCGCAGCCGACACCTTCGGCCAAGCCGCCCTCAACCCTTTTGCGGCGCAGGTGCCGACCAACATCGAGAACATCAATTACGCGACGACAGGGCCCTACTTGAACTTCGCGCTTGACGCTCGCGATCGCCTCTCCTTGAATGCCCTATACTCGAATCTGACTTATGAAAAATCCCCCGAGACCTCCAACATCTACAGCGGCGGGGCGCAACTGAGTCACCTAATATCCTCGGCTTCGAGCATTGCCCTGGTTGCGAATGCGCGGTATACCGAGCTGAGCGGAGAGGGTGGCTTCACTGAAGCATCGACCGACACGTACAACATACGCTCGGCTTACCTGCAATACACGTCCGCGATCGCACGCACCAAGTTGAGCGCCGCCATCGGATACACGTCGCTGGATTTTGGTAGCGACAAGACCAGTACCCCATATCTTTCCATGCAGCTGGACCGGCGCATCTCCTACGATTCGACGGTGTACCTGCGGGCCTCGAACGGTTATTCGAACACAGGACAGTCTCTGCAGGACAACTTCGGGAGTACGTCTTCCGAGGTGTCTGGCCCAACCGGAGAGTCGCTGGCAGTGGCGACCCAGAATCCGTTCAAGGAAAGCATGGGTGCCGTGGGATACCGGTTCGATCGCGACCGCACCGTATTCTCGCTGACTGCATCCACCATCGCCCAGCGATATGAGGCGGTCACGCGATTCAATCAGAACGAGTACGTGCTTTCGTCGGAGCTCGAGCGTCACCTCAGTCCGACGATGTCGGCGAACATTTCGGCTCAGGTCAACAGGGTGCATTTCGAATCCGCGGATGCGGGTTTCACGGACGTGATGGCAAGCGCGGGCGTTACCAAGCACTTCCGTCGAGCCAGCCTGATCATCCGTTATGACAGGTATCAGCGCGCCGGTAACGGCTCGTTGCCGCCTGCGGTTCAGACGTCGACGCCGGGACCCGCTGGTGAGCCTCCTCTGGTGAGCCTCAATGACAATCGAATAGGCGTCTATGTCAGCTACGATGTACTGGGCCATAAGCAGAGACTCTGATGAGGTGAGCAGCGAGGAGTTGTACGTCGAGTCGCGCGCGGAGTCGCGCGCTCCCGCCCCTGACGGATGGGATGAGTATGTGGCGCGGCATCCACTCGCGAGTGCCTACCACAGTTCAGCGGCTGTCGAGATCGGTCGACGCGCTTTCGGATTGCGCACAGTGTTCCTCGCGGCGCGCGACCGGGATGCGCGGATCAGAGGCGTGCTGCCATTGATCGAGCAGTCGAGTGCCTTCTTCGGGCGTTTCCTGGTATCGGTTCCCTTCTTTACCTACGGAGGTATGCTTGCGGACGATGCGGATGCGGCCTCGGCGCTCGCCCGGCGAGCCGCTGAGCATGCGTTTGAGCGACGCGCGGATCACGTCGAGTTGCGCCACGCGAGCGCGCTGCCTCATCTGGACCTGCCGGAGCGACTCGATAAGGTATCGATGGTATTGCCGCTGCCGGATTCGATCGCCGGCCTCGGCGAGCGGCTGGGATCGAAACTGCGCTCTCAGGTGAGGCGTGCTGAGCGCGAGGAGCTCGAGATCTCGTGGGGGGGCGCGGAGAGAATCCCGGATTTCTACCGGGTTTTTGCCCCCGCGATGCACCAGTTGGGAACGCCGGTTTATCCGCGTCGCTTCTTCGATATCGCGTGTGAGGCCCTGCGCGGCCTGGCATCCGTCGTGACCGTCCGAATGCGCCACGAGGTCCAGGCAGCGGCAATCGTGGTTCGGCATGGGAGAACGCTCGAAGTACCCTGGGCCGCAGCAACTCCGGAGGCCAAGCGCCGCTCGGCCAACATGCGAATGTATTGGGAGATGTTGCGGTTCGCGATTGATTCGGGGGCCGAGGCTTTCGATTTCGGTCGCTCGACGGTGGATAGTGGAACATATCGCTTCAAGGCTCAGTGGGGTGCCCAGCCGAGGCAGCTCCACTGGCATTATTGGCTGCGGTCCGGAGGTGCGATTCCGAAGCTCAATCAGTCGAATCCGAAGTACGCACGCGCGGCGGCGCTGTGGCGTCGCATGCCGTTGTGGTGCGCAAATCTCATCGGACCGTACATCGTCCGTAATCTGCCGTGACGGCTCAATCGAGCCAGGCAGGCAGGGTCGTGAGCGCCCGGAAATAACTCGGACCGATGTGAGGTCTGACACCATGGCGCCGAAGTTCGAGGCGACGCAGATTATTCACAGGGTTCGTGCCCGAGATGTAGGAGACTCCCAGGCGAAACCCCGCGCGCTCGGCCGCCGCAAGCACGCGCTCGTTAAAGGCCGACGCGGTCCCAATCGGGTAAGCGAGCGAGTGCACCGGGCGCTGCAGCTGCGCCTCGAGCACGCGCTTCGATTCGCTCAGCTCCCAGGCGAGATCAGGATCTTCGAGTCGGGCAAGATTGGGATGCGTGACCGAATGCGAGCCAAAATCGATTCCCGCTGCGGCCATCTCCCGCACCTGGGCCCAGGAGATAGGCTGGCAGAGATCGACTGCGCCCTGCTCGATCTCCGCTGCGAACCGCCGCCCCCATTCGGAGACGACTGCGAGGCGCCGCGCGTTGGGCAGTCCCTTGAGCAACTCGTGCAACCTCACCAGGCTCCTGCGTCGTTCCGGGATGGAGGGTCCGGTCGGGAAAGCGGGGCCGGAATCGCCAATCGACAGGGCCCCCGGCTCGACGCGCAGGACGAGGTAAGTAGCGAGCTCGAACCAAAACGGCTCGCCCGAATCGACATACCCGGTCGCCACGAACACCGTTGCCGGAATGGAATAACGCTTGAGAATCGGGAACGCATAGCGGTAGGTATCGCTGAAGCCGTCATCGAAGGTCACGGCTATGGCGGAGGGCGGCAAAGGCGTCGCACTATCCAAATGCGCCATGATCTGCGCAAGCGACACGGGATTCATGTGCCGCCGCAGATGGGCCATCTGCCACTCGAACTGGCGGGGCGTCGTGCTGATAAGCTCGGGATCAAAGGGGTACGTACCCAGCGAATCGATGGGCATCACCCGGTGATAGGCTAATATGGTGAGACACGCTCCCTGTCGCTGGTGTAACGCGCGCAACGCACGCACCACACCCAGCCGCTCCCCCGCTTGAACGAGGCGCTGAAGCCTTGCGGGTCTCGTCAACTCCGTTGGAAGGCGCGACGTCGCCGTATTTTGTTGCCGCGTAACCTGACCCCCTTTATAAATGTTACTCCTAATTCTGACGGCAAGAGTGACGGTGCCCGGAGATCGGTCTTCGCAAGGTCTCTCCAGGAGAGGCCATGCTTTACCGCGATGTGCGATTCAGTCGCTTGACGCGTGCCAGTGGGTATGTATGAGCGAGCGGTGGAGGCGGCCGTGACGGACCGACTCCGGCCACGAAACTGGACGGAGCAGGAGTTTGCGGCATCACGTGAGGTCTGGGACGAGCTGCTCGGGACATCAGATGCCGACCCGCTCTTCATGTCATGGGATTGGCAATGGCGATGGTGGACGCACCATGCCAAAGATCTGTGCGCGTCCTTGCAACTGATCGCCCTTTACTCCGGGGCTGGACAGCTCGTGGCCATAGCGCCGTTCTACTCGCGAGCAGTGACGGTCCGGCGAATCTTGCGGACGTGTCGCTTGGAGCTCATCGGGACGGCATGGCGTCACCCGGCATTCTTCTCGGATTATCTCGACATCATCGTCGCGCGAGAGTATCGGGACGCCGCACTGGGCCAAATCGGCCAGTGGCTCCGGGCGCAGAAATTCTGGCAGGAGCTCGTTTTCTGCTGTACGAAGCCAGATGGCGTTGCGGCGCAGGTGGTGAGGACGCAACTCGCCGGCCGCTACTACGTTCGCGAGGTGGATGAGCTGCAGGGCTGGGTCACGCGGCTCCCGAAGCAATTTGACGACTACCTGGCCACACTGGGAGCGGACGTTCGACGCAAGCTGTTTAATCACCGTCGTAAGCTCGCCGAGCCCGTCATGCAGGAAGCAGAGGAGAGGGACGTTCCCGAGTACCTGGACCTGCTCGCGAGATATGTGGCCGAGCGTTGGGGCAAGGCGGTGGTCGGCACGCCGGCCTGGGCATTCCAGCACGACTTCGCCGCATGCATGGCTCAGGCGGCGCGCTTGCGGTTGACTCGGCTCGTGACCCGGGACGGTCCGGTCTCCGTTATGTACAACGTACGCCGTGGCGGAACGATGTACTACCTGCAGTCGGGGTTCGATCCGGTCAAGACCCACGGCCTATCGCCCGGCTACCTGCATTTCGGATACGCTATCCAAGCCGCTTGCCAGGAAGGTGTCGAACGCTTCGACTTGCTGGCCGGCATGGGGCGCCACCGCGACTACAAGCATGACCTGTCCGCGGAACAGGTTTCCGTTGCGACCTACCATATCACCCGCGGGGTTCGCCGGCTCGCGTATGCTCTACATGAGCAGATGAACGGCGCTCGGGCGCGGGTGTCGCATTTTTTACGCGGCATTTGACACATTCTGACATTGCACAATTAGAGACCTACCCCCGCCTATCATGGTGAATCCGCACGCATCGCCCGAGATACCCGGGGTGAGTCTCCTCCCGCGGGCGGCACCGTCCGTCCGTAGGTGGGACGAGCACGCTGAGCCCGAGGGCGTTGTGCGCGAACTGTGGGTGTACCGGGAGCTGCTGTTCTTTCTTTCCTGGCGCGACATCAAAGTCCGCTACAGGCAAACGTTCCTCGGGGTTTCGTGGGCACTGATTCAGCCACTCCTCACGATGGCCATCTTCACTGTGCTGTTCGGCAGGGTGGCGAATCTCCCGACCGACGGGGTTCCGCGCCCGCTCTTCTATTTCAGCGCACTGGTTCCGTGGCTTTACATATCCAACGCCGTCAGCAACGCGTCGATGAGCTTCGTGTCCAATGCGAATCTCATCACGAAGATCTATTTCCCGCGCATCATGCTTCCGGCTGCAGTCGTGGTCAGTGGTCTGCTCGACTTTCTCATCGGCTCACTGCTGCTCGTCGGCTTCATCATCTACTATCGGGTTTCGCTCGGCTGGAGTCTGCTGCTTTGGCCGGCACTGGTGTTGCAGATGTTTGTTCTGGCGCTGGGGCTCGGGATGTTCCTCTCGGCCCTCAACATCAGATTTCGTGACGTGAAGTATGCGGTTCCCTTCCTCATGCAGCTATGGCTGTTCGTTACCCCGGTCATCTACCCGACGAGCATGATTCCGGCGCGATTCCAGGGCCTGCTTGCCGTCAACCCGGCGGGAGGGCTGGTCGAGGCGTTTCGCCACCTGCTCATTCCCAGTGTCCCGATGCGCTGGAACCTCCTCGGCATCTCCGCGCTCACGACCGCGGTAGTGTTTTTGTTGGGGTTCGCCTTCTTCAGAAAAACCGAGCGTGCCTTTGCAGACATCATCTAAGCATGACCAGGTATGAGCTCGGCCCATAGCATAGAAATTGAGTCGCTCAGCAAGAGCTATCAGCTCGGCCTCAAAGTGCGGGGCGGACAGATTCGGGAGCAGCTGATTCAGTTCCTGCGCGATTCTTTCGGGGGCCGCAGGAGGCGCCGCGAAACCATTTGGGCCCTGCGGGACCTCACCTTCTCGGTGCCTGAAGGTGAGGTGGTCGGCATCATCGGACGCAACGGAGCGGGTAAGAGCACTCTGCTCAAGATCCTGTCGCGAATTACCTACCCGACGGCCGGCAGTATCCGGGTTCGCGGGCGAGTCGCGTCACTCCTGGAGGTCGGGACAGGCTTTCATGAAGAGCTCACGGGGCGGGAGAACATTTACCTGAATGGCTCGATCCTTGGCATGCGGCGCCGTGAAATCGAGCGGCGCTTCGATGAGATCGTGGAGTTTTCTGGGGTTTCGCAGTTCATCGACACGCCCATCAAGCACTTCTCTTCGGGCATGCGTCTCCGGTTGGGCTTTGCGGTAGCCGCCCATCTGGATCCCGATGTCCTGATCGTCGACGAAGTGCTGGCCGTCGGCGATGCGGGCTTTCAGAAGAAATGTCTATCGGCCATGGAAGGGCTGCGCAGCGGGGGCCGCACCGTGCTGTTCGTGTCACACAATATGGCGGCGGTGGAGAACCTCTGCTCCCGGGGCCTGTGGATCGATGGCGGGCGCTTGCGCCTGGACGGTACTGCGAAAGAAGTCATCAAGGCATACCTGTCAAGTTATGCCTCAGATAGCGGCACGCAGTCATTGCAGGTGGAGGGTCGGACCGGAAGCGGGGAAGTCCGGTTCACCGGCATCGAGCTGCTCAGTCACGAGGGGACGCAGGCCGCCGTAATCCAAAGCGGCGATGGATTGCTCCTACGCATGCACTATCGGGCAGAGCGGCTCGTCACCCATCCCGGGTTCAGCCTCCGGTTGTTGACCGATATGGGAACGCTCATTACGGAGACGAGCACTGTACTGCAAGGGTTGAGCATCGCGTCGATAGGCCCTGGCGGGGGGCACCTGGACCTCGAGATTGCCACGTTGAATCTGGTTCCGGGGCGATACGCGCTGTTGTTCTCCGTGGTGAGCGTCGATGATGAGAGAGTGCTGGACGGCGACGTGCGGGTATTGCTCGACGTAGAGCCCTCCGCCGCTTACGGAACCGCGCAGCTGAACAGTCGGTTCGGTATCGTCTATTTTCCGCAGAGGTGGAAATCTCCGGTCTCCGCCGAGAGCAACGCAGCCGCGGCCGGGAAGCGACTCCCCGGGGTCGCTTCCGGCTGACCGGGTGAACGAGAGCACGACCGTGTATGAGACTGCTGTTCCTTTCGCACCGACTACCCTATCCCCCGCACAAGGGGGAGAAGATCCGGGCGCTGAACGAGCTCAAGTTCCTGGCGCGGCGCCATGAGGTCTTTGTCGCATGTCCGATCGACGACCGTGATGATCTGGATCTGGTGCACGCCGCCGACCTTCGACGCCATGCATGCGGTTTGGTTTACGTGCGCGTCCGCCCGAGTTTGCGCAAGTGCCTGGCATTGGCGGCGCTGCTGCGTTCGCGGTCCATCACGGTGGATTATTTCTATTCCAAACTACTGCAGCGCCGCATAGATGAGCTGATCGCAGGTCAAGGGATCGAGGCGGTGTTTTGTTCATCCTCGCCGATGGCCGAATACGTATTTCGTTCCCGGCACGCCGCGCGCCTGGCATCGTGCACACGAGTCATGGACCTCATCGATGTGGACTCATTCAAGTGGCACCAATACGCCCGCGAGTCTTCGCTGTGGACCGCCTGGATATATCGCCATGAAGCGCGGCGGCTCGCCAACTTCGAGCAGCGAGTCGCGCGCGAGTTCGATCACCTCCTGGTGGTGACGGAGCAGGAGAAGCGCTGCTTTCCCGGTGCCGTCCCCCGCGGCCGATTATTGGCCATGCCGAACGGGGTGGATCTGGAGTATTTCTCGCCACGATACGTGTCTCGAGTGATGCCGCGGGGGCCCGCCTTGGTCTTCACCGGCGTTATGGATTACCGACCGAACGTGGATGGGATCCGTTGGTTCGTCGAACGCGTATTGCCGCGCATTCAGTCCGTCATCGCCGACGTTCAGCTCTACATCGTGGGCAATCGGCCGAGCGCCGAGGTGCGTCGCCTCGGCGGCCGTTCAGGGGTCACCGTCACGGGCTTCGTGGAAGATGTGCGACAGTATCTGGCGGTTGCGAGTCTGTGCGTCGTTCCGCTGCGAATCGCCCGGGGAATACAGAATAAGGTATTGGAAGCGATGGCTATGGGGCGTGCGGTGGTCGCGACGCAGGCGGCGTTCGAGGGAATCGCCGCGCAGCCGGGACGCGATCTCATCGTCACCTCGGGTGAAGCCGAGTTCGCG
>Ga0209007_1000307_pt1 | contig 23282 bp, 20 predicted proteins | sample JacPinW_OM1H0_O2_FD_187961 | JGI IMG/M metagenome (GOLD analysis project Ga0209007, IMG submission 187961) | Forest soil microbial communities from Algoma, Ontario, Canada - Jack Pine, Ontario site 1_JW_OM1H0_O2 (SPAdes) (version 2) | ecosystem: Environmental > Terrestrial > Soil > Boreal... | reverse complement strand
GCGCAGGGTAGCGCTTTATTTGCGGAGCGATCAACGGCGTGCGGTGGTGCGCGATTGACAGTGAAAGACGGGACGCATAAACTCGCCGAAGACAACTTAGCTGGCTTGGGGTACAAAGTTTTCGAACGTCCATCGATGATTCGGAAATGAGGGGAAGGCCGTGAAAATCGGCCACGGTCCCGCCACTGTAATCGGCTGAAGGAATTGCGGCAGCCGAAAGTCAGGAAACCTACCCGAGCAAGTGGAAGCTGACACTCTTCGCGAGAGAGGGTGTGGCAAGACGCCTCGCTCTATTCGCGAGGCTTTTTTGTTGGGAGAAAATTTACGCGCGCGGGACGACAACTTGTTTGCGTGATTTATTTTTTGGCGTGCTGCGGTGTGATGCAGGCCGCGGCTATAGCGCCGCGTCAAACGGCGGGTTTCAAGCGCGCGATGAAGTTTGTGACGGATGAGACGGGGCGGCGCGTGGCGATTCCGTTTTCGGTGCAACGCATCGTGACGCTCGCGCCGGATTTGACGGAAACGGTGTATGCGCTGGGACTGGAAGACAAACTCGCGGGCGATACTACTTTTTGCGACACGCCGTCGGCGGCGAAGTTGAAGCCGCATATTGGGTCGCCGCAAACTCCAAGTTTGGAGGCGATTGTGGCGATGCATCCGGATCTGGTGCTGGCGACGACGTCGATTAACCGTCCGGAGACGGTGGACGCGCTGCTGCGGCTGGGGATTTCCGTTTACACCAGCGATCCCCACACGGTGCGCGGGATGCTGGATTCGATTGCGCGAATGGCGGATTTAATGGGAGCCGGCGAACAGGGGACGGCTTTAGTGGCGCAACTGCAAGCGCGGCTTGATGCGGTGCACTCGCGCATTGCGGAATTGCCGCTCGTTCACGTGCTGTTTGTGGTGTGGGAAGATCCGCTGATTACGATTGGGCAGAACACGTTTATCGCGGATGCGCTGGGATGGGCTGGCGCAGAGTCGGTGATTGTGGCGGACCAGAATTGGCCGCAAGTGAGCATGGAAGAAATTGTGCGGTTGCAGCCGGAGTATATTTTATTTACGGCGAATCATTCGGAAGCAAACGACGACCAAGACCTGAGCCGTTTGCGGACGCGGCCGGCGTGGAAGGCGTTGAAGGCGATTCAAATGGGGCACATTGTGAAAGTGGATGACGAAATCACCAAGCCTTCTCCTGGATTGGTGGGGGCGATTGAACAAATTGCGCGGGAATTGCACCCGGATGTGTTTTCGTTGGAAGCTCACGGCGAGAGCTTGGAACTTCAAGGTGGAGCGATGAGGGAAGTTTTTGCGAGCATTCGGCGGGAAAGGGAGTGTGATTTTTGCGTCCTTTAACGCCGCAGCGAATTGTGGGGATTTGCGCCTTGCTTTGCGGTGTTTTGTTTGTGGTGTGCGTGGTTTCGTTGCGCATGGGCGCGTATCCGATTTCGGTGCGCGATATTGTGAGCACGCTTTTCAACGCGGCGGCGGGGCGGCGCGACGAAATTCCAGTGGAGTTCTGGCAAGTTGTGTTCGGGCTGCGGCTGCCGCGAATCGCGCTGGGAATTTTGGTGGGAGCGTCGCTTTCAACGGCGGGCGCGGGATTTCAGGCGCTGCTGCGGAATCCATTGGCAGATCCGTACGTGCTGGGAGTCTCGAGCGGCGCGGCGTTGGGTGCAATCATCAGTTTGATCGTGGCGCCGCACACGGTTGGCGCGATTCAGCTAGCGGCATTTGTGGGCGCGGCGGCCACAATTGCGGCGGTTTATTTTCTGGGGCGGCGCGGCGGGCAGCTGGATAGTCCGACACTTTTGCTGGCGGGGATTGTGGCGGCGTCATTTCTTTCGGCGATCATTATGTTTCTCTTGACCATGGTTACGGGCTCGGAGCTGCGCAGCATCGCTTTTTGGCTGATGGGCGATCTTACGGCGCCGCCGCCTACTACGAATGTGTTGGGATGGCTTGGATTTCTTTTTTTTGTGTTCATCGTGGCGGCGGGAGCGATGTACACGACTTCGTCGGATCTGAATTTGATTCTTACGGGCGAGCAGGAAGCGAAACATCTGGGAGTGAACGTTAATCGCGTGAAATTTGTAGTTTATATCGCGGCATCGGTGCTTACCGGACTGGCAGTTTCGGTGAGCGGGGCGATCGGATATGTGGGACTTCTGGTGCCGCATGTGATGCGCATGTTATTCGGGACGGATTATCGAATGCTGATTCCCACCGCGGCGATCGGCGGAGCGATTGCGATTGTGTTGGCCGATACGCTGGCACGGACGGTGATGGCTCCCACGGAATTGCCGGTGGGCGCGATGACGGCGCTGGCCGGCGCGCCTGTTTTTATTTATCTGATGCGCCGGAGGATGCGATGAGCGCGGGAGGCGGGGCGGTGGCGTTGCCGCAACCTGTGCCTTCGGGCGCGAACGCCAACCTGCGGCTGAAAGTTGAACAGGCCAGCTACGCATACGCGGCGACGGATCGGTCGGCGCCGAAATTCACTTTGGGGCCGGCGAGTTTTGAGGCGCAGCAACGCGAGCTGCTGGCCATTCTGGGCCCGAACGCGAGCGGGAAATCAACGATGCTGAAGTTGCTCGCGGGATTGTTGAGGCCGCTATCGGGACGAATCGAAGTGGACGGCACGGAAGTGAGCGAGCTTGATCTGAAAGTTCGCGCGCAGAAAATCGCGCTGGTGGCGCAGGAGAGCGAGCTTTTATTTCCGCTGCGCGTTTGGGAATACGTTTTGCAGGGGCGCTATCCGTACGGAAGAAGGCTGCGGTTTGAGTCGGATGAAGATTGCTTGTTGGCTGGGAATGCGCTGGCACAGGTGGGAGCCGATGCGTTGCGCGATCGTTGGATGGACCAGCTTTCCGGCGGAGAGAAGCAACGAGTGATTCTGGCGCGGGCGCTGGCGCAACAGCCGTCGCTGCTATTGCTCGACGAGCCTACACAACATCTGGATATTGGCGGAAAAGTGGAATTGCTGCGGCGGCTGCGCCGGCTTGCAGACGAAAACCGGTACACCGTGATCGTGGTGACGCACGAATTGAACCTTGCCGCGGAATTTTCGGACCGTATCGTGCTGCTGCATAAGGGCAAATGTCCGAGGATTGGGACGCCGGCGGAAGTTTACGAGCGAGAATTGCTGGAAGAGGTTTTTGAGGCCCCGCTGGAAGTGGAAATAGGGTATAGCGGGCGCCCGCGCGTGATTCTGAGAGCTACGCGTTGAGGGTTCACAAGTTTTTTGTTTAGTTAGGTCGCGGAGGCAGCAATTTACCTTCGCAAGCGGCGAGCTGCTGAGGCTGCGGCGCGCCGTTCGCAATTACCAGAGGCTCCGCTCACGGGCAGATGGGATTGTGGGATGATTTCCCTTCGGAACTGAGGGGCTGTTTTTTGTGCAGAAGGCGCGAAGGTTGCGCGGATGTTATAATTCTGCGCTGCCAATGAGCCGGACAACCGAGGAACGGCCGCGCGTCGCGCCGGAAATCAAGGAACGCTATGAAGCGGTGATTGGGCTGGAAGTGCATGCGCAGCTCAAAACGCTGACGAAGGCGTTTTGCGGCTGTTCGACGCGCTTTGGCGACGCTCCGAATTCCAATACTTGTCCCGTGTGTCTTGGCTTGCCCGGCGCGCTGCCGGTGCTAAACCGGAAAGCGCGTGATTTGGCGATTCGCGCATCGCTTGCCCTGCATTGCGAAATTCACGAGAGGTCGGTGTTCGCGCGCAAGAATTATTTTTATCCGGATTTGCCCAAGGGCTATCAAATTTCGATGTACGAATTGCCTCTGGCCACAAAAGGCTGGCTTGAATTTGAGCTTGATGGCGCGGTGAAACGGATCGGAATTACGCGCGTGCACATGGAAGAAGACGCGGCAAAGAACCTGCATGAGGGATTCGCGGATTCGGACCGCTGGAGCTACATCGATTACAACCGCTGTGGAGTGCCGCTGATAGAAATTGTGTCGGAACCTGATATACGGACGCCCGCCCAAGCGTATTCCTATTTGACGGCGCTGAAACAGGTGCTCGAATACACAGACGTGAGCGATTGCAACATGGAAGAAGGTTCGCTGCGCTGCGATGCGAACGTGAGCGTGCGGCCGCGCGGCGCGCCGAAACTCGGGACCAAAGTGGAAGCGAAGAACCTGAATTCGTTTCGTTATTTGCAGCACGCTCTGGAATATGAAATCGAGCGGCAAATAGGCGTGCTGGAAGCGGGCGGGCAAATCGTGCAAGAGACGCGTTTGTGGAATGTGGCGGCCGGGCGCACGGAACAGATGCGTTCGAAAGAGTTCGCGCACGATTATCGCTATTTCCCAGACCCGGACTTGCTGCCTCTTTCGGCGCCGGAACGATTGGTCGGCGAGGTTCGCGCGGAGATGCCGGAGCTTCCGGACGTAAAGCGCGCGCGCTTTCTGCGGGAGTATGGGATTACGCCGTACGACGCGGAGGTTTTGACCGCGACGCGGACGCTGGCGGATTATTTCGAAGCGGCTGTGCGCGGAGGAGCGCCGGCTAAATCGGCAGCGAATTGGATTTCAACGGAGTTGCTGCGACGGCTGAATGAAGCCGGGAAGGAAATCGAGGCTTGTCCGGTGCCGCCGGTTGCGCTGGCGGAATTACTCGCGAAGATCGAGAGCGCTGAAATTACCGCAGCGACCGGCAAGAAAGTGTTTGCAACGATGTTCGATAGCGGGAAGCGTGCTGTTGAGATTATTTCCGCCGAAGGGATGTCGCAAATCAGCGATTCGGGCACGATTGAAAAGATTGCGCGGGCGGTCGTGACCAAGAATGCCGAAAACGCGGCGAAGTATCGGTCCGGAAATGAAGGCGTGTTCAAGTTTTTCGTGGGCCAAGTGATGAAAGAAACTCGCGGGCAGGCCAACCCGCAAGTGGTGAACGAGGTTCTGAAGCGCGTGCTGGCAGAGGCATAAGAGGCCGGCGCTTTCAAGTAAGCTAAACCGAAGGAGGAGAGACATCGTGCTGAAGGAAGGCGATCCAGCGCCGGATTTTAGCGTGCTGAAGGACGACGGAAAAAATGTATCGCTCGGCGACTATCGCGGCAAAAATCTGATTCTGTATTTTTATCCGAAGGCGAACACGCCGGGGTGCACACACGAAGCAAATGGCTTCCGCAATATGATTGCGGATTTCCGCGCGCAAAACGCGGCGATCGCCGGGGTGAGCGCCGACACGGTGGACGCGCAGGCGAAATTCAGCAAGAAGCTAAGCCTGAATTTTCCACTTCTGGCAGACACGGAATTTCAAATTATCGACGCGTATGGAGCGCGGCGAATGAAAAACTTTCTAGGCAAGACGTTCCTGGGAATCGCGCGGATGACCTTTTGGATCGGGCCGGACGGAAAGATCAGGAAGGTCTGGAACAACGTGACGCCGAAAGGGCACTCGGCCGAAGTTCTGGCGGCGCTTCGCGACGAGTAGAACCAAATGCAACGAACGTCTCGGCGATCTTGGCGATGGTGCGCTAGATCGTAACCCGAAAGGAGGCCCTCCGCTCAACCAAGGCATTGTCGATCAGGCGCGTTTTGCCCAACTTTGTTGCGGGTAAAATGTAAGGCACTCGTCTCGCAGGCTCTACGGGTTCAGGGGTTTCCGCAGCGGCGATCTCCGCGTAATCTAAAGCAACACCAGGCCCGGAATCGATGACGTGGCGCTATGCTGCCAGGAAGGCGTGTTCAAGTTGTTCGTGGGCCAGGTGATGAAGGAAACTCGCAGGCAGGCCATCCGTAAATTGTGAACGACGTTCTGAAGCGCGTGCTCGCGGAATCTTAGCTCGGACAAATTGAGGGATCGAACGAAATGCTGAAAGAAGGCGATAACGCTCCAGACTTTTCGGTGACAGCCGATAACGGCAAGACTGTTGCTCTCGCGGATTTTCGAGGGCGGAATTTAGTCCTATACTTCTATCCCAAAGCTAATACTCCGGGTTGAATCAACGAAGCGTCCGAGTTTCGTGACGCAATGAAGGAATTTGAAAAGCTGGATACGTCTATTCTGGGATGCAGCGGGGACGACGTGGAAGCGCAGACGAAATTCAAGCTGAAGCATAAGCTGAATTTTCCTTTGCTCGCGGACACCGAGTTCGAAGTGATTGAGCCTTATGGGGCGCGGCGGATGAAGAGTTTTCTGGGGAAATCATTCCTGGGAATCGTGCGCATGACTTTCTGGATCGGTCCGGACGGAGTCATCCGGAAAATCTGGGATAAAGTGACGCCGAAAGGCCACGCGGCTGAAGTGATCGCCGCGATCAAGGCGGGATAAGCGACACATGGAAGAACATGTATCGTCTAGACCCGCACCTTTTCTGCAATGAAGCGCAGAAAAGATGCGGCACCCTCGGGTTGCTTCTTAACGCCACTGGATTCCGATGTGGGACGGGAGAAGCTGCCGCGACGGAGAAAACTCACAAGCTAGCCGCATCTGAGATTCAGCTACAAAGTCACACGGAAATTTCCGTTACTTTGCTCGATCAGCGCGTTATCGATTAGGCGCGTTTTGCCTAACGTTGCGGCTAGTAATATGAGGCATTCGCCTCGCAGGCTTACGACGGGTTCAAGAGTTTCCGCGTCCACAATCTCCGCATAATCGAGCGCGACACCAGGTTCCGAATCAATCACGCGGCGTATTGCAGCCAGCAAGCGCGCCGCGGTGCGTTCACCTGCTGCAATTTCTTCGTGCGCAGCTTCGAGCGAGCGGTACAGAGCTGTGGCGGCGCGGCGCTCGTCGGCGTTCAAATAAACATTGCGAGAGGATAAAGCCAAGCCGTCGGGCTCGCGCAGGATTGGGCGCACGACGATCTGCGTGGCGAGATTGAGGTCCAAGGCCATTTGGCGAATGATGCGGGCTTGCTGCGCGTCCTTGCGTCCGAAGTATGCGCGATTGGGCTGGACGATCTCCAGAAGCTTCAGCACTACAGTCGTGACGCCCTGAAAATGTCCGGGACGCGAGCGGCCTTCCAACTTTTCGTTTAGGCCTTCCACCGCGACAGTGGTGCGGAAACCGCGCGGATACATTTCCTCAGGAGTGGGCGCGAACAAATAATCCACGCCGAGATTTTCGAGGGCGGCGCGGTCCGCTTCGAAAGCGCGCGGATACTTTTTGAAATCCTCGGAGGGACCGAACTGTTTCGGGTTTACGAAAATCGAAACGACTACCGGGGAACATTCCGATCTCGCGGCGCGGATGAGCGAGAAGTGGCCTTCATGCAGGGCGCCCATGGTTGGGACCAGGCCGACGATGCGCTCCTTTGCGTGCGCTCCGCGGGCTACCTGGCTCATCCACGATATGGTGCGAATTATTTCCATGGAATTAGTAAGGATGAGGCTCTCAGGGAATCAATTTGCGGACAATTTGAGGACGAGGCGGCGTCATCATGCTTTGGCCTGGGCGGCGCGCTCGCGATAAAAAAAGATCAAGTCGGTAGAGATAGGCTTGGCATCGAGTTGGCGCAGCATGGTGGCAATTTGCCCGCGGTGATAGGTGCCGTGATTGACGAGGTGCTGCAACATTTGCGAGAGCGGCGCGGCCTGCGGAACGCCTGCGGTGGTTTTATGCTCGATGACGCGATCCAAGTCTTCGGGCTTCAGCGCAGCGACGTAGCCGAGAAGATTGTTTTCTACTTCAGCCCATCGGCGCCGGACTGCTTCGAGTGTGGGGAAATCAGTAGCGGGCGGATATTTATCGGGCGAACGTCCCAGCCACCTCTCACGCCACAGCCATTCCACCAAGAGAATGTGAACGAGGGTATCGCGCACGGAGCGAAAGCTGGAGTGTAAATCCCGGGTGAATTGCTCGCCGGTAAGCGGCGCGCAAGCTTCCAGAGTGCGATGATTGGCCCAGGAGTTGTAGTCGTACAAGCGGCGGAAGTCTTCGAGGTTCATGCGAATTCGTCTCCTTCAAAAATTCGAAGCGCGCGTTTCGGAAAAGCAGATTGTTCAGATGCGCTGGCGCGCGAGAAGTTGTTCGCGCAATTCGGCCGGCGAATGGAAAGATTCCGCGTCGGAGGGAAAACTGCCGTCGCGGACATCGTTGCAATATGCTTCCGCGGCGCGCGAAATCTCGGCGCCGAGATCGGCATACTGCCGCGCGAACTTCGGCTTGTGACCGATGGTGAGCCCGACGAGGTCGTGAAAGACCAGAACCTGTCCGTCGCAGTCGGGTCCGGCGCCGATGCCAATGGTGGGAATGTGAAGCTTGTCGGTGATTCCGGCGGCAACTTCGCGCGGGACGGATTCCAACACGACGGAAAATGCGCCGGCGGATTCGACGGCTCGGGCGTCCCGTTCGAGCTGGCGCGCAGCGTCGGTGGATTTGCCTTGAACGTGAAATCTGCCCAGAGCGTTAATGGATTGCGGCGTGAGACCTACGTGGCCCATCACAGGAATTTCGGCTTCGACCAGGCGCGCGATTAATTCCAGACGGCGTTCGCCGCCTTCGATCTTTATAGCTTCTGCGCCGCCTTCTTTCACCAAGCGCATGGCGTTGCGAATGGATTCATCGATCGAAACGTGGAAGCTGCCGTAAGGCATATCGGCGACCAGCAATGCGCGCTTGGTTCCACGACGGACGGCGCGGACGTGGTGCAGCATTTCTTCCAGCGTGACCGGCAGGGTGCTGTCGTAACCCAGGACAACCATGCCGAGCGAATCGCCGACCAGCAATATATCCACGCCGGCTTCGTCGAGCAGACGCGCGGTGGGATAGTCGTAGGCCGTCAGGCACGTGATTTTCTTATTTGTTGCGGGAGAGCCAGAACTGGAACTGAATTTGCGGGATTGAATGTCAGGCACGGTAATTTTACCGTTGCCCGCACGCGGTGCAACACTCATGTGAACCTCCGGTGCCGCTCCCAGGTTCGGGATGCAGCCCATCTAACAATCTGATTCTAGCAAAAGGCGGCTGGTTGCACTAAAAATTTAGTTGGCTTGGTGCGACGCCGCCAATCGCCGAATTGCCTGACGTTTATTGCGCGTCAGTTACCTTACCGTTCACGAAGGTGACTTTCAGATCTTTATATACGTAGATCTGCTTGGTGCCCAAGTTGATGATCTTTTCCGGCTGGCCGAGAATGGCGACGACCTGGTCAGGAGTTTGACCCTTGTCAACTGTGGCTGGCGGTGCTGGAGGAGGCGCTTCCGCTGCGGGAGCCGCATCCGCTGCGGGGGCCGCGTCTGCCGCCGGTGCCTGGCCCGCTGCGGGCTGTGCGTTTCCCTTGTCGTCGGACTTCGCGGAATCGTCTGGTTGAACTTTGAAGACTTCCGCGACGGTTTTCAATACATCGTCGGTGGAGGGTGTGGAGCCTTTGGGGTAAACGAATTTGAGCGTGCATTGGTAACGCACATCGTTATAAGGGTCGCTGAACAGCGTGAAAACGACGCCATCCGACTGGGTGGCAATTCCGGTCACCCAGAATTTTTCGCCGGTAACGAAGTGACGCGACTGCGTCTGCGCTTGCTGCGGGGGCGGATGGCCGATGAAGCTGCCAAACTTCTGCACGTTATCATGCACGCCGAAGGCGCCCTCTGAGAGTTTTCCGGCTTTATAGGTGTTCTGTGGCAACACCTGGTTCGCGGTGCTGTACATGATGATTTTGTCTTTTTGCAAAATCAAAACGGCGCCGGACGTGACGATGTCGCTCTTGTCGTCGGTGGGCTTGGTGAGCGCGTAGGTAGATTCCAGCTGCTGTTGGAGTCCCTGGGCTGTGCTGCGGGGACTGATGCCGAGCGATGCCAATATCAAGACTGCGACGACGCTTAACTTAATAATTGCTGGGCGCGAGAACATGGGCTTCCTCACAGAGAAGGATTTTTTAGGAGCGGGAGAGCATCCCTTTGGACGAAACGCCGTAACTATAGGTAAGCAGGTTAGTCCTGTCAACAATTCCGTGACTCTGAACTTCACTGGGACTCCAATCAACTTTCATCCGCGCGTTCGTAATGCAAACCGGGAAAGCCAGCTCTGATCTGGCTCTCCCGGTTCCGTAAACAGGTTGCTTTCGTTAACGGGGATTCAGCGCCGTTAATTGCTGATCCCATCGTTTTGGGCTACCTGGACGTCTTTGTCCGCCTGGTCAGCCTCTTGGTCTTGTTGTTGCAATTCGGCAGCGGCGTTCGGATCGGGCGTCGCCTGACCATCGGGGTTGGGCTTCGAGACAGCCGAGCCAGCCGGAGCGGCAGGCATGCCGTTCTTGCCCTGATTCTTCGCCAGTTGTTCGAGACCGTCATCGATCTGCTCGCGGAAATGATTGTGCATTTCCTGGAGGTCGTTGAGGGAGACGGCAACTTGAGCACCCGAACTGCAGTCGCCCTTCTGGCTGCCGCTGACAAGCACTTTAACGTTGTTGTTGGAGTCCGGGGTGTCGTCGATGCGGGTAAGAACATCGCCCTGGGTCAACGAACATTCTGTGCCGTCGGGCAACTGTGGGTTAAGCGCATCGGCCACAATGAACGTGCGATTGTTCGGATTTAACGCGTCAGGAACAACTTCTGGCGGCGTCGCTGAAGCCGACTGTTGAGCGTCTGCTGCCGGCGCGGCTGAGGCCGCTGCTGGAGTAGCCGATTGTGCGGCCGCTGCGTCACGCTCGGCCGCGATTTGCGCTTTCACTTCGTCCGCAATTGCCTGCTTCACTTCCGGAGTGAGAACGACGGCACTCTGACCACCGCCACCTCCGCCGTCCGCGGGAGCGGCTGCTGCGTCTGCGTCACCTGCTGCTGCGCCAGCGCTTGCAGCGGCGTTTGCATTCGCTACGGCCGCGGCTGCGTAGGCGGCTTGCAGATTTGCTGCGATCAAATAATCGGTGATCCAAAATGCAGGAGCTGCATAGACCGGATACGGGTTAAAGTAATAGCCATAGAAACCGTACCAAGGCGCTCCGCCCCAGCCCCAACCCCAGCCAATCCCTGGACCCCATCCGCCGTAGGCCCATCCATAATAGCCACCACCCCAGTAGCGTCCGGGATAGTAGTGGTTGTAGTAGCCACCACGGTAGTAGCCCCTGCCATAAGCACGCGCATAGGCGTGGCCACCTCGATAGTAGGTGCGGCTTGTGTAACTACGTCCGCCGCGTGAGAAGGAATGCTCTGTGTATCCGTGGCCCCGACCGTTGCTAACGACGCGGGTACCGTTGGCACGCGTGCCCACGACACGCCGGCTGCCGTTGCTACCGTGGTTTATCGTTGCGCCACTCTTGGTATGAACCGTGCCGACCTTACCGCTGGAGGTGAAGCTCGCTTTGTTCCCGCTCTTGGTCGTGACGCTCGTCGTCTTGCCCGAGGCGTTTGTTGTCCTTGTATTTCCATGAGCAGTTGTTACGGTCTTGCTGCCGCCTTTGGCACCACCTGCAGCATTTCCCTTGGCGCCAGCCGTATTGGTTTTGGCTCCGCCAGCTGTCTTAGCGCCACCGGCTGTGGTTGTTTTCGCACCGGCAGTTGTCTTGGCACCCCCCGCCGTGGTGGTCTTAGCTCCGCCAGCTGTGGTCTTAGCGCCACCGGCTGTAGTGGTCTTAGCTCCGCCAGCGGTAGTGGTCTTAGCGCCACCAGCCGTGGTTGTCCTCGAGCCGGTAGTCGTTTTGGCGCCACCAGCCGTAGTTGTGTGGCCGCCGTTCGCAGTAGTCTTGGCGCCACCGCCAGCAGTGGTCGTATGAGAGCCGCCAGCCGTGGTCTTGGCGCCGCCGCCCGTATTCGAATGCGAAGGGGCCGAAGATTTGGCTGGCGCCGACGCATGCGAACCGCCTCCACCGCCGCCGCCCTTATTTTTCTGGCCCCAAGCAAGACTGGGGAGCATGAGCAAAACTAGAAACACAACCCACTTTGCAGCGAGCTTGTAGCTTGGCTGGCCCGATTTCATAGTTATCTCCTCTTTTCGGAACTTATTTGTGATTCCACTTCTAAGAGCGATTGATATTGAGAAATTTGCACAGCATTAACTTACATTCCCACGTTTCTTGCCTTTCGACAGTATTTACCAGAGGGCGCTTTCAAATTGACTATGCAGAAACAAGCTTCCGCGAGCGCCATCCTCTGAGTCGACTGCGAGCCGGCCACCATCCAGCCCCGGAATGGGCTTACTACAGACCTCTGCAAGAGCCAGGTTACAAGGGCAGTAATAAGTGAGGAAACTATAATCCGAGCTTTGGCGAGGTGTCAATTCGAAACAAGAACCGCTAGTACTCTCTGCACCACGTCCAGCCCGAATCTTCTTCATCCGGTTCCTTCAACCCGCCTCACGCAGAAAAGTTGCAAGATTTTGATGTTTAATCGCGGCTGAAAGAATGGGGCCGGCAGACAACAACTTTCATGAATGGTCAAGATTGGACCACGGGAGTAGGCATTTGAGGTTCCACGCCGCGCCACCCGACCGGGCGGCCCTGAACCGCCTCTTTTAATGCGCGGAAAAGCACGACATACATCATTTGGCGATAGTAGAAACGTTGCAGGATTAGCGGCGCTAATAGCGTCCAATCCTCGTTTCTTTCCAGGGCGAAGGCCACGACGCAGGTTAAGAGGTCGATCACCATAAAGATGGCAAAAAAGATCAAGGAGCGTTCGACGTCCTGAAGCGTCCAGAGCTGCGGCAGGCGGGCAATTCGAAGCTGCGCGAGTCCCCACAGCGCGATGGAAAGTATAAACAGGAGATCGATGACGGGCGAAACGAGCGGAAGAATAATCTGGAAAAGGAAAATGTTGGGAATCGCAATCCAGCCAAGCGTGCCGTAGCGAGGCTTGCCGACCGCGTCGCGATGCTTCCATACGGCTTGCAGCGTGCCAAAGGTCCAACGGAATCGCTGGCGAATCAAAGCTTCGACGGTATCGGGAACTTCGGTGCGTCCGATGGCGTCTTCATCGTACAGAATTTTCCAGCCGTTACGCCGGATCGTGAGTGTGAGGTCAGTATCTTCCGCTACTGTGTCGCCTGAAAATCCATGGTTCGCGCGAAGCAAATCCGTGCGCCAGGCACCTGCCGCGCCGGGGACCACTGGAATGCAATTCAGCAAATCGAATGCGCGCTTTTCCAAGTTCTGACTGGTGATGTATTCGAGAGCTTGCCAGCGTGTGAGCCACTTGTTGCGGTTCATTACTTTTACATTTCCCGCAACCGCCCCTACTTTCGGGTCCGCGAAATGCCGAACCAGGCGCGGAACTGCTTCGGGGTCCACAATCGTATCGGCATCGATGGAGACAACAATTTCACCCGTCGCTTCCGCGAGCGCGTGGTTGAGCGCCGCAGGCTTTCCACGATTTGGCTGGAGTAGCAATCGCACGCGCGGATCACGTCCGAAATTGGCACGCACCAGTTCGGCAGTGCGATCGGCGGAGCCATCGTCTACTACAAGAATTTCCAGGTTGGGATAAATGGAGGCGAGCGCTGAGCGCACGGTATCAACGATGACCGTCTCTTCGTTGTAGGCCGGAATCATGATGGTGACTTCCGGTTTGTACTCAGGATGGTCCACCGGCGACGGCCGCATTTTTTCGGCCAGCGCAAGCAAGCCGATGATGAGAGCGCGGCCGCTCACGAGCAAAATTCCGGTTATGAAGATGAAAGCGATGCCGAAACGGAACCAACGGAAGGCTTCGAAGGCAAACGCGTCGGCGCGGGCGAGCAGCCATTCCTGGTGGCTGAGCGGCGGCATCACTTGCGCTCGAGTTTGGCCCAGGAGACTGCCTACAGAAACGAATTCGTAACCTTTGGCGTGCAGGCCGTCAATAATTTGCGGCAGAGCTGCAACGGTGTGGCTGCGATCGCCGCCACCATCGTGCATCAGGATGATGTTTCCGCGTCCGTTCTGAGCATCGGTCATCACGCGCTGGACGATTGTGTCCACCGGCGGAGGCGCGCCCCCATCTGCTTCTCCCCAATCGTGCGGGTCGATTTGCGCTCCGACAATGATGTAGCCCATGGACTGCGGAACGGGAAGCATGGCAATTTCGCTGGCTGTTTCGGGCTGGTGATCGATGCCGTAGGGAGGACGGAAAAGGAGAGTTTTCACTCCCAAATTACTTTCCAAGAGCAGCTCGGTGAGATTCAGCTCGAATTGAAGAGCGGGTTTCGAGATGACTTCAAAATCAGGATGGGTGAATGTGTGATTGCCAACTTCATTTCCGAGGTCGAACTCACGCTTGACGATTCCCGGATATTGATTCGCGGACTCGCCGATCACGAAGAAAGCCGCGGGAACTTGCTTCTGGTGCAGGATGTCCACAATTTTCGGCGTCCAACTATTGTCCGGACCGTCGTCGAAAGTGAGGGCTACTTTGTGCGGGGCGTAACCCATCTGGTCGATGCGCCAGGAAAGCGGATAGGCCTTGAAGGTTTCGTCGGTAAAAAGATCGGTGGAGGAGTCGTATTCGAATTCACGGCGGCCATTTTGCGGAGTGGCGGTAATGCGCCAGATATCGCCTTGGCCTTCAAGGATCAAGTCATAGCCCGGAGGAACGTCCTGCACTTTGTTGCGAATCGTATCGTCGGGATGAGTGGCGTCCCATATGAACCATATCGATGGATCTTCCATGCCCAATCGCCATAGCGCAGTGCCGCGTACTCCGGCACGCTCGGCGGCGCGCAACTCGTTGTAAGCGGTGAGTGCGTCCAGCATCCAGACCTGGTGCACGTTGTTTTTTTCGTCTTCGTAGGAGTAGTGCGGATTCAGAGAATCGGAATCGAATTCAACGTCCGTTTCGGATTCCACCGCCGTGACGATGGCCTGCTGAAAGGTGACCGGCTGCGCAATCGGATGCGGCGCGGCTTTCGATTTTGCCTGCCAGTCGTAGCCATAGTTTGCGATGCCCATCACAATTTTTTCGGCCGGCACCAGTTTGGTGATGTTCTGTATGTTGGTGATGAACCAGTCTTGAGCCGTGATCGGGCCAGGGTCGGAAGTCGAGTAATGGAAATCGTAGTTCATGAAGATTATTGCGTCGCTTTGTGCTGCCAGATATTTGTAATCGTAGGTCCAGTCCGCCGCCGGGAGCGCGACCATCAATTTCAGATTCGCGGCGCGGAGCGACTCGCCTAAATCGTGAATGAAATGATTGAAGTCCGGCATGCTGGATTTCGGGACCTGCTCGAAATCAACGACCAGGCCGGGCTGGTGCTGCGATGTCGCGAAATCGGTGAGCGCCTTTACAAGGTGGTCGCGGGCTGCAGGGTGCGCCAACATGTCCGCCATGTCTTTTATGGCCCAGTCTTTTCCGTTGTAGTTGTTGACCATGGACATGATCGGGAGCTCGAGGCCGGTGGGCTGCATCGACTTCATCCAGGCGTCGAGTTTCGTGTGGGTATCAATCTCCAGGTGACCATCAGGCCAAGCGGCGTGCAGCGCGTCAGGAATCAGCAAGTCGATGTCGTGATAGTGCAACTGCAGAGAGGCCAGGCTGGAGGCATCGTCTTCTTCATAAAACGCGGCGCGCAGAGGATCGTAGTTTTGCGGAATTTTACCCAGCGCGGCGATTTTGCGTTTGCGGCCGCGAGTAGGCTTGGGTTTCAAAAGCGGAAGGTGCGCGCGGACGGCATGGAGGCCTGCATGCGTGTCAGCCTGTAAAATATCGGGAAGCTCAGGATTGCGGCCGACGTTAATCAGGAAAATTATGAGAACGATGGCGAGAAATCCGCCGGTGATTTCCAACACGCGGCGAGTGCGGCGCCAGCGGCGACGCTCCTGGTCGTAGAAAATGGGCTTGCGTTCAGGCATCGGGACAATCCAAGCTAGCCGTCCATTGAGATGGTGTCAATTACCCAACACACTAAGATGCGCGTAAATGCTGGCCTCGCTGTATTAGCTGGGTTGGCCCTGCGAGTGTTCTTCGTACTGAAGTTCCCCGTCACCGACTCGGGTGATGCTCCATTCTACATTGAGTTGGCTTGGAATTGGTTGAAGAACGGAGTGTACGGATTCCCGGTGAGCGGGCGGCTTACGCCTGTGGACATGCGCGTGCCGGGCTATCCGGCGTTTCTTGCGGCGGTGTTTGCGTTCGCCGGAAATTCGCCGCGCGTTGTGATGTTGGCGCAAGCGGTTCTGGACTTGGCTACATGTTTCCTGATCGCGCTCATCGCGTCGTGGCTAGCGCCTGAAGCAGCCCGCAGGCGTGTGGCGCTGGCGGGGCTTTGGCTCGCGGCGCTTTGTCCGTTCACTGCAAATTATACGGCGGTAGTGCTGACTGAAACATTGACGATATTTCTCACTACGTTGGCGATTTTAGTTTTGCTGGAAACAGAGTTGGGTAGAAGAATCAGCGACGTTCGTGATGGCAACTTTGCGCGCGGACTTTTGAGTCGGTGGTTTCTGGCTGGGATTGTGGTTGGGTTTGGCACGCTTGTGCGTCCGGAAACGCCTCTGTTGCTTTTTGCGGCTGGTTTGGTGTTGGCGATTAAGTGGTGGCGGCCGGCGAATTGGCCGAAGCTTTTGCGCGCCGGCTTACTGCTCACGGTTGGAGTGGCATTGCCGTTGATTCCCTGGGCTGCGCGGAACTGGCGCACGTTACATGATGTGCAATTTTTGGCGCCGCGTTACAGCGAACTGCCCGGTGAATACACGCCGCTTGGTTTCAATGAGTGGACAAACACCTGGCTGTGGCATTTCCGCGACGTTTATCTGACGCAATGGAAATTGAATGTGGAAGAAATTTCCGTGGACGAAATTCCGGCCACGGCGTTTGATTCGGCTGCTGAACGCGAACGAGTTTCCGATTTGTTGGACCAATATAATGAGGAGTTGACGGTGGGGCCGGCGCTGGACCAGCAATTTCGCGAAGTGGCGCGGGAACGAACTTCGCGCCATCCCTTGCGCACGTACCTGAAAATTCCATTTTTGCGCGCGTTGACTTTGTGGTTTACGCCTCGGCTTGAACTGCTGCCGTATTCCGGGCATTTGCGCCCAGTGCGTGTGGAATGGGAGGACGATCGTCCGGATTTTTTGGTGACACTAGGTATGATCGCGGTGAATTTTATTTATTTGGCGCTTGCGCTGGCGGGTGCGTGGATTGCCCGGCGCGAGCCGGGGGTGGCATTTCTGGTTGCGTTCATTATTATTCGCACGGCGTTTTTCACTACGTTTGTGGAAACGCCGGAGCCGCGCTACGTGCTGGAATGTTTCCCCGCTGTGATTGCGCTAGCGGCGCAGGTCTTTGCGGGCCGGCCGTTCGCTCGTGCCACGGCGTCAAGTTAAGCGTCTTCCACCGGCTCGGGATGAATCGTTAGCCTGAAAATTTGCGGGAATTTTTCTTTTACGCGGTCTTCCAGCGCGGCAGTTATGTCGTGAACCTCAGTGATGGGAAGGCTTCCGTCCATGGCACAGTGGCAAGAAACCAGGATTTTGTGATCGGCGCTGCGCACGCGCACGTCGTGGCAATCGGTTAACTCGTGATATTCCGATTGAAGCGAGTTTAGGAAGTCCTGGACCGCGCGCGCAAGGTCCTTCATTTCTTCTGCGCCGCCGATCTTTACGCCCAGCGGCTCGATGTGGATATTGACGCGGGCTCCCGGTTCCGTGGCTTTTAGAATTTCGTTTTCGAGCTCAGTGGCGCGACGGTGTGCTTCACGCAGGCTGGATCCCTCTTCGACTTCCAGGTGCAATTCGATGAAAAGATGGCCGTCATAATTATTGGCAGAAATTTCGTGGATGGCGAGGCTGCGGCGTTGGGCGATGGCGCGGATGGTTTCAAATAAATGTTCGTTTTTGCGGGCGCGTGGTTCCACATGGACCACCACGTCCGCCGGGACAATCTGGCCGATGCGCTTTTCCACCGACTCGCTCGCGGCGTGCGCTTCCTCAAGGCTGGCGGTGCGGGGGACGCTGATGGTCGCATCGACAAAATAACGCTGGCCCGCCCGGCGCACGCGCACACGTTCAGTGCGCAAGACGCCTTCGGTTTTGTCCAAAGCGGCGGTGATACGCTCGCGCAGGCCGCTGGGAGCAACGTCGAGGAGCGCGTCAGCGGTGCGTTTGCCCAGGCGCGAGCCGATCCAGATGATTACTCCGGCGACGCCCAGCGCGGCAACCGCGTCCAGTTTGCCCAGCCACGGAATGCCATATTTTTGCCCGAGCAATGCGCCGGTGATGCCGATGATGACTACGAAGGTGCTCCAAACGTCGGTGGAAAAGTGCAGCGCGTCGGCTTCCAGCGCTTCGCTGGGATATTTTTGGGCCACGCGATTCAGGGCGCGCGAACGGACGAAATCTATGCCCATGGCTATGGCGAGAACCAGAATGGCCGTGACGCTCGGGTGAACTTCGACGGAATGGAAGATGAGGCGTTGGATGGCCTCGAATATGATGTAAACCGCGGTGAAAAGTAAGAGCGCGGTTTCCACGAAGGCGGAGAAGCTTTCCACTTTTCCGTGGCCGTAGAGGTGGTCGGAATCGGCGGGCTTATCCGCAACGCGCACCGAAAGGTAGGTAATCACAGCGGCGACAAGGTCGAGAATCGAGTGCAACGCTTCCGACAAAATTCCCAAGCTGCCGGTCAGCGCGGCGAGAAAAACCTTTAGCGTGACCAGCACAACCGCGGAACCGATGGAGGCAAGCGCCGCCAGGCGCTTTTCACGCGAGGCCTGTTCGATCGAAACTGACGCCGATGGCATCGCCGGATTATACGCTGAGTCGAATGACGCTTCGAAGAATCAGGCAAATCAGTGCGCCCGATGACGGGAACGCGTTCGGTCATGTATGTTAGTGGAATGCACTTGAGACAGGAGATGCGAAAAGACGTTTTCATTATTGTGGGTCTGGCATTGCTGTGTGTTTCTGGTTGCGATAGACAATCAGCTGTCGTGAATCGCTCACCGGCGACTGCCGACTCGGCAACAACCCAAGCTACGACTCCGGCAGTGGCGCCTCCGGCATCTTCGACTGGCGGGTTTGACGGGACTAAAGCTTTTGAACACGTGCGCAAATTAGTGGAAATCGGGCCTCGGCCGCCGGGATCGGATGGCATTCATCGCGCGCAGGATTACATCGTCGGGCAGCTCAAAAGTTTTGGCTGCCAAGTGGAGGAGCACGATTTCCACGGCTCGACGCCTCTGGGTGATATCGCGATGAAAAATATTATGGCCAAGATCCCGGGCACCGGTCGCGACATCGTTCTCTACACCACGCATTACGACACTCTGCGTATGGCCAACTTCGTGGGCGCGGACGATGGAGGCTCCGGCACCGGCACTATGCTTGAGCTGGCGCGCGTTTTTTGCGGGCGGCAGGCAAAGAGCGCTCTCAATGTGTGGATTGTATTTTTCGATGGCGAGGAAGCACAGGATAATTGGACCGACAAAAACAGCGTGCAATGGTTGGATACAAACAGCACTTTTGGCAGCCGCGAGATGGCAGCGAGCATGGCGCTGTCGGGAGACCTTGAACGGGTGAAAGCGATGATTCTGGCGGACATGATTGGCCCCTCCGATTTAAAGGTCAAGCGCGACCCGAACTCCACACCATGGCTCGTCGATCTGATTTGGGCGACCGCAGCAAGGCTCGGCTATCGAAACGTTTTCGTAAACGAGCCTTCTACCGTCGGTGCAGACGATCACTTCTCGTTTCTCCGACGCGGCGTGCCAGCATGCGACATCATTGATTTCGACGTCGAGCCAACCTATTGGCATACACCCGAAGACACGTTGGACAAAGTGGACCCACGCAGTCTTGCCGTTGTGGGCCACGTATTCGTGGAGACATTGCCTGCGCTGGAGAAGAAATCTCACTGACAGGGACTAGCAAGGAGATTTGCCGATGTGCAGGAACATCAAAACGCTTTTTAATTTCGAGCCGCCGGTAACTCCGGAAGAAGTGCGGGACGCGTCATTGCAATTCGTTAGAAAAATTACTGGGTTCAACAAACCCTCCAAGGCGAACGAAACTGCGTTCCTAGGCGCGGTGGAGGAAATCGCGGAAGTGTCGATGCGTCTGCTGAAGTCGCTAGAAACGAATGCGCCGCCGAAAAATCGGGAAGAAGAAGCTGCCAGAGCGAAAGCGCGCGCCGCTGAAAGATTTGGCGCCCAAGGATGAACAGGTTGGCGATGCGAGCAAATGATGCTTAACCGACTGAGAGCGGAAGTGGATCCCGGAAACTGCCGCAGAAATCAATGGGCAGAAGCGGTTTGGCGGAGGAGTACGACGTCGCTATCATTGTGAGCGCGGAGCAGGCCGAGGGTTTTGTTGTCGGCGGACCAGTGGAAGTCAGGGATGTGATCGGGTTCAAACTCGGTGACGCGATGGCCGGGGCTGCCGTCCACGGGCGAGACCCACAAGGCGTACAAGCCGTTCTCGCGGATGAAATAGCCGATTGTTTTTCCGTCGGAGGTGTAACGAATTTCGCCGCCGGCGCGCGGGTCGCGTTCAATTGTTTTTACGGCCTGAAGAGTATCGAAATCGAGAATCTTAATGACGACGGGGCCGCCGGTGGTCGGCTGAGTCTGAAAGGCGAGATATTTTCCGTCGGGCGATATGTTTACGCAGCCGCAGGTGAGCAAGGCCTCGGAAAGTTGTGTGGAGGGGCCGCCATCGACAGGAACTCTCATGGCCAGAAATTTCCCCGAAGCATAGCCGGCATAAACGAGCCATTTCCCATCAGGCGAACACATGGCCGGCTCGTCATCCGTTCCAGTGGTGATTTGCTTCAGGTTTCCGCCGGTCGCGTCCATGCGCCAGATATTGATTGAACTGCCGCCTCCGCGAAGCGCGGATGCAAACATGATGTAGCGTCCGTGATCGCAGGAAATGGGGCCGAAGGAAGGGAAATCGTCATGAAGCAAGGGTGCGCGGTTGCTGCCGTCGGCGTTCATCTTGAAAATGCCATTTTCCTGTTCCACGAGCAGCGCGCCATCGGGCGTCCAGGCAAACCAGTTTGTGGGGGGGCGGGAGCTAATGGTGACGGGCTTTCCTGCTTCTTTGCCATCGTACGGCGCGGTTTGCAGCGTTCCGACGTATTGGGATTGCACGGTGGCAATCGTCTTACCGTCAGCCGAGAGACTGATGCTGGGATACGAACTAGTATCATTGGTTATCGGGCGGTAAACGCCTTGCGGGTACGATACGATTCCGATCTGACTGCGATTGAAATTTGAATCGCGTCCGCTTGCCGTCACCAGGATGCCGCTTTGGTCCGGGAGCCAGACGGGAGAAGTGAGAAGCATGTCGGACTTCTTGAAAGTCTGTTTCTCTCCAGTCGAAGAATTAAAAAGATCGAGCGCGGAGGTTCCGGATTGATCGAAAAGATATTCAGCCGCTGCGATCATTTTTCCGTCGGGAGACCAGGCAGGTTGGTGCAACCGAGTCGTTTGCTTGGACAACAGTTTTTCGTTTGAGCCGTCGGCGTTGGCGATGATCAGGTCGCCTTCACCTTCGTTGGGCTTGAAGCGAATAAATACGACGCGTGAACGGTCCGGCGAAAAACTAATGTCGCTATTGATATTGTGGATGACTCGTTCGAGATTGCCGCCCAGCACCGGAACGCGGTACAAGCTGGCCACGCCTTTTTCGGCCGTCTCATATTTCGCAAAATAGATGGAATTACCGTCCGGCGAAAAACTCGCGGCCAGATAGCGGTCGTCGGAAGGCGGAACGATCTGCGTGTTGCTGTTGGTGGGAACGTTACGCAACCACAAGCTTTGCTGGCCGCCGTCGCGCTGTACGTTGAGGATGTAGTTCGCGTCGGGCGATATCGCGGCGATAGAAGCTCTGCCGGTCTCGGTGACCTTTGTAACCGCGAAGCTCTCGAACCCTGCCGACTTTTTGCGCGTAAGGAATGAATAGACACCGAAGGCTGCCGCAGCTATCAGCGCAAGCACGATCACGGAGGTGAGCGCTAACCCCATTTTGTGCTGTCCCGCGACTTGCCGCACGGAAGAGCTGGATGCGGTCTGCACGGAGCCCGAAGGAGCGGCGGCTGCTATTGCGGGCGTGGAGGCCGGCGAAAGCGGGAGGGTTACGCTGCCGGAAGATTGCGCAGCACTGGTTGAAGAAACACGCCCTGACGAGTCCGCCTCACGACGCAAGCGCTTCAAGTCTGCGCGAATTTCGGCAGCGACCTGGTAGCGCAACTCGCGATCTTTTTCCAGAAGCTTTTCCAGAATTTCTTCGAGTTTCACCGGCACATCGGGATTCAGGCGCAGCGCGGGAGGCGGCACGCGATTTAAAATGGCTTCAAAGGTTACTCCGGTGGTATCGCCGCGGAAGGGCATCACGCCCGTGGCCATTTCGTACAACACCGTTCCGAAGGAAAAAAGATCGCTGCGCGGATCGAGTTCCTTACCGCGTACCTGCTCCGGAGACATGTAAGCGACGGTACCCACGGCGGTCCCGGGGCTGGTGAACATGTCCGCAGATTCATCCGCGCCATATGTGGCGGTGCCGACGGTTTCGCCGACGCGCGCGCTTCCGGCGCGCGCCGGCAGTAATTTCGCCAAACCGAAATCGAGAATCTTGGCGTGGCCCCGGCGAGTGACGAAGAGGTTGGCGGGCTTAATGTCGCGATGAATGATTCCCTGGGAATGCGCGGCGTCCAGCGCGTCGGCAATTTCGATGGCGATGTCGAGAAGCCGGTCCATTTCCAGCGGGCGTCCGTTGATCAGGTGCTTCAGCGTCGAGCCGTCCAGGAACTCCATGGCGATGAAAGCTTTGCCATTGTCCTCGCCAATATCGTAGATGGTGCAAATGCATGGATGGTTGAGCGCTGAGGCGGCTTGTGCTTCGCGCTGGAAACGTCCAAGAGCCTGCGGGTCGCGGGCTACTTCATCGGGCAAAAATTTCAGGGCCACGAAACGGTGCAGGCGCGTGTCTTCAGCCTTGTAAACGACACCCATGCCGCCGCCACCAAGCCGTTCCACGATGCGGTAATGTGAGACGGTATGGCCGATTAGGGAGGGAATCTCATTCATGTGCGCGCGATTTTAGTTTGCGGGTGGTTGCAAGTCAACGACGCTGTCGATCTAAGGCTCGGAATTCACTGTAATTACGAGAGTGGTTTCGTGACCCCATTCCAGCACTCACCGACGTTACTGGTTAGCGCTGTACTATTGCGACCGGTGTTTTCGGAGCGGAAAATAGAAGGTGGTAACAGACGCCACGGCTAGTTCTAGGGTGGGCTGGGCAGGGCGGCAAAGGCTGCAAACCCCGTAGGGTAAATGAAAACGAATGGCTGATCCTGTACAAACTGCGCAGGCGACCGCGCTCGAAGTCCCGGTCACGGTTCAAGGGTCGAAGACCGTGGAGGGAGCGGAGCGTCGGGAGCTATTTACGGAGACGACCAAGACGACGCTCGTCTCTGACAACGGCG
>Ga0209007_1000306_pt1 | contig 23350 bp, 12 predicted proteins | sample JacPinW_OM1H0_O2_FD_187961 | JGI IMG/M metagenome (GOLD analysis project Ga0209007, IMG submission 187961) | Forest soil microbial communities from Algoma, Ontario, Canada - Jack Pine, Ontario site 1_JW_OM1H0_O2 (SPAdes) (version 2) | ecosystem: Environmental > Terrestrial > Soil > Boreal... | reverse complement strand
AAAGAAAGTCTTGTCGTGACCGTCATACAAGCCGGGGATCCGGACTGGGCCTCCGAGAGAAATGCCGTAGTTGTTCTTCGTGTCAGGCGGACGCTCGAGTAACGCGCCTTCCGCCGGATTCAGCGCCAGGTAGCCGTTGTTGAACCAGTTGTTGCCGTCCAGCACGGCATTCTTGTAGTAGTCGAAGGCCGTTCCGTGATAGGCGTTGGTTCCGGAGCGCGTTTTGTAATTCGCCAGCCCGCCGGTGGTCCTGCCGAACTCCGTCGACATTCCGGAGATGTCAACATGAAACTCCTGAATCGATTCCACCGAGGGTGCGACAATGTCAAACGAACCCGACCCATTCTCCTGCCGGTTGGTGGTGATGCCATCCACCAGGTAGTCCGTACCTTCAGTCTGGCCGCCAGCAATCTTTGTCATTTGGAAGCCGGACCCGCCGGCAGATGTTCCGGGACCGACTGCGCCCGGCACCAAAAACTCCAGCGTGGAAATCGAACGCAAGTTACCCGTCACCGCCAGCGGAAGATCGTAGACTTGCTCCTTAGTAATATTGGTGTCAATCTCCGAACTCTCTGTCTCGAGTGTTAACGTATCGGCCGTCACGCTGACTGTCTCGCTCACTGCACCCACCGCGAGCCTGATGTCCCGGCCAACGTGCGAGGCCACCGTCACGACGACACCTGAGTAAATCTCAGTCTTGAAACCCGAGAACTCCGCTCTCACTTCATAGGTGCCGGTACGAACAGAAGGAAACACGTAATATCCGGTAGCGGAGCTGACCGTCTTATACGTGCTACCTGTGCCGGTTTCCTTCGCGGTAATCACCACATCCTTGACTGCACCGCCGGAAGAGTCGGTGACGGTGCCGCTGATTGCCCCCGTGTCCAGTTGGGCGAGGGCAGGCAGTGCAGTGAGTAGGAGGGCGAATAGCGCCACTGCCACGGCCCGGACCGACGAACCCAGGACTGACCAACGAAGAAGTCTACGAATGCACGGCTGCACCTCATGCGTCATAAAATCTCCCCTAAAGCCTCAAGCATCCAGATGCCGGGCTGAGTTTCGATCACTTCAATTCCACCAAGAATTTTTCTTCGCATCCGAGCCGGGAACGGTCGAATTTCCGATCACTGGCCAATCATTGGTCCACGTCAGCGACCTCACAAATAAAAAGTCCAGTCCGTTCTGCGAGAGCTGCAGCGCATGAAGCACGATCAGATCGCCGTCCGTGGGATCGATGTACGCCGTTTGCCCGCCCGGCCCGGCCCACGTCGCGTCGCCCTGCAGCAAAATCGTTCCGCCTCCGGTAACCATATCAACTCCACTTTCGTCGAGGAACGGTCCATTGGGACTGGTTCCGCGGCCCACCACGATCTTGTAGTCGCTCTGCGATGGATCGGCTTCACAGCAGTAGTCCCACGAAACGAATAAATAGTAGAAGCCGTTTGCGTAAACCATCGAGGCGCCCTCGATCGGATCGTTTGTGACATCCGAGGCACGCTCGGCCAAATGGTTGATCGCTGAGCCGGACTGGATTTGTCCGGTTGTCGGGTCGATCTGCTGCTGGTAGATTCCGCTCCAAAAGCTTCCATAGTTCAGCCAGACCGAGCCGCCTGCATCAATCAGGATGTTGGGGTCGATGGCATTGAAGCTGTCGGAAGAAAACGACTGCAAAATAAGGCCCTGATCTACCCAGTTGTAACTCGGGTCGGTCGGATCCAGAGTCGTGTTGGTCACAAGTCCTATCGTGGAGATATTCGATCCAAAAGAAGAAACGGCGTAATACACGTGATAAGAGCTGTTGAAATAGGACACGTCCGGAGCCCATATATCGGTTGCCTGCGGAACGGCCGTGGAAATCCATGATGGCAGGGTGCTGAACACATAACCACAGGCGCTCCACGTAATTTTTTCGGTGGAGCAGCGGATGGGAATGAATCCGCCTTGCGTGGAGGAGGCATCGGTGGAGAAAACGTAGTAGGTCGATCCCTGGCGAATGATGCTCGGATCGTGCACCGGCGAGGTGTCGCCGGTGAATTCGTAATTGCTCAACGGACTCTCGCCCGCGATCACAACGCTGAGACTGGCGTTGGCTGTGGCCCCTGAAGAATCCGTGACCGTGACGGTAAAATTAAAGGTTCCCGCGGCGGTGGGCGTACCGCCCAGAATTCCGCCGCTTGCGAGAGTCAGACCTCCCGGCAGCGAACCCCCAGACACCGTCCAGGCATACCCAGCCCCACTCCCACCCGTTGCGGTCAGCGTTGCCGAGTAGGACGCACTGACTGTTCCATTCGCAAGAGAAGTCGCCGTGATCGTCAACGGAGACGGGTTGGAGGAAGTCGATGATCCACCAGCACCACAACTTTGAAGCAAAGAGAGGGCTAGCGTACAACGAAGCACAAACCAACAGTTCCGCAATAAAATGGCCAGCAAACGGCTACGGTGAGTGTGGACAGGCAACTGGCCAGTGTGCATGAGATGCTCGGGTTCGGACAGGGACTCCGAGTAAACGTTTGCTTCCGACCGCGGAGCGACTATGATGCCCTGCCGTCCTCATTTTCGAGTAACACACGGTATACATACGGTAAGCTACTGTGCGCTAGTCTAGATTAAGTCTTTTATATCCAGCGACATAGATTTAGAGCGCGACAGACGCGCGGAGGCGAACGAAGAGCAATTGGAGGCAGGCGGAAAAGTTTCCTATCTTGGGTTACGAGCAGGCTTACCAGAAGTAAGCGGCAACAACGTGAGGCGGGCTGGCGCCCGCATCGATGACCGATGTCTGCACAACCACTTGCATGTTTTTCTTCTCCCATCCGGGAGGCGCTGTGCGGGCAAGCTCGGATAAGTATTCAGGGGCGGATACAAACTGGGCGGCTGCATCGGTGCCAGGAGCGGTAATTCCTGCCACGCTCACCACTGAATGGCCGGTCTTGGAGTCCAGCAATCGGGTGACGACTCCAAAGTCCGTGACCACTTCCCCGTGCAGCCCCAGACGGCAAAACCATTTCTTGTCAGGAGAAGTTCGGTCATGGATCCACAGGACGCCGTCCTTCTCCTCAAAAACGTAACGCAGATCGGATGTCATTTCCATCGTCCACCGATTGCTATACCCCCCAATCAACACTGCGGGAGAACCGCGAAGCTCATCAAATGACGATTCGTTGCCAATCCTGATCTGACTTGGCTTGCCGATCCTGCTTAATGCCTCGGAAATTCGAAAGCCAGCGTAAACGTCGCCTGAGACGAGACCGAAATCAGGGAAGGTGACCATATTTCCCCATAGGATTTTTTGATCTGGAGCTAAAGGAATCGGTTGGTTAAACCTCTCGACTTGCGTCTGGAAAGTGCCAGGATGGGTCTTGGCGTAGTTGTCGTATAACGAGGGTGACGGGCGATAGAAAATTGGCTTGGGGAGACAGACGAGCACAGGTTGCGAAGTGGAAAAGACGGGAGCCCAGAATTGCTGCAAGGCTGAGGGTCGCGCTATTTTGCGCAGGATACTGGGAGCAACCAGGACCACAATTAATAGCAGGTTGATGGCAAGCGCGGTCCAGGCCACCAGCTTCCATTTCCTACTGGGCTCACTGACGGGTAAAGACTGAGAAGGTGAAGCCTCGACCAGCAACCCGACAGGCATGTGGTGAAATTCGGGAACATAGGTTCCCACGGGAAGGTCGATGCGTACGTCGGAGGTCTTGGAAAACTCATGATAATACTGTTCAAGCCGCCTCCGCACTTCGCCTGCCTGCACCCGAACTACCGGGTCATCGCCGGTCGCGTAATCGGCGGGACGGTGGAATAAATCGGCGCCGATACTACGTTCCTTCAATAGTTCATCATGCCCGTCAAGCCTGTGTTGGATCACATAGGAGAGAAATTGCTTACTGCGGCTGCTGTTCCGAAAGGGTGGGCTTGCCAGGATGTTATCCAACTCCTGGAGAATCGTGGACTTGTCCATTTCTTCGGCGATGGGAAGGCGTCGTTTTTGGGGATCCGCACTTGCCACCGACTCGGATGGTACCGCCATTAATCCACCTCTACTTAATACAAACTTATTATGACAAGCTTGGTCTATCACGGACGGCCCGCGATTGTCACCATAAAGCTACTGCTCTCACCAGCAAGCAACCAAGCGGCCCAACGAAAAGTCCCATCTATGTCGTTGTATGTAAAGCCAATTTACTGTAAGACACCGTGTGCTACTCGTTTTCGACTGCGCGAAAATCATAGACAGACTTATGGAGATTAGCAAATGTTTGCTGCGACTCCCCGTTTCGCTCTGAGAGGAGAATATGGATCTCCGGGAAATCGCGAGGCGCGCACGAGTTTCAACAGCCACGGCATCGCGCGCCATCAATCGCGTGCCCACGGTGGATCCTCAATTGTCGCGGCGCGTCTGGAAAGTAGTCGATGAACTGGGCTACTACCCGAATACCCAGGCCCGAGCGCTGGTCTCCGGAAGAAGCAGAATCTTCGGTCTGATCGTCTCTGAAATTACCAATCCATTCTTCCCCGAGATCGTTCAAGCATTTGAAAAAATTGCCGTCGAGCATGGATACGAGATTCTCCTGACCTCAACGGTCCACGACCCCAGGCTGATGGCGAGTTCCGTCCGGCGCATGATTGAGCGCCGCGTCGACGGCGTGGCGGTAATGACCTTCGGGATGGAGGAGTTGCTGCTCGAGGATCTGAAGTCGCGCCGGGTTCCACTGGTCTTCATCGATGTCGGTCCAGCACTTCCCCGCATCAGCAATATTCGCATCGACTACTTGCATGGTATTCGCCAGGCAGTGCAGCATCTGGCCGCCTTGCGTCACAAGCGAATCGCTTTCGTGGCCGGGCCGCTAAGCCTGAAATCAGCCGTCGCGCGAAGGAATGCCTTTCTGCAGTCGATGCAGGAAATAGGGCTTGCGTGCGACCCGTTCTTGATTGTGGAGGGAAATCACACGACCGAAGGAGGCATGGCGGCGGCTGCCCAGATATTGAACTCTCCGAATAAACCCACGGCAATCCTCTGCTCGAACGACTTGACCGCCATTGGAGTAATGAAGAGCAGCTACGAGGAGGGGGTGGTCATTCCGCGCGACTTATCGCTGGTCGGCTTTGACGACGTGCGACTGGCGCAATACATGCTGCCCCCTCTGACCACGGTGCAGATGTCGCAAACCGATCTTGCCATGTTGGCCTTCAAGGCGCTGCTTGCCGAAGTGGGACGAGAGGAACCGCTTTCGCATGGGAGCGAATTCATGTTACAGACCAACTTATTACTAAGGAAATCAACCGCCATGTCGTCGAACTGAGCGACCCCGGCAGTGAAACTGCTAATTTTAAAATCAGCCGCCGCCAAAATTTGAGTCCGCTGAAAAAACGTCATTGCGCTTCCAGGAGGAAGTTGACCTTGAAAACAGGAATGGCAGTTGGGTTCGCCTTTATAACGATGCTTGCGGCCACGTTCTCCACTCCCGCTTTTTACGCCCAACAACCAGGCCCGGCTATGCCACAGGTCATTGGCGTCACCGGTGATGTCGAAGGAACGCACGACCCCTCGATCATCAAAGACGGCAGCACCTGGTATGTGTTTGGCACTGCTACCGAGAAGATGCGAGATGGCGAACTGCCAGTCCGTTGCTCCCAGGATTTGCACCACTGGAGCCGATGCGGGTATGTCTTGCCGGTCATTCCCCTATGGATTCAAAAGGACAGTCCTGAAACCAAGGAACTTTGGGCGCCCGACATTTCTTATTTCGACGGCCAATATCATCTTTATTATGCCTTCTCCGCTTTCGGCAAGAACACCTCGGGCATCGCTCTGCTAACCAACAAAACCCTTGATCCAAAAGATCCGCAGTTCCATTGGGTGGATCAGGGGCTGGTGCTGCAATCCAACGTGGGCGACGATTTCAATGCAATTGATCCAAACCTGGTCTTGGACGAAAGCGGGCAGGCGTGGTTGGCGTTTGGCAGCTTTTGGAGTGGAATCAAGATGCGGAAGCTTGATCGCAAAACCGGCAAGCTATCCACTGAAGATACCCGTCTTTATTCTTTGGCAAGCCGCGCACGCCCTGACAATGCTCCTCCTGCGCCCCCGGGTTTGCCGCCTAACTGGGAAGCGATTGAGGCCCCGTTTATCGTTCAGCATGGCAATTACTACTATCTTTTCGTTTCCTTCGATCTGTGCTGCCGTGGAACCAAGAGTACTTACAAGACGATGGTAGGCCGTTCGCGAAGTGTGACCGGACCTTACCTGGACAAGAACGGGAAATCAATGCTGGAGGGCGGAGGAAGCCCGCTGCTCGTAGGCAACAGTCGCTGGCTGGGACCCGGTGGGGAGTCGATCCTGATGCAGCAAGATCAAGACATCATTGTTTTTCACGCCTATGACTCTGCGACGGGGCGGCCCTCTCTGCAGATTTCTACGCTGACCTGGAACGATGGATGGCCATCGACGGCGCTGGGTGGAAATTAGAGATCTAACTCCGTTACATCCCTGCGCGTTACCAAATCACGCAACCGCCTAAGAGGATTAGGTACGTGATGCTCCATCGATTTCTAGGGCCCATGCCGGATAGCCGCCAACTCAGAATTCACCCATATTAACGGCAGGGCAGTGCAAATCAGTCAGATTCGACGGGCAATCTCACGTACCTATGAAGACATAGCGCGGCATCATACCCTGCAGGTTGCGGCTGCCCTTTCTTACTACTTTGCTTTATCGGCCTTCCCGGCTCTTATTCTTCTCTCAGCAATCATAGGTTGTATTCCCCTTCCGGAGCTGTTTAATCATGTCTTGAGCCTGATGGCACGCCTGCTCCCGCCAGACACAATGCAGTCCGTTTATTCTGTATTGCAGGACGTGCTTTCGGCACATCGTGTGAGATGGCTTTCGTTTGGCATGGTCGGTACGGTATGGATGGGGTCCTCCGCATTTGACGCCATCATCGAGGCTCTGGACATTGCTTATGACGCTAACGACGACCGGCCATACTGGAAGACACGCCTGCTGGCTGTCGGTCTGGCCGCTATGAGCGGAGGCTCACTTCTAATAGCGTTGGCAGTCATGATGCTCGGGCCGCGCTTTGGAGACTGGCTCGCAGCGCATCTTGCTGTCTCAAGTACATTCGCCATGATCTGGCCGGTCATTCATTGGACGATTGCGATCAGCTTCACGGTACTGGCTGTCGAATTGATTTATTTCGTCGCTCCAAACGTGAAGCAGAGGTTCGCTGCGACGCTCCCTGGCGCGATTCTCTCTGTCGGGGTGTGGATCGGCCTTTCTTATTTGCTCGGAATTTATTTCCGGCATTTTGCGAATTACAACCGCACCTACGGAACCCTGGGTGGTTTCATCGCGCTTTTGACCTGGCTCTGCTGGACATCTTTTGTTCTACTGGTGGGCGCCGAGCTGAATGCTGAACTGGCGAGAGCATCTGCAAAGAAATCGAGCGAGCCAGCACTCCCGCTATCATCGCCTCAAAAGATTATCTCCAATGATGTTGACCATGCGGCTTAAAAGGAAGTTGGGAGCTTCCGCTGCCTGGGCTCAAAACCGCTTATGATAGCGCCCGTCGACCGAAAACCCGCCTAGTTGATCGCGCTCTGCACTTACGGACCATCGCTTGTTGACTTGGTATTCGCCCTGGATGATTTCACTGCCGGGCTGCGACACATCGGTCGAGAATGTAAACAGGAGATTCTTGGTTACCCGCTGTTGAATTGCGATTTGGGTCGAAGGACTTTGGCCGTTGCCTCCGATGGCCGGGTCAATCTGCAAACTTGAAATTCCAGCGAGTTTTTGCAATCCGCCACTCACTTCGCTTGCGGCCTGCGACGCAATCATGGAATCCGTGCTCTGGCTTTGCGCGGCAGACTCTTGCGTAGTTTTACCGCGCGCGACGAGGTTGATGACATCAGCTGTGGCCAGCGGCGGATCGGAAGTGTAGGAAGTTGTGAGCTTGTCGAGAGGCCCGCGGAGACTCAGCGTCAGATTGTACTGTTCGATGGTGGTTGTGGCGGAAACGTTCATCACCGGATGCGTCTCCGTTGGATTATCGAATGTGATGGCCCCGTTTTGCAGTTGGTAGCGAACGTTGCGATAGAACAGTTCGCCGGTAGTCAACGTTGTACGGCCGGTGATTACAGGGTTAGCCGCGGTTCCCCTGACTTGAAGCAAAGCGCTGCCGGCAAGGCTGATTTGCGAGCTGGTCGCGTTCAGATCCTGGGACTGCACGGAGATTGCAAGCCTAATCGTATCTGCAAATCCTGGCTGCAAAATTGCGCTGGTAGTGCTGAATTGATCGGCGAACTTTGATAGGTCGAAATCTGGGGTGAATGAGATACGGCTGATTACGACATTCCCGTTCAATGTCGAATTCTGCAACGTACCGCCGTAGGCGAGGTTCGCTTCCAGCGACGAACGTAATCCATCGGGATAGAGAAGCCGTACTGATTTGGCCTGCAGCGCCAGATTGAATTGCACGCTGGGTTGATATGCAACGGAGCCGCCGATGGAAAACTCTCCGCCACCAAGCTCTCCAGTCATCGTTGTAAATTGCAAACGATTGTTGTCCACATCGAGTGTGCCATTTAATTTTGCAATGCTCACCGGCAAACTCTCGCCGCTTAATGCGGCATCTTTGAGTTGCACCTGTCCTTGCATCGCCGGATGCGCGGCTGAGCCTGTGGCATGAAGATCGATCCCCACTGTGCCAGAGCTGTCTAAATCTGGAGCAAGAATCTTAAGTATGCGCAAATCGATCGATCCCTGTGCAGCGAGCGTCGGTGAACTGGTGCCGCTGAGTGGTAGGCGGCCTTGCACACGCAAAGATGAATCCGTTCCTTTCAGTTCGGCGGGCTGCAGGATCACGACCGAATTTGAATAATCCAAGCGTATGGGTTGTTCGATTCCCATCTTCAGCGACTGATAGCTGGCTTTCAGCGCTGGAATCGAAACATGCGCTTCAATTTTCGACTTATCTTTCAGTGGGCCTTTCAATGTCGCATGTACTTCCGCCTGCCCTTGAAAGCTTTGAGGCGCTCCCGAGGCGTAAGTCGCGGCCAGAACTTCAAGCGGAATAGTCCCGGTATCAATCGCCGCATCAGTGTTGTAGTCGCCGATTAATGCCATATGCCCGTGAGCATGAACTGGGACCTGAGCGACCACAGAATCAAGCTTCAGATCGGCGACGTGCTGTTGCACATGCAATTCTGCTTTCACGTCTCCAATGGAGTTCTGTCGTAGGTGAAGATTAGGAAGTTGGATGGTCGCATCCAATTGAGGATCCTCGAGTGTTCCTGCGCCACTGACCGAAGCTGCCACTGTGCCCGAGAGATCTACGTTTCTGTCCTGAACAGTTTTTAATTTCTGCAAAACTACTGCAGGTGCATTGAGGCGAATGTTGTAGCTTTTCGTCTTCGGAATATAGGACAAGTTAACATCAATCGCCCCCGCTTTGGCGGTCGCATTCAGCGTCGAATCAATCGAGCCATTATGTGTCTGGAAGCTGGCAGTCAGATTTTGGAATGGCTCACCATAGGCCTGCGCATTTGTAATCTGCGCTGATCCCGAACCATTCGGATTCAATTGCGAACCGTCGAAATGCAGCTTCGCCGATAAGTCCCCGGCCACTGGATAGGTCTGATTTGTAAATTGCAACAGCTCTGCAATTCTTATGTGCTGCACGTCAAGATTTGCTTTGATCGAATTTTCTGGATCGTACACCCAGTTCCGCAAAACAACGCTTCCGTTGAAGTTAACATGCCCACGCTGCGCATCTACAAGCGATCCATTTTGGATCACGATTTGTGACGGATTTGCGAGCAATGAAACTTGGACGCTGGGCCATTCACCGCCTTTAACGTGGAGATTCTGACCTTTTAATTGAGCGCCGACCGCAGGTTTTTTTAGAGATCCGCGAATCTCGGCTGTGAGCGATGCTGAGCCCGAAATTGCAGGAATGGTACGCGGCGTTCCAAATGATGAAGCCAGTGACGCGACTTGATGTAAGTCGTTCGCAACAACTTGTATCTGGAGATTCGAGTTTTGGCTCACCGTCCCCTGCGCCGTCAGAGAGGCGGAAGGAATTGTCACGGAAGTGTTGCGCAACTCGATGGTTTGGTTCCGCGCATCATAAGACGCGTGAATCGCTCCATTAACGGTAATTTCCGTCCCTGCAGGATTTGATCGGCTGGTGGCGCGGCCCTGTAAACGTAAATCGGAGCTTGCCCGAAGATTGTCGATGCTGCCTTTCCACGAGATCGTAACGCGCCCTCCTATCGCGCCGGCAACGGTTACCCCTCCGGCTCGCTGCGCGCCCAATACCTGTTGCAGGGACTTAAGCGAAATGTTTGATAAAGATGCCTTGATAGTGGCATCGGGCGTGGAATCGAGACGAGCGATTACAGCGTCTGCGGCAATACGTCCGCCCAGTGTTTCGAGATTCAAATCAGTGAGCCGCAAGTTCCCGCCGGCAAGCTGATATGCCCCTCCCAGTTTCTGCAATGCCACGCGACGCCCCTCAGCAACAGCGCTAAGCATTTCACTTGCCACGCGGCCGTCTAACACAATGCCTCGAACGAAAGGTTCATTGGCAACGAACTGATAGTGCATCTTGCCGGTAAGCGAAACTTCTCCGGCAGGAGCGGCTTCAGGCGACAGTTGATTCAAATCCGGTGCTTCGATTCGAATCGCATACGTCCCATCGGCCACGGGATTCGCATAATTGCTTACTCGACCCTGAAGTGTGACATTGGACAATCCCACATTCATTGTGGCGGATTGCAAATCAAACCGGTCGGGAGTCGCACTGAATTTCAGAATGAGATTGTGCGGCATAGGCTCGTATTCCGCATACCGCACATGGCCGTCGTGGTACGAGATATTTCCGTCATAACGACGCGAAAAAGCTGAAAAACGAATGTCGGCCGCTAGTTCACGCAGATCGGCTTCGAGAGGCGTTTTTCGGTCGTTGTAGGTGATCTCACCTTGTGTGATCGCCGCATGCCGCACGGCGAGATCGAAAACGCTGGTGTGGCTGCTACTCTCGCTAGCCGGAGGCTCGGGTAGATTACTTTTCCCATCTTTGGCAACTTGCAGGTAAATAACCGGATGATCGATCAGAAGTTCACTCAAGGAAACCTGCCGCCGTAGCGCGGACACAATCTTTACACTGACTGTGAGTTTATCGGCATGCAGTAACGGCGGTTGATTGGGGCTTTCAGTGCCGTGCATTGTGATGTTGTACAAATGCGCAGTGAGCGTGGAGAGATTGAAATCCAATCCGCCAATTTCGGTTTTAGCGCCCGTCGTCAGTTGAGTTTCAGTTATGATCTTGCGAAGCGCGTATTGCCGGAAACCGTTACTTTTGAGAACGAAGTATCCGGTAGCAATGGCAATCAACAACAACGCCAGCAGACCTGCCAGCACCCAACCGATCGTCCGCTGCCATTTCCTCATAAAGCTAAAATGCCTGCCCAATTGTGATGTAGTATTGCGTCGGATTGATGCCAGGTACGGGATTCAAATTTCGCCCAACATCAATGCGGACTGGCCCGATCGGTGTGGCGTAACGTAATCCAATACCTACCGTGTTCGTGTAGTTGTTGACGAAGTTGTGCAGGTTGATCGCACTATCGACATTGCCTCCGTCATAAAAAATTACGCCGCCCAAAGCCTTCATAATGCCAAGGGGAAATCGTGCCTCCGAATTCAGAATGAAGAGCTGCTTACCGCCGACTGGAACAGTAATATCGACGCACCCGCTTTGCCCTTGCAGCACATTGCAGAAAGGCACGAGCCGCTGCGGCCCGGCTTCGTCGATGGGAAAGCCGCGCAGGGAAGTGCCGCCGCCGGAAAAAAACAACTGGCTTGTGGGCACGAAGCTTCCCACGAACGGCGAGGCTAGGCCGACGCGGACGCTATCGGCAAACACCACTGAATGAAACGGCTTGTAATACGCATATTGACCGAAAAGCTTGGCGAAATTAGCGCTCGATCCCAGTGCGGTGGGCGTTATACCTAGATTCACCGTCGCAAAGCTGCCGCGGTGAGCATCAAGCGGTTTATCGCGCGTGTCGCGAATGAGCGTTCCAGAAAAAGTAGACAGGCGTACGTTCATGTCTTGCGGGAGGACGAGTTCCGGAACGATCACGTGAGACAAAACCGTCTTGTTAAAGTCGTAGCGAATTTGTAAGCGCGTATTGCTCTTATGGCTGAGAAGTTTTTCCAGCTGAAAGGCGAGGTCGCCGAGGCTGGCTGTAAATAGCGGATTCTCGCTGGTGCGTTCTAATGAGAAGCTGCTGAGGGATTGCCACGGAGTGCCTGCAAAATGAGGCTGGCCGTAGGTGGTAAGAAATTTCTGGTCGAGCCGCGACAGAAGCAATGAAGTGCCGATGGTTTCGCCCAGCCCGCGCACATTGCGGTGCGTGAATTCGATCAGGCCCCTGGGGCTGGCGAATGTATCCTGGCTCGGTGCGATCTGGTACCCATTCAATCCGATCGCCCCACCTCCGCCGGGTAATGCGACTGTACCGGTCGGGATGTTGCCGCCCCGGTGTGACACTTCGAATCCGAACCCATAAGTTACTTCGTTGCGTTTCGCTTCGTGAACTTTAACTAAAGCCATTTCGTCGGTCTGATCGGTTATTGGTTTTCGTGGACCTACGCTTGACCAGTCGAAAATGTTGAGATCGTATAGTCGGCTTTCAGCCTCCAGCAGTTGCTGTTGCTTCATTGGCGTTTCCGCCTTGATCTTGGCCGTTTTCGTAATCAGTGACATTCGCGTGTGTTGCTGGCCGAGATAAACAGTTTGACTGATTCGTACCATCTGGTGCTCAGTGATGGCATACGCAACGTCAACGCGGTGAGGATCGTTCGCGATTCGTGTCGCCGTAGCTTTTACTTCGACATTTAAATATCCACGATTCAGATAATTCGCTGAAATACGATTGCGATCATCCGTCATCTTTCGCGGCGAAAAGGGTTTGCCGGCGGCCAATTGAAAGCCTTTCGGTGCAGCGAGCTGATCGTGAGCTACATTGTCGTTTCCAGTAATGTTCACATTTTCAACGACACTCTGCCGCCCTTCCACAATCTCAAACATGACATCTACTTTGGGTTCGCGATCAACCGCTTGAGGAGTCACCTTGACATTTTCATAACCATGATCACGGTATAAGGCTTCAATGTTGTCGGCACTTTGCTTCAGAAGCTTCTGGCTAATGTCGCCATGCGTCCAGATATGCGATTTTTTTACTAATACCTGATCCAGCAATTCTTTCTCAGGGATCGCTCGATTTCCCTGGAACGCGATGTGGTCGACTTTGTGCTTTTTTCCGCGATCAATCGTGTAGACGACGAGAATTTTGTCTGACTGATTCTGATAATTTGTCGTGACCTTGACGTCGTAATATCCCTTTTTCTGAAAATAGTCGCTGAGATTGCGCTGCCCTTCGTTAACGAGCTCCTGATCGACAGTCCCTTCCGAATAGATCGGAATCAACCGCTTCATGACCCTTCCCTTCAAAAAGGGAATGACGGTCAGTTTGGCACCAACGGTGCGTATGTCGACTACTGGTCCTGCCTTCACACTGAATGAAACGCTTACATGATTCGTCTGAGCGTCATATTCAGGAGGGTTCTCATGAACGCTGCTGGCAAGGTAATGTTCCTTGGTGAGCGCGGTCTTGATGAGCGCCGTGGCATGCTCGACGCGTTCATGGGAGTAGGACTTGCCGGGCTTCATCAGCCCGCCGGAAAAACGTGCTCGCAGCGAATCGACCGCATGCATCAATCGCGCACTCTCGGGACTTTCGGTTCCGTCAAACTTAACCGCTGAGATTCGAGCTTGCGTGCCCATCTCCACGGCAAAGGTCACGTTCACTAACTGTCGGGCGTCGTCAATCGTGACCATACTATGAACACTGGCCTGAAAGTAGCCTTCGTTTTGCAGGAACTTCTTCAATCCGTTTTCTGCGCCGGGAAGGCGTGAAGCATCATAGGGATCTTCGTCGGGAAGATTCACCACCCCTAGCAAGCGTGTGTATGAAAAATGCTTTGTCGCGTTGGTGAATTCCACCACGCCTATGTAGTAGGCCGGTTCTAATAGGAAATTCACCCGCAGACCTTTGACTTCGGGCACAACGGTGACGTGAACCTGCCCGAAGCCACCCGCTTTCTGCAGAGCTTGCGCACTGGCTTCGATTTTTTGCTGCGAGTAAGGCGAGCCGGCTTTTTGTTCGACTAGCGGATAAAGTGAGTCCAAATTCCGGTGCGGATTCGCGATGAGTGATACGGCACTTACGTTTTGACCCTCATAAGCGCCTTGCATCGGCTGCGGAGCAAGTTGGGCCACGGCTACGGCAGTGATACATGAAAATACGGCAAGGATGAAAAACCGCATAAAAGAATACCGAATTGAATCCTTGCAGACGGGCCTCACGGAAGCACTTCTCACAAGCAAAATGGGAGATAATTTGATGCGATTGATTTTAGAACAGTTGTAGGCTAATACGTCCGGATCTGCCGAACACTAAACTAATGGAGAAGGAAGAATGATGCGACTCAAAAATCCCCAATCGCTAGTCGCCTGCGCTGCATTGGCCACACTCCTTTCCGCGGCAATCGGAGTTGTTGCCCAGTCGACGCCGAGTCGGTCCTTGTTGGCGCTTTCCAAGCATAACCACACACTCGCCATAGTCAACCCGAATACGTTGCAGGTTATCGCACGCGTTCCCGTGGGCCCCGATCCCCACGAGGTGATCGCGTCTTCCGATGGGAAGACGGCTTATGTCTCGATCTACGGGGGAGGCCGCTACCATGCGCTTTCCGTCATCGACCTGGTGGGACAAAAAGCGCTGCCCGACATTGATACCGGAGCCTTGAATGGCCCTCATGGTCTCGCGTTTGTGGGAGGAAAGGTCTGGTTCACAGCTGAAGCGGCGAAGGCCGTCGCGGCTTATGACCCTGCGTCGGCGAAGATCGACTGGATCATGGGCACGGGCCAGAACCGGACGCACATGCTTTACGTTACTTCGGATGAGAAGCAGATCTACACAACCAATGTTAACTCCGCGACGGTCAGCATTCTGGAGAAGGTCACTCTTCCACTGATGGGACCTCCGCCGGAAAACCGCACACCACAGGGTTCTCAGCCTCCATCGCCTCCGCCAGGTGGGAATCAACCACGCATGGATTGGAACGAGACCGTCATACCGGTCGGCAAAGGCGATGAAGGTTTTGATGTGTCGCCGGATGGACGCGAGCTATGGACGGCGAATGCGCAGGACGGTACGCTCTCGGTGCTTGACCTCACGACACGAACCGTGTCGGCTACGCTGGGCGCGAAGACGTTCGGTGCAAACCGGCTGAAGTTCACTCCTGATGGAAAGCTTGTGCTGATTTCAATGCTGGGTAACAGTGATCTCGTGATCTACGATGCGGCATCGCGCAAGGAGTTCAAGCGCGTGAAGATTGGCCACGGAGCGGCGGGCATTCTGATGGACCCGGATGGTAATCGCGCCTTCATCGCGTGTAGTCCTGATAACTACGTCGCTGTACTGGACCTGAAGACCTTCGAGGTCACAAGCCACATCGACGTTGGAGGTGAGCCGGATGGTTTGGCTTGGGCGATCCGGCCGTAACTTCGTTCTGGCCAACTTCCAGGTGATCGGCGAACTCTTTCACAATCGGGTTTGGTGCTGGAGCCGCGGCGCATAACCACGATCGGCACCACACCGTTTAGAGGGTTAAACTGAGTCACAGAACGGAGACCCCGCGCTAACAGGGTTGCACTATGCGAAGCAGCCCCCCACTGCCGCAATTACCAGCGCCGTCTAGTCTGGAAAACATGAAGCATACGGCGGACAGAAGGAGGCGTCACAAAGTCTCTGCCGGGACATTTCGGCCCCGTCCGTTCTACTGATTTATGCGCGGATACGGTTTCGTTCAATCACGGGATCGGATGCAGTTCTCCAGTCGATGCATCGACCGTGTATCGTCCTCGCAACTGCAATGAGGATGCCTGGGGCATAGATTGGTCGGTTCGGCCGCATGATGAGAGGTCGTGTACGGCTCGACCATTCTCGATCAAGCCGACACCAAATCGTGCTGTCGTTAGGTTCGGGATCTGGCGGTATACTCTGGCCAACTGCTCGACGAAATCCGCAGCTCGGCTCAACGCCAATGAAGAGGCCGAGTTACTTAAGATATTGCAGGACAACGCCGATGCCTTCCGTTCTTCTTCGGCAGTATATCGAATACCCAGCCCCGGAAATTCTTCGGACCGTCCGTAGTCAAACAGGCTCTGGACAAGTACAGCCTGTTTACTCTGGGTAGTTTGGACGGCTATATGGGCCAGTTCATGTGTGAGCAGAACCTCAAGAGTCGATTCGTCGGGCACCATTTCCAGAAGGCCCCGGCTTACAATGATCGTGTTGTCGATGTGAAACATTTCTACTGGAGTCGTCGCTAAGATGCGACAAGTTACTGTTGGCAGATTAAGGTGACTTCGTTCGGCAACCCGACTAATAACGGAGTTTAAGTATCGCTCGACGCCACCGAAAGGCACGACGAGCCCATCTTTCTCGAGACCGACGACCTCGGCTCCAGGATCGCCGACAGCATCTCCAACGGGGAGTTGCCGGTCTTGAAATGATCCGATGTACGAATAGCCCCAGACAACGGTACGTCCTTTGTAATGAATATCAGTTGTGCCGTCTCCGCCTACCGCCTTCCAGCCCATGTTGTCATCGATCGTTACGTACACAGGCACCCACAGGTCAGGAGCAATCTGTTCCCGCCCGCAAGAGAAGTGGAAAAATATTCCCATGGAGCCGCCAAACAAACTGAGCCGCGTCTTTAGACCCGGGTGTTTAACTCCCTCAAACGTTCCCTCGACTTTGACGATCCTCAGTCCCGTGCTCTCAACCCAAATACTTCCCTGGAATCTACCAAATGCTTTCTTCTTGATGGGAGAGACGGTAAATACAAAGCAACTGATCTCGCCTAAACTTTCTGATTTAAGATAGGTCAACTGATAGGTGTCAGCGTCAAAGTCCTGACTATCAACAAACAGCATATACACGAAACCATCAGGGTATACTTCCCACCTTTGCCCATTATCATTGAGGAGCTGCCGGCTGCTCTTCGATGCCCCAAACAGGGTTGCATACGCATCGTCCTCGGGCGCGAAATACTTATAAAGGTCAACCTTACGCAAGAAATACACGTCATCGAGAGGGACTTGCGCGGTCGTATCCGGCCACAGACTTTGGATATATGTCTCGACAATCGGCCTGTACATTCTGATTCGGCGTATCATATCGCGTTCGTTCTGAAAGATGCGCCGCGACAGCTCGATGCCACGCATGCCATTGATCAGATTATCCGGGATATGAGTCTCGACGTCTTGAGCGAAGCCCAGGCGTGCGCCGAAGATGGCTAGTAAGGCGATGAAACAAGCTAGACGCACGCCGCGGGCTTTCCGCTCTCGATGAAAACAGCCGATGCATTGATTAATAAAGTAGGTCATTGGTGGGCAACAACCAGGTTGTTGATGGCAGCGGCTGTGTGAATTCCGATTGAAAGCCTTGGAGCGAATTTCCACACGTTCCGCCTGGGGGCGACCTTTTTGGCGTGGTAGCTCAAGAGAATGTTTAAGACATGCAGCGGCACGCCAATGCTGTAGATTCGGGCGGGCGTCGGATGCGTGCCAAACAAGGGATTGATTTCAGTTGCCTGCGGTTGCACTTGGAGACCATGAATAGTCGTCACCGTATCAGCGACAAAAGCCAGAGTGCTGAACGTCTGTAGCAGAATGAACTCTCTATCTACGGTGTGCCAACCCTTTATGGTGTTCGGTTCAATCGTAAGAGCGGGCAAAACAAACTGGGTCGTGCTCATTGAGTTAGATGTGCTGACGAAGCTGCTGCTGCTCGAAGTGGTCCAAAATGCGCTCTGCGCATCGGGAAGATTCGAGAGGGTGAACGCCGCATTGGAGTCGCGCGCCGGATCCAGGTTAACCGGGAGAGCGTCTGAATGCGCACAATCATTCTGGCCGAAGTTCGGCGAGGAAAGAATGCTGCTGCTCCACTTTTCCATCGCCGGGCTTGGGCTCGAACAGCTTCTGAAGACAACACGCGAAGACAATGCAGGATTGGGCGGGGCCGCGCTGGTTTGCTTTGCCGTCTGACAGAGCGCCAGGCTCGATAGGAGGCATACGCAAGCAAGTGCCAATCTGATCATGCAATCGAGCCTCCAGCTTTTCTTTTGAACGTCAGGCAGAGCATCCTCATCCGCCTCCGCAAACCGTTTTTGAGGCGCGGTTTGTGAAGAGCGGGTTTCTCGCGTCCGTCCTCCTGATACATCGGCTCTTAAACTGGCGACTTTAGATTTGCTGCGAAACTGTTAACCGTGATAAGGCATAGCAGTAACATCCAGTACCGCGTGGGGAAAACACACTACTCCTCCCGCATTATCTGCGATTGCGGAAATTAAACCGAAAGCCGGGGTCATCGTCCCGGTATGCTCTATCGTCATCACTTCGAGTTCCCGAGATCGACCTTAGGAACATCAGATTCGAGGTGCAAATTGTAGGGTTTCCCGATAGGGCTATGTGACGCGGATATGACGGGCGACGGCGCTGCGTCATCCAGGTAAGGGCCGGGTGTACCACGGGCCTCGATGTTGTTGGCGATAAAGTGCGATTTTACTCAGTTGCCAAGATCAAAAGACTGCTCAACAATTAAGAAGCTATGCGGCTGTTGGTGTGAGCTCGATTCTGACCAAAAAATCAGTGCTGCATGCTTTGCAGCCATTTCGCCGCAGCTCGCGGATCAAACCGAAATGCAAGTGCCTACCGGAACATGGGAATCTGCCCGGCTGTGACTGCCGGTATGTAGACAATGTTCGTTTTTCGCAACAGGCGCAAGATACGGCTTGCTTTTATTGTCAGTCTGCTGTTACTTTCCAGCCATAGACGGCCCAGCTCGACTCAGAGACTACAGAAGGCTTGCCTCCTTTCCTTGGTGGACTTCCGCGAAAGTACTCCTGTGGTGACGCTGTCCTGCTCTCTTCGATACCTGAGTCGGCCCAACTGAAAGGAGATTTATGTCTGCTCCGAAGAAGCAACTTCCCCTTGCCGGTAGTGAGCGTGTTCCGTTGGAAGGAGCACGAGAGATAGGCCCAGCCAACCCCAACGAAACGGTGGATGTGACGATCCGTGTGCGCTCTCGCGCAGGAAAAAAGTCGATTGTCAGTGATTCTGAATTCGCGAAACCGATTGAGAAACGTACCATCTTGAGTCGCGAAGAATTCGAACAACGCCATGGTGCTGATCCTGAAAGCATTGCTCGCGTCGAGTCCTTTGCCCGCCAACACAAACTTTCGGTGAAGGAAACGAGCCCAGCGCGCCGGACCGTCATTATCTCCGGGACTGTTGCTGCCATGAACGAAGCGTTTGGCGTCGAACTGAAGGAATACGAACACCCCAGTGGCCGATACCGCGGACGTACAGGACCGATCCACCTCCCTGCGGAATTGCAGGACGTGGTCGAGGGTGTCTTTGGTCTGGATAATCGACCCCAAGCCAAGCCGCATTTTCGTAGGCGGCACGGGCGCGGCGGCGTCCGTGCCTCTGCCGCGAGCTTGTCTTACACGCCGATTCAAGTTGCTGCGCTCTATAACTTTCCTACTGGTGTAGACGGCGCCGGAGAATGCATCGCCCTCATCGAATTAGGCGGGGGTTACAACCCGACAGATCTTAGCAATTACTGGAGTGAGCTCAAACTGTCCGAGACACCCACCGTGTCCGCGGTCTCGGTTGGAAGCGGCAGCAACAGTCCCACGGGAGACCCAGATGGCCCGGATGGTGAAGTGATGTTGGATATCGAGGTGTCCGGGGCGATCGCGCCAGGGGCAAAGATCGTTGTCTATTTTACGGAGAACACGGACGCCGGCTTTCTGAACGCGATTACAACTGCCGTTCACGACAGCACGAACAATCCGTCCGTAGTCTCCATCAGTTGGGGTGGTCCCGAATCGTCATGGACACAACAGGCCATGACGTCCATGGATGAGGCATTCCAGTCGGCGGCTGCCATGGGGGTAACAATTTGTGTAGCAGCCGGAGACGACGGCTCGACTGACGGCGTAGACGATGGCTTGAATCACGTGGATTTCCCCGCGTCGAGCCCGAATGTACTGGCATGTGGGGGTACTGAATTGATCGCATCAGGCAATACCATCACCAGCGAAACTGTGTGGAACGAACTCGCAAATAACGAAGGCGCAACCGGAGGCGGCATCAGCGACGTCTTTCCTCTTCCCAGTTGGCAGACCGGGATTGGTGTGCCGCCTTCTGCCAATCCAAATCACAATGTAGGTCGAGGTGTTCCGGACGTGGCCGGCGATGCTGACCCGACCACGGGCTACGTAACTCTTGTCGATAGCGACTCCGAAGTGATTGGGGGTACGAGTGCTGTCGCCCCACTTTGGGCTGGGCTGATCGCCCTAATCAACCAGAGCATTGGAAAGCCGGTTGGCTTTATCAATCCACTGCTTTATAAGACAGCAACTACGGCGGCGGATTTCCATGAAATTACCTCTGGCAATAATGGCGCCTATTCAGCGGGTCCTGGATGGAATGCATGCACGGGCCTGGGATCACCAATTGGGACTAAAGTTGCACTGGCGTTGGGTGCAACACCGGCGCAGGCGAAGAGAACAGGAACTTAAGTCTTGGGTGGAGAGGTGTCGCGGCACAAAGCCAAGGTGTGAACGACTCCTGTCCGATGTGCCGTTCAATGTTGGGCGGCGGCCTGAAGCACAGCAACATCGTACGGTTGCAGCGTGAGATGCGTGATCATGCTATCGTGCAGAATGTCCGTCATTTCCGCGGGGAGATCCACGGTCTCGGTTTTCTTACCAAAGTTCACCAGGATATAGATCACTTTGCCATTTCCCGAACGAGTGGATACCTCAATGCCCGCGGGCACAGGTCCTAAGGCGCGTGTGATATCGCTCATATTGATCATCCACTGCGCAGCCGCTGCCATGGTGCCTGTGTCGAGCGATGCACCGATATAAGTGATACGGCCTTTCCCCACTCGACGAGTGATCGCTGCGGGCTGGCCATCGAGCCAGCCATTGCTCTTGCCATAACGCAAAAGGATTTCGGTATCGGGGGCCTTCACGCTCATTTGTTCGGCCCAGAGACTTGCAGACCGCTTTACGGTTGTTGAGGTTGTCTGACCAAAATCGCCCAGTACCTCTACCGGATGATCGAGCGCGTAGAACTGTTCCACACGGCCGCCGAGCAGATCGGCGAGCGGTCCTGGCTGCCGCTGCAGCCAGAGACTGTTATCCGCATCCTTCATGCCGCTGCGATCTCCCAGCACCAAATGCCCGCCGCCGCGCACATAGGCAATCAACTTTTGCGCGGTCTCTTCGGAGATCACATTGAGCGCGGGCGCAACCACAAGCTTGTATTGAGATAGAGGCGCATCCGATGACACAACGTCGATCGACTGCGCATACTCGCGCAGTGGACCGTAGTAGCTGAGGAGTTCTTTCACGGGATCGTAATCAGCGTTATGCCGCTGCCAGTTGATGGCCCAACGGCTCTCGAAGGAATGCAAAATTGCTACCGCGGAATGTACCGAGGTTCCTGACAACGCCGGCCCGGTTTTGGCGAACTCTCTCCCGAGTTGGGCTATTTCTGTATAAAGTGGCGCTGGAGTTCCGTCAGCTCCCACCAGCGTACCGTGATACTCTTCCTGCCCATTCAGCGCGCTGCGCCATTGCCAGTAGCTCACGGCATCCGCGCCGTGGCCAACATTGTGCCAGGCCATGGCACGTACTTTTCCTTTATCTAATGCAGTATTTACCGAAGCCCAGTTTACAAATCCTGGTTGCGTTTCCATGACCCAGAAGTTTTTACGCAGAAAGCCGCGCGTCAAATCGTCTGCGGCTCCATTGCGGATCGGGTCGAGATGCCCCTGCCCCACATAATCATCCCACGCGGCAAGATCGAGATCCTGCGATACGGTGTAGTGGTCGTATGCGTCAAACCAGCCCATCATGTTGGTCGTGATGAACTGGCGTGCATCGGCATGGGGGCGAATCGCGTCAATCTGATTTTTCTGATAGCTGCGCCATGTATCGCTGACGAACCGCTTCCAGTTAAGCAACAGGCCGGGATTTCCGTAGGTGGTTTCGATTGGAATCTGGTTCCAGGCCGTGTAGCTTTCGCTCCAGTAAGCGGTCGTCCAGCGAGTGTTCAGCGCTTCGAGCGTCACGTAGTGCGACTTCAGCCATTCCTGAAAACGCCGCCTGTCGTTCGGCCCGTAAGATTCGCTGGCATATTCGTTGTCGATCTGCCAGCCAACTACATTTGGATTGTGGCCAAAACGCTCGGCCATTCTGGAGGCAATGTCGTGCGCCAGTTCACGATACTTAGGGTCCGACCAGTTGAATTGCTGACGGTTCCCATGCTCGTCCGGGCGGCCGTCTTCATTAATGCGAAGCGTCTCGGGATATTTTTGCGTCAGCCAGGCAGGCGGCGCTGCTGTCGGCGTTCCAAGCACCACTTGGATGTGGTGTTTTGCTGCCAGCGCGATTGCCCGTTCCATCCACTCGAACTTGTATCCGCCTTCAGCAGGTTCCATGGTGCTCCAGGCGAACTCACCAATGCGGACAAATCGGATGCCGGCATTCTCCATGAGTTCAAGATCGGCGTTCCAGCGTTCCTGCGGCCATTGCTCCGGATACCACGCAGTCCCAAGGAGGAGTGGAGTTTGTAATCCTAATGATGCCGGAGAAGCCGTGACCTGCGACCCGCCGATTAGAACGGCGGCACTCATGCACAACGCAATCAATGCTGAAGCGGTCCGGCTCCGTTTTCCGTTCGTGAGCGTCATCATATATTGCCCTCTTCGCGAGAACTTACCGGTGCTCTACAATGTGACGGCGCTAGGCACAATGGTCAGCGAACATTGGTAAGCAGAGTTTCGCAGATTGTCGATGCCGATCACGTTGTAGCAGATATTCCTGGTTCTGGAAACGCCGAAAGAATTAGCAAGGATAATTCTACGAGTAGCTGCTGCCGTGCAGGGCAGAGTTGTCGAGTACCTTCGGCGACATGGAAGAGCGTGGGACGGCATTGCCGCCGAGCCTATGACTCGATTCGGGCGATGGAGGACAGAGCACCCGTAGCGAAATAATTCGTAAAGCCTGTAGATCGTGAAGCTGGCGGAGAGGGAGGGATTCAATCAGCCTAAAAGGTGTTAAACGCGCATGAATACAGGGGTTTATGCATAACTCCATGTGGTTTCTACGTTTTAAGGCATCCAAGAGGCG
>Ga0209007_1000305_pt1 | contig 23437 bp, 20 predicted proteins | sample JacPinW_OM1H0_O2_FD_187961 | JGI IMG/M metagenome (GOLD analysis project Ga0209007, IMG submission 187961) | Forest soil microbial communities from Algoma, Ontario, Canada - Jack Pine, Ontario site 1_JW_OM1H0_O2 (SPAdes) (version 2) | ecosystem: Environmental > Terrestrial > Soil > Boreal... | reverse complement strand
GGTATGGCCAATGTAGAGCAGTCCACCGATCAAAAGCAGCAAAATCCCCTTGCCGATGTTGAATTCCCTCACGCCCTTGAGGGGCTTGGGCAGACGGTCGAATTTTGAAGTCTCAGTGGACATGTGGGCATCCCTTATGGCTGCCTACTCTACCCTGTTACGCGACCGGGTAGCCGTACCCTAATCATCGCCCGACCCATCGCCGCACCCCCGACCGCTTAAGTTCACTTAAGGCGCCGCGAGCCAACCCAGCAGCACTTTGTGAAAGGCCGCCGGATCTTGTATTTGCGGCGCATGGCCGAGTTCGGAAAACTCCACCAACTTGGCTCCCTTGATCCGCATCGCCGCGCTCTTGGCCAGTTCAGGATAATGTCCCAAGGTCGCCTGAACGACCGGGGGCGCGAAGTCCTTGCCGATGGCGGTGTTGTCCTTGTCGCCGATGATCAGCAGCGTGGGCACCGTGATGTGTTCGAACTCATAGAACACCGGTTGCGTAAAAATCATGTCGTAGAGCAGCGCCGAGTTCCATGCGACCCGTTCCTTATCCGGTCCCCGGTTCAAGCCGGCCAACATCTGGACCCAAATCTCATAGTCGTCGCTCCAGTGGCCGGCGTAATAGGTGGCCTGTTCGTAGCGGCGGATGCCATCGGCGTTGGTCTTCAACTCGCGCGCATACCAATCATCGACCGAAATCGGCGGAACGCCTTTGGACTTCGAGTCCTCGAGCCCGATGGGGTCAACGAGCACCAGATGCTCGACCTCCTTCGGGTACATCAGGGCATATCGGATCGCGATCATGCCCCCGGTTGAGTGCGCGACGAGCGCCGCAGTTTTGACCCCGAGCGAGTCGAGCAGCGCATGCGTGTTCAACGCGAGCTGCTGGAAGGAATACTGGTAGCGCTCCGGCTTGGTCGATTTGCAAAAGCCGATCTGATCCGGAGCAATCACGCGGTAGCCCGCGTCCGTCAACGCATCGATCGTCGTGCGCCATGTGGCGGCGCAAAAATTCTTGCCATGCATGAGCACGGCGGTTCGCCCGTTGGGGTTCTTTGGCCGCACATCCATGTATGCCATGCGCAATGTCTGCCGTTGCGACTGGAAATCGAAATGCCCCACGGAGTGGGGATAATCGAAACCCTGCAGCTCCGGGCCGTATGAGGCGTCCGCCGCCCATGCCAGCGAACTGACGGCTAGCAGAAACACCGGTAAGCAGCATTTTGAAATCATGATTACCCTAAATCAGGGCGACCGTAATGCGAAGTTGACCGGCACGACAGCAAGCGCTTCGATCGACGCTCCGTTCTCCTCCGCAGGCAGAAAGTGCAAGTCCATGGCGTACCTCACGGCTGCTCGATCGAGTTGCTCAAAACCAGAAGAGCTCAGTACGAAACCCGCGCGCGCACACCCCGTCGGTGGGACGATGAGGCCGACACGGACCAATCCATACTGGCGATTGCGGCGCGCTTCTTCCGGATAAGTGAGTTTGGGTTGCGGCTGACTGTAGTCCAAGGACGGCGACTTCTTCTCGGAAGATCGAGCGGCAACAGGCGTGCAGGTCATCGCTGACGTTATCGGATAAAGCCCGTGAAAATCGGAATTCTTGGCCTTATCTTCGAGATCATTGAGTTCCCTCTGCTGCGCGTGAGTGCGGACTAATTCCAGCTGCGTCCAGGTACCGCCGATCGCGTCAATAAAGAGGCCATGGCGCACCTGGAGCTTTAGCGTTCTCTCAAGCGATGCGATGTTCACAGCGTAGTGCGGCTCGACAGCGTTTTCCTGCAGCATGGAGAGGTATGGCGCCCAGTTGCGCGGATGCGGGACGATTTCCTGCCAATAATCGCCGATGGCCTTGCATTGAAGGCCCATGACCTCAAGCCGGTGATATAGGGCCTGTCGTTCGTTCTGGGCAGATTTTAAATTCTGGCCCTCAGGTGCGGTGGAAAGTGCGGTAAATTTTGCCTCGATATCGGCTTGGTCGGTATCGTTGAGACAATAGGCCTGCCAATCGTCGGCGAATGTTCGCCCTCGGTCATCCTTGACCTGGGTCGGAAGCATCGCCGGGACGTTCTCCCGAAGCTTGAGGAGTGCTTGGCGCATGGCGTCGAGGATCGACAAAGACGCCCGCAGTTGCGCCTCGGTCATGTTCTCCGAGCCCGAGAGCGGCGAGGCCGGCTGCGACGATTTCTCTTCGTCGGCCCACACGCTCCGCACTGCCCATGCGGCGCAGATCATGGCGATTGCGGCCCATGGAATTATCGTCCTTGACGCCATGCAAAGTAGTCTAACGCAACGCCCCGCGCCTACGGCAGTCGCCGGGTTAGAATGACGATCTTGGATAACCGATCCGTTGGGTTTAACAAAAGGTGGCTCGATGTGGTTTGTTCGCTGCGGAGTCGCCCTGGTGGCCATCGTAAGCGTGGCCCACGCTCAATCAACTTGGGATCCCGATGCTAAACCGGCCCTTACCCCCCAGCTGATTCAGTCAGCGTTTCAGCGAGCGATGAATCCAGCTCTTTTCAAAGCGGCCGGAAAAGTCGATCGCGCCGGCTGCCTGTTGGGGGTCTGGTACAACGCCAAGGGAACGATTCTCGTCGAGCAGATTATCAAGAGCAGCGGCCATCCCGAGATTGACCAGGCGTGCCTCGCCGCGGCGATTGGTCAGCCGCTGACTGTGCCGGTGCCGCTGGATCCGGACAACGGCGGGTGGACCCAACTCCCGATCGTATGGAATTTTGATAAACGGACGGCGGACAACAAAGCGCAGCCGATGGAAGCGGATCCGGCAATACCGGCGCTACGGCAAAGCGACGCGATGCATGTGGCCGCGCCTTACTATCCTCAGGCCGCCGTCCTTGCACGTGCGCACGGCATATGCAAACTGCACGTCACCGTTTCGCAAGCCGGTGATGTGGACGCATTGGAGATCACTCAGTCGACCGGCTCGGCAGACTTGGATCAAGCGTGCTTAGACGCCATATACGACGCCCCGTTTATACCCGGGCGCCGGGAGGGCAAATTCGTGAGTGGTATCACCGACATCGTCTTGGACTGGCGTTTGCCGGAGGTGGTGGCCCCACCGAGTAAACCGGCCCGATAGTCTGATGCCCATCGGACGCTGCCGCACTTTTGCTGATGTCCCGGCAAGCCATGTCTTACAATCCGCCCATGAAAACACTCATTTCGCCGCTCATTTTAGTCCTGGCGCTCGCCACGCCGGCATTTTCCGCGCCACAGGTCTCGAATGCAGCACAGGCCTCGCCCGCGGCCCAGTCCGCTGCCGAGCGCTTGGGCACCGTTTCGTTCACTGTTTCCTGCGCGCCGGCCGTTCAAACCTCTTTCGTTCGCGGCGTGGCGTTGCTGCATGATTTTTGGTATCAGGAAGCGCAGCGCCAATTCGAGCAAATCGCCAAGGCGGATCCGAATTGCGCGATGGCGCACTGGGGCGCCGCGATGAGCTTGTACCACCAAATCTGGGACCGGCCGGACGACGGCACCGTCGCCAAAGGGTGGCGAGAAATGCAAGCGGCGCAGGCGCACCCGGCGAACAGTGCGCGCGAGCGCGAGTACGTGGCCGCGTTGAGCGATTTCTATAAGCCAGGCCCGCGCGACTATCAGGCGCGCGTCGAGGCGTACGCCGCCGCCATGGGCAAGCTCCATCAGGATTACCCCAAAGATACCGATGCGGGTGCGTTCTACGCGCTGGCGCTCTTGGCTTCCGTCGCACCCAATGACGACAGTCTGGCGCTGAATCGCAAAGCGATGGCCGTGCTGACGCCGCTGTTCGCGCAATATCCCGACCATCCCGGCGTAGTGCATTACATCATTCATGCCTGCGATACCCCGGCGCTCGCGCCGGATGGACTCGTGGCCGCCAAGCACTATGGCGAAATTGCCGCCTCCGCGCCGCATGCGGTCCACATGCCGGGGCACATCTTCGCGCGTTTAGGCATGTGGCAGGCCGACATCGATGCCAACGTCGGTTCTGTGTCTGCATCGCATGCCGCCGAAAGCAGAAAGCAAAGCGGCGCCATGGATCAATTCCACTCGGATGATTTCCTGGTGTACGCCTATCTGCAGAGCGGTCAAGAAGCTCGGGCCAAAGCCGTGCTCGACGATTCCGCCGCCGAGATTGCGCGCTTCGAAACCATGTCGGACATGGGCGATCACTACATGACCGGCATGTTTCCTTACTATCGCACCAAGCTGCCGATCATCTACAACTTGGAATTGCGCGATTGGAAAACCGCCGCCGTGCTGCAGGCCGTGGCGGGGGCGCCCCCGGAATCTCAGACCCTGACCTATTGGGCGCGCACCGTGGCAGCCGGTCATCTGCATCAAGCGCAGCAGGCGCAAGCCAACCTGGCCGACTATGACGCGTTAATGGTGAAGATCAAACAGGGAAGGCATGCCTACTTTGCGGATTCGACCGGCACGCGCATCGAACGTGGCGAGATGCTGGCGTGGATTGCATTCGCGGCAAACAACCCAGCCGATGCGCTGAAGCGGATGGGGGAAGCCGCGGATCTTCAAGACAAAGTGGGGCAGGGCGAGGTCGATATCCCCGCGCGCGAAATGCTCGCCGACATCTTGCTCGAGTTGGGCCGTCCGCAAGACGCGTTGGTCGAATACAAGAAGGCGCTGACCTTGAGCCCGAATCGCTTCAACGGGTTATTCAATGCAGGCCGTGCGGCCGAAGCGGCGGGAGATGCGCCGCAAGCGCAACTCTACTATGCGACATTGCTGAAAATCACCGACAACGGCTCGCAGTCCGCGAGGCCCGAGTTCGATCACGCCAAAAGCGTGATGTCATCAGCCAAGCTCGCGGTAAAGTGACAGCCGCCGCCACAGGGCGGCTGCATTTCACGCTCGAAGCCACGGCCGAAGATTCGAGCGCCCGCGCCGCGCGCTTCACCACACAACACCACGAGGTGCTGACACCCACCTTCATGCCCGTGGGGACGCATGCCGCGGTCCGCTCGCAACGCCGGGAAGATCTCCTCGAGAGCGGCGCGCAAGTCCTGCTGGCCAACACCTACCATCTTCTGTTGCGGCCCGGCCTTGAGATCTTCGAGAAATTCGGTGGTATTCATGGGTTCATGAACTGGCCGCGAGCGGTGCTGACCGATTCGGGTGGCTATCAAATCTTCTCGCTGCCCGGAAGTCGCACGCTGTGCGAGGACTATGCCGAGTTCACGAGCTATGTCGACAAGACGCTGATTCATTTGAGTCCGGAGCGCAGCATCGAGGCGCAGAAAATCATCGGCGCCGACATCATGATGGCTCTCGATCAATGCGTGCCCTCGACCGTGGAGCACGGCGCAGCCCTCGACGCGATGCAGGTGACGCATCGATGGGCGCAGCGCAGCCTGGCGGCCCGAGGCGATTCGCCCCAGGCACTCTTTGGCATCGTGCAGGGAGCGAGCTACGCGGACCTGCGCATCGAAAGCGCGCAGACCATCGCGCAAATGCCGTTCGACGGCTACGCCATCGGCGGCCTCGCAGTGGGCGAGAGCAGTGCGCAGCGCGAAGACTGCACCGCCATGGTCACCGAACTGTTGCCTCGGCACAGTCCGCGCTACCTCATGGGTGTAGGGACGACGCGCGACCTGCTCGAAGCCGTGCATCGCGGCGTCGACATGTTCGACTGTATTCTGCCGACCTCGCTCGCCAAGCAGGGTGTGGCATTCACGAGTTTGGGCAGGCGCGATCTGCGCCGCGCCGCGTATCGCGGTATGGAAGGACCGATCGACCCCACCTGCCATTGCTACACCTGCAAGACCTACTCGATTGCCTATCTGTTTCACTTGCAGCGCGTGCACGAGACCACCGGATGGCAACTCCTGGGTCTGCACAATACGCATTTCTATCTGCATTTGATGCGCACCATGCGCGAGCATATCCTCGCCGGCACGTGGCTCAAGTTCTACCGCGCGCAGCGCGATGTGCTCGACGCACGCGACAGCTATGGCAAAGCGGCGCGTCACGTGACCAAGGCCATGCTGCGCGAACGCAAGCGCAAGCGCGGCCGCTACGAAGTGGTCGTGAAAGAAGACGTCGGCTACATCCGCGACACCATTTCCGGCGAGGTCATGCATCCCGGCGGCGATCCCGCGCAGGAGGCGCAGTCCCTGTATGTGGAGCAGTCACGTTTGCTCGAGCGGCTTGGCGCATTTGCGGGTAGCGCGCTTGTAGGTACCTCGCGTACAGGTACGTCTCTTGAAGGTGGCTCGCAAGCGCCCTTGGTAGTGTGGGATGTCGGGCTGGGCGCCGCCGCCAATGCGATGGCAGCCATCCTTGCGGTTGAGAATTTGGGAGCTGCGGTAGTGCGGCCGCTGCAGCTGGTGAGCTTCGAAAATGACTTGGATTCACTGAAACTCGCCTTGGACCACCCCGGATGGTTCAGGCATCTGCGCCACGCCGCTCCGCGGGCGCTGCTGCGCGACAGCCGTTGGAACAGCGGTACTTCGCCGATCGAATGGCTGCTGCTGCACGGCGACTTCGCGGTGCGTAAGTTCGAGGCGCCGCCGCCCGACATCATTTTCTTCGACCCGTTCTCATTCAAGACGGACAGTGCGCTATGGAGCTTGAATGCTTTTCGCGAACTGGTGGGGACCTGTAGAGACAAACCCACGGAACTCTATACCTACACCTATTCCACCAGCGTTCGCGCCGCGATGCTGGCGGCCGGCTTCTACGTTGCCAAAGGGCGCGCCACCGGACCGAAAGGCGAGACGACCATCGGTCTGTCGGCGCGCGCCGCGGCCTCCGCGCATGGCCGCGAGCTGTTGGGACAGGAATGGCTGGCGAGGTGGGGTCGGAGCGACGCGCAAGTTCCCTTCGGCAGCACGGAGAAGGATGACTCCTGGCGCGAGGCGGTTCTCGCGCACCCCCAATTCCGGGTTTAGCGTCTACCCCCTTGGATCAGGGTCAGGTTGTCGATGACGCGTCGATCGCCCGCCGCTTTGCCGGCGATGCGCATCGCATCGCGCAGGTCCCAATCGCTGAACACGAAACCATGCAAATGCACCACGCCGTCATCGACCGAGACTTCGACGTGGCCATCATAGAAATAAGGATCGTCATGGAGCGCGAGCTGCACGCGCTCCCGCACCTCGGCGTCCGGGACTGCATACGCAACGGGCGCCGCTACGGCTGCGGCACTGCCGCAAAGCGCAATTCCCAGACAGGCGCAAATGGTCGCAGCGTGGTTTTTGAAGGGGATATTCACGGCGGGCTCCGTTGAGTCGAAGGCAAATGGCTCTCCAACGTTTAGATGCTGCGCTTCTGCGTCGGTTCCTGTCAGCGGCCAACGTGTCGTTGTCGGGTGAGATTCGTCCGGCAATGACGTCGGTTTGCCAGTGCTCCTGAGTCTTCAACCGTGCCAGCGCGTCGTAGGCGGGCAGCGCCTCCAACGCCCACACCCAAGGATAGTCGCGCGCGTAATTCACAATGAACGGCGTGACGAAGCTTGCCTGCAGGGTCACCTCGCCGCTGGGAAAGCTGTCGCAGCAGCGTCCCTGCAATTGCCGACTCACGGTAAGCTGTTTTTAGGTGCGCATACTTTGGATTGCAAAGTACGGCGCATTCCCCCGCTCAGGGCAAGTTATTTTTCAGTTTAAGCTCAGTCGCTGATGGCCATCGCCACGGGGATCAGTCCTGTTGCGAAGGGCGAGCCGCTCAACGGCGCAAGCGCGCCGGATTTCGGATCGATTGTGTACGCGATCACGGTGTTGTCGTTCGAATTCGCGGCATAGGCAAAGAGACTGGTGGGATCGACCACCACCGCTGCGGGCTGCGCGCCGGCGGCAAACGGCGATCCGGGAATTGGAGTGAGCGTGCCGGCGGCGCCGCCGATGTTGAACCCCGATATGGTATTCGCGCCCTGATCGGCGACATACACGGTGTTCACAATCGGATCGACCGCGATTGAAATAGGCGTGATTCCCGTGGAGTACGGTGAGCCGCTGATCGCGCCCGGCGGCGCACTCGCGGTGACAGGCAGACCGTTGATCGCGGTCAGCGTATTGGCCGCGGAATTCGCGACGTAGAGATTGTTGCCCGTGGGATCCATCGCCAGCGCTTTTGGGCTTGCTCCGCAGGGGAAAGGCGAATTGGCTTCGGCAGTCAGCGTGCCGTTTGCAGAGGAAATCGCAAAAGCCGAAAAGGTGCCGTCCGTTGCATTGGTAACATAGAGATTCTCGCCCAGTGGATCCACGGTGGCGGCGAAGGGTAATCGGCCGGCCGCGGTGAGCGATCCTGTCACCGCAGTAAGCACACCGGTTCCCGCGGTGATGACGTAAGCCGAGACGGTGCCGCCGCTGCCGCCGCCGGTTACGTACACGTAAGAACTCGATGGATCGATGGCCACCGAGGTTGGACTCGATCCGGTGCCGATCGGCGCGGCGCCGGCGGCGGTGAGGGCGCCGGTCGTACGATTGATCGTGAAGGCGGAAATATTCGCGCTCAGCTGATTGACGACGTAGGCATAGGCGCCGGTCGGATCCACAGCGATGGCCACGGGGTTGCCGCCGGCCGAGAACGGCGAGCCGGCGATCGGCGTCAAGGCGCCGGCTGCCGGATCGATGGTATAACCTGAAACGTCGCCCGAGCCGCGATTGACGACATACAGAAAGCGCGGCGGGTTCGTCGTGCAGGTCACAGCGATATTGGTCACATCGCCGGTGCCCGTCGTCCCCATGCCGTTCGCCACTACGCAGGTTTGCGACGGACCGGTGGGTTGGGTCATGACGGTGATGTTGTAGGCCGTATTCGGAGCCGCCGTGCCGAAAGTCTGATTGCCGTTCGCGTCGGGCCCGTTGAGCGGTATGCTCAAAACTGTCGAACCGTTTTGCAGCGACAGCCTGAAGCCAACCAAGCCACTGACACTGCCCTGCAAATTGACCTGTTTGGGTGCACACGTAGTGCACTCCGAGGACGAGTTATTGCAACTGGCCAATAGCGCGGCGATGAGGAATAAAGGAAGGGCCGGGCGGAAGGTCATATTTTCTCTCCCACTTAAGAGGATCCGGCTCAAAGTAACATGAATACATTTGCGCCGAATTCAAGATTTTGCGCTTGAATCGCGGCGCTCTGTCATGACGAACATCACGAAAACGGCCACCTGTGACGGTGGGGGTGGCCGCTAGGGCGGTTGTAACCTGCTCATGTAGCTGCGTTTGGGAAAAAACGGCGGGACCTTTTGGAGGGGCCCCGACCGTCAGGCATTGCACCGACGGGGGAGTTTGCTTGCCGGCGCAACTTCTTCACACCTGTCAAATCAGCACCAAGGCATGATTCGCGATCACGCTGTCTTCCTGGTGATCTCACCTCACTCAGAATGGCGGGGAACGAATAAAATTGTTGTCAAAAATGATTGGCGCCGCGTGGCCGTCGGCCTAAAAATATTCTTCGGCGAGGAGGGCGTCGGCGCCTATTCGCGGCGGCCGCCGGTTTCTTGATTACCCCTTTTGCAGTCAGTGCACTACAAACCGAACGAACACCTGCAAACGCGACCGCGCATTCATCCGCCGCAACGGGGCCTCTGCCAATTTTTTTGACGCAATGGAAAAACAGGGTGACAGCGAAATGGCATTTTCTTGCGACTGAATCTTGGGGAAATGCGGCGCCGAAGCGTAGTCTCGTCACCTAATATGTATACAATACTTGACACCAAGTATAGTAAAACGTACTCTATGTCGCGAAATATATACACATCGGAGCGGTTTCATGCCATTTCGCGAAAAAAGTGCCTGGATATCACTGCTATCGATTTCCTTTATCTATGGCGTCTACTTCTGGTCAGTCGTTCATGCTGGGCCACATGCCGGTTTCCACTTCGGCAGCCTATTGGCCACGGTTATCGCGCTCATCGTTGCGCAGGTCGTGCTTCACATTGTGGTTGCGATCACCGCGCCTAAGGAAGCAAAAGCGCCTCGAGATGAGCGCGACAAACTAATCGAACTCAAAGCCACTCGAATTGCTTACTCGGGCCTCGCGACCGCCATTGCGTGCGCCTGCCTTTTCGGAGCACTCGATCCACCGATCGTGTTTAACACAAACGCCTTGCTCTTCGTGCTGGTGACCGCCGAATTGATGCGCACGAGCTGTCAAATCATCCAATACCGACGCGGCGCGTGACGCGAGTGGCCATCCGAAACGAAATTAGACGACTACGCTTCGAGCATGGCGAAATGACGCAACAAGATCTGGCCGACAAGATCGGCGTCACGCGCCAAACGGTCAACGCAATCGAGCAGGGAAAATACTCTCCGTCGCTGGAAGCCGCATTTAGAATTGCCGCGGCCTTCGACACGCCGCTCGAAGGTGTATTCCACTATTCCAAGGACTGAGTTCTTCGTCGGCTGGGACCCGGCAGCGTCCGCAAAGGGCATTGATTTAATTCCTCCGGGCGCCGGCTCATGGCGGGATCCAAGTGGTTTCGTGGTTATCTATTAGTGATCTTGGAGCACCACAATGAACGGCAGCCTCTTGGGAGTAACCGATGCGCGGGATGATACTGACGGCTCTGGTATGGATCTGCGTCGCATTGCCCGCATCAATGACTCTGGCCACTACACCCGCGCCCGACACGATCTTGTTCAACGGCAAGATATTTACTGCCGAGCGGGAACAGTTTGTCCAGGCGCTTGCAATCCAAGGAGACCGTATCGCGGCAGTTGGCGATTCGGAGCAGATTCGCAAAATGGCGGGTTCCCTAACAAAACTAATCGATCTGCGCGGGCGCGCCGTCATTCCGGGTTTCAATGATGCGCATAATCACATGCGCATTCGGCCGGCCAATTGGGTCGATCTGCAATTTACAGGTCTGCTTCCGAAGCGGTCGGAGTTGATGCAGGCAATCCGCCAAGCCTCCCATAAGTATCCTGCCGGTACCTTCCTTGCGGCAACGATAGGCACGGCTGTCTTTCGAGACACTACGGTTGATCGTGCCCGCCTGGACGGAGCGGCACCTCGTCATCCGGTCATCCTGACGACATTTACGGGGCACGCTGCAATCTTGAACAGTGCGGCGCTCACCAAGCTTGGCATCGGCGAAAATGAAGCAGACCCGTTGGGAGGTCGCTACGAACGAACCAGTGATGGGAAGCTGAGTGGCGTGCTGCGCGAATATGCGACGGTCAGGCTCAGCCGCCGTATTGGGGACATGACCAGCGATAAGGATGCCATCGCCGAGCTGCGCGCAACCCTCGCGGACTCCGCCGAGCATGGCATTACCACGCTGCAAATTATGTCGGAGAAGATGCCTCCGGGCCGGTACGTAGACTTATTGAAGCAAGTGCCCAATTCGATCCGGCTTCGCATTATGCGAATGCCGATGACAAGCACCAGCGGCCGCGACACCAGCGAGGGTCGGTCGATTCCAAGCAAGCCGTCGCCGCTGATCACCGTCAGCGGCACGAAGTGGCTGTTGGATGGTGTTCCGGTGGAAGGCACGTTTGCTCCCCGATCGACCAAGCCAGGCCTGCGGTTATTTGGAGATCTGCAGATGAGTCTACCTCCGCGAGAATTGGACGCAATGCTTCGAGAGACCGTTCAGTCCGGCGATCAGCTCCTGGTTCACGTTACCGGTTACTCAGCCTCCGCGGCGATGCTCGAGGCGATGCAAAATTCGGGCGCAGAGCAAGAATGGGCGCCGCGCCGCGTGCGCTTTGAACATGGCGATGCGCTCTTCCCGGACTTGATCCCTCGAGTCAAACGCTTGGGGGTAATTGTCGTTGAGCAGGGCACGCATCTTGATATGAGCGAAATCGCACCGGAACTGATGCCCAGCATCGAAGCGGAGAAGTCGCAGCCGATGCGATCGCTACTAGCGGCGGGAATACCGCTTGTGCTCAGTTCTGATGAGGACGGACCTTCGAATCCTTTCCTTGAGATCCTGCTCGCAACAAAGCATCCGAACCATCCGTCGGAAGCCATCAGCCGGGAGGAGGCCGTAATTGCATACACGCGGACGGCGGCATATGCGGAATTCGCGGAAAAAGAAAAGGGGAGCTTAGCGCCCGGGAAGCTGGCTGATCTGGCCGTGTTATCTCAGGATATCTTTACGGTGCCTTCGGATAATTTACCCGAAACGGTCTCTGTCATGACCATCGTTGGGGGCAAGATGATCTACGACGCTCACTTGCTCAGTAACTGACGAGAATCGGCTCCGCTCTTGTCCTCCGTTGGCTGCCCAGCGACTCCCCGGAACTTTCCGAAATCCCGGGGTTCACATTATTACTGAAGGGAGCAAAACGATTCATGTTCAGAATCATAATGAACTGATATTCCACAGTTGTGACTACGCGCCGCGAAGCCCGGTTACTATTGACCCTATCGGTGGTGCTGGCCGCACACCTCGCAGTAGTTTGGCTTCTTCTATCCTCCCCAATATTCTCAGTGAAAACGAAGTCCGGAAGTCTTCAATTGGTATGGATTCCGCCGCCGGTTTTACTTAGTGCGCCCCCAGAAGGCGGAACATCGACGGGGAGGGCGAGGAATCCTGCTCCGCGGCGCCGCAATGATCGGATCTCCGCAGCCCCCTCGGTTGCCCCACCAACCAATGAAGAAAACAACGCCATCCATCCAGCGCCCGACTGGGCCGAGGAACTTCGATTAGCTGCGAAAAATGCTGTGGCCCAAGAATTGGCGCAAAAGCGCCATGAAATGGATTTTGCTCACGCATACCCGACGACGCCCACCAAACCGCCGCAGTTTGCCTGGAATTACGCCGCCACCCATCGGATCGAAGCACTTCCCCAGGGCGGCATGCTGATCCACCTCGGCGATAACTGCGTGCTCCTTCTATTGCCGCTGCCGTTAGTGGGATGCGGAATCGGCAAGCATCCCGTGAATGGCGATCTCTTCGAGCATTTGCATGATTGAGCGGCGTCACTGCTGCCGGTTTCACGATATGGTCACGGCTTGTCGATTTCACCCACTCTGAGATTCACAAGCTCCTCAGCAGTGATCGGATGAAACGTCTCCATGATCGATGCATCGGCCGGCAGAACGGGTTCCTCCTCATTTCGATCAGCAGGCGTGAACAGACCCAGGCGGTAGTTGCCCGCGGTGACCGCGCTAACTTGCTGCGCCCACCTCGTGAAAGCAATGGCGGCTTCCAGTGTCGTAAATACTGCGCGCACGGGACCAGTCGCTGGGCTGTAAAGCGCCAACCATGTTTTTCGAGCGCCATATTGGGTTGGTACGCCGACGTCCCACAACGCGGGCCGTATGGCATCTCGATCCACCAAGACCGCTTGTCGGGTGGCGCTACAAGAGAATCGTTCTGACCCACTCGAATTTGATATTTCGTAATCCAGTTTAACCTTGGCTTCGACCGTTCTATAGACAGAAGAGAGTCGAAGCGGCGACAGTTTGACATCCAGCTGGGCGGGCGCGATCGGCCGCTCGTCTTTGTCCCAAAACGAAATCGCCGAGACGACGGGCTGATCGACGGCCACACCGCCTGGCAAAATTGCGACATCAATGGACTGAGTCTGAGCATGCAAATTCTTGCCGCTCAGAAACGGCGCGACGCTAACTCGTCCGGGTATGGCCTCTAGGGCCTGGGTCGACGAGACGATTCTTGATTGGGGCTTCGCGAATGCAGCCTTTGAACCAATACTTGCGTCCTCAAATTGACCATCCGGTGTCGCCCAACCCCTAAAGATTCCACCGAAAATATAGATCGACAAAGTACTTGCGGACAAACGCATGCTAGAGGCTGCTTGGGGCGGCTTCACGGCAATCGTGATTCGACGCGCTTGAATCCCGTAGCCCGGTACCGCGCCTTCGCTGACAGTCAGTGCAGGTGGAACTGCAATTGGCGCCAACGAGACAGTGAGCCCAAGCTGGCCGCTCGTCCACTCGGGGCACGATGGATCGGCTTCTTTCTCCGGTACGGTGGCCGTCGGTGTCGCACAAGCGGTAACCAAAGCCGCAAGCACAATCGCGAGTGCAACCTTGATCCGCAGCTTTGATGATTGCATGTGATGCTCTGACTGTTGAATAAGCGAGCTGGATTGGGTGCCGATGTTAGCAGTGCCGAAGAACGCTAACCCCGGGTCAAAATAATCTCGATTGGATTTGGTCGCCCGACCGCCACATCCGAAGGCCGGTACCAACGATTCGTGAACTGATTAATGACGCACACCGTCTCATAACGAATCTGCAGCGTGTAGTCATTTATCCAGGCAAAGGACACCCGATCGCAACCGACAGCGCTGAAGACCGGTTTATCCGGATTCAGCGGCAAACTCCGATCGTTGACGTAGATATCCTCGCGAACAGAACCCGCCGCGTCGTTGAGCGTGGACTCCATCAGAACGGCAACTAACTTTTGATCGGGCGAACTCTGGCGAATGATCTCTTTTTGCTTTGCAGAACAGCTCTCTAGCCCGACGAGTAGCAAAATGGAAATGCCAAGCGCGAAAAGTTTCTTCATGGGTAAATACAGGATACAGCCGACCATCGCATTAAGCGCTCGATCATCCACAGCTGCTTGCTAATATGCGCTCCTGGTGGCCGAGATCCATCGTAATCAGCGGCGCGGCCCAACGGGCGGTTGATCGGGGAGAAGACTTGGGGCAGGAGGCATCGCCGCGTATTCAAGAGGTGTTCACCGCCGCCCTGGGGCATCATCAGGCCGGGCGGCTGAATGAAGCGGAGCGGCTTTACCAGCAGATTCTCCAGGCTGATCCGCACCATGCAGATGCTCTGCATTTTCTCGGCGTACTCGCCCATCAGATCGGCCGCCATGACATGGCGGTGGATCTGATCGGCAGGGCCATAGCACAGAACGGCAGAGTTCCGGCCTTCCACAATAACCTAGGCAATGCGCTCAAGGCGCAGGGCAAGCTGCAGGAGGCGGCCGCTTCCTACTCGGAGGCGTTGTCTCATAAGCCGGATCACGTCGGGGCGCTTTTCAATTTGGGGCTGGTACTGCAGATGCAGGGACACTTGGAGGAGGCGGCGGCCTCTTACCGGCGGGCATTGAGTCATAAGCCGGATCACGTCGAGGCGCACGGCAACCTCGGCAATACCCTGCAGGCGCAGGGTAGGCTGGAGGAAGCGGTGGCCTGCTACGGACGGGCACTCCGCTACCGGCCGGCCTACGCCGAGGTGCACAGCAATTTAGGCAATGTGCTGAAGGCTCAGGGCAAGTATGCGGAGGCGGTGGCTTCCCATGGACGGGCGTTGGTCCACAAGCCGGATAACGCCGAGGCGCACATCAACCTCGGGAATGCACTCAGGGAACAAGGCCAGCCGGCCGAAGCGGCAGCCTCCTACCAGCGGGCACTCGTTCTCGATCGGGACAATGCGGAAGCAAGATTGGGCCTGGCCACCGCGATGATCCCCGTGTTTGCCGACACGGTCGCCGACGGCATCGCGGCCACTGAAAAATTCGCACGCTCCCTGGAGGAGCTGACCGCTTGGAGCGGCGCCAATCCGGGAAAGCTGGGAAAGTCGGTGGGCGGCAGCCAGCCGTTTTATTTGGCCTACAGACCTGCCGATGTAACGGCCTTGCTATCGCGCTACGGTGACTTGATCTGCGCTGGGGCGGCGGTTCATTGGCAACCTCGAATTGCCGAAGGCGGGAGCGTTCGGCCGCCGCGAGAGCGGGTTCGCATCGTTGTGGTGAGCGGCCAGGTGCGGCAACACCCGGTGTGGGACGCGGTGTTGCGGGGAATCGTGGCTCATCTGGATCGGCGGCGGTTCGAAGTCGTTCTGTACCACACGGGCTCGATGACCGACGAAGAAACAACCTGGGCCAAGGGCCGCGTCGACCGCTTCGTGCAAGGCCCCCGGTCAACGCGAGCGTGGTTGGATGAAGTCGCAGGGGATCGGCCCGACGTGATGTTCTATCCCGAGGTGGGGATGGATCCCGCCACGTGTGCGAATTGCGTCCGCTTCGCGCTGTGTCAGCAGCCAATCAAGTTCGATCCGGCCGACGATGTGCTGTTGACGCGCATTGCCAAGGCTGTCGGACCCAGTGAATTCTGGCTGGCCGCGCCAAAAAAACTGCATTGGGCGACGGCGAGGCTGCGCAATCGGCTGGCCGCCGCCTTCCGCGCCGAAGGGCTCGATCCCGACGCTCACTTGCGCGAGATGCCCTGGCTACCGCGCGACCAATTTGCCGGTTTCTTGGACGAGATGGATGTGTTCTTGGATTGCCCGGCCTTTTCCGGCTACACCACGGCGTGGCAGGCCATTCATCGTGGAATTCCCATCGTCACCTTGGAAGGGGAATTTTTGCGCCAACGCCTGGCGTCAGGCCTGCTGCGACAGATCGGCATGACAGATGGAATCGCCTCATCCGCCGACCAGTATGTGCAAATCGCCGCTCTTTGGGCGCAGGAGTCCCGCGATAGCGGCCAACGGGCCATTCGGCGTGAATCGATCCGTCGAGCCGCGACGCATGCGGACGGCAACCGCGCGGCAGTGAACGCTTTCGAGCAGGCGCTGATCGACGCGCTGAAAACTTGAGGCCCGATACGTTGCCGCGGAGCCGAAGACCGGTATGCTCGCCATAACTCGCGAATCCGTGCCGGATGATGCGCTCTTGCGGACCTTTCGAGGCGGGAAACATCCTGAGCGCTGGGGTAGGTACGCGGATTGCTTCGCGGTTAATGTCGATCGACAGGTCACGCTGGCGCAATTCGTGTTCGCGTTCTACACCTCGCCCCTGTTCTGCATCGAACGCGGGCTATTGCGACTGCTGATCAATGCGCCTTCCAGTCGTGCCGACGCGCGCGCGATCGCCGACGGAACTTCCGACAAATTCGCGGCTTGGTATCTAGGACAGCGCACCGCGACGCAATTGCTCATGTGCGATCGTTACGAGCGCACGCGATCCTGGTTTCGTGTCGAACCCGAGAGCGGCGGCGGCACACGTCTGCAGTTCGGTTCGGCCGTGGCGGCCAAGCGCGGCGAGAAGAACGATGCGCCGAGGCGCCCCGCGGCATTCAGTGTGCTGTTGTCGTTTCACGTGCTCTACTCCCAGGCGCTGCTGCATGCCGCCAAGGCGAATCTGTAGACATCCATACAGTATTGCCATCCTCTTGCAACTGGATGGACGCAGCCCGCGTCGGGCGGCAACAATCCTGCAATGTACTCCAACTTTCACATCGACAAATTGAGCGACGAGTTCGGCCAGTACACCCTGGTCCTGAAGTGCGCGGAGTGCGGCCATGAACGCAAAGCAGAGCCGCTTACCTTAAGCCGATTGTGCGGCCGGGATGCGCGCCTCGAGGATGTCGCCAAGCGCATGCGTTGTTCCAAGTGCGGCAAGAAGCGCTGCAAGCTGAAGGTGTTTCCTCCAAAGAAGCCGCGAGGCTACACGGCGCTCCCAAGATAAGTTACCTTGTCGGGGCCGGACACTTTTTTTGGCGAGGACCTGGCATGCCGACCAAAGCGCAGATCGTCGAATTCTTGGCGCGGGAATTTCCGCAAAGCAAATGCGTGGTCGAGGAAGTCGGTGAGCGCTCGGCGACGGTCTCCCATCCGGTAGGACCCGCGCAATTGCGTCCCGGCGGCACTGTGTCCGGTCCTTTGCTCATGACCGTTGCCGACGTCGCGCTGTACGTTGCGATACTCGCCACCATCGGCCTGGTGCCGTTGGCCGTGACCACCAACTTGAATATCAATTTCCTGCGCAAGCCTTCGCCGCTCAATCCCATCCTGGGCGTGTGCAAGCTGATCAAGGTCGGGCGAATTCTAGTTATCGGCGAAGTCGCCCTCTATTCCGACCGCAACGAGGAAATGGTTGCGCACGCGGTCGGCACCTATTCCATTCCGCCAAAACGCTAAGCGCAACGATTTAACTTTCGTGTTGCGATTCAGTGCAGATCCCACGTGGGTGCCCTTGCCGCGAAGCTTCCGGGAGCAGGCAGCGCGAAGTCCCAACTCCGTGCTGTTGGAGACATCGCGCTTTGACGCGACAAACCGGCACAGCTATCTGCTCTTGAGTCCTACTCGTCGCATCGTTGCCGACCGGCTCGAGGAAATTCCGAGACTTTTCCGCGAGATTGAAATAGCGCTGGATCAAGGTCTGTGGGTGGCGGGTTTCCTTTCCTACGAGTGCGGCTATCATTTCGAACGAGTCCCGGACGTCACAGTGCCAAAACAGCTGGCTTGGTTTGGCGCATACGAACAAGTCAAAATCTTCGATCATCTTCGCGGCGCCCAGGACCGCGAACCGGCAACGGATCCCGATGAAAGCGCATCTGCCGCTCCGTACGAGGCGATTGCAGAAAGCATAGAGCTCGAGATCTCGAAAGAATCCTACGTTGCCGCAATCGCGAGGATCAAAGAGCAGCTGGCGGCGGGAAATACGTACCAGGTGAACTTCACCGACAGACTGGCATTTAATTCGCCGCTCTCTCCCGCGGAGGTGTTCTCGAACCTGTCAGCACAGCAACATGTGGCTTATAGCGCCTTCCTGAATATCGAAGGCCAATCAATCGTCTCCCTGTCTCCGGAGCTTTTTTTCGAAACCCAAGGCGATCGCATCGTCACCCGACCGATGAAGGGCACCATGCCGCGCGGCCTCGATTTGGCCGACGACGAGCGCATGGCCAGTTTGCTTCGGAACGACGAAAAAAACCGCAGCGAGCACGTGATGATAGTGGATCTGCTGCGCAATGATCTCGGCCGGATCTGCCGCTCAGGCAGCGTCGAGGTCAAAGACCCGTTTTCCGTCGAGCGCTATGACACGCTTCATCAAATGACATCCACGGTGGTCGGCCACCTCCACCCGGGAATGGCGTTCTACGATATCTTCCGCGGCCTGTTCCCAAGCGGTTCGATCACGGGAGCGCCAAAACATCGAACCATGCAAATCATTCACGAGCTCGAACGGCGGTGTCGAGGGGTTTATACCGGCGCCATCGGTTTCATTCGCCCAAATCGCTCATCGGTATTCAACGTAGCCATCCGAACTCTCGTCATGCAACACGGCGAGGTCGCCATGGGCGTCGGCGGCGGAATAGTCGCCGATTCGCAGCCCGAGGACGAATATCGAGAATGTCTCTTAAAGGCCTCCTTTCTCACCCGTCGAATTGAACCGTTTCAGTTGATCGAGACCATGCTTTGGGATGGCGAGTTCAGGCTGCTGAGTTTACATCTCGATCGTATGGAATCATCGGCCCTCTATTTCGGGTTTCCCTTCGACCGCCCGCGGATCACCTCGGCTCTATTCGACTTATGCAAGTGCCCCACGTTCGACCGCGGCAGTCGATATCGAATTCGACTGACTTTGGCGGCAAGCGGCCAAGAAGCGACCGAGGTCTCCCACTGCCCGCATGAACCTGCCAACACTAATGTTTGGCTGACTGACGAGCGCATCTCATCGAGCGACCCATTCCGACGGCACAAGACCACGCGGCGGGACCCCTATGACAGACTCTACAAAAAGGCTCGCGAATACGGCTTCGATGAGGTGATATTCACCAATGAAAATGGCGATATTACAGAAGGTGCCATCAGCAATATCTTTATTGAGAGAACGGGGAAAATGTTGACCCCACCCGTCGCGAGTGGTGTTCTACCAGGCGTCCTGCGTCGCCACATTTTGGAGACGCGCGATGGTTCGCAAGAAGCGGTGCTGAAGGTGGAGGACCTTAAATCAGCCGATGGCATCTATCTATGCAGTTCGCTCAGAGGATTGCGTCGGGTGACGTCTTTCTCGACGACGCTCGATGAGTGAGTTGCATCGCGAACCAAAAGGCCCTGTGCCGCCCCGCTAGCGCCGATCCCGCACGTGCACTGCCTTGCCGGCCGAGCGTGGCAGGGAGCCGCAAGCCGCGATGTGAATTTGCGCGGAGATGCCTATCAGATCCTTGAGCCTCGCGGCCAAAAGCGCCGCCTCGGCAGCATGGGCCGCACTGCCAAGCTCCGCACGCGCCTCCACCACAATTCGAATTTCATCGAGGCGATTCGGCCGGGTAATTTCAATTTCGTAGTGCGGCGCCAGTCCGGCACAGCGCAAAATCATCTCTTCGATTTGCGAAGGAAAGACATTGACACCGCGGATGATGAGCATGTCATCCGCGCGGCCGCTGATCTTGGCCATGCGGCGCATCGCGGTGACGCTCCCTGGCAGCAGCCTGGTCAAGTCGCGCGTGCGGTAACGGATCACCGGCATCGCTTCCTTGGTCAGCGAGGTGAACACCAATTCACCTTCCTCGCCGTCAGCGACACGCTCGCCGCTGCGAGGATCGACGATCTCGGGAAGAAAGTGATCTTCCCAGATCGTCGGACCGTCCTTGGTAGCCGCGAATTCCTGCGCGACGCCCGGCCCCATCACCTCCGACAAGCCGTAAATATCACAGGCGTCAATACGAAACGCACTTTCGATTTCCGCGCGCATGCCTTCGCCCCAAGGTTCGGCGCCGAACAGGCCCACCTTCAAGTTGGTCGAGCGCGGGTCCACGCCCTGACGCCTGAACTCATCGAGAATGGCGAGCATATAACTCGGCGTGACCATGATGATCTCAGGCGCAAAATCCAGGATCAGCTGCACTTGCCTTTCAGTCTGTCCGCCCGACATTGGAATGACAGTGCATCCCGCCGCTTCAGCGCCGTAGTGCGCGCCGAGTCCGCCGGTAAACAATCCATAGCCATAGGCGATGTGCACTTTCATTCCGGCGCGGCCGCCCGCCGCTCGGATCGATCGCGCCACGAGACCACTCCAACCCTTCAAATCGTTCTGCGTGTATCCCACCACGGTAGGTTTGCCGGTAGTGCCGGAGGAGGCGTGAATTCGCGCCACGCGTTCCATCGGAACGCAGAAAAAACCGAACGGATACGCCTCTCTTAAGTCCGCCTTGCCCGTGAACGGAAACCTTGCGAGATCATCGAGCGAGCGCAGGTCCTCAGGACGCACACCGGCCGCGTCGAATTTTCGCCGGTAATTCGCATTGTTCGCGTAGGCGTGACGCAGAGTCGCCTGCAGACGCTCGAGCTGCAGGGACTCCAATTCCGCGCGCGTGGCGCTCAAGACCGGCTCGGCGCCAGCCATGGCTTGAACGCGCGTCACGCTAGTCACGCTCGCCACTCCCGTCAGGTCTCTTTCGGCGCGTCGAAGTTCGGTCGGCGCTTTCCGCGCGCGGCGGCGATCCCCTCGCGCACATCCTTGAGCCGGAAGCCTAAAAATTCGAGCGCGAGGGAGGTATCAAAGCTCGGTCCCGCCAAGCGCAACCAGTTGTTGAGTGCATGCTTGGTCCAGCGCATCGCGGTCGCGCTGCCGGCGCTCAACGTACGGGCGATCTCGAACGCGGTATCGATGACCATTGCGTCAGGCGCAACCACGGAAACGAGCCCAATGCGTTCCGCTTCGATGCCAGACAAGGATTTATTGGTCAGCAAATGGTAGCGCGCCTTGGCCAGTCCGCACAGCAGCGGCCAGATGATGACGGCGTGATCGCCCGCGGCAACGCCGAGCTTGGTGTGCCCATCGAGAATTCGCGCGTTATCCGCCGCTACCGACACATCCGCGAGCAGGGCGATGGCGAGTCCCGCGCCCACCGCGCTGCCGCGGATCGCCGACACTACGGGCTTGGAGCAATTGATCAGGTTGTAGACCAAGTCGCTGGCTTCCTTCCACACCCGGATCAGCGTGGCCTCATCGTCGATCATCCGATCGATCATGTCGAAGTCGCCGCCGGAGGAAAAGTTCGCGCCTTCGCCGCGGATCACCACCACGCGCACCGCCTCATCGATGTCGACGCTGCGCCAAACCTGCGCAAGATCCCGATGCATGTCCTCGGTGGCCGCGTTCAGGCGGCCCTGATTGGACATCACCAGCTCGAGAATGCCCGGCTCCTCGCCAAAGAATTGCAGGCTGGGAAATTCCTGGGCATAGCGCGAAAGATCGATGGGCACTGTCAGCTCCCCACCGAATCGGGAACCGCATGAATGCTGACCATGGTCAGCACAAAGTACGACGCCACAGTCTCGCCGTTCTGGTTGGTGATTTCCGTGTCCCAGGCCACTTCGCCCCATCCCTTCTCGGCGCGCAGGCTCTTGCGCGCGCAGGTGAGTCTGACCTTGATTCGATCGCCGGGTTTTACCGGCTTCACGAAGCGCAGCTCATCGAGACCGTAATTGCCAAGTACCGGACCGTAGTCAGGATCGACGAACAGCCCCGCCGCCGCCGATATCAGAAAGTACCCGTGCGCGACCCGGCTGCCGAACAGGGGATTGCGCGCCGCCTCTGTGTCGCTCATGTGCGCATAGAAATTGTCGCCGGTGAGGGCAGCGAACTGCTCGATGTCTGCAACCGTCACCTCGCGTTCAGCTGATTTCAGCGTGTCGCCCAACTTCAGCTCGTTGAAGGGAATGCGGAACGGATGCCGCCCCGGATCGAGTTGCCGGCTGCCCCGCACCCAGCGCCCGCTGATGGCGGTGATGGTATCGGGCGAGCCTTGCACCGCGGTGCGCTGCATGTAGTGCAGCACGCCGCGAATGCCACCCATCTCTTCGCCGCCGCCGGCGCGTCCCGGGCCGCCGTGAATCAGCGGCGCCAGCGGCGAACCGTGCCCCGTGGATTCCTTGGCGCATGTCTGATTCACCACCAGAATTCGGCCGTGATACGGCGCCAGTCCGAGGACAATCTGGGCGGCGAGGGCGTCATCACCGGTAAACACCGAAGCGGCGAGACTGCCGGCGCTGCGCCGCGCAAGCGTGATCGCCTCCGCCGTACCCTTGTACGGCAGCACGGTGGCCACCGGTCCAAAGGCTTCCACTTCATGGATGGCGCGCGCGCCCTTGATGTCATTGCAGAGCAGGAGCAACGGCGGCACGAAAGCGCCGTGCTCGCGGTCGGCGCCCTTCACCTCGAAGCGGCCCAGATCGCCCACCACCAGTTCGGCCTCCCGATGCAATTCCTCGACACGCTCCAATACATCGGTGCGTTGTTCCTGGCTCACCAGCGGGCCCATGCGCACGCCCTCAACGCGTGGATCGCCGACGATGATCTTTTGCAGTGCCGCCTGCAGCGCCGCGACGACGTCGCCGCTCACCGCCGCCGGCACCAGGGCCTTGCGAATGGCGGTGCACTTCTGTCCGGTCTTGGCCGTCATTTCGCGCACAACCTCTTTGATGAAGAGATCGAACTCCGGCGTTCCCGGTCTGGCATCTTGCCCTAAGATGCTGGAATTGAGCGAGTCGGTTTCCGCGATGAAGGGCACGGCATGGCGCACGATCGCCGAGTGCGTGCGCAGGCGCTCCGCGGTGTGCGCCGATCCGGTAAAGGAAACCGCGTCCTGGCAATTCAAGTGCTGGAACAGGTCCCCCAGGCTCCCGCACACCAGCTGCAGTGCGCCCTCCGGTAAAATTTTCGAATCAATGATGCGGCGGACCACGAGTTCAGTGAGGTACGCGGTCGCGGTCGCGGGTTTGACGATGGCCGGCATCCCGGCGAGCAAGGTCGGCA
>Ga0209007_1000304_pt1 | contig 23584 bp, 17 predicted proteins | sample JacPinW_OM1H0_O2_FD_187961 | JGI IMG/M metagenome (GOLD analysis project Ga0209007, IMG submission 187961) | Forest soil microbial communities from Algoma, Ontario, Canada - Jack Pine, Ontario site 1_JW_OM1H0_O2 (SPAdes) (version 2) | ecosystem: Environmental > Terrestrial > Soil > Boreal... | reverse complement strand
ATGATGAATGTCAGGGTGGGTCCGAGCACCACGTCCACGCACACCATAACAACAATCACCCGCGTCACGTCGGTCAGATACCAGCCTGGCCATCGGTACCAACCCAAATAGAGCGAGCCGAGCACGAGCGTGAGTACGGTCGCACTCGATAGCAAGTGCAACGAAAAAAGCTTCAGTCGAAAACGCATACGCGATCCCATCCAACGCTACCTAATTTTAGCGTGAACCTTCACAAATGGAAGTCTACCGGCTTGAATCGGCGGGATTGGAAAACGCGTGAATTGTTGTGAACTGTGCACGCTCCAATCGAGAAATAATCGACGGTACATCCGTCGCGGGCACTGGTCGACTGAACAGGTAACCCTGCGCCTGATCGCATTTCATATGCCGCAATTTTTGTAATTGCTCGGCCGTCTCTACACCCTCGGCAACGGTCTTCATGCTGAATGCCCGCGCCAGCGACACCACGGTGGAAACCAGCGTCGCGACGTTCGGCGTATCCGTAATGCTTTGCACAAACGATTTGTCGATCTTGAGCGTATCGACGGGTAGTTTGGCTAACAAACGAAGCGAGGAATATCCGGTGCCGAAATCATCGATCGCGACCCCGAATCCGGCTTCGCGCAGCTGGGAGAGCTTGCGGATCGACAACTCCAAGTCGTGCATCAACATGCTCTCGGTAATCTCAATATCCAGGCCGGCGGCTGCCGAGCCTGAAGAAGTCACGCCCGCGAGCACCCGCTCCACGAAGTCGCGGCGCCGCAGTTGCAGCGGCGAGACATTGACCGCCACGCGTATGTTCAGCAAGCCGGCATCGTGCCATTTGGCGATATCGCGCATGGCTTGGAGAAAAATCCATTCGCCAACATCGACGATCGCGCCGGATTGCTCGAGCAGCGGAATGAATACCGACGGTTGGATGATGCCGTCTTCAGAATCCTGCCAACGGAGCAGGGCCTCGAGACCGTGGATCTCGCCGCTCTTGATATCGATTTTTGGCTGGTAGTGCAGCAGAAATTCTTCCCGATCCAGTGCTCGGGTCAGCCGCGATTCCAGCGCCAAACTTCGCGAGGTCGGACGCTGAGTCACCAGCCCGTACATCATGTACTTTTCATTGTCTTCACGCGCCGCCTTGAGCGCGGCTTCTGCGTTTTGCACCAGGGCATCGGCGGTTTTAGCGTCGTGCGGAAAGAAGGCGAGTCCCGAACGAATGGTGGGTCGCAATTCCTGGCCGTCGATATAGAAGGGTTCGACAAACAACGGTGCGGCGGCGCTGTGCGTCATCAGTCCGGTATCCGACGCGTCGCTTACACTTGGCAAACTGATGACAAATGTTCCGCCGCCGAAATAGCCCACGCATTCGGAATCGGTATAGGTTTGTTTCAGCCGCGCCGCTATTTTCTCGATCAGGCTATCGCCCACGTAGCGGCCGAAGGAATCGTTGATGGCGCCGAGTTTCTGCACGTCGAACACCACCACCGTGCAACCGGCATCATCACCCGTATCCTTGGCCAGGGTCTGCGCCAGCCGTTGGCAGAATAGCGGCCGCTTCGCGAGTCCCGTCAGGCTGTCAAAGTACGATAGAAAATGCACCGCCTCGTCTTTCTCGAGATATTGAAGTGCAAAGCTGATATTGGCGGTCAGCTCCAGCAAAACGCCGACTTCCGCCGCATCGAATACGCCGGACTCGGTACTGAACAGCCTGATCATGCCGATGGTGGCGCCGTCGATTTTCAACGGCAGTGCGGCAACCGCTCGGTACCCGAGAAGGATCGCACTTTCGCGTAAGGATTCGCTCAGCGCCTCATGGTACAAATCGTTGTAGATCACAGGCGCGCCGCTGCGACTCATCTGATCCATTAGATCCGATTGCGGGCCAAATGGATCCATGACCCGGTCGGTCCCATTGTCCGGCTGCGAATCAAGATCAGCGCACGCCAGCTGGGTCAAGACCTTCGTGCTGGAATCCACCAGGCTGATGGCGCTGCGCTGATAGCCGCCCTGCTGAACGGCGATGCGGCAGACCTCGTCGAGCAACTCCGCGCGATTTTGCAGCCGCAGAATGGCCGAACTGGTGCTGCTCAGCATGCGGTAGGTTCGTGTCAGGCGGCGCAACCGTTCTTCTTGTTCAGTGCGGACGTGCTCCGAGTGCCGCCGGTCGGCCTTGAGCTTGGCCTCACGCAGTGCGCGTTCAATGGCCGAGGAGAGCCGCGACAGATTGCTCTTCAACACATAGTCAGTCGCGCCGCGTCGCAGTGCATCGATAGCCCTCTCTTCACCGATGGTTCCCGACACATAGATAAAGGGCGTATCGGGGGCGTGGATCACCGCGAGGTCGAGGGCCCGCAGGCCGCTGAAGTTGGGCAAGGAGAAATCGGAAAGAATCAGGTCCGGTTTGTCCTCGTGCAGTGCCGCGATGAATTCAGGTTCAGTTTGGACCCGGTTGATGGCGCAATGCAGGCCCGCTTTAGCCAAATGCCGGGCCAGCAGCTCGGCATCCGCTACGCTGTCTTCCACGACAACCAGCTTCAATTGGGTCCTCATCGTGAGTAGATCGGCAACACCACAAGGATCATGAGGCCGCCCTGACCGGAAGTGCAAACTGGAAACAGGCTCCGGCATCGGGGGAACCCCTAGCCCAGATGCGGCCGCCATGTCGGGTAATAATGCGATGCACAATCGCAAGTCCGACACCGGTGCCGGAAAACTCCTCGCTGCGGTGCAGACGCTGAAACACGCCAAACAGCTTGTCCGCGTAGCGCATGTCGAATCCCGCGCCGTTGTCCTCCACCTGGTAGATGGCTTCACCGTTTTCGATGCGTCCGCTGACGGAGACTTTTGGGGTCGCGCGCTTCGCGCTGTATTTGAGCGCGTTACCGATCAGGTTGCACCAGACCTGACGGATCACCACCGGGTCGGCCTGCACGGACGGCAAGTCAGCGATGTCGATCTGCGGCGCAGGGCCTGCATATAGCGTCCGGACTTCGCTCGCGGCGGCGTCGGCGAGCAAGGTCATGTCGACGCAGTCAAACTGCAACGCCGACCGGCCGGCGCGGGAAAATTCCAGCAGGCTGACGATGAGCTCGTCCATCTTTTGGCTACCCGCGCGAATGATACCTAAGATTCTGCGGCCCTCATCGCCGAGTTGCTCGGCGAATTCGCCTTCGAGAATGGCGGCAAATCCGTCCATGGAACGCAGCGGCGCGCGCAGGTCGTGCGAAATCGAGTACGAAAAGGACTCCAAGTCATGGTAGGCGGCCGCCAATTCTGCCGATCGCTGCTTTTCGCGCAGGTGCAGTTCCGCGTTTTCCCGCCGCAGCCGCTGTACGTCCAGCGCGCGCTCGATGACGGGCAAAATCACATTGAGTCTGAAGGGCTTGAGAATATAGTCGAGCGCGCCTCCCTGCATGGCTCGTACCGCCGTATCAATGGTGCCATGCCCGGTCATCACCAACGCACCGATGGAGGGATCGATTTTCTTCGCGGCATCGATCAACGTAATGCCGTCCATCCCCGGCATCATCAGGTCGGTCAGCAGCAGGTCGAACTCACCGGCGCTCAAAGTAGCCAAGGCCTCTTGCCCGGAGCCAAAGCCCTGCGTGACATAGCCCTCGAGCTGCAGCGTGTCGCACAGCGCACGCAATTGCGCGGCCTCATCGTCGACGATCAGCAACCGGGCGGCGGAGCTCACGCGACCAACTCCGCGAGGGCCGCGCGCAATTCGTGCAGGCGCGGCGGTTTGGCCAGCACCTTGTCGACATGCGCCGGCGCATCGTTCGTGGCAATGAGGCGCTGCCCCCAACCGGTGAGCAGTACCACCGGCGTCGTCGGGGAGACCCCCTTGACCGAGGTTGCGACCTTGCGTCCATCGACATGCGGCATACCCAGATCCGTGACCACGATGTCGAAGCACTCGCCGCGTTTCGCGGCGGCGGCGAACGCTTCGATGCCTTCATGCCCTCCATGCGTGGCCGTGACGAGATGGCCGTCCTCTTGCAATGTGTCTTGCAGCGACTTGATCAATAAAGGGTCATCGTCGACCAGGAGAATGCGCAGCGGCCGTTTCACCACGGCCGCGCTCTTGGCCTTGGGTTGAGAAACGACCGATGAGGTGACCGCCGGAAAATTCAAGCGCACCGTGGTGCCTTTGCCGGGCGCGCTGTCAATCTCCAGTTCGGCGCTGTGCCGCTGGATCATGCCGTAGACCATCGCCAGGCCGAGCCCGGTTCCGCGCTCGCCCTTGGTGGTATAAAACGGCTCCAGGCAGCGGCGCCGCGTGTCCTCATCCATACCGACGCCGGTATCGCTCACCTCGATCAACACTCGCGTCTCGCCATCCGCGACGGTCGCCTTTCGCGTGCGGACCGAGAGCGTGCCGCCGGTGGGCATGGCATCCACCGCATTGAAGATGAGATTGGTGAGCGCGTCCCGGATTTCGTGTTCCGCTCCCATGATGTTTGGCAGCGGATCCGCCAGAAAGCTCTGCAGGTCCACCATTGCACCGCGCGCCTGCGGCAGGTCGCTCCAGCGAGGTTTGGTCAGCTCTACCACTTGTTCCACGGCACGATTGATCTCAACGCGCTCGAGCGTGAGTTGCGCATCGCGTTCGCGGTAGAACTCGCGCATGCGGGCCACGGTTCGTGCAACGTCCTCAATCGCGCGCTGAATGGTGGTCAAATAGTTGCGCGTCCGCTCGCTCAAATTCGGCTCGCGCTCGAGCAGCGATTCGGTATAGAGCGAGACCGGGGAAATGGCATTGTTGATGTCATGCGCGATGCCGCTCGCCATCTGGCCCAGCGCGCGCAGCCGCTCCTGCTGCATGACCGTGTGCTGGCTTTGGCGTAAGTCGTCATACGCTTGCTGCAGAGCGCCGTATAGGCGTGCCTGGTGACTCGCAAGGGCAACATGTTCACTCAGCTGCTTCAGGAACTCGCATTCGCGGCTGCTAAAAGCCTGGCCGTCGGCGCGCGCGCACACCAGCACGCCGAACACCTGGCTTTCGACAATCAGCGGTGCGAACACCACGGAGCGCAGACCGGCGGCGCTCAAGCGCTGCGGAAACGGGAACGCCACCTGCGAGACGTCGGGCTCGTACACCAATTGTCCGCCGACGCAGCGCGACAAGCCATTCTGATCGATGGGCACCGACCCGTTCGGCAACAAGCTTAAGCTCTCGGCAAAGCGGATACCCTTTTTGCCCAACGCCGCGACGCTGAGCGTTTTGGCGCCGGGGTCGTGCAGCAGAAAGCATCCAAAGTCGATGGGCAGATTTTCCTCCAGGCTTCCCAGCACGACCTGAAAGATGCTGGGCAAGTCCTGCCTCTCCCCCGTCGCGCGAGTGATGTGCTGCAGGAGATTTAGGCGGCCGACTTGCGCCTGCAGCTTGTCCTCGGATTCCTGGATCTGCGTGAGCATCTGATTGAAGGTGTCAGTGAAGAGGTCGAATTCGTAAGCGCCCGTAGGCGCCGCGCGCACGGTGTAGTCGTGCCGCTCTGCCACCGCCCGCGCCGTGTCGGCCAGCGCAAGAATGGGCTGCAGCAACCGGTACTGGAGCCGACGGGAGATCAGAAAGGCGAGCGACAGAGAGAGGGCGGCGACCAGGGCGCCGATGAGCGCGTAGAGCTCCATGCGCGAATACATGGCATTGAGATCCGACTCCATGTACAAGAAGCCAAGTTGTTTGGGGCCTTCCGCGACAGGTTCAAACCCGATCAGTGCAGAGCGGCTGAAGGAAAAGCCCTTGCCGACCTGCGCCGGCAACCGGTCCAACGGAAGCTCTTGAGGATAAGTGGCGAATACCTTGCCGCGAATGTCGTAGAGCGCGGCGGCCACGATGTGCGGATCGGATTTGAAAGCGGTCAGAATGCTCGCCGCATCCTCCGCATTTTCGAACGCCAGCGCCGCCGTGCTATTGCTTGCGATGGCCCTGCCCAAAATCTGCAATTGCTGAATGCTGGACTGACGGAAGGTCAAAAACTCATAGGCGCAAAACGCCGACGAGGTCACCAGCAAGACCACGCCGCTTGACAGGAAAATCATGTTCATCAAGGTGCGGCGGATGGGCGTAGAGGACTTGCGCATCATTGCTCCTTGACGTCCGTGCCGATGATCTCGGCCGGGCGAAGCAGCTTGGAGCTGATGGTCAGCCCGGCGGCACGCGCCGAGTCCACATTGATGCGCAGGCGAATTCGACTGTTCTCGGTCGCAAACTGGATCATGACGCCGCGCTGCGCGGCGCCGTCGGCTTGCGATACCGTCAAGGTGCTGTGGTGATCCAGCGCGGCGAGGATTTGTCCCAGACGGGCGATCTCAGAGCGGTCGATGAAAAGAATTTGGCAATTGTCGACCTCGGAAATGCTGCGGAATCGGCGCACGATGAGGGCGTGGCCATTGATCTGTTCGTTGTGGACCGCCTCGTCCAGCCGCGCGCCGAAAGGATCGCTGCCCACGATGCCGATGACAAAGGGATCACTGGGTGCAGCGAACGCCTGCGGCGGCCATTCAACGAAGCGCGAGAAGTTGAACAGAAAAACGGCCTGAACTTGATTTTCCGTCGGGGCATCCGCGGCGCCCAAGGCCTGCGTGGCGATGAGCCCCGCGACGACCACCATCAGTAGCCACCGCTTGCCCCTCAATAACGCCATGTAAATTTTCCATAGGCGGTACGCTCGATCTCGGGACGCGATGGGTCGGGAAAGCCGTATTCGGGATGGCGATTGTGAAGCAGGTTTTGGCCTACCAGCGCGAACTCGAGGTGGTCGCTGGCGTGCCAGCCGAGATGTGTGTCCAGTTCAAAATAACTCGGCACCGTTCCCACCACCGGACCGTTATTGGTGTGCAGCGTGTCGACCCAGCGCAGCGCCGTGTCGAATTCCGTGTGTCGCGGCAGATTGAGCGACGAACGCAAGGAAAATTGGTGTTGAGGATCGGCGGTTTCATTGAGCGCGTCATTGATGTCCGTCTGCCCCGGTTTCACATGCAGATGCTCCTTCAGAAGGGTGTAACCGGCATGCAGTGACCAGGTGTCCGACACCTGATAGTTGCTGGTGAACTCGAGCCCGTAAGTATCGCCTTCCAGGCCGTTGGCGAAGAAAAACGGCAGAAGGGTGGTGGGGGTGATGGTCGTGCTGCGGATATCGTTGTAGTGATTGAAAAAGCTCGACACCGAGGCCGACAGTTGCTGGTCGAGTTGCACGCGATAGCCGAGTTCATAGGCCACCACCGATTCGGACTTGAAGTCGGAGCCCCCCTCCAACACGACGAAGTGCGGCGGCGCGGCTTCTGAGAAATCCTGATCGATGCGCGACGGGGTGCGCACCGCGCGGGAAATGGCGCTCCACAGCGCTTGATTCGGGTTCAAGATCCAGCTCAGGCGCACGTTGGGCTCGACTTCAAATCCGGTATAGTCGTTGCGCTCGAGTTTGGAACCGATCGTGAGCGACAGGTCGGGCCGCAGAGCGACCTCGTCTTGCGCAAACAAGCTGTACAAGTCGCGATCCAAGGTCGGTGGAAGAAACGCAAGCGACGGCGCATTGCTGACCACATCATGCGTATAACGAAATCCCAGTCCCCAGACCACGCTATTGGCCGTGCCGATTCGAAAGCGGTGCTGAAAATCCACGTCATACGTGGTCAGTTCGTCCTGAAAGATCCCGGGTCCCGCAAACTGCAGTCCGCCGATGATGAGCGGTGCAGCCGGGTTCGATATGTAGGTGCGGTCGACGTAGGATTGAAGACCCATATCCGAGGTGTCGGAAAAGCGGCGCGACCATCGGCCCAAAACATTCTCGCCGCTCGTGTCTGACGTACCGCCGGCTTGCTCGTCTTCGTGTCCCTCGTAGACATCGCCCTGCACCGTCAGTTTGTCCTGCGCGGAAGCATCCGAATCCACGCGGAACCCGCCGCGGCCCTGCCGCCAAGCGTCGGACGCCGAATCTCCGTTCGCCAGCACTTCACTGCCGCGGTCGACGTACTTGCCGTAAAAACGAAACTGCGTATCGGGGCTGAGCGCGCCGCCATAGCGAACATCCGCAAGATCCTCAGGGCGCGAACCGCCGCCGGCCTGCACATACAGGCCCTGGGTGTCCTTGGCGCTCTTGGTGATGATATTGATGACGCCGTTTACCGCGTTGGCTCCCCACAGCGTGCCGCCCGGTCCGCTGATGACTTCGATGCGGTCGATGTCCGCGAGCACGTAGTCCTGCACGTCCCAGAAGACACCGGAATACAACGGTGTGTACACGGTGCGTCCGTCGATCATCACCAGCAGCTTGTTCGCCAGCGCGGTGTTGAAACCCCGCGCGCTGATCGCCCAGTCATGCGAATTTTTCTGCGCGACTTGCAGGTTGTCCGCCAATCGGAGCGCTTCAGGGATACTGGTCGCCCCGGATCGGCGGATGTCTTCCTGGGTAATGACTTGGATTGCCGATGCCGCCTCGATGAGTTTCTCGGGGTGGCGGGCAACGGAGGTCACTTCCACGTTCATCAGGTCTTCGACGTTGAGTTGCTTGAGCTCGCCGATGCTGGAGGCATTGTCCGCCTGCGCCAGCGTCGCGGCGCCGCCGTACAAAATCAACGCGCTGACGAACCAACTCCGTCTGATTGTTCCTGTCACGACTCCATCCGTCCTTTGAATCACGCTGCGATGACTTAACACTGCACCAAGATTGCCCCTCTCCGGAATTGGGGCAAACCTTAAAACGCGAGACTTGTGAGTATGTTCTCAGATTGTTTTTATCGGCGATGTTACCCAGGGTTTCACTGCTTTTACCGCGCATCGATATGCATTTCACATTTCGGGGATCGCGCGCGGCGAAGACGAGAATCAAACTAAGGTTTTCCCCTGCCGGGTCGATAACTGCCGACAAGGGAGCCGCACGCCCGCACAACGTTTACTGGGTCGGCAACGCCGCGCGAAATGGCGGCCCGGCGCCTTATCTAAGCTAAGGACACAACGATGATCGCGGGCCAACGGGCTGATAGGCAAGAATCGGAGGTGGTTGCCCTGCGCGCCGACAACGAGGCGCTGCGCGCCCAGCTCGCGCTGCGCGACCACGCGTTAGACGGCACGACGTCTTTCTTCGTCATCACCCGGCAAGAGCACCCGGCGCCCATCATCGTCTATTGCAACAAGATCGTGGCGGAGACGCACGGCTACACCCGCGAAGAATTGATCGGCAAACCCGTCACCTTGCTTGCTCAATGGGTCGGACGCAATCCGACCTATATGGCGGAAGTCCAGGCGGCGTTGCTTGCCGGTCAGACGGCGCAATACGAAGAGCAAGTGACTCGACCGGATGGCAGTACGTTTTGGCTCGGGGTTTCCATCAGGCCTCTATACGACAGGGAAGGGCGCTTTACCCATTCGGTGGCCGTGGGCGCCGACATCACCGCGAAGCGAAGCGAATCGCACAAGAAGCAGGAACTTCAGGACAAACTGCTGGCCGAAATGCAGGAACGCGAGCGCATGGTGATTGAACTCCAGTTGTCGCAGAAATTGGAATCGGTCGGTCGGCTCGCGGCGGGTATCGCCCATGAGATCAACACGCCGATTCAATATGTGGGCGACAGCGTGTATTTTTTGCGCAGCGCCTTCGAAGACTTCGACAAACTGTTCGAGAGCATGCATGGCGCAGCCGCGATGCTGCCGGACGGCGCGCAGCGCAGCGCCTACCTACACGAAATTGCCGAGCTGGAAAGGAAACACGATCTGGAGTACCTGCGCGCCGAGGTTCCGAAAGCGTTCACGCGGACTTTCGACGGCGTCGAGCGGGTCACCAATATTGTCAAAGCGATGAAGGAGTTCGCGCATCCTGACGAGAACGAGCAGAACCCCGTGGACCTTCTGCACGCGCTCGAAACCACGCTGTTGGTTGCATCCAATGAGTACAAGTACGTCGCCAAGGTGCGCACCGAATTCGGTGAGCTGCCGCAGGTGGTTTGCAATGTGGGTGAGCTCAACCAAGTATTCTTGAACCTCATCGTCAATGCGGCACATGCCATCAAGGACTCGGGAAAGGACGCCGACAGCGGCGAAATCCTGATTCGCGCTGCCGCGGAGGGCGATCAGGCCGTGATCTGCGTGAGCGACAATGGCTGCGGTGTCCCCGAGGAGAACCTCTCCAAGCTGTATGACCCCTTCTTTACCACCAAAGAAGTTGGGCGAGGTACGGGGCAGGGGCTGGCCATCAGCCACTCCATCGTCGTAGACAAGCATGGCGGCGATATCAGCGTGAGCAGCGAAGTGGGCGTGGGCACGCAATTCACGGTGAAGCTGCCGATCGCCGGTCGCAACGCCAGAGCGCCGACATGAGGGATATTTTATTCGTCGACGATGATCGCGACTTGCTCGAGAGCCTAAGAGCGCGGCTCTACAAGCATCGGCACGAATGGAATATGAAGTTTGTGGTGAGCGGCGATGAAGCCATCGCCGCGCTCGAACAGCAGCGATTTGACCTGGTTGTCTCGGACGTGCGCATGCCGGGAATGGACGGCGGCCAATTGCTCGCGGTCGTGAAACAGCGCTGGCCGAACTGCATGCGCATCATCGTCTCGGGCTATTCGGATCCTGTGCAAGCGGTACGGCTTACCTCCTTGGCGCATCAATACGTCTCCAAGCCCTGCGACGGCCGCGAACTGGAAAACATCATCGAACGCTGTTTTTACCTGCAGGAATTGCTCGGCCAGGAGTCGCTGCGCAAGGTGGTCGGCAGCATCGGCAAGCTGCCGGCGATGCCCAAAACCTACGGTTTATTGCAGACTGCCCTCGCGCAGCCCAGCGTCACGGCCGCGGAAATAGGCGACATCGTCAATGCGGACGCCGCCATCGCAAGTAAAGTGCTGCAGATCACCAATTCGGCTTTCTTTCGGCTGCGCAAACCGATGGTGCGAATCAAGGATGCGGTGACGTACTTAGGTTTTGCGACCGTGCGCAATCTGGTCCTGTCGGCCGAAATCTTTTCCCAGTGGCAGGCGCCGCAGGGTCTGTCGGACGTGGACCCGGAGCGCCTGCAAAGCCATGCACAATGCGCGGCGGCGGCCTGTAAGGCGCTCGCCGGTGGGCGAGCGTCGCCGGATGACGCGTGGCTCGCCGGCTTACTGCACGATATCGGCTACTGGATCCTGATCCAGGAATGCCCGAAAGAACTCGCAAGCGCCCTGAAGCTTTCGCGCGCGGAAGGCCTGCCGTTATTGGAGTGCGAGCGGCGAATCACCGGCGCCACTCATGCCGAGATCGGCGCCTACTTGCTGGGCTTATGGGGTCTGCCTTTCGCCATCGTTGAGGCGGTTGCTTTGCATCACACGCCCACCGCCGTCACCACGCATGGCTACGATCTGGTGGGCGCCCTTGCGGTTTCGCATGCGTTGATGGATCCTGCAAACGCTTTTGCAATCGTTGCTCCGACCCGGTCTGAGCCTTCCATAGACGCCAATTATCTCGCCAGTCTTAACGCACCCTTCGACTGGCAAACCGCCCAGGCTCGCGTGGCGAGCGCCCTTAAGCCAACTTGAACTTTTAAACAATGGCACGATCATGAACCGCGACCAACTCCCCAGCATTCTCTGCGTCGACGATGAGCCCCGAGTCGTGGACGGCTTGGCGGTGCATCTACGCCGCGACTACCAGGTGCTCGCCGCCAACGGCGGGAACAGTGCCTTACAGATCCTCAAGGAGAAAGGCGCGCCCGCCGTCATCGTCTCGGATATGCGCATGCCGGGTATGGACGGTGCGACGCTGCTCAAGCACGTCAAGCAACTGTATCCGGAGACGACGCGCATTCTGCTGACGGGAGAGCCGGGACGCGACGCCGCAATCTCAGCGGTCAACGAGGGTCAAATCTTCCGGTTTCTGACCAAACCTTGCCCGCCGGACCAATTGCGCAGTGCCATTGAAGCGGGCGTGGCGCATCATCGGTTGCTGATTGCAGAAAAAGTGCTGTTGCAGGAAACCTTGATCGGTTGCATCAAGGCCCTGGTCGACATCCTCGCCATCACGAATCCCGTGGCCTTCGGCCGCTCCACCCGAGTCAAGCGCCTGGCGACCGAATTGGCCGCATCCATCGGCAACGCCGGCTTCTGGCAGCTCGAGGCAGCGGCCATGCTCTCGCAAATCGGCTATATCTCACTGCCGATCGAACTGGTCGAGAAACTCTACTACGGCAAGCGTTTGACACCCGAAGAGCGGGTGCTCGCGGATGGGGCGCCCTCGGTGGCGCAGAAACTGCTCGGCCGGATTCCGCGACTCGAGCCAGTCATGGAAATCCTTGCGGCAAGCCGCCAACCCAAACTCGAGATGCCGGACGGCTTGGTCAAACTTGGCGCCAACATCTTGCGCCTGGTGCTCGACTACGATGCCCAGATTGTCCAGGGCCACAGCGCCAGCGTGGCGCTATCGTCCATTCGCGCCCAATCAGGACGATTCGATGGCAAGCTGGTGGAAAATCTCGAATCGCTGGTCGGTATTGCCGGGGGCACGCCCGAGGTCAAGGAAGTCCCGGTCGGCCGCCTCACTCCGGGAATGGTGTTCATGGATGATCTGTACACGCAGATCGGCACGCTGCTGGTACCGAAGGGCTTCGAAGTGACCGAGACTTTCCTCGAGCGCGCGCGCAACTTTGGGCCGGGCATCTTGCAGGAAAAAGTGCGGGTACTCGCGTTGGCATAGTGATATTGACCGATCCGTCTGCGGGCCGGTCGACTTCACGGTGCCGAGGACGTCGCGAAGTCCACAATGGCCTGCGCCTGCACGTCCAACGAGTCGACGAACGGCGCGGTAATGCCGGCGGCGATCACCGAAAGCTCGCTGCAGCCGATCAGCAAGACATCGGCGTGATTTGCCAGATCGTGCGCGGTCCGGGCGAGCGCCGCTTGGATTTCCAATCCCGTTTCGCCGCTTTTTACCGCTTTGATCAACGACATGACTTCGTCTTGCCGCGCCGGATGAACGACCGCGATACCGTGGTCTGCGAATGCCTTGGCGTAGAGTTCGGTGGCAAGGACCGCGGAGGATGCCAACAAACCCACGCGCGCGACGCGCCGCGAGCTCGCAATTTGATCGACCGTCAGCTGCACCATATCGAGCAGCGGGATGCTGACGGCGCGCCGAATCGAATGCGCATAGGCGTGTGCGGTGTTGCAGGGGATTGCCAGCGCCTGCGCACCCGCGCGCTGCAGGTTGACCGCGATACGGATCAGTTCGGGCGTCGGGTCGTCGCCCGTGCCCTCGATCAAGTGGGCAATGCGTGAGGGGATTTTCGGATTGCTCTCCACAATCAGATGAATATGGTCCTGATCGTCCTGCGCCGGCGTCTTTGCCAACACGCGGCGCATGAGGTCCAGGGTTGCCTCGGGGCCCATCCCGCCAATGATCCCCACAACCCGATGCATCGTCGCCAATTCAGGCTGCTTTGGCGTGACGCGCGCGACCGAAGCCGAAGTCATCGACATAGCCAAACAATCCCGCGCTGCCGCCCGTGTGAACGAACACGATGTTTTGCCCCTTTTTGAACGACCCTACGCGGATCAGATCGATGAAGCCCGCCATGCCTTTGCCGGTATAAACCGGGTCGAGCAGAATGCCTTCGAGACGCGCGAGCATTTGGATGGCCTCGAGGGAACCGGGCGTGGAGAACCCGTATCCCTTGCCGACGTAGTCGCAGTTCGCGACGATATCTTCGCGCCGCACGGCGCCAGGCGTCCCGCAGAGATCGGCGGTGGCGCAGGCGAGCTTGAACACGTTTTCCTCCTGGCGGTCGCGAGGCGCGCGCACGCCGATGCCCAACAGCGGCACGCCGGACCGTATGCCCGCGAGTCCGGCGATCAATCCCGCCTGGGTGCCCGCGCTGCCCGTCGCATGCACGACGTGATCGATGCGCAAACCTAAATCATTGGCCTGCCCGATGAGTTCCATCGCCGCATTCACATAGCCGAGCGCACCGGTGGGGTTCGAGCCTCCGCCGGGAATCAGGTAGGGCTTGCGTCCCTCGCTCTTGAGCCGTGCGGCCACTTTGGCGAGTTCCCCGTTCATATCCGGATTGGCCGCGCAACGCTCGACGCTGGCGCCATGCAAATGGTCGAGCAGCACATTGCCGCTTTCCGTGTAGTCGTGGTCTGTCTTGCCGGTGCGATCCTCCAGAAGAATATGACAGTCGATGCGCATTTTCGCGGCGCACGCCGCGGTTTGGCGCGCGTGATTTGATTGTGTGGCGCCTTGCGTCAGAACAATGTCCGCGCCCTGGTCGCGAGCTTCCGCGAGCAGGAACTCCAGCTTGCGGGTCTTGTTGCCGCCGGTGGACATCCCGGTGCAATCGTCGCGCTTGATCCAAATCTCCGGGCCGTTGAGCGCCTTGCTCAAATTCGGCAGGTATTCCAGCGGTGTCGGCAGGTGCGCGAAGCGAATTCTGGGGAAACGTGCAAGGTTCATTGCTTACTCACATTTAAAAACGGAATGGGGGCTCCGGCATAGACATTCTGCGGCAGCTGTCCGTTCCATCGATCTGCCTTGGTTTGTTCGACTTCGATACGCCGCAGTTCCAGGACCTCTTTGCTTTGCGCCAGCGCGCTGTTTTGCACCCGCAGCGCTTCCGCCTGGGCGGTCGCGATCTTAAGATTGGCATACGCATTGCCGTCGGCGGTGGCTTTGACGGCATCGGCCTCGGCTTGGGCGATCGCGACTTTTTGTTTTTGCTCAGCCTCGACAGTGCGCAGCTTGTTCTCCGCAGCAAGCCGCAGCTGCTCTTGCTCCACTTTGCTGTTGATCGCCCTCATGTACGACTCTTGAAACGAAAAATTGCGCATGTCGATGTTGATGACTTGTGCGCCGTAAACCGCCAGTTTGCTTCCGAGTGCCGCGTAAATGTCGGTGGAGACCTTGGCGCGCTCGGCGATCAGGTCGGGCGCCGAGTATTTGGCCGTCACGGCCTTGAAGATCTCGTGCGTGGCGGTTTGCACGTAGCTCGATAGATCGCCGTTGTGACTGTATTTCTCATACACCTCGGAAACCTTGTCGGGGCTGATGCTGTACCTCACCGTGAGGCTGACACTCACCGGCTGCGTGTCCGAAGTTGAGCCGGAGGCGTTGTCGATGTTCGCCTCTTCGGCGCGAATTGAAAACAGCGTGAGATTTTGCCACGGCGGTAAAACGGCGAGTCCTTCCTGCTCGATGCCGACAATTTTCCCGAATTGAGTCACGACCCCGCGACTGCCGGTGGGTACTGAATAGAACGGCCACAATTTCGCCAGGAGAATCACTCCTGCCAGCAAAATGAGGCCGTCTCGCACAATGGCGCCCCAGCGTGGGTTGTCCTCGGTGGTGTATCGGTCTTTAATAGTCATCTGTTCACTCCCTGTTGTTATAGGCCGTCATGTTCAACGCAATTTTAATCGAGCGCGACCCTCCGCCGTACCGGGCGAGCTTAAAAAAACTTGAAGAGTCGCAATTGCCGGCGGGCGATGTCAGCGTGCGCGTCGAGTATTCGACGTTGAATTACAAAGACGCGCTGGCCATTACCGGGAAAGGACCGGTGGTGCGTCAATTTCCCCTGGTGCCCGGCATCGATTTCGCGGGAACGGTCGATGAGTCCAGCAACCCAGGCTTTAAGCGCGGCGACAAAGTTCTGCTCAACGGTTGGGGGGTTGGGGAGGCTCATTGGGGCGGCCTCGCGCAGCTCGCGCGGGTCAAGGCCGATTGGCTGATTCCGTTGCCAGGAGCACTGACGACGCGGCAGGCGATGGCCGTGGGCACCGCCGGGTATACGGCCATGTTGTGTGTAATGGCCTTGGAGCGGCATGGCGTCACGCCGGGCGATGGCGAGATTCTGGTGACCGGAGCTGCCGGAGGCGTGGGCAGCATCGCGGTGGCGTTGCTCTCTAAGTTGGGTTTCCGGGTCGTTGCGATGACCGGCCGGCCGGCCGAATCGGGCTTCCTCACGGAGCTGGGCGCCGCCGAGATAATGGATCGCGCAGCCTATGCGGGCGCGGGCAGGCCGCTGGCGAAGGAGCGCTGGGCCGGCGCCATCGACGTGGTTGGCAGCCATACGCTGGCCAATGTCTGTGCCTCGCTGCGCTATGGGGGTGTGGTCGCTGCCTGCGGCTTAGCCGGCGGCATGGATTTTCCGGGCACGGTTGCACCCTTCATCTTGCGCGGCATCACCTTGGCAGGCATCGACAGCGTCATGCGTCCGCGCCCCGACCGGGTGGAAGCCTGGCGGCGATTGAGCCGGGATCTGGAGCTCAACAAACTTGAACTGCTGACGGTCGAGATATCGCTGGCGCAGGCCCTGGAGCGTGCCGCAACGATTCTAGAAGGCCAGGTTCGCGGCCGCATCGTCGTGGACGTCAATCGCTAGTACCTCGGCACTGTGAAATTGAGCGGCTCGCATGGCCTGGGGTGATGTACTACCCCACTGTCCGGCAGCGTCCGCGGACACTGTCCGCGGACAGCGTACGCAAATCACAAAACAATAAAATCAATATAAACAATTAGTTACGACGAAACGTGGCTCTGGCATGGCCCTTGCTGTGTGCTACAGCATGGTTCGCTATTCACTCGTGTTGGGCGTATTGGCCTTGATGCCGAAGGTGGCTGCTGCCAATGATTTGAAGGAGTTTTACGATCTCGCTCTCGCCCGCGACACCACCCTGCAAGCCGCGCATTTTCAGCGCGACGCGTTGGTTGAAGCGCGTCCCCAGGCCATCGCGCAGTGGTTGCCGCAGATTGCAGCCAACGTCTCCGCCATGCGGGAAAAAGAGGGTTTCAATAATGAGCCGTCGCTCGGAACCCAGGCGGCCGATTGCGCCATCAGTTCCACCGCGACCACGCAACGTTGCTACGGCACGGCGCACACGTTGGGGCTGAACATGTCGCAAACGCTGTGGAGCTTCCAATCGTTCAGCCAGCTCAAGGAAGCCAATTCCCAAGTGGCCGCCGCGGAGGCCAATTTTCAGGGTGCGCAGCAGAGTCTGTTGTTGCGCGTGGCGCAGGCCTACTTCGGGATCCTGTCCGCCGCCGATCAGCTTGCCACCAACGTTGCCGAGCGCGACGCGTTCAGCACGCTGCTCAACCAAGCCAAGTCGCGCGAGCAGACCGGTGTCGGTCCGCGCAGCGACGTGGACCAGGCACAAGCGTTTTACGATGCGACGGAACAAAGCGTCATCGATGCGCGCAATACGCTCGACGATGCGAATCTTGCGATGGCCCAGATCGTCGGCCAACACGTCGAAACCGTCGCACCCCTCCGCGAGGACATTCCTTTGGTCGCGCCGGACCCGGCCACCGCGGATGAGTGGGTGGCCTCGGCGCGGCTGGATAACTTCGATGTGCGCACCGCACAGCTCAACATGGAAGCGGCATCGCGCGATATCTCGGTGCAGCGCGGACGGGGCTTGCCGACGATTTCGCTGACCGGCTCCGGATCGAAGATTACGCAGGATGAGGTGCTCGGCGGCAATCAAACGCTCGATACCGTCGGCGTGTCTTTCAACTGGCCGCTGTTTTCGGGCGGCGCCATCGCATCGGCGGTGCGCCAATCCCGCGCGCTATTTCGCGAATCGCAAGCCAACTACGAGGCGACTAAACGCAATACCGAGACGCAAACGCGCGCCGCTTTTCGCGGCATCGTCACCGGCATTCAGCGCATCGGCGCGGCGCGGCGCGCGGTGGACTCCGGCGCGCGTGCAGTCGAAGCCATGCGCCGCAATGTGGAGTTCGGCACGGGCACCGAATTCGAATTATTGGACGCGCAAAACAACTACTACACGGCACGCCGCGCCTATGCCCAGACGCGCTACGATTACCTGACGAATGTGCTCACCCTAAAACAACAGGCCGGTCGTTTGACCGAGCAGGATCTTGTTGCCATCGATAACCTTCTCATCGAGAAAGCAACATGAGCATGCGATTGCTACCCAAGGAACCCATCATGCTTCGTGATACTTCCGCGCAGGATCGCGTGATCGAGCCGAAAAATCCGCTCAAGCGGTACCGCAAGCTCATCGTGGCCGGCGCGATCGCAGCCGTCCTGCTCATTGCCTTGATCGTGGTCTTGATGCGCTATTCCGGCGCCGGAGTCTCGGTCGACCGCTCACGGGTGTCGATCGCAACGGTGGAGCGCGGCAATTTCATCCGCGATATTTCCGCCGACGGCCAAGTGGTGGCCGCCGTCAGTCCCACGCTGTACGCCAATGCGTTGGGCACCGTCACGCTCAAGGTGCACGCCGGCGATACCGTGGCGAAAGGTCAGGTCCTCGCGGTAGTCGACAGCCCGGACTTGACCGCCAAGCTTTCGCAGGAAGACGCCACTCTGGCGAGTCTGCGCCTCGATTGGCAGCGCGCAACCCTCAGCGCGGAGCACACGCTCTCGCAGCTTCGCGACGCCTACAACCAGGCCGAGGTCGATCAAAAGACGGCGCAGCGCGAACGCGACCGCAGCCGCAAGGCCTACGAACAAGGTTCCTACTCGGAATTGCAGGCACTCAGAGCCGAAGACGCCTTGGAAAAAGCCCAGTTCGCCTTCCAGCAGGCGAAAAGCACCTACGATGAACAGCCGAAGCAAAATCATTTCGACATCGACAGTAAAAAGGCGCTGCTCGATCGCCAGCAATTCATGGTGAGCGATCTGCAGCGTCAGGTCGAGGGCTTGAATGTCAAATCGCCGGTCGACGGCCAGGTGGGCCAGGTCCAGGTCGCCGACCGCTCAAGCGTTGCCAAGGACGCGCCGCTGCTCACGGTGGTCGATCTGTCGGCGCTCGAAGTCGAGATCAAAGTCACCGAGAGCCTGGCCCGCGATTTGCGCCCCGGCATGACTGCCGACTTGGAAGGTGGCGGCCATCACTGGCAGGGCGTGGTCAGCGGCGTGTCGCCCGAAGTCGTCGCCGGCCAAGTCACCGCTCGCTTACGCTTCGGCGCCGAGAAGCCGGCGGGCTTGCGGCAAAGCCAACGCCTGTCGGTTCGCATTTTCCTCGACCGCCGCGACAACGTGCTGATGGTCGATCGCGGCTCCTTTGTGGATCAGGAAGGCGGCGGCTTCGCCTACGTGGTTCACGGCAATATTGCGCAGCGAACGCCGGTCAGTCTAGGCGCCGCCAGCATCGCCAAAGTCGAGATCCTGGATGGACTCGCCGTCGGCGACCAGGTCGTCATCTCCGGCACCGATGCTTTCAACGGCGCACAGCGCGTCATCCTAAGTCACTGATTAAAACAACCAGCCCGTGAGGCCACACCATGCTTAAAATGACTCACCTCTCAAAAGCGTACCGCACCGAAGTCGTCGAGACTTACGCGCTGCGCGACTTCTCGATCCATGTGCGCGAAGGCGAGTTCGTCGCAGTCACCGGGCCTTCCGGGTCGGGGAAAACCACGTTCTTGACGATCGCGGGGCTTCTGGAGGAGTTCAGCGGCGGCGAGTATCAGCTGGACGGCGCCAATGTGCGCGGCTTGAATGACAACCAGCGCTCGCGGCTGCGCAACGAGAAAATCGGCTTCATCTTTCAAGCCTTCAATCTGATCGCCGACCTGAACGTGCAGGACAACATCGATGTGCCGCTGCGTTACCGCGGCTTCAACGGCGCCGAGCGCCGCCGCCGCATCCAGGAGGCGTTAGGGCGCGTCGGCCTGTCGGCGCGATCCCGGCACTATCCGGCGGAACTGTCCGGCGGCCAGCAACAGCGCGTGGCCATCGCGCGTGCCCTGGCCGGATCGCCGCGGTTGCTGCTCGCGGATGAACCCACCGGAAATCTCGACACGCAGATGGCGCGCGGCGTTTTGGATCTGCTCGAGGAGCTGCACCGCGACGGCGCGACCATCGTCATGGTGACGCACGATCCGGAATTGGCCGTGCGCGCGCAACGCGAAGTGCACATCGTGGACGGTCAAGTGGTGGATCTGGCCGCGCAGCCCCGCTTGGTCGCTGCGGCCAATGCCAACACATAGGAGACTATCGTGTTCAACTACTATCTCGGTCTTGCGCTGCGCAGCCTCAAACGCAACATGGTGCTCACCGCCCTGATGATCGCGGCGGTGGGCGTCGGAATCGGCGCCTCCATGACGACGCTGACGGTATTTCGCGCCATGGACAACGACCCCATACCGCAAATGTCGCGTCAGTTGTTCGCGGTGCAAATCGACAATTGGGGTCCGGATAGCAAGAGCATCGTGCCCGGCGATGCGGAGCGTTTTCAGGATCAGATCAGCTATATCGACGCGGTCGGGTTGATGAATGCCAAGGCAGCCCATCGGCAGGCTGCGATGTACAAAACCGGTGCGGCGCTGACGCCCGCGAATCCCGACATGGTGCCTTTTCAAGTACAGATCCGCGCAACGTACGCGGATTTTTTCTCCATGTTCCAGACGCCTTTTATGGCGGGTGGCTCCTGGAGCGCGGATGACGACAAGAATCACACTGACGTTGCCGTGATTACGCAAAAGCTCAATGACAAGGTATTCGGCGGCGGCAACTCCGTCGGCAAGAGCATCAATCTCGACGGTCACGAATTCCGCATTGTCGGTGTCCTCAGGCGTTGGGACCCCACGCCGCAGTTTTACGATCTTAACAACGATAAATATGGGGAGGGCGCGGAAGTTTACATGCCCTTCACGCGCGCCATCGATGGTCAATTGGCGAGTTGGGGCAACAATAACTGCAATGGCGATGTCGGACAGCCCGGCTGGCAGGGGCATCTGCAATCCGAGTGCGTCTGGATACAGTTCTGGGCGGAGCTGCCCACCGCCGCGGACGTCGCGGCGTATCGCGCCTTCTTGAACAACTACGCCGCGGATCAGCAGCGATCCGGACGGTTTCACTGGCCGGCGCATACGAAGATTCGCGATGTGCGCGAATGGCTGGTTTACCAGAAGGCGGTCACCGCCGAAGTTCGAATTCTCGTCCTGGTCAGCTTCAGCTTTCTCTTGGTGTGCTTGCTAAATGCCATGGGTCTCATGCTGGCGAAAATCATGGGCCGCGCCGGCGACATCGGCGTGCGCCGCGCGCTGGGTGCCAGCCGCAGAGCCATTTTCGGCCAATGCCTGATCGAGGCGGGCGTCGTCGGACTCGCGGGCGGCCTGCTGGGGCTGGCATTGACGGGGCTCGGTCTCATCGGTCTGCGATCGCTCTTATCTGAAGAAGTCAGTCGTCTCACCCACTTCAGTCCCGCGGATATCGCCATCGCGATCGTTCTCGCCGTGTTGGCAACCACGCTGGCGGGCCTCTATCCCACTTGGCGCGCCGCGCAAGTTCAACCGGCATGGCAACTCAAGGCGCAGTAGGAGGCAGTATGCAATTTCGTCCCATCATTTCAGCCATGCGCCGTAACAAGGTCGGCGCCATTCTGATTGCCGTGCAAATGGCGATCACGCTGGCGATACTCTGCAATGCCCTGTTCATCATTGAACAGCGAATGGCCTTGAGCAAGCGGCCGACCGGCGTTGACGAAGCGAACGTCGTGGTGCTCGACAATCAGTGGGTGGGCAATCCACCGGACTTGATTGCGCGTCAGCAGGGCGACCTGGCCGCGCTGCGAGCGTTGCCCGGTGTTCTGGATGCGTTTGCCACGAATACTGTTCCCTTGAGCGACAGCGGTTCGACCGAGGGCATCAGCCTGCATCCGGATCAGAAGACCGCCTCGGCTACCGCCGCCCTGTACTTCGGCGACGAACATGCCATCGCGGCTTTGGGACTGAAGTTGATCGCCGGCCGCAACTTCAATTCGGATGAGATTACGGACAAGCTCGGCTACAACGACATCAAGCCGCCGTCTGCGGTCATCATTACCAAAGGACTGGCCGACAAGCTGTTTCCCAATGCGAGTGCGGTGGGTCAGAGCATCTACGACGATTTTTCGAAGGGCCAAGTGCCCATCGTCGGGGTGATCGAGCGATTGCAAGTGCCCTGGGTGTCGGCGGGCGGATGGGGCAGCACGTTCAACGACAACTCTTTTATCGTCCCGTTCCGCTTCGTGGGTCCGTATCCGAATTTGTACGTCATGCATGTGCAGCCCGGCCAGGCGGCGGCGGTGATTCAGGCGGCGCCGAAGAAGCTTTTCGACATCAGCCGCGCACGAGTCATCGGCAAGACCCGGCCCATGACGGTGTTGCGCACGGAGATTTATAAGGACGACAAAGGCTTGGCGGTGATCCTGGCGGTGGTCTGCGCGGCGCTGTTGGCGGTTACCGCGTTCGGAATCGTGGGACTGACCAGTTACTGGGTGGCGCAACGCCGGCGTCAGATCGGAATTCGCCGCGCCCTCGGTGCGACCCGCAATGCCATCATCCAATACTTCCAGACCGAGAATCTCTTGATCGCAGGCGCCGGCGCCGCGATTGGGGTTGCCCTGGCGGTGTCGCTGAACCTCTGGATGGTGAGCGCCTTCGCCATGGAGCGTTTGAACACCGGATACACGCTGATCGGCGCGATCGTGGTGATGTTGCTCGGACAAGCCGCCGTGCTGTGGCCGGCCATGAAGGCGGCATCCATTCCGCCGGCATTGGCGACGCGCGCCGCCTAAAGCTAGCGGCACCCGGCAAACATGTTCACCTATTATTTTCGTCTCGGCCTGCGCAGTCTCCGGCGCAACATGGTACTGACGGTGCTGACGATCGCGGCCATCGCCGTCGGCATCGGCGCCTGCATGACGGCCCTCACGGTATTTCGAGCGATGTCGGGCGACCCCATTCCGCAAAAGTCCAGCCAGCTGTTCACACCCCAGATCGATAACTGGGGACCGGACAAACACACCGGACCTTCTCCGGATCGTTTGGAGCCGCAGTTGAGCTACGTCGACGTGCAGGGATTGATGCGCGCTCGTGCGGCGAAGCGCCAAACTGGCATGTATGCGACGATGCAGACATTGCGGCCCGAGGATCCAGCGCAAAAGCCGACCAAAGTCTTCGTGCGCGCGACGGGCACGGATTTCTTCCCCATGTTCGAGGTGCCATTCAAGTACGGAAGGGCATGGCCGGCGTCGGACGATGAGAATCGGGCCACAGTGATCGTGCTATCGCACGAAATGAACGAAAAACTCTTCGGCGGCGCCAACAGCGTGGGGAAAACAGTCCGTCTGGGCGACCAGCCCTACACCGTGAGCGGCGTGCTTGGCGAGTGGCGGCCTCTGCCCCGCTTCTACGATCTCGCCATCCGGCCATTTGGCGACGGCGATGCGATGTTCATGCCTTTCGCCACCGCCATAGAGAAACATCTGGGCAATGTCGGCAGCACATCGTGCAACGGCGATGTGGACCCCGGCTGGGAAGGGCGCTTGCGATCGGATTGCCTTTGGCTGCAATTCTGGGCCGAGTTGCCCACGGCGGCCGATGCGCAGAACTATCGTGCGTTTCTCAATAACTACGCGTCCGAGCAGCAGCGTTTGGGCCGATTTCATTGGCCGCCGCATACGCAATTGCGTGACGTGAAGCAATGGCTGCAATACAGGAACATCGTGCCGAGTGAAGTGCGCATTCTGATATTGGTGTCGTTTGGATTCTTGCTGGTCTGTCTGATGAACGCCATGGGCCTGATGCTCGCGAAAATCATGGGCCGCGCCGGCGATATTGGCGTGCGCCGCGCCCTAGGCGCCAGTCGCGGCGCCATATTCG
>Ga0209007_1000303_pt1 | contig 23640 bp, 20 predicted proteins | sample JacPinW_OM1H0_O2_FD_187961 | JGI IMG/M metagenome (GOLD analysis project Ga0209007, IMG submission 187961) | Forest soil microbial communities from Algoma, Ontario, Canada - Jack Pine, Ontario site 1_JW_OM1H0_O2 (SPAdes) (version 2) | ecosystem: Environmental > Terrestrial > Soil > Boreal... | reverse complement strand
CGTCGATGGCCGTGCCGTCATACAAATCGCCGGCAATAAAAATCGCGTCCGGCTCTTCCTTCAAAATCTTCGCAACCATCCGCCGCAGAAAACTGCCGTTTCGCACATGCCCCAGGTGCAGGTCGCTGATGAGCGCCGCCCTCCGCCCGCGCCACGACGGCGGCAAGTTTGCGAGTCGTACCGTTGTTCGAGTGATTCGCGTCCAGCTTGCATTGAAAACCCCGTAGAGTCCGGTCACTGCTGCAACACCGAACAGTACTTCGACAATGCGATGGAAGTTCACGGTCAAGCCCGCCAATTGCGCGACGCCAAAAATAATCCAGGAGAGAGCAGCAGCGAAAAAGAGGAAGGTCAACATGCCCATCCAAACCGCAGCTGCCCGATAAAACGCGCGGAGAGGAGGGTTGGTGTAGCGATACGCGAGGAACGAAGCGGAGACGAAGCTCACTGACAGAAAGCCAAGCACGAGTTTGGGCCAGAACGTCCCTGGCTCGTCACTTCCCGGACGTGCAAATGTCCACGTCTTGTAGAGGAATAGGTGGATTAAAAAAAGAAAGGTCTGAATGATTGCAATGAAACGGATTAGGCGTTGACGTCGCATTTTGCTCCTAACTATTCGATTCACATCGATGAGGTTACGTTGCAGGTACTTCGCTAGAGCTTGTAGATGTCAGCGCTGATAGGTCTGTTCTTGCAACGGACAAGAAACACGAGGTTCTTTCAGAATGCTGGAAATCAATGCAACAGAGCAGTGGATTTATTTACCGCCGCTGCTTTGGCCGACGGCGACCATCTGGCGGACTTGGTCGAGCCAGTTCAGTGCCACGATGGGTTCGGAGGTAGGAGTTGCCCTGCCGCCTGCAAATTGGAACATCACGAAATGTTGACCGTCCGGCATCACATCGTAGGACAAGAATGGAGCGCGAGGTTCGAATCGGTCAGTAAAGAGTTCCCGCGGATTCCCGGGCTGAAAAGAATTCTTGTCGACGGAATATGGCACCGACATGAGGGTGCTCCCGTTCGTTGAGATGTAAAAAAGTTCGTGTCCCGTTTTCGACCAGCGCGCTTCTATACCGCCATTCGTGGAGATTTGCCATTTGCCGACGGCGCCGGAAAAAGGTACCACATACACCTGGGGGAGTCCGGATTCCCAAGACACGTACGATAGCCAGCGCCCGTCTGGGGAAAACTGCGGATACCGCGCTTTCGCATTACTCTCTTGCTGGAGAAATCGACGAGGTTCCTGAGTTTTTCCACTTTCGTCGATGCTGAGTGTCCACAATTCGCAGCACGACCCATCCTTCTCGGCTAGCTGATAGAAGGCCAGAACTTTTCCGTCCGGTGACCAGGAACCGGGATATGCATTCAGAATGTGATCCGGCGTAAGCGCGATCTCTTCGCCGGTTCCGTCGGAGCGTTTTCTAAAGATGGCTTGCCCCGAGCCTTTGTTTGTAGAACGCGGATGCGCGTAAGTGATCCACTCACCATCCGGCGACCAGACGGGATAACTCGCCCCGGCAGAACCAGGGGTCACCGGTGAAGTTGTGCCGCGCACGAGATCGTGGACCCAGATGCCGTCGATCTTCTGAAACGCTACGCGCTTTCCGTCGGGGGAAATCTGTGGCGAGGAGGCGTCGGGCTGATCGTTCATTAGCGTAGAAGAGTTTCCCTTGCGATCCAGCAGCGCGATGTTGAGATTCTGGTTTACCCTGCCGCCGGACAAATAAACCGCTGTGCCGTTCTGCGAGACGCTCAGCTGCACGGCGCCATTGGACAGGTCGGCGTCCACCCCCTGCAAAACCGGAATCGCCGTGCCGGTTATTTTTAATGCTTGTGCGTCAAACGGAGCAACGAAGACAGTGCCTTGCGAGACATATGCCAAGTAGCCTCCCGCAAGATAGCGCCCGAAATACGCATTCTCGACCAAGACCTTGCCTAGGCCTTTATCGAGCGATGCCACTTCCACTTTGGCGTGTTCAAAAAAATTATTATCCGCGGATGAGGTGAACAGCAGCGCCTTCCCCCCTGGCAGGAATTGAGGCCAGCGGTGTGTGATCTCAGAACGCGCGGTATCCAGATGCGTCGCTTCTTCCGGCGTGCCTCCCGCTGCCGGAACACGGTAGAGCGGGGAAGTAAATTGCGCCGGGAAAACAATCGTGCCGTTTTCGGACCATGTTCCGCCGCGATACCCGGTGGCATCGCACAACGCAATGGCCGCTCCCCCGCGCACGGAGATCTTCTTCAGTTTGCCATCGCCGAAAAAGCCTATCCATTGGCCGTCTGGAGAAAAGAAGGGGACGTCGGCTCCGCCGGCACCGTCTAGGAGCACGGCAGTCTTGTTGTCCATTTCGCGCACGTAGAGCTTGCCGGAGTTTGAACCGCGATCTCTAATCACATATGCCAATCGCGATCCGTCGGGGGAGATTACCACAGCCGGTCCGCTGATCGTGTCCAGCTGCTGATCGGGAGGAATCGAAAGCGAGAGTTCCGTAAACTTCGGCGCGGAAGGACGCGATGCTTGCTGCAAAGCAAACAGGGCGACTAACAGTCCGACACCTAGGACCGCCGCGATGACCCAGGGCAGGAAGCGCAGCGACGATTTCTTCGCGGGTGGCAATGATTGAGATTCCTGGATTGGGGACATTGCCTGCGTGGCGCCGGAGAGGACTTCGTCCAGAGTGATGCGCGCTTCGCCGATGGATTGCAGGCGCTGCTTTGGATCTTTTCTCAGGCAGCGCTGCAAAAGATTTCGCACAGCTTGGCGGGTGGCCGCAGGCAGCAGCGTCCAATCGGGCTCGCCGCGGATCACGGCTGCCAAGGTATCGGTGACGGTTTCACCTTCGAAGGCGTGCTTGCCGGTGAGCATTTCATAAAGCACGCAACCGAAAGCCCAGATGTCCGTGCGGCGGTCCACGGTCTTTCCTTTTGCTTGTTCCGGCGACATGTATGCAGCGGTGCCCAAAATAATTCCGGCTTGCGTGGCCATGCGGCTGATGGTGGGAGAATTCTGAATGTCAGTGGAAGAGACGTCGCCTTCGACGGCTTTCGCCAGACCGAAGTCCAAAACTTTTACGTCGCCGTCAGAGGTGATTTTTATGTTGGCGGGTTTCAGATCGCGGTGAACGATGCCGCGATCGTGAGCCGCTTCTAGCGCTTCGGCGATTTCCCGCGCGAGAGGCAGCGCCTCGTCTATTGGAACAGGGCTGCGGGCGATGCGATCGGCCAGCGTGGGGCCTTCGATCAGCTCCATCACAAGCGCACGAACGCCGTTCGAATCTTCGAAACCGTAAATGGCGCCGATGCGCGGGTGGTTGAGCGACGCGAGAACTTGTGCTTCGCGTTGGAAACGCGCCATGCGCTCAGGATCAGAGGCGAATACTGTGGGCAAAACTTTGAGAGCGACTTCGCGGCCCAGGCGTGTATCGCGCGCGCGGTACACTTCGCCCATACCGCCCGCGCCGAGCGGCGAGACGATTTCGTAAGAGCCGAGCTTGGTACCGGAGGAAAGCGACATTTTGAGATGGGCAATTATACAGAGCCGGCGGCTAAATGGCGCGCGAAGTTGCGATACAAAACAAAACCGCGCCGAAGAGGAATGCTCTCCGGCGCGGCAAGTAAATCTGAGCTAAGAAGCTATTACTGAGCTGCTTCAACCTTCTTGAGCTGCGGCTTCGGAATCTGCCACATGATTCCAGAGTCGTCGGCGTTGTGCGGGTAGAATTGCGCTGATTTTTTGCCGGAGGGCAACAGCACAATGTCCGCACGGCGGTTGTACGCGAGCCAGTCGCCCTGCTTGTTGCGTTCACGAGCCTTGGGCGGCTTGTTCGGATTGGTGTCTTCCAGGTTCTTCACTTCCGACTTGTCCAACTGACGCTCTTTTCCGTAAGCGGCAGTCTGAATCTTGTCGGCAGCGATGCCCTGGTCAACGAGATACTGTTTGATGCGTTCGACGCGACGTTCGCTGAGATCCTGGTTATGAGGCTTGGAGCCGCGAATATCCGCGTGAGATTCGATGGAGAGCTTCGCGTCCGGATCGTATTCAAGATACTTCTTGAACCCGTCGGCCAGAGTAGCGAGTTCCAGTTGCTGGCTCTTTACGAGTCCAACTTGTGGATGCGGTTTGTCTGGATAATCCGTGGGGTAGAAGATGCTCTGCAGAACGACGGAGGGAACCGGCTCCACGGAACCGACAACGTGCACGCTAGCGGTTTGCGTTGAACTTCCGCCGCAGACGTTCGTGGCTGTCAGGGTGTAGGCGCGGTTCTCGTCAACAGTGCGAGCCGGCTGGCCTTCGGGAACCTCGGTGGTATCTTTCGGCTCGGACTTGACTGCTTGGCTGCCGTTCAGATCCACTTTGCCGAATGGGTCGAGACTGACGGAGTCGGCGTTTGAGGTCGTCCAAGTGAGCGTTCCATTGTCGTCGGTGATAACTTTGTCGCCGATCTTGCGATAGTGCAGTTCGGTCGGATTGGCGGTCAGGGTCGCGTCAACTTTTGTATTCACGTTGACGGTTTCGGTTCCGGTGACGATTCCGCCGGGTCCCGAGGCAGTGAGCGTGTAAGTTGTCGTTGCGCGCGGCGAGACAGACTTGCTGCCGCTTGCGTCAACGTTGCCCACGCCGTTGTCGATAGTCACATCGACTGCGTCGGTGGTCTGCCAAGCGATGTCCGTGTTCTGGCCGCAGTTGATATTGGCAGTGGCATTGGTGATGACCGCTCTTACCGGCGCGATGACTACGGTCGCGCTGGCGATGCCCGCATGGAAGCGAGGCAGCGGAGATTTCTTTTGTAGGTCCGCTTGACGCTTGCTCCAGTCGGTGGTGACCTGTGTATTCTTGCCTACGTTAATGGAGACTTTCTTTCCGGCTTCGACTTTAACGTCACCGGACCAGAGGTCTTTGCCGCCGCGGGTAATGGTGAGGTGATGCGTTCCTGGTGGCAGCAGCAACTCTTGCTTCCAGATCCAGAAATCATTGTTGAACTCGTCCACATGCCCGACAAAATACCCGGGAGTTTTTCCGTCCGAGAGAACGGCAGCACGCGTGTCAGTTCCGCTAATGTAAACACGGCCCCAAGGACCTGCGACCTTGTCGCCATAGGCTTCCAGGGTCACGGCAAGAGCGGTGGTTTTTCCGGATTCGATATTGACGTCCTGCGTGGAAATCTTGTAGCCGTAGTTAACGACTACCACGGTGTGCTTTCCAGGGGCCAGTCTGACAGAGCGGCTTCCGTCGCGAATCGCGTTACCATCCACGAACACATACGCCTGCGGCGGTGAGACCTTCATTTTCAGCTTTCCATCTTGAGCGAAGCCGGCGCCTGCACAGAGCGCGATTGCCACCGCGAGGGTCAAGATGTGTCCAATTCTTCGCATCTCTATTTCTCCTAACGATTCATATAGGCGGATTATTTGGTTGCGCTTCCGCGCCCGTTCGGAAAAGCGCTGGCTGGACCGCACCAAGAAGGTATATTCGTATGCGCATTCTGTCAATAAATTTGAAAGAAAAAGCGAACGATGTTGTCAGGAGTCTTGCCTACCCGTGTATCAACTGCTAAACATGCTGCGTTTCGCTCTATACTGCGTTACGCGATGCGATTGTGAGTTTTGGCGGCGGCAAGTTTTCGCAAAGAACATCTGGGAAAATGCTCGTTTTGAAACTCGCTTCGGGAACATTATAAGAGCTGCAATTCTTGACGTCCGAACCGAATCAATAAGAAGGATGTTTTAGCATCAAGTCTGGACACCTATGTTCAGTCAAACGGTTCTGGAACATTTCCGCAATCCGCACAATGCGGGTGAAGTGGCGAATGCTGATGCAACCGTTGAAGTGGTGAATCCGGTGTGCGGCGACGTGTTGCGGCTTTCGGTGCGGATGGATGCCGGACGCGTGGCGGAAGCTCGGTTTAAAACACAGGGGTGCGTTGCTGCTATTGCTGCGAGTTCAGTTTTGACCGACTTTTTGGTGGGCAAGCCGGTGGCGGAGTTTCGGTTGATCACGGCACAACAAATTTCGGAAGAGTTAGGAACGCTACCGCCGGCCACTTTTCATGCGGCTCAGCTTTGCGCGGACGCGCTCGGCGCTCTTGCTTCCAAACTGGTTTGAAACGAGACCGCAAACCGAACCTCTATTCGTTTAGCGCGCGTTTCAATATTTCTGGGTCGTTTAAATTCAGGATTACACCTTCCTCGTCTGTTTCCATTTCGGCCACGTCGGCTGCATGCGCCCAGACTACTTCGCGCGCGCCGACGTCGGGCGACGCCGCTAGCAATTCGTCGTAAAGCGAAGCGCGGAAAATTACGGGGTGGCCGCGTTTTCGGTTATGCGTTGGCAAGACGATTTGCTTTCCAGTTGAGTCGAATTCGTGAATCAGTTGGCTAACCATGAAGCTCGAGACCAGAGGATGGTCCACGGGGCAGAGAATGAGTCCCTCGGTGGCGCCCGGCGGAAGGCTGCGAATGGCGGCCTTGATGGAAGAAAGCTGGCCCTGCTGCCAGTCCGGGTTGGTGAGAATCCAGGACGGATCAAATGGGAGGAGGCGGCTGATTTCTTGCGCCTGTGCGCCCAGCACAATTCGCGTGATGCCCACGCGCGCATGTCGAGTGGCGGAAACCAGATGCTCGGCGAAAGTTTTCCCGCGATAGGTTAGCAGCGCTTTGGGCTGGCCCATGCGCCGGGATTCACCGGCGGCGAGAATCGCAACGGCGAGCATTCGGCTCAGTCGCGGTGCAGGCTTGCGAGTTCGGAGAGTTTTACGGACTTATTGGGGAAATTTTCCGAGTTGCGGCGAACGGCGATCAACTCCGCGGTGATACTGACTGCAATTTCCTCGGGCGTGAGCGCGCCGATATCCAGACCGACGGGCGCGTGCACGCGATCGAACTTCTCGAGCGAGGTTCCTTGTTTCTCCAGAGCTTTGTAAACGGATATTACTTTTCGGCGGCTTCCGATCATTCCAATGTAGCGAGGCGAGAATCCGCGGGAATCCGTTTCGACGGCCCAGGACAAAACGCGCATGTCATCTTTATGTCCGCGTGTGACGATCGCGATATAGGTGGCTGAGTTCGGGCGGATTTTCTCGAAGGCATCCTCGTAAGACGTGAGAATCTCCGACGCCATGGGGAAGCGTTCGGCGTTTGCGAAGGCGCCGCGGTCGTCAACGATTCCAATCGAAAATCCGGCTTGGCTCGCGATGCGGGCCAGGGCTACGGAGATGTGCCCGCCGCCGAAAATATAAAGCGTCGGCTGCGGCAAAATCGGCTCAACGAAGATTTCCAGCGTGCCGCCGCAGATGAGGCCGGAATCGAAGCCAGGCTCGTGGTTCAGATTGAAGGTCATTTTGCGCGATTGCTCGGTTTGGATCACTTCTTTCGCCGCGGCCCACACGTCGGCTTCCACGCATCCGCCGCCGACGGTGCCGGCGATGGAGCCGTCATCGCGAATCAGCATGCGCGAAGCTTCGTAGCTGGGGATGGAGCCATCGGTGTGGACGATGGTAGCCAGCGCGGCGCGCTGCCCGGACTTTCTGATTCGCACAATTTCTTCGAAAACGTCCATGGATTTTCTCGCTCTGCACCTCAGGAAACGCTAGCATATTGCGGGCCGGTTGTCAGGGATTGCTGTCTTCGAGCAAAAGCAAATGTCGAGTGGGCTTGGTGAAATTCGGTCCGGGGCTCAGGATGAGAATTCTTTGCCGGAGTGTAGTCAGCTACGCTGAATCTTTGGGGGGACTCTTGACACGCGCTGCACTTGTTTTGACCTTGCTGGCCTGCTTGCCTCATTTAGCTGGAGCGCAAGCTACAAATTCGCTGACCGCTGCACAAACAGCGGCACAAATTCGCACGTATCGTTTGTCGAACGAGCACGCCATCGTTGATGAATTGAACGAGCTGCTGGTGATCCCCAATACGGCAAACGATGCCGCGAACATCCAGCGCAACGCGACGAAACTTGTCGACAAACTCGGGCGGCGCGGATTTCAAACGCAACTCTGGCCCATTGCAGGCCGCGGACCGGTGGTTTTTGGCCAACTGGACACGCCCGGCGCGGCGCACACCGTGATTTTCTACTGCCACTATGATGGGCAGCCGGTGGAACTGAGCGGTTGGACCGACACAAAGCCGTTCGAACCTGCGCTTCGAACGGCTTCGATCGAAGCCGGCGGCAAACTGATTCCGTTCCCCAACGCCTCAACTCCGTATCAGGATGAATGGCGCATTTACGCTCGTTCCGCGGGGGACGACAAATCACCGATCGTCGCTATCCTTGCCGCCATCGATGCGCTCCGCGCGAAGGGAATTCCGCCGGCGGTTAATGTGAAGTTGGTTTTGGACGGCGAGGAAGAAGATGGTTCGCCGCACCTGGAAGAAACATTGATGGCGCATCGGGAGTTTCTTCAAGCAGATTTAGTTATTTCCGGAGATGGGCCGATCCATCAGAGCGGGCGGCCGCTGATCGACTTCGGAGATCGCGGAATCGTCACGGTGAAAATTACGGTGTTCGGTCCGTTGCGGCCGCTGCACAGCGGACATTACGGCAACTGGGCGCCGAATCCAGCCATGCGGTTGGCTCAGTTACTCGCCAGCATGGAAGATGCAGACGGCCGGGTCCTCGTGGATGGATTCTACGACGATGTTGCGCCTCTCGGTGAAGCCGAGCGACAGGCGCTTCGCGAGGCTCCGGCGTATGATGCGGAACTGCTAAAAGAATTCGGTCTGGCGCAGCCGGACGGATCCGGCAAGAGCCTTCTGGAACTGATCACCCAGCCCTCGCTGAACATTGACGGCTTTGCCAGCGGTTGGACGGGCGCACAATCCAAAACTATTATTCCGGATCAGGCGACCGCTTGGCTGGACTTGCGGCTGGTGAAAAACGTGCAACCAGACCGGCAAGTGGAGCGAGTAATCGCGCATATGCGCAAGCAAGGCTATGAAGTGTTTGACCGTGACCCGACGATGGAAGAGCGTTTGAAGTTTCCGCGGATTGCGCGGGTCGATCATAGCAAAGGCTATCCCGCCGCGGGAACGGCGATGGACCTGCCGGTATCGCGCGCCTTAATTGAAGTAGTGGATGCGGCGGCGAACGAGCCCGCCGTAAAGCTCCCTCCGCTCGGGGGCAGCCTGCCGATGTATATCTTCGAGAATCTGAAGCTGCCGGTAATCGGAGTGCCTATGGCCAATTTTGACGACAATCAGCACGCTCCCAACGAGAATTTGCGGATAGGAAATCTTTGGCGCGGTATGGAAATATACGGCGCAATCGTCAGCACGCTTCGTTGGTAGCAATCCCTCCGGGGAGAGATGTCCTGTTGCTACTTTCGTTCCACGATGCGTAAGCAGAGAGGAAACTATGAAAGCGATTGTTTATTCCGAGCACGGCGGGCCGGAAGTGTTGAGATATGTGGAAGCGCCTACACCGGAAATTGACGCGTATGAAGTGCTGGTACGGGTGCGCGCGTGTGCGCTGAATCATCTGGACCTTTTCTTGCGTCGCGGCTTGCCTGGGATTGAAATCCCTCTTCCGCACATACCGGGCAGCGACATCGCGGGGGAAGTGGCGAAGATTGGCGCGAAGGTGAAGAACGTGAAGGTCGGCGAACGCGTAATGCTGCAGCCGGGAATCTCGTGCGGGCAGTGCGAGAAATGTCTGGCGGGAGAAGACAACAAATGCCGCCGCTACACGTTGTTTGGACAGATGGTGGACGGCGGCTGCGCGGAATACGTGAAATCGCCGGCCGTAAACGTGGTGCCGATCCCGGAGAAAATGTCGTTTGAGGAGGCTGCGGCGTTTCCGCTGGTGTCTATTACTGCGTGGCACATGCTGATTACGCGAGCGAAATTGAAACCTGCCGAAACGGTGCTGATTCTGGCGGCAGGCAGCGGAGTGGGTAGCGCGGCGATTCAGATCGCGAAGGCGTCGGGCGCGCGAGTGATCTCCACGGCCAGCACCAAGGAAAAAGTGTTGAAGGGGAAAGAGCTGGGCGCGGACTCGATGATTCTGCACTCGGAGAATCGGATCTCTGAAGAAGTGAAGCGGATGACAAATAGGCGCGGTGTGGACGTGGTATTCGAGCACGTTGGACAGGCTACCTGGGAGGAAAGCATACGCAGTCTCGCGTTCGGCGGACGCCTGGTCACCTGCGGGGCAACAACTGGGTACGAGGCGAAAATCGATCTTCGCTATCTTTTTGCACGGCAACTCTCACTGCTCGGATCTTTCACGGGCAGCAAAGCCGATCTTTTCAGCGCGCTGGAACTTTACCGGCGCGGGTTGTTGAGACCGGTGATAGACGTCGTGCTGCCGCTCGAGAAATGCGCGGAAGGACATCAGCGGCTGGAGCTTCGCGAACAATTCGGCAAGATCGTGTTACGCGTGGCGTAAGCGATCCATCTAACCATTCAGGACGGTTTCGATTGTGAGAGAGGATTTATGCTGAGCGGGCAAGAGCCGGAAACAAAGCCGATGTCTCTAAACCGGAAATTGTGGCTTGGGTTTTCGGCGGCGGCGCTCGTGCTCTTGATTTATGTGGGTTGGGTTTTTTACAGCCGATGGCATGAAAACTCAGAAATCAATCAGGAAGTGAAAACGCAACAAGCGCAAAAGGAAAAGCAGCAGGCTGCGGACACAGTGGAGACGCTGGGGGGAGAAGAATTCAAAATTATCAGCTTTTATGCGTCACCGGGCGAAATTCACCGCGGCGAAGATGTGACTATGTGTTACGGAACTTCGAACGCGAAGTCAGTGAGCATCGATCCTCCAGTGGGGGATGTTTGGCCATCGGTGAATCGCTGCTTTCCAATCACGCCCAAGAAAACCACGAAATATATTTTTACCGCTGACGACGGGAAGGGAAATAAAAAGACGGCGGAATTGACGATTGAGGTGAAGTGACGCGTCGCGATGCATCGGGGAGGAGACATGACGGAGATCGCAGCTCGGTTTCTTGGGGCTGGACTTTACTTCGATGATTTAGACGAGGCCAAGACGTTTTACTCCCAAACGCTCGGGCTGAAACTGGCGGATCATCAGCCCGGCCACTTCGCGAAGTTCGATAGCGGGACTAGTTTTTTCACTCTGGAACAGAAGGGATCGGAATCGTATCCATCGAAGGACAAAGCTATCCTGTTTTTTGCGGTTCCGGATCTCGACGCGGCGAAGACGGCAATCGGAGCGGATCGCTTCATACAGTCCGAAGCGAATTGGGCTGTGCTGCACGATCCCGAGGGGCACAGCATTTTGTTATTGCAACGCGACGCAAGCCAGCGTCTATAGTTATAGTTTTCGGTAATGACACTGGTCAGAAGATCAAGTTTCCAAGCACAACCACGGAAAGAGCCAGAATAGTTCCTGCCACAATGGTGAGGATAATCCACGTTCCAAGTCGCTGATGGGATTTCGGAAGGCCGAGCATGTGCGCGGCAGGGTCAGCACCATCGAAGTAAGCTGCATGATGACGGTGGCTGGTTCTGTGCGCCATGGAGAAAGACTAGCACCGTACGGAGTTGAGGATTCGCCATGTAGTCAAAGGGTAACCATGGGCAAGGGCCAGTTCAAAAACCAGGAAGATCCAAGCACATCGGAATCGAGTCCGCGAGTGCTTTCGCTACCGGCTCCTAATGCGGGTGATATTCCGCAATCATCGCGAGTCTGGCAAGCTTGCTGGGGCCGTCATTATTGTTCCAGTTAGCCATGCCGATGTAGACGAGGCCGGTTCCGGGCGCCCCGCCGTAATTCTTCTCCCACGCACCTGCGAATCCGCGATCATTCGTTGCGAGAACGGTGATGTCGCTCGAAACAGGCAACGTCCAAGTGCCCACCCACCAGTCTTGCAGTCCCCAGACTCGACCAGTCTCGTTGGCGCGCAAGTCGTTGTTTTCGTCCGTGGAGAAGCCCTTGAACGAAATTCCCAGCAATTCGCTGGGGCGATCCAAACTGAAGTTATAATCTTCGACACTCTTTGTTATCTGGTGGGCCAGCGGCGGGAAACCAATCCAGACCACTTTTCCACCCGCATTCAGGTATTGGCGAAAGGGACCACGCGCGGGATCGCTGCCTGCGATCGAGGCTGGAAGTAGATCGTTGGCAAAAATGAGTACACTCGGGCTGCGATCGGCAATGCGCTTCGCGAGCCAATCGCTGAGCGCGGCTGTGTCCAGAACTTCATATCCGCGCGCTTTGAAGAAATCACGAACCGCACTGTATTTGGCCACCGGATCCGGAAAATCCGTGCCCGCGAAAAGCTTGGTGGTTTCCGGATCAAAGAAAACGGCGCGTTGCATTGGCTGAGCGCCGTCGGCGCGGATAGCGTACACACAACCGTCATTGCTGCCGAAATACACGACTCCGTTGGCCACCACCGGAGACGATTGCACGCTCGCTTGTGTTTGAAAAGTCCAGTTTTCCTTGCCGGACGCGAGATCCACTGCGTGAAGGCTGCCGGACTCGTCTGTGAAATAAACGGAAGAGCCCGCGATCGCAGGCGAGGACCATACGCGACTGGGCACTTTCACGCGCCAAATCTCCTGGCCATCGGCCGCTCGTAGCGCATGCAAGAGATGCCCGTCAGCGGCGCCATTGTAAACAACCGAGTCGCGCACGGCCGGCGATGTGATAGTCCATGAAAAGTCGTAATCAACAGTCCATTTAAGTGTCCCGTTAGCCGCGTCAAGCGAATATAAATGACTGTCGCGGGAACCTATATAGACCGTTCCGTCCACCACTGCCGGCGACGACACAATGGATTTGGTGTCGTATCCAACCTCCGCTGAGTTCAGCGAATGGCCTTTCGTGTCATACCGCCAAACCAACTTTCCAGAGCTGAAATCAATTGCGTATACGGTGCCGTCATAACTTCCCACATAAACCACGCCGTTGCTGATGGCCGGAGAGGAACGCACTCGGCCGTCCGTGCGAAATGTCCAATGGGGACGGCCAGATTTGGCGTCCAACGAATACACGAAGCCATCGCCGCTACCTACTATCACGGTATCTTTCATAACGGCTGCCGACGAAACAATGAAATCGTCGGCATTGTAGTGGGCAGGGCGCGGGCCGACCTCGTGCTCGTATGCGAGGGGAGCGTCCGGTCCGAATTGCTTTTTCCACAGCAAACTTCCGTCAGAAAACTTGACGGCGTAAAAAGTCCCTTTCAAGGTGGAAAAGAAGACGCGACCGTCGGAAACTGCCGCCGCTGATCCGACCGGGCCATCTGCAACAAACCTCCACTTCTCGGAGCCGGTTAGGACATCGAGCGCATAAAGATTTCCGTCCCAGCCGCCGATAAGGGTTACACCGTTCACGACTGTGGGCGTTGCACGAACAACCGCACCCGTCTGTTTGTGCCAAAGGATGCCACCATACACACCGCTCGCCGAATCCTTGTAGACCCCGAAATGATCGAGGCTGTTCCGGAACATGGCGACGGCAGACCAGCCAGAGTCATCCACCTTTGGTCCGGCTAGACCGGCGCCAGCGCACAGGGTCAAGGCCAGAAATGTCGACCATGCCACCGAAAGCGGAGAGAAGAACTTTTTCATCGAAGCTCCCTTACGATCATGGATTGGAAAATCAAGACAAAATCTTCAGCCTCTACCAGCCTTTAAGTTAATTAGCGGTCGCGCTCACCGCGGGCGATATTCGGCAACGATTGCTAGACGGTCGAGCATTTCGTTATCCCAGTGGCCGAGCCCGATGTAAACGAAGCCGGTTCCAGGCGGCCCGCCATAGCTCTTTATCCAAGCACCTGCAAATCCACGGTCATCCAATGAGAGCGGCGTCATTCCGCTTGATACGGGCACGTCCCAGGTGCCAATCCACCATTCCACGAGGCCCCAGTCACGACCCGCAGGTGTGACCCGATTGCTGTTCTGATCGCTCTGCAGCGCGCCTTTGTAGGGAATGCCAAGTAGATTACTGGCGGCGTCCCAAGTGAGGGACATATCGGTAATATTGTTGTCTTTGTCGACGTTCAGCTTAGTGAGCATTGGGGGATTGTTGATCCAGAGAACTTTGCCACCGGAGTCCAAGTATTCGCGGAACAGACCATGAGCGGGATCGGAACCGGCAACAGACTCTGGGAGGGTATACGTGGCAAATGCAATCACGCTGGGTGCACCGTCGGAAATGCGCTTGGTCAGCCAGTCGCCTAGCGTCGCTGCGTCCACAACATCGTAGCCGCGCGCGTGGAAAAAATCCCGGAAGGTCAACTCATCCTTCACTTTCACCTCAAAGTCGACTTGCGCCCATAGCTTGGCTGATTCTTCCTCGAAATAGACCGCCCGCTGCATGGGTTGGGCAGCCTCAGCGCGGATGGCATACACGCCGCCATCGTTGCTCCCGAAATACACCACTCCATTAGCCACGGCCGGCGATGATTCCACGCTGGCTTTTGTTTGGAAGTGCCAACTCTCCTTGCCGGAGGCAAGATCGACGGCATAAAGACCGCCGGACTGATTCGTAACATAGAGTTCCGAGCCGGCTACCACAGGCGAAGACCAGACACGGTCCGGCATTTCGAAGCGCCAAAGTTCCTGACCATCGCTGGCCCGAAGGGCATGAACGAAATGGCCATCGGCCGTGCCCATGTAGACGACTTGGCCGCGAACGGCAGGCGAGGAGATGGCCCACGTCATGTTGTCCTTCTCATAATCGAAGATCCACTTGAGCGTTCCCTTAGCGGCGTCGACTGCGTACAAATGGGCATCGCGCGAACCTATGTAGACCACTCCGTCGGCGACTGCGGGCGACGACAAGATCGACTTGCGGTCGAAACCAAGACCGGTGGGATCGATCGAGCGCCCTTTCGTGTCATAGCGCCAGATCAATTTGCCTGAGTTGAAATCAATGGCGTACAAGCTGCCGTCGAAGCTGCCGACGTACACCACGCCATTGCTGATGGCGGGAGAGGAACGCACGCGCCCGTCGGTGACAAACTTCCAGCGCGGACTGCCGGATTTCGCGTCGAACGCATACACCAACCCATCGCCGCCACCAACCACGACGGTGTCGTTCAGAACCGCCGCGGAGGACAGAAGAAAATCGCCGTTGAAGGTAGGAGTGTGTTCCTGGGGTTCGCGCTCATACGCGGTGGGAACAACGGGGCCAAACTGCGCCTTCCATAACAATTTTCCATCGGCAAAGTTGACCGCGTAGAAAGAACCTTTGTAACTGGAGAAAAAAACGCGGCCATCAGCTACGGCGGCGGAGGATGCAATGGCACTGTCGGCAGGGAACTTCCATTTCTCACGGCCGGTGTTAGCATCCAGGGCATAGAGGTTCCCATCCGAGCTTCCGATTAATACCACGTCGCCGGTAATGGTCGGAGAGGACCGGACGGGCCCGTTGGTTTGTTTGCGCCACAGTACACCGCCATAGATTCCGCTACCTGAGTCCTTATAGACTCCGGAGTGAGCCAGGTCATTGCGGAATATTGCGGCAGCAGAGGAGTTGGAATCGTCGGCTTGTGGAAGAGCTAGGGCTGTGTTCGGAATCGCACACGAGATCATGGCTAGAACGGCGGAACCCGCCATGGGAAGCGGACGGAACCTTACTTTCATCTTAGCCCCTTAAAATGAGTGATTAGGATCTCGGCAGACGAGCTTCGGCTGCCCGGTGTGATTTCAGTACGCTCAGATCCTCAAATCGGATTTGTCGATTGTGAAGAAAGTCAGGCTGCCGTTTCGCGGAACAATTGCAAGGATCGCGGTAAAGAGGCAAAATGATGGATAGAGGCTAAACGCGAAGCATGGCGATTGAACTTGCGAAGGGCGTGACGCTGGAAGCGCCGGGCCAGGATGCGAACTTCCTGAAGGACGAAGGGATTTTGCTGGCGTCACTGGACAAAGTGGTGAACTGGGCGCGGCGAAGTTCGATCTGGCCGATGTCGTTCGGGCTGGCGTGCTGCGCGATTGAAATGATGTCGATGGCGTCTTCGCGTTACGACATTGCGCGATTTGGCGCGGAAGTGTTTCGCGGGTCGCCGCGGCAATCGGATTTGATGATCATCGCGGGACGCGTTTCGGTAAAAATGGCGCCCGTAATCAAACAGCTTTACGAGCAGATGCCGGAGCCGAAGTGGGTAATCTCGATGGGTGCTTGCGCGACTTCCGGCGGCGTGTTCAATAACTACGCGATTGTGCAGGGCGTGAACCAGGTGATTCCGGTGGATATTTACGTGCCGGGCTGCCCTCCGCGTCCTGAGGCGCTGCTTTATGCCATCATGCAGCTTCAGAAAAAGATTGATACCACGCGTGGCAGCTTCATGAAGTCGATGAATTTTGGAGCAGATGCTGCCAAGTAATTTGGGCCACGTAATACTTCCTTCGCCACTTTCTTAGCATAGATCGTTTCGCTTCTTTAAACCGCCACCGTCGCCGTGCCGCCGTCGAATTCCAGGACGCTACCCGGCGCATTGTGTTCCCGGCGAACGTAGCCCATTCCAATCGCTTTAGCCACGTTTGGTGAAAACGCGCTGCTTGTAATGATGCCCACTTCCTTGTCTTCGACGTCTTTTGCGCGCAAACGCGTCAAAGGAGCCGGTGGATCGACGGATGAAAATCTCAGACTGACTCGTCGGCGATTTACGTGGCCGCGCGAGCGCACGCGCTCCACGATTTCCTGCCCGGTGTAACAGCCCTTGGTGAAGCTCACGTGCGTGGCTTCTAGCGCGGCTTCGTGCGGGATCACCGTGTCGTTGAAATCATCGGGGAACCAGGGAATACCCGCTTCGAGGCGCAGCGCGTTGAGCGCGGTCATGCCGATGGAAGCGCCATGAACGGCGTGAACTCGCGCGTGCATGCTTTGCCAAAGCAGACCGAGATGGTCGCGGGGCGCGATGATTTCGGCGCCAAGGCCGCCAAAGTGGGAGCGGCGAATTAAATGGGAGGGAACGCCGTCGATGGGAAGCTCTGCGTTCGCAAACTCTGAAAAGCCTTCGAGAGCGAGTCCGCAAGCTTGCGCGACGATGGTGCCGGCTTGCGGGCCTTCCACGGCGAAGCTGCCGAGTTGGTCGGTGAGGTCTTCGAGCGTGACGTCGTCCATGATGATGTACTTGTCGAGCGTGGCGAAGGTGCGTTCACGCACGGAAGCATGGGTGCGCACGAGCAATTTTTCGGCAAGAGCATACACTTCGAGTTCGGCGAGGATGTGGCCTTGCGGGTTCAGCAACAGCGCGCGTGTGCCATAAGCTTCGCCGACGGATTTAATGTCGTTGCTGACGATTGCGTTCAAATAGCGGACACGGTCGGGGCCGGAAAGCGAAAAGATGGCGTGCCAGTTCGTGTCGAAGATGGCTGCGGTTTCTTTGGCCGCGCGATATTCGATGTTTAAGTCTGAAAACTTTTCGGGCAGCAGGCGGCCGTGATGCTCGGCGAGCTGCGCGTTTGCGGCGCGATGTTCGTTGAGAAGGGGAGTGTCCATGATTTCGAGTCTGGCGGGCGCAACAAGTATACTAGAGCTGCGATGGCGGAAAAACTGATCCACGAAATCATTCCGGTGGGCGTGTTGCAATGCAACTGCTCGATACTGGGCGATCCTGCTACGCGAGAAGCGATTGTGGTGGATCCTGGCGATGAAGTGGAACGCATCCTCGAAATTTTGCGGCGGCATGATTTGAAGGTTCGCGCGATCGTCAGCACGCATACACATATCGACCATGTGGGCGGGCTGGCCCAGCTCCACGCTGCAACCAAGGCGCCCGTTTTAATCCACGAAAGTGATTTGGAACTTTATACGCACCTGGACATGCAGGCGCAGTGGCTTGGCGTGGCGACTCCGGCGATGATGCGTATTCAGGATTTCTTAAAGGAAGGCGACGCGGTGCGTTGGGGCGGGTTTGCGGCGCGCGTCCTGCATACGCCGGGTCACACGCCTGGAAGCATCAGCCTGGTAGTGGAACGTGGCAGCGAGGCGGATGCCGGGCCGTCAGAGCTTCTCCACACACACGGCGCACCTGAACATGTTCATCCTGCGGCTAGAAAAACAGGCGTTACCTCGAGTGAGTTCACGAGGCTGATCGCAGGCGACACACTTTTTCAAGGCAGCATTGGGCGAACGGACCTGTGGGGTGGTTCGACTAAAGACATTCTGAAATCAATCCACGAAAAATTGCTCACGCTGCCGGACGAAACGTTGGTTACTCCCGGCCACGGCGCCAACACCACCATCGGCGCCGAGCGTGAGAGCAATCCATTCCTGCGCTAGGCGAACTCCCGCGAACAATTCGACAGACCGCTAAAATTGTACGTCCTTGATATGCGTGGACGGGAACCACAAATTGCCGAAGGCATCCTGCAAGACTGCGGCACGGTCGCCGTAAGGCTCATCGCGCAGCGGACGCAGCACCTTGATACCTTCGCGGACGGCTGTGGCGTACACGGCGTCCACATTTGTCACGTACATGTGCAAAGCTCCCGTGATTAACGCGCGGCCTTCGAAAGCTTCGCCGAGAGCGAGGATGGAATCACCGATGCGAAGACGCGCGTGGATAACTTTGCCATCGGGCGACTTGAACATGGACACTTCTTCAGCGCCAAATGCGCGCTTGGTGAACTCGACAAACTCAGCGGCTCCGACGAGATTCAAGTACGGCAGGATCGTTCGCGTGTCCTCAGTCCTGTGGTCGGTTTTGCGGATCTCGGTGATATTCCAGTAATTTCCTGCTGGGTCTTTCACCGCGGCTTCCAGGTCGCCATAAGACTGCTCGATTGGCGCAAAGCGGGAAATCGCGCCGGCCTGCAGGGCGCGTTGGTAGACCACGCGCACATCATCCACATGCAGAATGTTGCCCAGGAGCCGCGCGCCGAATTCCTCGTTGGCGTCGGCCACTTCGAGCACTGAATCGCCGATGCGCATCTCCGCATGCATGATCTGTTCCGATCCCGGCCTGTTCACCCGGAATTTTTCAACCGCGCCAAAACCTGCTTTCAAGAAGTCGATCACTCCGGCTGCGCCATTCACCAAGAGATATGGAGTGAGGGTGTGGAAGCCTTCCGGTATCGGCCTGACCGCTCGCGGTCCGCGCTTTTCCTCTGCTTTTTGTTGTGGTTGTGTGAATGCACCTTGCTTTACCAAATCATCGTAGCGTTTCTGCATTTCTTCGCCGGTCAAGTCCTCCAGTACAGTGGAAATATTCCAGACGTAACCGAAGGGGTCCGCGACTTGGCCCGTACGCATACCATAGAACTGATCCTGGATTGCGCGGATCTCTTTGGCGCCTGCCGCGATGGCGCGTGCCGCCACGGCGTCAACGTCGTCCACTATGATATCCATTTTCACCGGAGAGCCACCTAACCTTTGCGGCGCGACGGATCCAAAATCTGGGAACTCATCGGAAAGGTAAATCTTGGAATTGCCGATACGAATTTCGGCGTGGCCGATCCTTGTTCCGGGTCCGATCAGCCGCATCACTTCGGTGGCACCGAAAGCCTTTTTGTAAAACTCGATTGCAGCAGCCGCATCTTTAAGAGTCAGATAAGCAGTCGCGGTCTGGCGGGTTTCCGCTTTCAGAACTGGTTTGCTTCCCATGGATGTTCTCCTTTCAAGATCAGCTTTCAGACGATCTTTAAAATCCTGGCGCGGCAGATCGAGCAATTCCTCGGCGATTCGCGCAAGCGCTTGCAATTGCGGATTCGCTTTCGGCTCGCGCTTGCGTGGCGCGGTTTCCGGGCGCGCTATGAGCGCTTCCACGATCAGGTCGAGTTGTTCGCTCAGGTTTTGCTTAGCCATTCGATCTACCCATTTTGCCGGCCGATTTGCCGGCGGTGCTTTTGCGCGACGAAACATCCAACTGCGACCGTAAACTTTCCAGGCCGCGAAACTGCAACTGTTTTACTGCGCCCTCTGTGCGTCCAATCTCTTTCGCGATTTCACTGATGCTTTTCTCCTGCGCGAACCGCATCTCGATCACCCGGCGTTGGTCGGTGGGAAGCGTGTCCACCAGCCGGAAGAGTCTGGCCCGGTGCTCGATCTCTTCCGGACTAATTTCCTTCGAGGAAGGTTCGCCGGGCGTGGGATTCCCGTGTTCCCGCGCTGCGAGTTTCCAGCGGTCAGCGATGGCGTTCGCTGCAATGCGGATCAGCCATGCTGCGAAGGGAACTCCCCGCCATTCGAAACGCCCGAGATTGGCCAGGGCCTGATGAAACACCTCGGCCGTCAGGTCCTGCGCCTCTTCGCGATTGTTCACACGACGAGATACGTACGCATACACCCGTGCAAAGTTGTTTTCGTATAGCTCCGCAAAACGGGTCGGGTCTTTCTGAGCTTCTTCGACCAGGCGCCGCTCGCCGGCATCTTGTACAGGTGCCTTCAACCGCGTCTCCGATTTTCGTCTTCCAATAACATAAACTGGCGGGGAGAGGAAAGGTTACGCTGAAATACCGGCTTTCACCATCCGGTGTCGTAGCAATCTTTGCGCTTTGGGCTGGAACTTTCTATACTTTGCAGCCGTATTACCAGTGCGGGCGACGAGCGTGACTTCGCGCGGTTAAAGGGGTGTTCTAGAATGGATGAAACGAATTTACCTCCAGCGACAGATATAGCACCGCCGAGTCCACTGCCGCCTCCCGCTGAGCCTAAGCGCAACGCCATATTCTACGGGCCAAACGGACTGCGTGCGGGGTGGCGAGCGCTAATTTTCGTGGCCATTGTGGTCGCTATTGTTTTTCTAATCAACGTAATCGGCCACTATTTGACGCGCAAGTACGGGCACAGTCCTGCCAACACCAGTCAAATAACAACTCTTGCGCCGGGATTGGTCGCAATAAGCGAGCTACCGAGCCTCGCAGTGATTCTTGTCGCAACTTTGATCATGGGCCGAATCGAGCGGCGTAAGCTTGCGCATTACGGACTACCTTTGCGAACTCCCTTTCCGAAGTATTTTTGGGAAGGATTGTTGTGGGGATTTTTGTCGATTAGCGGCGTGCTTTTTGTGATTTTCTTGTTTCACGGATTTCGAATTACGGGGGTTGACACCCATGGTTCCGGGCTGGCTCTTTCAACCCTGGGATGGACGCTCGCCTTCCTGGCCGTGGGATTCTCCGAGGAATTTACGTTTCGCGGTTATTTGCAATTCACACTCACTACCGGTATCGGATTCTGGCCGGCCGCCCTTCTAATGTCCGCGCTGTTTGCGTACGCCCACACCGGCAACTCGGGCGAATCGATTGTCGGTCTGATACAGGTCGCTGCCTTCGGAATCTTTGCGTGCATCGCATTGCGGCGCACCGGGAATTTGTGGTGGCCGATCGGATTTCATGCCGCATGGGATTGGGGGCAGACGTTTTTCTACGGCGTGCCGGACAGCGGGCTCAATGCCAGCCACAATTTCCTGCACTCCGAGTTTCACGGCCCGAAATGGCTGACGGGCGGAAGCACTGGCCCGGAGGCCAGCATCTTCACGCTGATTTCGCTCGTGATTGTGTCTCTACTGATACTTTGGAAATATCCTACCGTGCGCTATCCGGATCCCGAGGCACTGGGCCAACCTGGCCGGTTTCGCTGACGCCCGGACTTTGGCCAACCTGTCGTCAATAAAGCTGCAATTGCGGCAAAACCTTTTGTCCTGCCGTCCGTCCTAAGACCAAGCGCGGTCACTGTAAGCCCTGACGGGACAAAGGAGCCGCTTCACTTCATGGACGACGATATTGATTTGCATTCAAACGAACCGAAACCCGGTTCGGACGTAAATCCATCCCTTAAATCATCGGGTCTTCACTCCATATTTTACGGACCAAACGGCCTGCGCGCCGGGTGGCGGCTCTTGATTTTTATCTTCTTCGTGGTGGTTCTTCGTTTTGTCGTCGTTGGCGCGGTACAGTTCATTACTCGGAATCTGGGTGCGGGCCCTCCATCTGCGACCCCCACAACAGTTCTTTATCCTGGAGCAGTTGCGCGACAGGACGCGGTCCTCTTCACGATCATTTTGATCGCCAGCGCAATCATGGGCCGGATCGAGCGCCGCCGGCTGGCGCACTACGGATTGCCATGGCAAAAGCCGTTTCCCAAGAATTTCTGGATTGGTTTTCTCTGGGGATTCTTGGTGATTACCGCGGTGCTTTTGGCCATGGTTCTATTACACGTCTGTCGAATCACGGGCATTGACACGCATGGCGCTGCTCTCGCGCTAGCGACATTGGAATGGGCGGGAGCGTTTCTTCTCGTGGGACTTTTTGAAGAGTTTACGTTTCGGGGCTACATGCAGTTCACCCTCACTACGGGAATCGGATTCTGGCCGGCCGCTCTGCTTCTGTCGTGTCTTTTTCTAGCGGCGCATATCGGCAATTCGGGAGAATCCGTCTTTGGACTTATGCAGGTTGCCGTATTTGGGATTTTTATGTGTATTGTGTTGCAGCGAACGGGAAATTTGTGGTGGGCGATTGGGTTTCATGCGGCAGTGGATTGGACGCAGACGTTTTTCTACGGGGTTCCCGACAGCGGCCTCAATGCTAGCCGCAACTTCCTGCACAGTGAATTCCACGGGCCCGTGTGGCTGACGGGCGGTTCAACGGGACCAGAGGCGAGCGTGCTAACACCGATCGCTCTTATAATTCTCTCTGTGCTGGTGATTCGTCTCTACCCCAAGGTGCGCTATCCGGATCCTGAGGCGCTTGGGCTACCGGGCCGGTTTCGCTGACGGCGGTTTTTTGTGCATGTGGACTTCTGTTCCGCCGCGATCATAATGCACGTGGTCCATGTAGGATCTCATCATCAGAATTCCACGGCCGTGTTCGGCGTTGAGGTTTTCGGGAGCTAACGGGTCGGGGACCTTCTCGGGATCGAAGCCGGGCCCTTCATCTCGCACGACGAAATAAAGCTCGCCGGTAGGTTCGCATCGAAAACTCAGGTGGACTCGCTTATTGGGATCCTCCCGGTTGCCGTGGAGTACGGCGTTTGCAATGGCTTCGCGCAAGGCGACTTCGATGTCGTTCGGATCGCCGTTAAAGCTGGTGTACTCCTTCATGCGTTCGATGAAATCGTCCACAAAAGGCGAAATGGCTGATATTTCGCTAGGCATGGAGAGTTCGAACTGAGGATGTGGAAGACCCACTTTCCATCCTTTGTACAAATCCATTTCCCTAATCCCTCGAGGCGAAAGCTGGGCGAAGCCGATAATAAAATGGACGGCGGTCGAAAAGGGCTGCTTCGCAGAGCCGGGAACGCATTGTATCCATAGATAAGGATTGTTTGGCGGAATTTTATTTGACTCTGGAGAAAAGGATTTGGAGTCTGGGTATTGCCGAACGTGTACCGGGAACTCAGGTCTTTCTTTCGCCTCGAAGACCTTCCATTACGCTTTGAATCAATTCTTTCGCTTTGCCGATTTCGGCGCTGACGATGCGGATGTCCATCACCGGAACATTCGCGTCGCGATTGCTGTGGCAATAAACGCCGTGTTGGCCGACTAGCACCAGCGCGTTGGTCAGGAGATCCAGCGTGACGGCCAGCCGGCCGCGATAGGGGCCCATCATCGTCTCGTAATGTTCCAATTCTTCGCGATGCTCGTCGAAAGCTGCCATGGAAGTTCGCCTCGCGTAATTCCTTTACAACTCAAATTTAGGTCTGAAGAGTACGTTACGCCACGAAACGATATCCGACGCCTCGCACGGTAAGCAGATGGCGCGGCTTGGCAGGATTGTCTTCGATATAGC
>Ga0209007_1000302_pt1 | contig 23765 bp, 18 predicted proteins | sample JacPinW_OM1H0_O2_FD_187961 | JGI IMG/M metagenome (GOLD analysis project Ga0209007, IMG submission 187961) | Forest soil microbial communities from Algoma, Ontario, Canada - Jack Pine, Ontario site 1_JW_OM1H0_O2 (SPAdes) (version 2) | ecosystem: Environmental > Terrestrial > Soil > Boreal... | reverse complement strand
CGATCGCATCGGCGGCCGAAAGCGTCTCGAATTGTTCGGCCAGCGCCGGCGCCGTCATAATTGCCCCTTCTCCGAATCCAGCGAATAATTATCGCGCCATTTACGGAGAACTTTCATGATGCGGTCCACGGCTTCTGCGTCCGTGTCATCCGTGATGCGGACGGCAAAAAAGGCGTCCGGGCCGAAAATCGCGCGCACGACCTGTTTTTGGTCCGTGCCGTCATCGAGCGGACAGAAAACCGTGATGTAGCCGGAAAGCCGGAACGCTTTCGCGACGGTGACCAGCTCGTGCGAAAGGAAATCGTTCGGACCGGCGAGCTGCACTTGCCAGCCTTCATCGAACAGGCGGCGCTCGACAAGCTCCGCGACGTGCGGGCGCCCCTTGACCCAGACGGCAGCGGCAGGGTGGCCGAAGCGCAGAATGCGCTCTTCCTTGGTGCTGTGCTTGCGATGCGCAGCGGCAGCGCGCGGGCCATTTTTGGGCTCGATGGCGCGCTCGATGATGCCGGCCGCTACGGTGGCATTGGTGAGCGGGTCGATGACGATGAAGCTGCCGGTGATGCGATTCACTTCGTACGGATCGAAGAGCAACGGCAGCGTCGTTTTCATGTCGACCGCGGCAATCTCGTTCAGTTCAAGTTTCGTCGCGCGCTCGTGCTCGAGCGTGTTGATGTCCACGCGGTAGCGGATCTGACTGACACGCGCGCGAACGGTGCGCGTGGTGTGCTTGAGCACGTAAATTTTGTGCGGATCGAGCGGCTCGGAATGCATCCAGACGAGCGTGGCCTGGAATTCCGTGCCGGAATGCGGAGGGTTCGCTTCGCCGACCAACATGTCACCGCGGCTGAGATCGATTTCATCTTCGAGCGTAATGGTGATGGAATCGCCGGGAGCGGCGGATTCGGGCTCATCCTCGAAAGCGACGAGTGACTGGACTCTGGTCTTTACCCCGCTGGGCATGGCCACAACGGTCGCGCCCGCCTTCAGCGTGCCGGAAACTACCTGGCCGGCAAAACCGCGGAAGCTCGCGTCCGGGCGAATCACGTACTGAATCGGCAGGCGAAGCGGACCCGAAGCCGAACCAATGCCTGCGGGAATCGTCTCGAGATATTCGAGCAGCGGCGGTCCCTCGAACCACGGCATGCGTTTGCTGGAGCGCACGACGTTGTCGCCCTCGAGCGCGCTGACGGGAACGGCGTACACATTCTTGATGCCGAGGTGATCGGCGAACTGCCGAAACTCCGCAGAGATGCGGTCGAAAACCTCCTGCGAAAATCCGACCAGATCCATTTTATTCACGGCCGCGACGATGTGCTGCACACCGAGCAGATGCGCAATGAAAGCGTGGCGGCGCGACTGGCGCAGGACGCCTTTCGTCGCGTCCATCAACACCACGGCGGCTTCGGCGGTGGAGGCGCCTGTCGCCATGTTGCGCGTGTACTGCTCGTGGCCGGGCGTGTCGGCAATGATGAATTTGCGCTTGGGCGTCGAAAAATAGCGATAGGCGACATCGATGGTGATTCCCTGCTCACGTTCGGCGCGCAAGCCGTCGGTAAGCAGCGAGAAATCAATCGGGCCGGTGGAGCGATTGACTTTGCTTTTCTGCACGGACGCGAGCTGGTCCTCGAAGACGGATTTGCTGTCGTAGAGCAGGCGGCCGATAAGCGTGGACTTTCCGTCGTCGACGCTGCCGGCGGTGGAAAAACGCAGCAGTCCCAGTTGATTGGTGAGCGATCCGACGGCACCCACGCTTGAGGCGGAAGGTGCCAACGCTACCGACGGCGCGTCCGTCGGCTCGGGTGCAGCGGTCGACATCAGAAATATCCTTCGCGCTTCTTGATTTCCATCGAGCCTTCTTCGTCGTGATCGATGGTGCGGTTTTCGCGCTCGGAGCGGCGGAACGAAATCATCTCGTCGATGATTTTCGGAACTGTATCGGCGTCCGAGCGGATGCCGCCGGTGCACGGAGCACACCCAAGCGAACGCATGCGGCATTTCACCATCTGCGTTTTTTCACCGGGCAAGAGCCGGACGCCGGCCTGCAGCAGCAGGATCTGTTCGCCGCGCACAAGGGCTTCGCGTTCCTTCGCGAAATAGAGCGGGACGATCGGAATCTTCTCGGCGTGAATGTAGAGCCAGACGTCGAGCTCGGTCCAATTCGAAAGCGGGAAGACGCGGATGCTCTCGCCCTTGTGATGGCGGCTGTTGTAGAGGCTCCAAAGCTCCGGCCGCTGATTTTTCGGATCCCACTGGCCAAGTGCGTCGCGGAAGGAATAGACGCGTTCCTTCGCGCGGGATTTTTCCTCATCACGGCGCGCGCCGCCAAATGCGGCGTCGAATCCACCTTCGGCCAGGCCGTCGAGCAGCGAGCGCGTCTTCAGGAAGCCGCAGCATTTCTGCGTGCCGAGCGAGTAGGGATTTGCGCCGTCCTCCAGGGCTTTTTGATTCTTGTGGACGATCAACTCGACGCCGAGGTGCTTCGCGTACCAGTCGCGAAATTCGATCATCTCGGGAAATTTGTAGCTGGTGTCGATGTGCAGTAGCGGAAACGGAATTTTGCCGGGGTAGAAGGCTTTCTGCGCCAGGCGCAGCATCACGGACGAATCCTTACCGATGGAATACAACATCACCGGATGCGCGAATTCGGCCGCGGCTTCGCGCAGGATGAAGATGCTCTCGGCTTCGAGCATTTTCAGATGGTCGAGTTGGCTCAGCGCCGCCACGTCGTCGGTTTCCCTTGTGCCCCTCTCGAAAAGATCAAGCCTGAACTCTCGCACAGCCATAAAAAATCCCGCCTCCCGGGTTATTCCAAGGGCGGGTTGAATTCAAGCCTGGTTTTGGTTCGAACCTAGTCTATGAATCCCCGGGCCCCCGAAGACGCACACATACCAGGGCATGGACAACAGGCACAACAGCGACAGGCGTTCGGGAGCATCGTTTCCATAGTGTACCAAATTAGTCTAGTCTCGGTGGCTGACACTGTCAATCAATGTGGTGCTGACAGCTGTTTACCTGACCTTCCGATTCGATGCGGTGGGAGTGGGGCACGATCCTGCCGATTGACGCGACCGGCGGAGTAAGCTACAACTTGCTCAATGGCCAACAACACGCGAACGTCACGGCTGCTGAGCCCTCGCGATGCGGCGAAGATCTTGGGGATCAGCTATCCCACTCTGAAGCAGTGGATTTACAAGAAAAAGCTGCACACGGTGACGACCGCCGGCGGGCACCACCGGATTCCCGAATCCGAGTTGGACGAATTCCTGCACCTGCATTCGGAGCGGTTGCCGGTCGAGCAGCGGCGGCCGAATTTCCGGCAGATCAGCGGGCGCAATCAGCTGGCGGGGCGAGTGACGGAAATCAAAGTGGACGGGCTGATTGCGCAGATTGCGCTGTCGATCGGCGGACAAAAGATTACGTCCATCATCACGGCCGACGCAGTGCGCGAGATGCGCCTGAAAGTGGGAGACAAGGCTGCCGCGCTGATCAAATCCACTGAAGTAATGATTGTCCGAATCTAGATCGGGATTGCGAAGATCCGGCCGGCAGTTCCCTTCGGAAAACGCCTACAACAAAATTGACGTCACGCCCCGGAGCGTGTTAATCCGTATAGCGGAGCGAATCGCTCGGCGTCGACTCGCCACAGGCTCACGGAGGTTTCCCATGTTGCGCTCGCTTCCCCGCATTCTTTTCCTTCTTGCTGCAGCAATGGTTTTTCTTGCGGGCGGAGGTGTGCTGTTTTGCAGCGGGCCGCCCCAGTCTGAGAAAGCGAACCTGACCGTTTCGGCAGCGATCAGCCTCAAGGATGCGCTGGACGACGCGAAGCTGATTTACACGAAGGATCATCCGAATGTGACCGTTGCGGTGAACTACGGCGCGTCGGGCACGCTGCAATTGCAGATCGAGCAGGGGGCGCCGGTGGATATTTTCTTCTCGGCAGCGTCCAAACAGATGGATGTGCTGGAAATGAAGGGGCTGCTGCTGGCGGGCACGCGCAAAGACGTGCTGCTGAACGAAGTAGTGTTGATCGTGCCGAAGGATTCGAAGCTTGGGCTTACGTCATTCAAGGATTTGACGCGGGCGGATGTGAAACGCGTGGCGCTGGGCGAGCCGTTGAGCGTGCCTGCCGGACAGTATGCGAAGGAAACTCTGACTTCGTTGGGGATTTATGACGCGGTGAATGCGAAGGCAGTGCTGGGGAAAGACGTGCGGCAGGTTTTGACTTATGTTGAGACCGGGAATGTCGACGCCGGGATTGTGTATGCTACCGATGCGATTTCTTCCGAGAAGGTCGCGCTGGTCGCTACGGCGCCCTCGAAGTCGCATTCGTTGGTAATTTATCCGGCGGCGGTGATCAAGGATACGAAGAATCCGGCGGCGGCTCAGGCGTTTCTGGATTTTTTGGCCGGTCCGCGCGGGACGGCAGTGTTTGAAAAGTACGGATTTAAGGCCGCGGGAATGTGACGTCTGGTGCGCGGCTGGAGCTGATGGCCAAATCCTCGATAGCGCCGGAGCGAGTTCCGGGGCTGCGCAACGGCAGCAAGCTGCCGCGCTACATCACTCGAGCCGCGTCGTGGACGTCGCGCCACGTATGGCAAGAAAAACGCCGGCGGCTTGCCGGAGCTACGCGACGCGACGATCTACGGCTGCTCCTATGGCGCGGACTTCTTTCATCATCTGCGCGAATTGATCAGGATAGAGCGATTGCACGCCGTCCGACATGGCTCGCTCGGGGTCGGGGTGGACTTCGATGATCAGGCCGTCGGCGCCGGCTGCTACTGCGGCGCGGGCCAGGGCCGCGACTTTGTCGCGCTTGCCGGTGCCGTGCGACGGATCTGCCATCACCGGTAGATGCGACAGGCTTTTCAGCACCGGGATGGCGGCGATGTCCATGGTGTTGCGCAGCGCCGTTTCGAAGGTGCGGATGCCCCGCTCGCACAGGATCACTTTGTAATTTCCGCCGGACATGATGTACTCCGCGCTGAGTAGAAGCTCTTCAATGGTGCCGGACATGCCGCGCTTGAGCAGTACGGGTTTCTGCACTTCGCCCAGCCCGCGCAGCAGGTGATAATTTTGCATGTTGCGCGCGCCGACCTGCAGCAGATCCACCCAGGGCAGCATGATTTCGATCTGCGACGGGTCCATCACTTCGCTGACGACGAGCAGTCCGTTGCGGTCTGCTGCGGCGCGCATCATCTTTAAACCTTCGACGCCGAGACCCTGGAAGCTGTAGGGTGACGAGCGAGGCTTGAACGCACCGCCGCGCAACAGTTTCGCGCCGGCTTTGGCCACGCTGGCGGCGACGCTTTCGATCTGCTCGGGGCCCTCGACGGCGCATGGGCCGGCCGCGACGATGATTTCCGGACCTCCTATCGTGACGCCTTTGCCGAGATCGAGCACCGTTCCCTCCGGCCGCACGCTGCGCGCGGCGAGCTTGTACGGATGCGAGATGCGGACGATTTCCTCGACACCCGGCGCGGAGCTGAGCGCAAAAAGCTCCTCGCGGCTGGTGCGGCTGTTGCCGACGACGCCGATCACGGTGCGCTCCTTGCCGCGGATCAGGTGCGCCTCGTAGCCGCATTCCTTGATGCGGTCGACGATGTGCTGGACTTGCGCGTCTGTTGCTTCACCGGTCATATTGAAAATCATTTTGCTTTCCTCACTGTGGCTGGGATTTTTGCTCCGATCTCGCCGCGGAGACATAGGAGCCGAGTATCCGCAGATTCACGACCAAGGATTCGAGCTCAGCGAGCGCTGCGGCGATCTCGGGATCGCGGCGCGACGCCTGCAAATCGAGATAAAAACGGTACTGCCACGGGCTGCCGTGCACGGGGCGGCTTTCGATCTTCATCAAGTTGATATTGCGACGCGCAAAGGGCTCGAGCGAGTGAACCAGTGCGCCGGGGCGATGATCGAGCTGAAAGACGAGCGAGAGTTTGTCCGCGTTTTCGGACGCATCGGCCGTGGTCGCAAGTAGGAGGAAGCGCGTGTAGTTTTCACGGTTGTCTTCCAGATGCTCGCGCAGGATCCGACCGCCGTAAAGCGACGCGGCGCGGCGGCCGGCGATGGCGGCGCGCGATTTGTCCTTGGCGTGAATCACGGAGCGGACGCTGCCGGCGGTGTCATCGGTGACCACGCGTTTGAGGCGCGGATTGGCGATGAAGAACTGTTCGCATTGCGCGAGTGCGACGGGATGCGATTCGACAACGACTAATTCTTCGAAGGACGCCCCGGGAACCGCGATCAGATTGTGCACGATCGGGATCACCACCTCCGCAAGAATGTTCAAGTTGCTTTCGACCAGGAGATCGAAAGACCTGTGGACCGAGCCGGCGAGACTGTTTTCAATCGGCGCGAGCAAATAATCGGCGACGCCATCGCTGATTGCGCTGAAAGCGGCCTCAAAAGTCGGACGCGGGACGAGCTGGATCTCCTCACCGAGGAGTTTCACGGCGGCTTCTTCACTGAAGGCGCCGCGCTCGCCTTGAAATGCCACGCGCGCGTTTTTCGCAACTTTCACTTTCTTGCTCGGGCCGCCTTTTTCGGCACGGTTGCGGAGGCGGGATGGCGTCCCTCGTGCGCGCCGAAGCCGTATTGCTGCTGCGTGCGAATCGATTCGTCGAGAATCACCTGATAAATTTTCACGATGGAGTCGATGGCGAGCGGGCCGGGATTCAGCGCTTTCATGCGCGACATGATTTCCTGCTCGCGCGCCGGGACGCGGAGACTGACGCCTTCGTCGGCTTTCAGGCGGCCGACCTCGAGCGCGAGCTCGGTGCGGAGATTGAGCAGGTGGAGCAGGGCCGTGTCGATCGCGTCGATTTTGCTTCGCCAGTCGATGATTTTGCTCATGAGTGTTGCGTCGCCTCCCATCGCCGGCGCATGGCCGGGCCGCTGACCTGAATCAAACCGTACGGACAACAAAAAAGCCGCGCCCTCGCTAGAGGTTCGCGGCCGGTTGCTTCGAAACTAGGCGCTGATTAAATCGTGCCTGTGTTCGCGCGCGTCTCGCCGGCCCGCTCCCCCGCGTAGAGGAAGCGGTACGTAAAGGCGAAATAGCTAGAGTTCAGACGCATGGCGCGCTCTTGGCTAATCCTTGGTGAATCGAACGTACGGCTCAAACGAATCGCCACTATACAAAAGGCCCGCGGAGGCGTCAAGCGCCGGGTTCGGAGGGCGGCCCATAAGCGCGATTTATGCCATCCGCAATAATTGGAAATTTGACTTATCCTGCTCGATCGCGTTTACTGGTGTTTCGCGACGTGAACTGCGCGGCGTGCGATTCACCGGTAGCGCCATCGCGAAACGAGGAAACCGTTTGTTGAATCGGAATCGGGACGTTACTCTATGACGCGGCAATCGATCATTCCCGTATATGTAATTATTCAGTGGGGGCCGCCCGTCTGAGAAAAGTTCAGGCGAATGCGCCCCGCACCTGAAGACAGGTCGCGGGGCTTTTTATTTTGGGGCCACGAAAGGTTTGGGACATGCAGAGCGATGCAATAAAAAAGGGCGTGGCGCGGGCGCCTGCGCGCGCGATGTTGAAGGCCACGGGCCTCACCGATGCAGATCTGGCCCGGCCGCTGGTCGCGGTGGCGAACACATGGAGCGAGGTGACGCCCTGCAATTTTCACCTGCGGTCGCTGGCGGAAAAGATAAAAGAAGGAATTCGCGCTGCCGGTGGAACGCCGATCGAGTGCAATACGATCGTGGTGTCGGACGGAATCACAATGGGCACGGAAGGCATGAAGGGATCGCTCGTTTCGCGCGAGGTGATTGCCGATTCGATCGAGCTTTTTGTGCGAGCGCACGCGTTCGACGCAGTGGTCGCGATCTGCGGGTGCGACAAAACGATTCCCGCCACGGTGATGGCGCTCGCACGGCTGAACCTTCCGGGGCTGGTGCTCTACGGCGGCTCGATCCTGGCTGGGCGATTTCAAGGGCACGACGTCACGATTCAGGACGTTTTCGAAGCGCCGGGCGCTTTCGCGTCGGGCAAAATGACAGCGGAGCAGGTTACCGACCTGGAAGACCATGCTTGTCCCGGAGCAGGCGCGTGCGGCGGCCAATTCACCGCGAACACCATGGCGACCGCGATTTCATTCCTGGGAATTTCACCGATGGGCGCGAACGAAGTGCCCGCCGTCGATCCGCGGAAACAGCAAGTCGCGGTCGATTGCGGCAAGAAAGTGATGGAATTGCTCCGCAAAGACCTGCGCCCCAGCCAGATCATCACCCACGCGTCGCTGCACAACGCGATTGCGTCAGTCGCCGCGTCGGGCGGCTCGACGAACGCCGTGCTTCACCTCCTGGGAATCGCGCGCGATGCGGGCGTGCCACTGACGATCGACGAATTCGACGAAATTTCAGCGAAGACTCCCCTGCTGGCCGACCTGAAGCCCGGCGGCCGATTTACGGCCCCGGATATGTTTCATGCGGGCGGAATGAGGCTGCTCGGCAAACGTCTCGAAGAAGCTGGCTTGCTGCAGGACGGCCCGACGGCTTCCGGGCGAAATCTTTTCGCAGAGATCGCTGAAGTAAAGGAAACGCCGTCGCAGGAAGTGATTCGCCCGCTCGCGAACCCGATCAAGAAAGACGGCGGCCTCGCCATTCTGCGCGGCTCGCTCGCTCCGGAGGGTTGCGTGGTGAAGCTGGCGGGCCACGAGCGTGTCTTCCACACCGGTCCGGCGCGCGTGTTCGATTGCGAAGAAGCGGCGTTCGAGGCCGTGCAAAAGCAGCAGATCAAGGCAGGTGACGTTGTCGTGATCCGCTACGAAGGGCCACGCGGCGGTCCCGGCATGCGCGAGATGCTCGCGGTGACGGGCGCGCTCGTAGGCCAGGGCCTCGGCGAATCGATCGCACTGCTTACCGACGGCCGATTCAGCGGCGCAACGCACGGGCTGATGGTGGGCCACGTGGCGCCGGAAGCCGCGCAGGGCGGTCCGATCGCGTTCGTGCGCGACGGCGATAAGATCACGCTCGACGTGAAGGCGCGACGCCTGGACGTGGAAGCGAATCTCGACGAACGGCGCTCGTACTGGAAACCGCCCGCGCCGAAATACAAGTCCGGAGTGATGGCGAAATACGCGAAGCTGGTTTCATCGGCTTCCGAAGGCGCCGTGACAAACGCCTGAAATGTTCTGCAATTCCAAGGAGAAGACAGATGGCAAAGATGTTCTGGGAAAAGGATGCAAATCCGAGGGCGCTTGAAGGCAAGCGCATCGCGGTGATCGGTTACGGCAGCCAGGGACGCGCGCACGCCCTGAACCTGCGCGATAGCGGACTCAACGTGGTAGTCGGGCTGCGCAAAGGCGGAAAATCGTGGGAACAGGCCGAGCAGGACGGCTGGCAGCTTGTCTCTCCGGCGGAGGCGTCGAAAGGCGCGGACGTGATCGTGATGCTTGCGCCCGATATCGCTCAGGCGAAAATCTACTCGAGTGAAATTGCGCCGAATCTCAAGGCCGGCTGCATGCTGCTTTTTTCGCACGGCTTCAACATTCACTACGGCCAGATTGCGCCGCCGAAAGACGTCGACGTGGCCATGGTCGCGCCGAAGGGCCCGGGTAACCTCGTTCGCCGGCAATATGAAGCGCAACGCGGAGTTCCCTGCTTGATCGCCGTCCATCAGGACGCATCCGGCCACGCCTTCGACCGCACGCTTTCCTACGCGCACGCCATCGGCGGCACGCGTCCCGGCGTCATTCAGACCACGTTTGCCGAAGAGACGGAAACCGATCTTTTCGGCGAGCAGGCCGTGCTCTGCGGCGGCGCGCGAGCGCTGATTCAGGCCGGATGGGAGACGCTGGTCGAGGCCGGCTATCAACCCGAGTCGGCGTATTTCGAATGTCTGCACGAGCTGAAGCTGATCGTCGACCTCATTTACGAGGGCGGCATCGCGGAGATGCATAAATTTGTCAGCGAGACGGCGAAGTACGGTGACCTGACGCGCGGCAATCGCGTAATCGACGATCACGTCCGCGCGAACATGAAGAAAATTCTCACCGAAATCCAGACCGGCCAGTTCGCCACCGAATGGGTGCTTGAAAATCAGGCGGGCCGCCCGACCTATTCGAAGCTGCTCGATCGCGACAAGAATCATCCGATCGAAGCAGTGGGCCGGGAGCTGCGCGCGCAAATGTCGTGGATCAAGCCGGAGACCGCAGTAGCCGGTAAGGGCAAGAAGTGATGGCCCCTACCGCTATCGGTGTTCCGCCTTCGCCGCAGCCGCTTTCATGATGACCACACGCGATTAGCGGTGGATCCAATGCCTTTCCGTCGCATTGCCGTCGTTGGGACAGGACTAATAGGCGGCTCGTTTGCTCTGGCGCTGCGAAAGCGGTTCGCCGGCATTTCGGTCATCGGCTACGATCGCGCGTCTACGCTCGTCCAAGCGCGTGCGCTCGGCGCGATTGATGATGCCGCGGCCGATATCGCGAGCGCTGTGCGGGGCGCCGATCTCGTGTATCTTGCGCTCCCGATTGGCGCCTCGATTGAGGCTCTCGCCACGATTGCCAAGCATGCCGAGCCGCACGCACTTGTCACAGACGCCGGAAGCACGAAGGCCCTGATTTGCCGCGTGGCGAAAGACCACTTTCGCGGTGACGCGAAGTTTCTCGGCGCGCACCCCATGACAGGGAAGGAACATTCGGGAATCGATCACGCCGATCCGGAATTGTTTCACAAAATGCCGTACCTTCTAATGGGCCCGGAAGCCACGGTCGGTGCGCGCGAGAAGATTTTCGAGGAAATGATTGAGGCGATCGGCGCCCGGCCTGTCTGGACCGATCCTGAAACGCACGATTGGGGGGTCGGAATCGTCTCCCATCTGCCCCAGCTGCTTTCGGTAGCCCTGGCTCGCGTAGTGCAGGATGAAACGGACGAAACCGGATTGCCGCTTTCGCTCGCAGGCCCGGGCCTCCAGGATATGTTGCGGCTGGCGGGAAGCCCTTACGATATCTGGCGCGATATCCTGCTGACGAATACGGATAACGTGTCGCGTGCGCTCGACCGGCTCGCTCAGGCGGTCGATTACTTGCGTACGAATCTGGCGCGCAAGGAACTCAAGGAAGAATTTCTAGCGGCAAACGAGCTGTACAAGCAGTTGAAAAAGGCGACTTAGCGTCAGCTAGCGCTTGTGCGCGGCGACTTTGGCTTCCGGCTCGGCGGTGTTCTCGCCGATTCCGTGGCGTGCCAGCGCGACGAAGGCTGAAGCGGAACGCGGAAGCGTACGGTCGCGGCGGTAAACGATACCCAGTTCCCGCCACACTTCCATGTCGGAAACCGGAATCAGCCTTACCTGTCCCGCCCGCACTTCGTCCTGCGCAAATTTTTCGCTGATCAACGAAACCCCGAGACCGGCCGCCACGAATCGCTTGATCATGCCGACGCTCGCCAGCTCCATTGTGATCCGCAGACGCGAGCGGAACGGGCGAAATTGCTTGTCGAGAACCTGTCGCGTGAAGCCGGTCTTCGGAAAAATCAGCGGCTGCCCGGCGATGTCGCTGGTGCGCACCGTTTTGTAGGTGGCCAGCGGGTTCGCAGGGCTGACCATCAGCATCAGCCGATCGCGGAAAATCGGATGAACTTTCAGGCTCGGTGATTTCACGGGCATGGTCACGATGCCCACGTCCACCGTGCCGTCCTCGACCTTCTCCAGCACTTTGTGGCTGAAATTGCGATAGATGCTGATCTGCACGCCGGGAAAGCGGCGGTGATATTCTGCAAAAATTTCAGGCAGCACGTAGAGGCAGGTCGCCTCGTTGGCGCCGATCGCCAGAGTGCCATGCGGCGAACTGGATTGGTCGGCCACGGCGCGCAGAGACTCGTTTCGCAGCGTCAGCAGCTTACCGGCATATTCAAGCAGCGCCTCGCCAGCGACGGTGAGCCGAACGGACTTGCCGACGCGGTCGAAGAGCTTTTGCCCGTATTCCTGCTCGAGCTGGCGGATCTGCGCACTCACGGCGGGCTGCGAGCGGTAGAGTTTTTGCCCCGCGCGCGAAAAGCTGCCTTGCTTGGCAATCTCCAAGAATGTGATCAGATGGTCGAAGTCCATTTTGAGTGAAGCGGATTATAGCAAAAACAGGCGCCCAGACAGGGTTAAAGGCGATAGGACGTATTCATTTTCCGCTCATTTCCCGGCGGGCGGACGGGGGGCTTTGGCTGCTTTCACAGGATTGCAGGCGGTGGGATCGCGCCATTCGCGCCCGTCGCGGCGCAGCAGCTCGAACGACTTTTCCGGCCCCCAGGAGCCTGCGGCGTAGTTCGGAAAAGCCTCCGGCGGCTGCGGTTTCCAGGCGTCCAGAATCGGCTGCACCACCCGCCATGAAGCCTCGACCATATCCGCGCGCTGGAACAGCGTGGGATCGCCCATCATGCAGTCGTAGATCAGCGTTTCGTAGCCCGTCTGCGGCATGGAGCCAAAGTAGTCAGAATAGGCGAAGCTCATGTTCACCGAGCCCAGCTTCACGACCGGCCCCGGAACCTTGGCCTCGAAATTCAGGCAGATTCCCTCGTCCGGCTGGATGTCGATCACGATCTCGTTTGGGGGCAGTCCGCCCACATGAGTCTTGCGGAAGAGCATAAATGGCGGCTTTCGGAAGCGGATGACGATCTGCGTGGCTACAGCGGACATGCGCTTGCCCGTGCGCAAATAGAACGGCACGCCCGCCCAGCGCCAGTTGTCGATGTGCAGCGCCATGGCGACGAAGGTCGACGTATGGGAATCAGGAGCCACGTGTGGCTCGCTGCGATAGGCGGGCACCGGCTTGCCGTCGATGGCGCCCGCGCCGTACTGCCCGCAAACCGCATCCTTCACGGCCGCGTCCCCGCTGAGTGGCTGGATCGCGTGCAGAACCTTCACTTGCTCGTCGTGCACGGCGTCGGCCTCGAACGAAATCGGCGGCTCCATGGCGCACAAGGTGATGAGCTGGAAGATGTGGTTCGGAACCATGTCCCGCAGCGCGCCGGCGGTCTCGTAATATCCGCCTCGCTGCTCGACGCCGAGCGTCTCCGAGACGGTCACCTGCACGTGATCGACGTAGCGGCGATTCCATATCGGCTCGAAGATTCCATTCGCGAAGCGAAACGCGATAATGTTCTGGACGGTTTCCTTGCCGAGGTAGTGGTCGATCCGAAAAATCTGCTTTTCGTCCAACACCTTCGCGATGGTCTTATCGAGCTCGATCGCGGACGCGAGATCGTGGCCGAACGGCTTCTCGATCACCACGCGCCGCCATTGGTTGTCTTTCTGCTTCGTCAGCTCAGACTTGCCGAGCTCCGTCACGACCACCGGGAAAAATTCCGGGCTCACGGCAAGATAAAAAATCGCATTGCCCGCGGTGCCGTGCTCTTTTTCGGCTTGCCCCAGCGTGTCGGTGATCTTCGCGTACGTTTTCGGATCGTGGAAATCGCCCGAGACGTAGTAGATGCGCTTCACGAACCAATCCCACAGCTCCGGGGTGACCTCACGCGTTGCGAATTGGTGAATTAGCTTGGTGGCCAGATCGCGGAACTGATCGTTGCTGTATTGCTCGATCGAGACGCCGATGATGGCGAATTGCTCCGGCAGCAATTTTCCGGCGGCGAGGTTGTAGAGCGCCGGGATCAGCAGGCGTTTCGTAAGATCGCCGCCCGCACCGAAAATGACCGTCGCACACGGGCCTGCCGGACCGCCAAGCGCATCCTGAGAAATGTTTGTCGAATCGCTGATATCCACGAAGGCCCCTCCCAAAGGGCTACTGGCTGGATCGATGGGTGAAGACCGGGCTAAGCCAGTGCCTGCTGGATGGCCCGCTGAAGCTGATCGAGGCCGGCTGCGATGTCCGGCCCCAGGTGAACGCGCAACGCTCGGCGATTGCGCTCCGCCAGCACCTGAAAATCGCCGCGCGCCTGCGCCGCCTTCACGATGCCAAACGTATATTTTTGCTCGGGCACCGGAATATCGGCCGCGTCGTCGCACGTGATCTGCAGAAAAACGCCGGAATTCGGGCCGCCTTTGTAGGCCTGCCCGGTGGAATGCAGAAACCGCGGTCCGAAGCCGAGGCAAGTGGCCACGTGGCATTTATCGCGGACGGCGTGGCGAATCGCCTGAAGCTGCGACTGGTGAGAGTCGTTCATCTGGATGTAGCCGAGCACGGCGAAATAGTCGCCAGCTTTCAGGCGGCCCAGATGCGCGCGCAGATAGCCGGCGAGAGTGGCGTCTTTTCCGGCAGCCCGCTTCAGCGCCGCGGCGTTTTTGTCGTCCGTGAAAAGCTTGATGCCCGCATCCTGCAGCACGGGAGACTCCGACGGCGGCGATCCGGATTTTTCATACGCTTCGGTCAGCTTGCGCGTCTCAATCTTGCTCGCCTCGACATCCGGCTGGTTGAACGCGTTGATCCCGATGACCGAGCCCGCCACAGCCGTCGCAATTTCCCAGCGAAAAAACTCCTGTCCCAGATCGTAGATATTGGGAACAACGATGCGCACCACCGGCTGGCCGGCCTTTTCCAGCGCGGCGACGGCGGCGTCCTGCTTTGTGTCCGGATCGGCTTCGAGCCGCAGGTAGGCGAACAAGCAATCGCTGCCGTAAACATCCGGCGCCCCAATGTGCTCACGGTCTACGGGAATGATGCCGTGGCCTTCCTTGCCGGTAGATTCGGCGAACAGCTGCTCGAGCCATGCGCCCAGATCGGCAATTCCCGGTGAAGTGAAAATCGTCAGCTTGTCGCGCCCGCCCTTGGCGAGAGTCCCGAGAGTCGCGCCCAGATTCACGCCAGGATTCTGGTCCGCGGGCACGGAGGCGCCGCAAGCATCGACCATTTTTTTCGTGTGTTCGAAAAACTTGCCAATGTCGATGCCCTGAATCGCCCCCGGCACCGCTCCGAAATCAGACAGCGCCGAATAGCGCCCGCCGATCGAGGGCAACCCTAAAAACACGTGGCGAAATCCATCGCCCTCCGCAACTTTCTGCATGTGCGAGCCGGGATCGGTGACGGCAATGAAACGCTTCCCCGCTTCGCCCGGGCCGATCTCTTGATTCAAGCGGTCAAAAAAATACTGCTTGAAAATATTGGGCTCGAGCGTGCTCCCGGATTTGCTCGAAACGATAAAAACCGTCTTTGCAAGGTCAAGCTTCGATTCCAGCGTTCGAATCTGGGCCGGATCGGTCGAATCATTCACCAGGATTTCGGGATGGCCGGCGATCTTGCCGAAGGTGAGCTCCAGCACCTCGACGCAAAGGCTCGAGCCGCCCATGCCCAGCAGCACGGCGTGCGTGAAACCGCCGTCGCGAATTTCCTGCGCCACTTTCCGGAAGCTATCGACTTTGTGGATCTGTTCGTCGACGATTCCGAGCCAGCCGAGCCATTTTCCCTCGTCGGCATTGGTCCAAAGCGATGCGTCGCCCGCCCACAACCGCTGCACTTTGTTGTTGAATTTCCAATCTTCGAGCGTGCCTTTGACGGCCTTGGCGAGCGGCTCCGGCAATTTGTCGATCATTGTTTCGAGGTGGCGATTTTGGCCTGTTTCTCGACCGCGGCCAGGAGTTCCTCAAACGCTTTGGCGAAAAGCTTCACGCCGTCTTCGGTCAGTTGATCGGTGACCGCCTTCATCGAAATGCCGGAGCGCTCCAGATCGGCCATGGTCTTCTGCGCGGCGTCGACATTTTCCTCCAGGCTCGCGCGCGGCTTGCCGTGGGCTCGGAACGCGTCGAACGTCGCCGGCGGCACCGTGTCAACCGTGTCCGGCCCGATCAGCTCTTCCACGTAGAGCACGTCGCTATAAGCGGGATTCTTCGTGCCCGTACTGGCCCACAAAACACGCTGGGTCCCGGCGCCCCTCGCCGCCAGCGCCTGCCATCGCGGCCCGCTGAAAATTTTCTTGTACAGCTGATAGGTCACCTTAGCGTTCGCGATGGCCACTTTGCCCTGCAGGCTCTTCAGCAAATCTGGATCCGCGCCCGCCGGCGGATTTTTCAGTGTCTCCGCGATTTTCCCGTCGACCAGCGTATCGATGCGGCTCACAAAGAAGCTGGCCACGCTGGCCACGCGGCTCAAATCCCCGCCCTTCGCCGCCCAATCCTCTAAACCCGCGATGTAAGCCTCAGCCACTTCCTCATACACCTGCTGCGCAAACAGCAGCGTCACATTGACGTTGATCCCGCTCCCGATCAGCTCGCGAATCGCCGGAATCCCCTCCGGCGTGCCGGGAACCTTGATCATCACGTTGTCGCGCGCCACGCTTTTCCAAAGCCGCCGCGCCTCGTCCTTCGTCTCCTGCGTTTTGTGCGCGAGGTACGGTGAAACTTCCAGGCTCACGTAGCCGTCCCGCCGCTTCGCCGCGTCGTAGACCTCTCGTAGCGCATCGGCCGCGTCCTGAATGTCGCGAATAGCCAGAGTTTCGTAGATGCCCTTGGCGTCCAGGTCGCCTCGTCGCGCGAGTTCTCCGAGCGGCTTCGTGTAATCCGGGCTGCTAGAAAACGCCTTTTCGAAAATTGTGGGGTTCGAGGTCATGCCGCGCAAGCCATCTTCGTGAATCATCCGCGCGAGTTGTCCGCTGGTGATCAGGTCGCGGCGAATGTAGTCGAACCAGATCGACTGTCCGTATCGAAGCAGGGCTTTCAGTGGATTTTCATGCTGCGAGGCTGACGGGGCCGTGGCCGGTACTTTCGTGGTTGTGCTCATGTCACTCTCCTGACCATCCGACGTCATTTTACCGCACGCCGCGCTGGGAAGCGAACCTTCCTAACGACCGGCGCGAGCGCGGCCGCCGAACAGTGGAAGCCTCTCGCCCTCATTACAGACTCGCTACAGATCCTCCATCGACCCGGTAATTCGAACCTGTGATAAAAGTCGCCTGGTCCGACGCCAGAAAGACACAGATCCCCGCCGTTTCCTCGGGCTTGCCCGCGCGCCCCAGCAGGATATTGGGACGAAACTCGCGCAGCAGAATCTGCTCGGCTTCCGCGACGCTCACGTTGCGATCCTTCGCCGTTCGCGCCAAAAACCCGTCGAGCAGCGGTGTGCGAATAAACGCAGGCGACACCGTGTTCACGAGGATGTTGTCCTTGCCATAGGCTTTCGAAAGGCTTTTGGTCAAGCTGTTGAGCGCCGATTTCGACGCGTTATAATGCGGCATCATTGCGTCGGGCTGCACGCCGGACTCGGATGAAATATTGATGATCCGGCCCCATTTTTGTTTCTGCATGTACGCTAGCGCCGCTCGCGTGGCGCGAACAGCCGACAAAACGTTCAGATTGTATGCGTCCATCCACTCGTCGTCGGTCAGATCGTCGAACGATCCGAACCGGCCCGCCCCTCCCGCATTGTTCACCAGCACGTGGACCGTGCCGAATTTCTTCACGGCTTCTTCGATCGGCCGCCGGGCACCTTCCGCGGTAGTCACATCCGAAGCGATCGCCAGCACCGAGCCGCCTGTCTTGCGCATTTCCGCAGCGGTGGCCTCCAGCTCCTTGGCATTCCGGCTACTGATCACCACCTGCGCCGCTTCGCGGGCGAACGCTTCGGCGATCGAGCGTCCGATTCCCTTGCTCGAGCCTGTCACCACAACCACTTTGCCCTTCAGTGCGAGTTCCATCTGCAAGCTCCTCCGTTTTCCAAATCGCCGAATGCCTTTCGAGCCCGCCTAGCGACCCCGCTCGGAACGCTCGCTGCTCGGTCGGTACTGGCGCAAGAGTCTGAATGGCCGTAGCAGCACATAGAGTGGCGCGAGCGAACGCGGCAACCGCATCGCCGCGCTGTCCTCATCGGCGGGCTGCGTGGTCAGCCGCATGGAGTAGCGCCAACCCGCAAACCCTCCCGCTAACATCCGGCGCCGGTACCGAAATCGTTCGCCCGCCCCGCGTTCCGGCGCCTCTCGAATCAGATGCCTCTGCGCTATTTCAGATGCAATATCTCCCGCGACGGAGTCACGTCCTACGCGCGCCGCGATTTCCGTCGGAAGCAATGCCCCCAGCATTCCGGTTGCGAGCGCCAGGCCGAGATTCACCATCCGTCCGGCCTGCAAGCTTTCGGCTTGGCTCAGCACTACGTCCCAATTGAGACGCGGATGCGACCGCACGAACTCCGCAATGTCCGCGATCCAGGAAATCCGCTCCCAGAAATCCTTCGACCCGTGAACGCACAGCAGCGACAGCATGTCCTCCGGGCAAAAAGTCGGAATTTCGTGCCCGCTGATCGTTACCGACACCAGCCGTTTCGACATTTCACCCAGATCGGGCCGCACCGGAAAATGCCGCAGCGTGAATTCCGAGTGAAACTCCACGAGCATGCCGCGCTGCTCGTCGCGATAGTCGTACTCGCCCGGAACCACTGCCGAGTTCGCACCGGAACCGAATGTCCAGGGATGATTGGGCCGATAACCGAGTTTCTTCACGACCTCATCGGCCTTGGCCATGTCTCGCTGCCGCACGATGATGTCCAGATCCTCGAATTCCCGCAGCGTTACGTCGCCGTATGCGTCGACAGCCAAGACCGGACCTTTGTAGGGCATCGCCTGCACGCCGCTCGCGCGCAGCAAATCGGTGATCTTGATCAGCTCGGCAGTCAGGCTGAGGCAGCGCAACGCATTCGCGCGTGCGCCCTTGGTCAGACGATCCACATGTTTTGCGGGAGCGATGTCGGCGGCAACCGCGGAAATATTCCGCGCCACCAACGGCAGGATCGAATTGACGGCGGATTCGTTGACTACGAATTCCCAGTCGAGCGCCCCGGCACAAAGTTCCCGGATCTTATCCACAACCGTGGGCTCAACCTTCATCCGCGCGCAGGCAACCAGCAATCGCTTTTCAGGACTGGCGAGTTGGCTCGACGAAGAGGTCATCGATGCTAGGCGGTGAAAGCTGCGAGGAGATTCTACGCCAAGCGGAGCCGATGCCGGGACGATTCGTCAAGGACAGGATGGAAAACGAAGGCGTGGCGGAAAAATTAACGAACAGCCTCTGCGGCAAGGATTTCGCGCAGCTTGCCGGTCAGCGTGGCCAGCGTGAAGGGCTTTTGCAGCAGCGGCGCGTCGGTGCCCAGGATTCCCTGATGAACAACAGCCTGATCAGTGTAGCCGGACATGTAAAGAATTTTGATATCCGGTCGCGCGGCCTGTACCCGTTCGGCCAGCTCGCGGCCGCCGATTCCGGGCATCACCATGTCGGTCATCAGCAGGTGGATCACGCCCTTATGCAGCGCGGCCAATTCGATCGCCGTGTGGCCGTCGGCCGCCACAATTACCTTGTAGCCGCTCATCTCGAGATATTCGCGGGCCAGTTCGCGGACGCCCGCTTCGTCCTCGACCAGTAGGACTACTTCCGTGCCCCGCTGCAGCGCCTCTGGTTTCTCTCTAGTAGCGCGAGGAGCAGTCAACGTCTCGTCTTCAATGCGGGGCAGATAAATCTTGAAGGTGGTCCCGTGGCCTGGTTCGCTGTAAACCCAGACGTAGCCGCCGCTCTGCTTTACCACTCCGTAAACGGTCGCCAGGCCCAGACCCGTTCCCTTTCCTTTTTCCTTCGTGGTGAAAAACGGCTCGAAAATGTGCGTCTGCGTCTTCTGATCCATGCCGCAACCGTTGTCGGTCACCGCCAGCATCACGTATTTGCCCGGCGCCACGACGGCCGGTGAATGCGATACCGATGCGTCAAACTCCACGTTCGCGGTTTCAATCATCAGGCGACCGCCCTTGGGCATCGCGTCCCGCGCGTTCACCGCCAGATTCATCACCACCTGCTCGATCTGACTGCGGTCCGCCTTCACCAGCCACAAATCGGGTTTCGACGCCGTCTCGAGCTCGATATCTTCGCCGATCAGGCGCTGCAGCATCTTCTCCATATCCTCCACGACCGTGTGGACATTGAGGATTTTGGGAGCCAGGATTTGTTTGCGGCTGAATGCCAGCAGTTGCTGGGTCAAGGCCGCGGCGCGCTGCGCGGCGGTCTGAATCTGCTCGGCGTTCCGATGCAGCGCTTCTCCTACCGGCAGACGATCTGCCAGCAGATCCGCGTAGCCCTGAATCACCATCAGTAGGTTATTGAAGTCGTGCGCGATTCCGCCAGCCAGCCGGCCGACAGCTTCCATTTTCTGCGCCTGCCGGAACTGCTCCTCCAGCTGCTTGCGGTCGGTAACATCCAGCGCCATGCAGATCGCGCCTTGCACCTCGCCCGCGGAGTCGCGCAGCGGTTCCACGTGGCAGGCGTACGAGCCCTTTTTCCATTCGACCGGGAAAGTCACTGGATCGCCGGACACGGCCCGCAAATGCGCCGCGATTGGCGTGAAGGATTGGTCGTTCGTTTCGAAATATTCGGAAAGCGTCATGCCCACGATCTGGTTCGGCTTCAGACCGAGCCGCGCCAAGCCCGATCCTTCCGCCCGCGTGAATCGCAGGTTCCTGTCCACGGTCCACAACACGGCCGGCAGTTGCTCGATCAGCACGCGCAATCGGGCTTCGCTTTCGCGCGCGCGCTCTTCGGAACGCTTTCGTTCGATCGCCAGCGCAATCTGTCCGCCGACGGACGACAGGAACTCCAAATCACGCTGCGTGTAGACGTTGTCGCGCTCGTAATTCTGCACCACCAGCACGCCGATCGTTTCCGCGGGCGTCCGCAGCGGCGCGCCTAGCCATGACGGACACGGTGTGCCAACCAGCTCCACGTCGCCCTTGCTTGCCAGCTGGTCAAACCGCGTCTGTGAAATCAGCGCCGCTTCGCCAGTGCGGTACACGTAGGACGTGCAGCTGCGGCCCAGATCCTGCAGCTCGCCCGGCGGCGGCGCCGCATCGTAGCGGTCCACGAAAAAGGGAAAATAGAATTTCTCGGTCGCTGGATCGCGCAGCGCCACGAAGGAATTGGCTGCGTCCAGCACTTTGCTCAGTGCCGCATGGATCACCCGCAGCAGCGCGTCCAGATTTTCCGTCACGCTGACGGCGTGAATGATCTCGGTCGTAACCTGCCGGATCAATTCCGAGCGCTTGCTCTGCGTAACGTCCTCGGCGGTACCGTCATGGCTGACGATCTCGCCGGTCGCATCGCGCACCGCGCGTACATTCATCGACATCCATATGGTGCTGCCGTCCTTGCGCAGCATGGGGCATTCGAAACCCTCAACGGTCCCTTCCGCTTCCAGGCGGCGTTTCAGTTCCTCGTACGAGGCGGGATCGGCGTAAAGCGGTCTTCCGAGATCGGAGATTTCGCGAATCATTTCCGCCGGAGACGCATACCCGGCGATGCGTGCCATCGCCGGATTGACGGTGACCAGCCGGCAATCGGGCGTCGATTCGAAAAATCCTTCGACGGCGCTTTCGAAAATACGCCTATATTTTTCCTCGGCGGCCTGCTGGGCTTTTTCCGCCACACCACGCTCGGTGATGTCCTCGTAGATCCCGAACGTCCCGGTCTGTTTTCCATTGACGATCAGAGGAACGCCCAATACCCGCACGTCCACCAGCGAACCATCCCGCCGCCGCCGTTTTCCCACGTGGCGCACGATGTCGCCATCCATCACCCGGCGCATATATCCGGCCATTTCCGGCTCGCCGTCGCGGGGCGCCAGCAAAGACGGAAGCTCTTTACCCACCATGTCCCTGAGCGTGTAGCCAAACAGCCGCTCGAATGCGGGATTGCACGTCCGCACGCGCCGCTCCAAATCGAGTGCCACGATTGCCAGGGGATTGTTCTCCGTCAGCGCGTTCGCGAACGCCGTGTTCTCAGCCAGCTTTTGCTCGGCCGCCAGCCTCTGGCTGATATCTTGCGTGACGACCAGCACGGCATCCTGGCCATTGAACGCGATCGCCTGACTGGTCACGTCCACTGAAAAGACTTCGCCATCTTTTCGGCGATGCCGCACATGGCCCACGCCGCTCGGCGAAGCCCCGTTCTTGCGCAGCGAAGTAAGGAACGCAGGCACATCTTCGGCTGGGCGCAGCTCGGTGATCTTCATTCCGAGCAATTCTTCGCGCGAATAACCGTACTGCCGCACAGCCGCTGCATTGACTTCCAGAATCTCCAGGGTCCGGTGATCGCAGATGTACATCGCCAGCGGGTTGGTGGAAAAAAGCACTTCGAACTGGCGGTCGGCCACCGCCGAGTGGCTGCCAATAGCGGAACCTCTCTCCGGCGCGTGCAAAGACGAGCTTCCATCCGCGCGTTTGAGCGCACGCGTCGGAGCGGCTTGCTTCCCCTGAAGCTTCGAGTTCTGGCTCGACATAGTTGTAGACAGCTGTAGGGCCGGAGTTTACGCGAGCTCCGCGGACATCCCCGCTTCAGTTATAGGGTCCGGTACCAGCACCAACAATGGTACGTTGGTACCAGCGGCTGCCGCCCGTGCGCCAAAGCGCACTCTTACTCAAGCGGCCGTAATTCTGCGCCATCCCCTAAAAACAGGATGGCAACCTTCCGAATCCCCCGAGTAAGATGGGATGTGGCTTGGGAGGCGCCGCGCATTGGCGAACAAATGACGAAAGGCCATGACCACGAGCGATCACATTCCGGATGAAGAGGATTTGCTGAACGCGCACCGCGTCGCCGACCAGTTCGACGCCCTGATCGCCGCGCGTGAATCCGACCCGTTCCACCTTCTCGGCCCGCATTGGATCGAACGCGGCGGCCAGAAAGTCCTGGCGATCCGCAGCTTACGGCCCGACGCGCGGGAGCTTTCCCTCGTCTGGGGTAAGGGCGCTGCGGAGACCACCTACGCGGCCGCGAAAATCGATCCCATCGGCCTGTTTGAAGCGACCCTTCCCGCCGCCGCGCTGAAAATGTCCGGCGACGAGCCCATCGCCCCCATCGACTATCGCCTACGGTTCGGCTTCCCCGACGGCGCCGGATACGAAACCTACGACGCCTACGCCTTCCCGCCCATCCTCACCGAATACGATCTCTACCTTTCCGGCGAAGGCACGCATTACCTCAATTACGAAAAGCTGGGCGCACACGTCCGCGAACATGCCGGCGTCAGCGGGGTCGAATTCGCGGTCTGGGCGCCGAACGCCAAGCGCGTGAGCGTGGTCGGCGTCTTCAACAACTGGGACGGCCGCGTCGCCCCGATGCGGAGCCGTGGAGCCAGCGGTATCTGGGAAATTTTTCTGCCGGGTCTGGCCGAAGGCGCGCTCTACAAGTTCGAAATCTTTTCACGCGCAGGCGATCATCTCGGCCTCAAATCCGATCCCTACGGATTCGCGTCCGAGTTGCGCCCGAAAACGGCGTCGGTCGTCTGCAATATCGACCGCCACGAATGGCAGGACTCCGCGTGGCTCGCCGAACGCGCCTCGTGCGACTGGCTCCATTCGCCGATGTCGATCTACGAAGTGCACGCCGGCTCTTGGCGCCGCCATGCCCAAGACGGCCGCTGGCTCAGCTATCGCGAGCTCGCTGACGAGCTGATTCCCTACGTGAAGCAGATGGGTTACACGCACATCGAGCTGATGCCCATCATGGAGCATCCCTTCGACGCATCGTGGGGCTACCAGACCGTCGGATATTTCGCCGTCACCAGCCGCTTCGGCACGCCCGACGATTTCATGTACTTCGTCGACCGCTGCCACCAGGAAAATCTCGGCGTCATCCTCGACTGGACGCCCGCGCACTTCCCGCGCGACGCGCACGGCCTCGCGTTTTTCGACGGCACGCATCTTTACGAGCACGCCGACCCGCGCATGGGCGAGCATCCCGACTGGGGCACGCTCGTCTTCAACTACGGCCGCAACGAAGTGCAGAATTTCCTGCTCTCCAACGCGCTCTTCTGGGTCGACAAGTACCACATCGACGGCCTGCGCGTGGACGCCGTCGC
>Ga0209007_1000300_pt1 | contig 23910 bp, 16 predicted proteins | sample JacPinW_OM1H0_O2_FD_187961 | JGI IMG/M metagenome (GOLD analysis project Ga0209007, IMG submission 187961) | Forest soil microbial communities from Algoma, Ontario, Canada - Jack Pine, Ontario site 1_JW_OM1H0_O2 (SPAdes) (version 2) | ecosystem: Environmental > Terrestrial > Soil > Boreal... | reverse complement strand
AGCCCTCGCTGCTGGTCACGGTGGTACCGCCCGCGACGACCAGGATGAAGTCGCCGCGCGGCGTGCGACTGACCTCCTTCACGTGCCTCATGTTGATGAGACACGAGCGGCTGATGCGCAGCATCGGCTGCTGCTGAAAAGACTTCTCCGCCTGCTGCAGGGTGCTGCGCGCGTGGAACACTTCCCGGCCGATCGTGAGTCGCACGTAGTTGCGATCCGCCTCGACGACCTCCACCTGCGATACGTCCAGCATGTGCATGCGGCTGCCGGCCTCGGCAAGCACCCGCGGCTGCACGTCGGCGCTCGCGCGGGCGCTGCGCTCGAGCTGCTCGAGGAGTGCCGCGAGCGTCGCTTCGCGATCGGGCGGGGACTGCGCTGCATGCCGGCGGCGCACGCGCCCGAGCATCGCGCGGAAGCGGGCGTCGTCAAAGGGCTTCAGCAGGTAGTCGACGGCGCTCACTTCGAAAGCTTCGAGCGCGTAGTGATCATAGGCCGTGACGAACACGATGAGCGGCAGGGTCTTCGGATCGAGCGCGCGCGCCAGCGCCATGCCCGTCAGCGCATCCATCTGGATGTCGAGGAACAGCAGGTCCGGCGGCCGGGCCCGGATCGCTTCCAGCGCCGCGCGGCCGTCACCGAACTCACCGACCACCACCAGATCGGACTCGCGGTCGCAGCACTCGCGCACCGCGCGCCGCGCGGCCGGCTCGTCATCGACGATGACGACGTTCATGAGCGCCGCTGCGCCTCGGCCTGCGCCGCGCCCTCCGGCCCGTCGCGCAGCAACGGCATGCGGATCTCGGCCACCCAGACCTCGCCCGCGCGCAGACCTGCGCTGAAGGTGGCCCGCTCGCCGAACTGTACCGCCAGGCGCTCGCGCACGTTGGCGAGCCCGATCCCGGCGCCGTGCCCGCTGTCGCGTCCCGGAGCCACGCTGTTCTCGACCCGCAGGGTGAGGGTCTCGGCGTCCGCATCCGTCGTGACGCGCACGGTCACCGGACCGTCGTGGCCGGCGAGCCCGTGAAGGACCGCGTTCTCGACCAGCGGCTGCAGTATGAGGCTCGGCACCCAGACGCGCGGCGCCGCGGCGGGCGCCGGCACGCTGACCGTCAGCCGGTCGGAGAAGCGCCGCTGCTGCAGTTCGAGGTACAGCAGCACGAACTGCAGCTCATCGGCGAGGCTCGAGAACTCGCGCTCGCCCGCGCTCAGCAGCCGGCGCAGCAGATCGCCGAGTTGCACCACCATGGCCTGCGCGGCCGGCGGGTCCCAGGTGATCTGCCCGCGGATCGCATGCAGCAGGTTGAAGAGCGTGTGCGGCGAGAGCTGCATGCGCAGCGCCGCCAGGTGCGCCGCGGTGAGCGCGCGCTCGAGCGCCGCGCCGCGCAGCTGCGCATCCCGCAGTCGCTGATAGAACGCAAAGCCGCTGATCAGCGCCAGGCCAAAGCCGTACGTGACCAGAAAGCTGGTGGCACTGGCCGCCCAGGTCGACAGGGCGGGTCCATTCAGGAACCCCGACCAGCTCGACCAGTCCTTGTCCATGCTCATGCCGGATTTGCCATGCCCCTCCCCCATGATCCACTCGCCGAGAGCCAGCGCCGGCGATGCCAGCACCGCGAACCCCGCGGCGATCAGCAGCTGCACCGGCAACCGCTTCCACAGCGGCTGCCATCCGAGGCGCAGCGAGCCCCAGACACACAGCATGAGCACGGGATATAGCAGCAGGTGTTGCACCAGCCGTGCATCCCAGGGCGCAAAGAAGTGCGTCACGTTCACGGACTTCAGGCTCTGGCCCATGGTGCTCGCGTACATGAGGTTCGACAGCGCGACGTACACCCAGAAGGCCGTCAGCACCGCGAGCGACGGCCAGAAGCTCGCGCGTGTCTCGGCAGCCGGCCGCACCACGGCGGCGCCGCGGGTCGCGCCGAGAAAGGGCGGCGCGATGGACTCAAGAGGAGTGGCGCTCATGACCATGGAGCATAGCTTACGCGCAGCACCGCGCGCGTGCCGGGTGCCAGCGCACCGGGACGAGCGCGTCGGCCCGCGGGACGAATCCGCTCCGCCGATGTGAATCTTTTGCAAGGGCGTGAGACGGACCTGCGTCGCGTGTTGGCACTGCGGTACGAGTGCGTCGTGGGGCGGGATCAACGCGTGGCGCACCGGCTACGCCCGAGGCGCGCAACTTGGGAAGCTGCCGTCCGAGCCGCACCAGTACGCGGCCCGAACCAAAGGAGACTTCCATGATCACCTCATTGATGAGCCAGCGCATGCGCGCCGGTACGGTCGCCCTCGCCGCCTGCCTGCTCGGTGCCGCCGCGGGCACCGCCAGCGCTGCTACCAGCACCGCCGACGACAGCGCCGACGTCCGCACGATGCGCGTCAGCTACGGCGATCTGAATCTCGCCACCGAACAGGGCTCGCGCGCGCTCCATACGCGGCTCGAGTCCGCCGCACGCGCCGTCTGCGCACCGGAGGACGGGCGCAACCTCGCCGAGGTTGCCGCGGCGCGCGCCTGCGAGGCACGGGCGATCGCGCAGGCGGTGAAGGACGTGCACAGCCCGATGCTCGCGGCTAACCGCGTCCAGGGTTAGACAGGTGAGAGCGGCCAGCGGCGCGGGTGACCTCACAGCGGGTCACCTGCGCCGCGCCGGCTCAGTCTGAGCCCAGACTCTCGAGAAAGGTCGCCGATGGAGCGAACAACAGGCTCCCGGTGACGGCGCGACTGAAATCGAGCAGACGGTCGTAGTTGCCCGGCGGTCGTCCGATAAACATGTTCTCCAGCATCTGCTCGGTTGTCCGGGGAGAGCGGCTGTAGCCGATGAAGTAGGTTCCGAACTCTCCCTGACTCGGCTGTCCGAAGGGCATGTTGTCGCGCAGGATCTTGACCTCTGCGCCATTCTCGACAATGGTCGTCAAGGCATTGTGTGCCGACGACGGCTTCACCGTATCGCTCAGCTCGATATCCGAAAGCTTCCTGCGCCCGATGATCAGCTCCTGCTGCTCCGTCGAGAGCGCGTTCCACCTGCTCACATCGTGCAGGTACTTCTGAATGATGACGTAGCTTCCGCCTGCAAACGCGGAATCCTCTGCGCCCACGAGCGCCGCGTCCAGGGCGGCGTTGGCGCGCGGATTCTCCGTTCCGTCGACGAAACCCAGCAGGTCGCGATCGTCGAAGTAGCGGAAACCGTGCGTCTCATCGACCGATGAAACCGCGGCGCCGATTCGCTCCATGATCTGGCTGACCAATTCGAAGCACAGATCCATCTCCTTGGCACGAATGTGAAACAACACATCGCCCGGAGTCGAGACCGCGCGGCGCTCGCCCGAGCGTATCTCCCGAAAAGGATGCAGCTCTCTGGGGCGGGCATTTCCCAGAATCCGCTCCCAGACATCCGATCCGAATGCCGCGACACAGGAAAGCGCGGCCTCTATGCGACGGAACTCGACCGCGCGAAAGATCCCGGGAAGATCGCCGCAAAGCGCGCGCACGGTTGCGCAGCTGTCGCGGTCGGGCTTCACGCACACCACCAGGAAAATCGCGGCGCGCGTGAGAGGCGCAAGAACCGGCTGCGGGATGCTCATACAGGAAGACTACTGGCCCGCGTGGACCGATTCAAAAAAAAGCGGCCCGTGGAGGGCCGCCCGTCTGTCAGATCGATTTAAACCTGAAGGCTCAGCCTGGTCAGGCTGCTTTCCTGGCGCCGGTCGCGCCCTTGGCGGCATCAGCCGCGAAGCCGCTCACCGACTCCTGCACTTCGCTCGCCAGGTGCGAGAACTCCTGGGCGCGCGCCCGGAGCTTCTCGGAGAGCCGCGTGCCGAGCTCGGCCTGCTTCGAGAGCAACTCGGCGATGGCCTGCGTGCCGACGGCGGCCCTGGCGCTCAGGGCAACATTCGTCTGCGCCAGCCCCGCCTCGAGGCAGTCGCCGGCGACCGCGTAGTGGAAGCGCGCGAAGCGCTCGAGCGCCCGGAAACCTTCCTGCTGGGCCTTGGTGAAGGAGGCGAACGTGTCCCTGTAGGTCTCCAGCCAGGCGGTGAGGTCGTGTGTACGGTCGGTCATGGCGGCTCCTTAAGACAGGGGTGCGTGAACAGGCTTCGCATTGTACGCCGATTTGTATGCAGTGCAAGATATTTAACAATATTGACCCGTAGATCTGTAGTGCATTGAGTAATAAAAGTTTAGTGAATTGTAAGAGCGCCATGGACGAGCCATCGTTTTGCGGTGCACCCGCCACTGCCGACGAGTCACGGGTCGCCAGATCACGAGCTGCACGTGCGCTCGGGCGGGTTGTTAAGATCGCCCCAGACAGGAGTGGAGCGCGATGTCCGAAAGCAAGATGCCTCTCAGTGAACTGGCGGCGCACGTCGGCGAGGAGATGGGCGTTTCGTCCTGGACGACGCTCGACCAGGCGCGCATCGACGAGTTTGCCCACTGCACGGGCGACCACCAGTGGATCCACGTCGATCCCGAGCGTGCGGCGCGCGACAGCCCGTTCGGCGGCACCGTCGCGCATGGGTTTCTGACGGTCGCGCTGCTCGCACCCACGGCGTTCGAGGTGCTGGTGTCCAAAGTCGCGCCGAAGTCGGTCGTGAACTACGGCTTGGAGAAGGTGCGCTTCATCTCCCCGGTGCGCTCGGGCAAGCGGGTACGCAACCACATCAAGCTCACCTCGGTCGAGAACCGCGGCGCCAGTCGCTATCTCGTCAGCACCGAGAACACGGTCGAGATCGAAGGCGAGACCAAGCCGGCGCTGACCGCGACGACCCTGGCCATCTTCATGGCCTGACGCTCGCGCACCGGCTCAGCCGCGCATGCGGCCGCCGTCGGGATCGAATGCAGCCCCCGACAGGCGCGTAGCCCGGCGCCGCTCGGCGATCAGCTCGATCTCGAAGCCCTCGTCGGCACCCGCGAGCGCCGCGGGAATGTAGCCGAGCGCGAGTGAGCGCTGCACGCTGTAGCCGTACGCTCCGGAGGTCACCCAGCCGACCACCTTGCCGTCGTGCCAGATGGGCTCATCGCCCGAAGCGTCGGCATCGGTCGTATCCACCGCGAAGGTGACCAGCCGCAGCTTGCCGCCGCTCGCCTGCTCCTCGAGCGCCGCGGCACGACCGACGAAGGCATCCTTCTTCAGATCGACGAAGCGTCCGAGTCCCGCCTCGAACGGCCCGTAGATGGGCCGGTACTCGCGCGCCCAGGTGCCGAAGCTCTTCTCGATGCGCATGGCGTTCAGCGCGCGGCCGCCGAAGTGCCTGAGCCCGTGCGCGGGGCCCGCGGCGGTGATCAGATCGTAGAGCGCGCGCTGATACTCCGTCGTCACCCAGATCTCGAACCCCAGATCGCCGGTGAAGGTGATGCGCCCGACGAACGCCGGAATCATCCCGATGTCGATGCGCCGGAACGACAGGAACGGGAACGCCGCGCTCGAGAGGTCCTCGCGGGTCAGCTCCTGCAGCAGCGCGCGCGAGCTCGGCCCTGCAACCGAGAGTCCCACGTACTCCATCGCGCACGGCCGCACGGTGACGCCGGCGGGCGGCGGATAGCGCTCGAACCAGCGCCGGTAGTACACCTCGGCGACGTAGGTGCAGATCAGGAAGATGCGATCGGCCGCGAGACGGCACATGGTGAAGTCGCCGATCAGCTTGCCGCGCTCATTCAGCATCGGCGTGAGGGCGATACGCCCGGGCCGCGGTACCCGGTTCGCCATGATGAGCGACAGCCACTCCTCGGCCCCGGCGCCGGTGACCTCGAACTTGCCGTAGTTGGAGATCTCGAGCAGGCCGGCCGCCTCGCGCACCGCCTGGCATTCGAGCGTGACGTACGGGTGCGCGTTGGAGCGGTGGAAGGTGACGTCCTCGTGCGCGTCGGCAGGGCTGGGGGCGAACCACAGAGCGTGCTCGAGTCCGCAGTAGTCACCGAACACCGCATGCTGGGCTTCGAGACGGCCGTAGATCGGCGTGGTGCGCAGCGGCCTGGCCGCCGTCAGCTCCTCGTTCGGGAAGCGGATGCGGAAGCGCCGCGAGTAGTTCTCGCGCACCTTGGCGTTGGTGTAGGCGAGCGTCGTCCAGTCGCCGTAGCGCGCCACGTCCATCGCCCAGATGTCCGCTCCCGGATCGCCCTCCACCATCCACTGCGACAGTGCGAGCCCGACACCGCCGCCTTGGCTGAAGCCCGCCATGACGCCGCAGGCCACCCAGAAGTTCCTCAGGCCGCGGATGGGCCCCACCAGCGGGTTGCCGTCGGGGGCAAAGGTAAACGGGCCGTTGACTACCTTGCGGATGCCCACTTCGCCGAGAGCGGGGAAATGCTGGAAGCCGACCTCGAGGCTCGGGGCGATGCGCTCGAGGTCGTTCGGCAGCAGGCTCTGAGTGAAGTCCCACGGCGTCTCGCGCGGCGACCACGGCACGCCGGCGCGCTCGTAGGTGCCGAGCAGCATCCCGCCGCGCTCCTGGCGGGTGTAGATCTCGCCTTCGAAGTCGATGCAGTGCAGCTGCTCCTTCTGGCCCTTGAGCGCCGGGATGTCCTCGGTGATCAGGTACTGGTGCTCCATGGCCAGCACCGGGAGCTCCAGCCCCGCCATGCGCCCGACCTCGCGCGCCCACAGGCCGCCGGCGTTCACGACATGCTCGGCGTGCACGTTGCCCTGCTCGGTGATGACGTCCCAGGTGCCGTCGCGGCACGGCTTCAAATCCGTCACTCTGGTGTGCCGCACGATCTCGGCGCCACCAAGCTGCGCGGCTTTGGCATAGGCCTGCGTCACGCCATAGGGATCGACGTGCCCCTCGATCGGATCGAGCAACGCGCCGACGAAGTGCTCCTTGTTCATCAGCGGAAACAGTCGCGCCGCCTCATCCACCGAGATGATCTCGAGCTCCATGCCGAGGTAGCGGCCGCGCGCCTGCGCCATCTTCAGCCAGTCCATGCGCTCGCGGGTGCCGGCCAGCATGATGCCCCCGGTCACGTGCATACCGCAGGACTGTCCGGAGACGCGCTCGATCTCCTTGTAGAGATTGATGGTGTACTGCTGCAGCTTGGCGACGTTCGGGTCGCCGTTGATGGTGTGCATGCCGCCGGCGGCGTGCCAGGTCGAGCCGCAGGTGAGCTCGCCGCGCTCAATCAGCAGCACGTCCTTCCAGCCGGCCTTGGTGAGATGGTAGAGGACGCTCGCCCCCACCACGCCGCCGCCGATGACCACCACCCGTGCCTGGTTCTTCAAGTGCGCTCCTCGTTATGCGCCATGGGCCCGCATCAGCCGTTCGACACGGCCAGCTGCAGCGGCGGCGCGCCGGCGGTGCCGCGCGCGCCGAAGCGCTCGATCAGCCAGGAACGGAACAGCGCGATCGCGGTGTCGCCGAGCCCTTCCGGCGGCGTCGTCAGGTAATAGCCGTAGCCGGAATCGAGGGTCGGCTCGAACGGCCGCACCAGGCGCCCGCTGCCGATCTCGTCGGCGAACAGATTCGGGTCGGCGAGGGCGATCCCCTGCCCGCCGAGCGCGTACTGCGCGGCGAGCACCGCGGTATCCACCACCAGGCCGCGCTGCACGTCGACCTTGAGGCCCGCCTGGCGCGCGAACTGCAGCCACAGGTAGTGGCGCGGCTGATCATCGAGGCGGATATGCACGATTTCGTTGGCCTCGATGAACCCGGCGAGATCCCGGCCGGCGTGCGTGGAGGCGATGGTGGGATGACAGAGGATTACGAGCCGCTCCGACCAAAGCAGGTCGGTCACCAAGTCGGTCAATGTCGGGCGCGAGTACACCACCGCGACGTCCACATCCCCGAGCGGCGGTCCGACGCCGTACGGGCTGATCAGATCGATGTCGACCTCGCTGCTGATGCGGCGGAAGTCGCGCAGGATCGGCACCGCAAGCTGCACCGCGAAACTCGGCGCCATCTGCACCCGCAGCGTGCGCTGCATCGGCGCCCCTTCCTTGCGGATGTCGTCCAGTGCGTACTCCAGGCGGTCGAACGATTTCACCACCGCCGGCAACAGATGCTGTCCGGCCTTGGTGAGGGTGAGAGCGTGCGGGCGCCGCTCGAACAGCTGCACGCCGGTCAGGCGCTCGAGCGCGATGACGTGGCGCGAGAGCGCGCTCTGCGAGATGAGCAGCGCATTGGCCGCGGCAGTGAAGCTGCCGTGCTTGGCGACGCCCTCGAAGGCCCGCAGCGCATTCAGCGGCAGCCAGCGCCGGTCGATCGTTTTCTTGTGCACCTGAGTTCCCCCATTCGCTCGCGCGGCGCGCGCCGCCCCTGTGCCAGCGTCGCGCGAACCGCGTGCACGCTCAATGCCTTTTTTCGATATGGCTAGTGAATTCCTCGACCTTAAGTCGCATGGGCTCAGGCGAGCCCGCCGAGCGCCTGCCGCAGCGGCCCGAGCCAGGGCTCGAAATTGCGCCACTGGTCGATCCCCTCCCGGTAGATGGGCTGGCGCACCTGCTCGGAGCTGGCGGTGCGCACGCTGCGCTCGGTCTTGTAGAACGTCAGGCACTGCGGCTCGAACTCGAGCCCGAGGAAGTCGAGCATGCGCCGAACGTGCCGCTCGAGATCGGCCACCAGCGCCTCGTACCCGACCCGCAGCACCCGGCCCGGCAGCACCGCGTCCCAGTGCGCCATCAGCTGCACGTACCAGCGGTAGTAGTCGCCGATGTCCTGGAGGCTGTAGGTGAACTCCTGGCCCGAGGCGAACAGCTGCTTGAAGTTGCTGAAGCAGCAGGCGAGCGGCTCGCGGCGCGCGTCGATGATGCGCGCGTTGGGCAGGATCAGGTGGATGAGACCGATGTGGCGGAAGTTATTCGGCATCTTGTCGATGAAGCGCGGCCTGCCCTGTCGATAAATGCGGGTCGCCTCCAGATAGCGCTCACCGAGCGCGGCGCAGTCCGCGGCGCTCAGCTGGCGCAGGATCCCCGGGTAGCGTGGTGGCGCGTCGTCGTGGAACTCGCGCCCCTGCAGCTGCCCCACCAGGCGCGGGACCTCCGCCAGCTCCATCGTGCCTTCCACCTGCGAGTGCGAGGCGAGGATCTGCTCGATGAGTGTCGAGCCCGAGCGCGGCAGCCCGACCACGAAGATCGGCGCATCGCTCGCGGCACCGAAGCCGCGCCGCGCGGCGAAGAATTCCGCCGTGCAGATCTCCGCCTGCAGGCGCGCGTTGCGCTCGATCACCGACGGCCGGTAGCCGCTGCGCGCTTTCTTCAGTGCGTTGCCGTGGGCGTAGTAGCCGAACGACTCCGCGTACTCACCGCGGTCCTCGAGCGCCTTGCCCAGGGCGAAACACAGGTGGAAGCGGTCTTCGTCCGAGATGCCCGCGGCCGACTCCTGCGCGCGCATGCGGGTGAGCTCCTCATCGGTGAAGCGGTAGGTCTTGAGGTTCGCCAGGCTCCAGTAGGCATCGCCGTAGTCCGGGCGCAGCCGCGTGGCCGCGCGGTAGGCGTCCACGGCCTCGGCAGACTGACCTAATGTCTTGAGCGCGTGCGCCACGGACAGGTGGAGCTCGGGGGCCTGCGGGGTCTCCGTCAGAAGTTCCCGGTAGCGCTGCACGGCTCCTGCCGCATCGCCCATTCCGACCCGCGCCGAAGCGGCCGCCGCCCGGTACGAGCGGTTCCCGGGCTCGGCCTTCAGCAGCGTCTCGAGCTCGCTCAGTGCCTTGGCGTCGCGGTGGCGGTCGAGCAGCACGCGCGCGTAGTCGAAGCGCGCGGCCTGATAGTCGGGCGCGAGCTCCAGCAGCCGCTCGAGCAGCGTCTCGGCATCGTCGAACACGCCGAGCTTCATGCCGATGTTCGCCAGCACCCGCATCGCCTCGACGTGGTCGCCGTGCTTGAGCAGGAACTGGCGGATGATTCGCTCGGCGGGTTGCAGCTCACCGTCGGCGAGCATGCTGGAGGCCGTCACGACCTCCACCGGGAGCCCTGCGAGCGTGTCGACGTGACTTGCGGCCGTGCTTGCGTTGTCCTGCTGGCCGGTGAGGCGGTAGAGCGAGTGCAGCGCCTTCCAACTCGCCGGCAGTGCCGGGTTGAGGTTCACCGCGCGCAGGAACGCATCGATGGCCGGCTGCGCCGCTCGCTGCGTCACGTAACAGTGGCCGCGCTCCTGGAACAGCCGACTGTAGCTCGGGTGCAGCTGCTCGAGCCGGGTCAGCGTCGCGAGCGCCTCGGGGACGCGGTTCAGATAGCGCTCACAGACCGCGACGACGTACAGCACGTCGCGGTTCTCGGGCACCTCGGCGAGCAGCCTCGAGGCCTGCGCGAGCGCTGCAGCGAACTCGCCCCGTTCCATCAGGGCCCGGATGCGCTGCAACTCGGCCTCGATGCGGGAAGCGGGGGCTGGGGAGACGGGAGCGCGCGGCGGGTGGTGCGTTTCCATCAGAAAAAAAGGCGGACCTGCCAGAGGTCCGCCTTTGATCTTACTCCCTCGCGGGCGGCGCTTGCGCGCCGCCGCGGCGGCTATTTGGCGCCGCTGTTGGGGCCGAAGCTCCACGTGGCCGTCAACATCACGGTGCGCGGGCGGATGATCGTCTGCGTCTCGATCGCCTCCGAGGCGGAGATGAAGACCGCGCCGCGGGCATCCGTGAGGTTATCGCCCACCACCTGCACGACCCAGTTGTCCTTGGCGATGCCGAAGGAGCCGTTGTAGGTGGTGTAGCCCGGCTGGTTGAAGGCCTGCGTCACGACCTCGCCGACCGCGATCGCCGGCACGCTGCCCGGCAGCGAGCGTGAGTGCGCGGTGTATGAGAAGCCCGCCATGACGAACGGCTGGTAGTCGTTCATGACCCACTGATAGCGCACACGGCCGTTCCCCTGGAGCGGCGGCGACTGTGGGAGCGAGTCGCCCTCGTTGCCGAAGGGGTTGGGCGCATCGGTGATCGGCTTGCCGAAGTTCGCTGAGCCCGGCACGTTGCCGATAAGGAAGGGCGAGTTGGTCAGCTCCGAGCTGTTCCAGGCGCCGGACACCTGCGCCGTCAGTCCCTGGACCACTTGCGCGTTCAGCTGCAGCTCGACGCCGCGCACGCGGTAGTCGCCGCCGTTGGTGACGAAGCTCAGGTTGCCGGTGGCCGCCGGATCGAAGAACTGCTGCTGCACGTTCTTCCAGTCTTCCTGGTAGACCGCGCCGTTGAAGAGGATGCGATGATTCAGCCATTCGCTCTTCCAGCCCACCTCGTTGTTCGTCAGGCTGTCCGGCTCGAACGCCTGCGGCGTCAGGTAGGTGCCGTTCAGATACGGGCCTTCGGAGGAACGATTGAAGCCGCCCGGCCGGAAGCCCTGCGACCAGGTGTAGTACAGAATCGCGTCCTCGGTCACGTGCCAGGTGAGGTTGGCGCGGCTCTTGAACCCGCTGTAGACCGTGTGCAGGCCGAGGGCGTTGATGTTGTTGGCGTCCTCCGTGGCGCACGGCGGCAGACCGGCGTCATAGCAGCCGAACGAATAGACGTTGCTGCCGGTCTCGGTATTGTCGAAGTGGTACCAACGCGTGCCGGCGGTCAGTACCAGGGTCTTCGGAATCAGCTCGACGTCGGCCGAGCCGAACACCGCGGTCTGCTTGTAGCCGCGCTGCACGTCGTCGAGGAACGATTCGTTGTCGGGGCGCACCCCCGGGACCGTGGCCGTCGAACCCGGTGCCGGCTGGATGTCGGTCATGCAGCCGGTCGTGACGTCGGCCGTACACGGCGGCAGCGACTTGTAGAACCAGTCGGTGTTGTCCTCGAGGTAGAACTTCTCCCAGAACGCGCCGATCAGGCCGCGCACGCGCCAATCGTCCGGCGTGCTGAAGCGCAGCTCGTGGCTCTGGTGCGTCAGGCGCTGGGTGTTGCGCCAGTAGGCGCTCGGCGAATAGCAGATCGGATGCCCGGCGACGCCGTCCGCGTTCGAGGTGCACTGGTAGTAGTCGGCATAGTTGCCGCGTGTATAGGCGGTGTAGTCCTGCTGGGCCTCGACGTTGCGCACCAGATAGCCGCCGGTGTAGATGGCCTTGATGTCTCCGATCGCGCCGTTCAGCGTCCAGGCGGTGTTCTCGAACTCGTCCTTATCGTAGGACGGATTGAACGTCGTCACCGACAGGTCCGGCAGCGGCACGCCGTCGGTCGACACCGGCTCCTGGTAGAACACGCCCTGGGCGTTCATGGTCTGGTAGGTTTGCGCAATCAGCGCATCCCAGTTGTCGTTGATCTTCCACAGCACCGATACGCGCGCACCCTGGTAGGTCACCGGATTGATGTCGTTCGCCACCGTGTTGTTGTTGTTGATGACATTGGCGCATGAGGCGTACAGGGTGTCGGTGCCGGGAACGAGACAACCCGCGGCCGAGGGGAACACCGTGCCGGTGATGCCGAGGTCGCTCGCCCGGCGCGTGAAGGTGCCGGGCACGTTGTCGATGTAGCCGCCGCGGCTGTCGGTAAACACCACGCCGCGCACCGCGAGCGTGCCGGCGATGATCGGCAGGTTGAGCGTCGCATTGGCCTTGCTATTGGGATCGCCGTGGCTGGTGTAGCCGTAGCCTCCCTCGACGTTGCCCTCGGTCACGTCGAGCTTCGGCTTATTGGTGATGTAGCGGATCGCGCCTGCCTCGGCGCCGGCACCGAACAGCGTGCCCTGCGGGCCTTCCAGCACCTCGATGCGGTCGATATCAACCGCGTACACGTCGAGATTGCGGTACGGCATCTGCGCCGACTGCTCATCCAGGTAGACCGCGACGTTGGGGAAGTTGGCATCAGTGCCGCTGCCCTGCGTGCCGAGTGCCCCGGAGCTCAGTCCGCGCATGAAGATGAGGCTCTGCCCCGGACCCCAGGAGGCCTGGCTGACGTTCGGCAGATACTTCATGTAGTCATCGAAGGTCGTGACGTTCAGCTGCTTCAGCGTCTCCGCGGTCAGCGCCTGCATCGTGATCGGCACGTCCTGGATGTTCTCGCTGCGCCGCTGGGCGGTGACCACCACCTCGGTGATCTGGCCCGCGGATGTGGAGGCGGCTGTCGAGGTATCGGCCTGGTCGGCGGCAAACACGACCATGGTTGCCGGGGCACTCAGGATGGCCGCCACCGCCGCAGAGATCTTCGAATTAGCCTTCATTCGCGTTGTCCCCCTGAGGATCTGGTTGTGATTTCCCCACTCGAACGCATTCCGCCCGACATGGCGGCTCAAGTCCGTTCTTCTATACCTCTCACCCGGGGCAAGCTTGAACAAACGCGCCATCCGGGTATCACGCAGCGCAACAGCATTTCACACTGCGCGCAGCGCCGAAAGTCGAGAAAATGGATACCCCCATCTGAAAAAGGAATCCGCGCGCGCACTCTAGCGCATTCACGCCCTGCTGCTCAGTTCAAAATCGGTGACACGACGCCAACCGGCGCCGGTTGTTGCGTGCGCGCATCGCCTGGCGGAGGCCGCGGCCCGCCAACTTGATCCTCCTGCCCCTCTTAGGCGAGGCTGCCCCCGCGGTGTCCCAACCCACCCACATTCTGGCGATCGACCAGGGCACGACCTCGACGCGTGCCATTCTCTTCGATGAGCAGGCCCGCGCGGTCTCAGTCGCGCGGCGCGATCTGCCGCAGCATTACCCGGCGTCGGGCTGGGTCGAGCACGACGCCGAGGACATCTGGAACCATACCCACGCCACGGCGTGCGAGGCACTCGCGCGCGCCGGCGTGGATGCGCGCGCGATTGCCGCGCTCGGTATCACCAATCAACGCGAGACGGTCGTCATATGGGAGCGCGACGGCGGCAAGCCCATCCATCGCGCCATCGTCTGGCAGGACCGGCGTACGGCGGCCGAATGCGCCGCGCTCACGGAGGCGGGTGCAGAGGCGGCGGTGCGCGCGCGCACCGGGCTGCTGCTCGACCCGTACTTTTCCGGCACCAAGATCGCCTGGCTTCTCGATCACGTCCCGGCGGCACGCGCGCGCGCCGAGCGCGGCGAGCTCGCCTTCGGCACCATCGATACGTTCCTGCTCTGGCGGCTGACCGGCGGCAAGGTGCACGCCACCGACGTCACCAACGCCTCGCGCACGCTGCTGTTCGACATCCACGCCCAGCGCTGGGACGAGGAGCTGCTGCGACTGCTGCGCGTGCCGCGCGCTCTGCTGCCCGAGGTGCGCGACAGCAGCGAGCTTTACGGCACGACCGCGTCGGGCCTGTTCGCGCATCCGATTCCCGTCGCCGGCATCGCTGGCGATCAGCAGGCCGCGCTCGTCGGCCAGGCGTGTCTCGAGCCCGGCATGGCGAAGTCCACCTACGGCACCGGCTGTTTCCTGCTCCTGAACACCGGCGACACGGCCGTGACTTCCGCCAACCGGCTGCTCACGACACCGGCGTACCGTATTGGCGCACGCACCGCCTACGCGCTCGAGGGCTCGATCTTCGTCGCCGGAGCGGCAATTAAATGGCTGCGCGACCGACTCAAGGTGATCGGCGATGCGGCCGAGAGCGCCGCGATCGCAGCTTCCGTCCCGGACGATCACGGGGTATACCTCGTGCCCGCGTTCGTCGGCCTCGGGGCGCCACACTGGGACCCGAAGGCGCGCGGCCTCATCTGCGGGCTGACGCTGGATGCAGGCGGGGCACACCTGGTGCGCGCTGCGCTCGAGTCGGTCGCCTTCCAGACGCTCGATCTCACCTCCGCCATGGCGCGCGACGGCGCGCGTCCGGGTGTGGCCCTGCGCGTCGACGGCGGCATGGCGGCGAACGACTGGCTCTGTCAGTTCCTTGCGGACGTGCTGGACATGCGCGTCGAGCGGCCGGCGCAGCTGGAAACCACGGCGCTGGGGGCGGCCTTTCTCGCAGGCCTTGCCGTAGGTCTGTGGCGCGACCGCGCGGCGCTCGCGGCCACCTGGCGCGCCGCGGCAGTGTTCGCGCCGCAGATGACGCCCACGCGCCGCGCCGCGCTGATCGCTGGCTGGCAGGACGCCGTGCGGCGCGCCCGCTGATTCACCGGCGCCAATCGGCTCGCTACGCCCTCGAGCGGTAGTCGGTCTGGATCTTGCGGATCTTCTTGTCGGTGCCGAAGAACGCGTGTTTGGACATGTCGGCGCTGTAGCGGCTCGCCGGCGGATGCCTGCCCACGCTCTCGGCGAGCGCGCGAATGTGGTGAGGACCCGCGCCACAGCAGACCCCGAGATAGCGGATCCCGGAGGCGAACGCCTCGCGTCCGAAGTCGGCGATCTCCCTGCGGGTGCACACAAAAGGATCGAGCCCCACCGGAAACGCGCGCTCGTTGCCACAGCACGGATCGGTCAGCGACATGAACGACGGCTGGTTCGGGGTCGTTCGGTACGGCACGGGAAGCGCGGCGACATGGCAGCGCACCGCCGCGCGGATGCTCTTGAGCAGCGGCATCATGGTCGCCGGCCCGCGGTGACAATTGAGGCCGACGACGTCCGCGCCGGCCGCCTCGAGCCGCACGCAGGCCTCCGCCGGCGTCCAGCCCTCGCGCGTTACGTCCTCGCGGTGCATGGCCAGGGTGACCACCGCGGGCACTTTCGAGTATCTCCTGATCGCTGCCAGCGCCAGCAGCGCTTCCTGACCCCAGGCGATGGTCTCGGCGACGAAGTAGTCAACCCCCGCGTCCACCGCCCACCCCACCTGCTCGGCAAAGATGCCCTCGACATCCTTGACGGCGTTCTTGTCGTTCGGATCGAAGATGTTGGTGTTACAGAGGTCGCCGGCGAACAGCGTCCCGGTGCGGCGTGCCACGGACCGGGCGATCTTCAGTGCCGCGCGGTTCATCGGCACCAGGTCCTTCTCGCGATTGATGACCCGCAGCTTCTCACGGTGTACGTAGTAGGTGAGCGCCTGCGTCACGTCGGAGCCGGCATGCACGAAGTCCAGGTGCAGCTGCTCGACCACCTCCGGATGGTCGAACAGCACCTCGGGCACGAAGGCACCGGCCTGCAGGTAGCCGCGCCGCTCGAGCTCGAAGACATAGCCTTCCGCGCAGATGACCGCGCCTTTCTGCAGCCGCGCCAGCAGATCGCGCTCCTCGCTGCGCGGCGCGGGGCCCGGACCGCCCGCGGCCGTCACGCGCACCCTTGGGGTGGCCGCCGCGCTCTTGCGCTGCGCGCCCTTGCGCGCGGCCGTTTTGGCGGCCGCCGGCCGTTGGGCGGCTGCTCTGCGGGCGGCGACTTTGCCGGTCGCGCCTTTGCGCGCCGCGGACTTGCGGCGGGAGCGGGAAGTGGGTGTCATGCTGAGCGTTCTCCGAAGTCTTCTGTTGTCACCGGCCCCCAGAGCGCTACATTCTAGTCACGCGCGGGTCAGGCCCGATGCCGGTTTTAGATGGGGCTATACGTTTTCTAGGCTTTGACCGCCCGATTCACTCAGGGAAGCTTCGCATATGACCGCCTCCCCCGCACAGCACGACCGCCGCGCCTGGGAGCAGCTCGCCGCCGCCATTCGTCCCGAAGGCCGGGCGTTCGTCGCCGGGCGCCATCAGCCGGCGCTCGACGGCGCGACCTTCGAGGACCTCAGTCCGATCAACGGCAAACCGTTGTGCCAGGTGGCGCGCTGCCGCGAGCAGGACGTCGATGCGGCCGTGGCCGCCGCGCGCGCCACCTTCGAAAGTGGAGTGTGGCGCGCCACCGAGCCGCGCGAGCGCAAGCGCGTTCTGCGGCGCTTCGCCGAGCTGATCCGCGCCGATGTCGAGCGCCTCGCGCTCATCGAGACGCTCGACGTCGGCAAGCCGATCGTCAATTCCGTAGGCGTCGATGTGGCCAACTGCGCCGACTGCATCGAGTACTACGCCGAGTTCGCCGATAAGCTGTACGACGAGGTGGCGCCCACGGGTGCTTCTGACCTGGCGGTCGTGCGGCGCGAGCCGCTCGGGGTGATCGCCGCCATCGTGCCGTGGAACTACCCGCTCATCATCAGCACCTGGAAGTTGGGAGCGGCCCTGGTCACCGGCAACTCGGTCGTGCTCAAGCCCGCCGAGCAGTCGCCGCTCTCGGCGATCCGGCTCGCCGAGCTCGCCTGCGAGGCAGGGCTGCCCCCCGGCGCCTTCAACGTCGTGCCCGGGCTCGGGGAGGAAGCCGGGCAGGCGCTCGCGCGTCACGCGGACGTCGACATGGTGAGCTTCACGGGCTCGACCGAGGTCGGGCGGCTCATGCTGCGTTACGCCGGTGAGTCGAACCTCAAGCGCGTGGCGCTCGAGTGCGGCGGCAAGTCCCCGCACGTGGTGTTCGCGGACGCTGACCTCACGGCGGCCGCCGACGGCATCGCCTGGGGCATCTACTACAACAGCGGCGAGACCTGCCACGCAGGGTCGCGCCTGCTGGTGCACTCCTCGGTCAAGGACGTGCTGATCGAGCGGATCGCCGCGGTCGCCGCCACCATCACGCTCGGCCATCCGCTCGAGCCCGCGACCCAGATGGGCGCCCTCATCGACCAGGGGCACATGCAGCGCGTCCTCGGCTACATCGCCGGCGGCGTCGCCGACGGCGCCAGGGTCGCCCTCGGTGGCCGGCGGGCGCTGGAGGAAACCGGCGGTTTCTACGTCGAGGCGACGGTGCTCGATCGCGTGCGGCCGGACATGAAGGTCGCGCGCGAGGAGATCTTCGGGCCGGTGCTCTCGGTCATGACGTTCGAGACCGAAAGCGAAGCGCTGCGCGCCGCCAACGACTCGAGCTTCGGACTGGCGGCGGCGGTGTGGACCGCCGACATGAACGTCGCGCACCGCGTGTCGCGCGCGCTGCGCGGCGGCACCGTGTGGGTGAATGCCTGGGACCGCTCCTCCATGGCGACTCCGTTCGGCGGCTTCAAGCTCTCGGGCTTCGGCCGCGACCGCTCGCCGCATGCCATCGACAAGTACTGCGATCTCAAGACCATCTGGACGGCGTACCGATGAGTGTCCAGCTCGCCGACCGCGACCGTACGAGCGCAGCCCCCGCCCCCGCGGCGCTGCGCCGCCACGTCGCGGCGCTCCTTGATTCCTGCCGACCCGGCTTCGCGCTCCCCGGCGCATTTTTCACCGACGATGCACTGTACGCGGCCGAGATGGAGTACATCTTCGGCCGCCACTGGCTGTTTCTCGCCAGCGGTGCGGAGATTCCCGAGGCCGGCGACTACCGCACCTACCAGATCGGCCCCTGGCCGATCTTCCTCATGCGCCGGGACGACGGCTCGATCGCCGCCTTCCACAACACCTGTCGGCATCGCGGCTCGCGTATCCTGCAGCAGGACACCGGTGTGGCGGGCGCCACGCTCATGTGCCCGTACCACCGCTGGACGTACGATCAGGACGGGCGTGTCATGGGTTGCGGTGCCACCGGCGAGCGCCCCGGCGAGCAGCGCACGCTCAAGCCCGTGCACGTGCGGCAGCTCGCCGGCCTGATATTCGTGTGCCTCGCGGATTCTCCGCCCGATGACTTCGACGAGATGGCCGCGCGCATGACGCCTTACATCGGCCCCCACGACCTGACGCGCGCCAAGGTGGCGAGACAGACCGACATCATCGAGCACGGCAACTGGAAACTCACCATCGAGAACAATCGCGAGTGCTTCCACTGCGAGGGGCACCCGGAGCTGCTGTGCTCGCTGTTCGATTTCTTCGGCGACATCGACGAGGCGCGCATGGATGCCGAGGAGCGCGCGACTTACCGGCGCTTCCTGGCCGCAAGCGCCGAGGCGCAGGCGATCTGGAGCCGGGCCGGGCTCCCGTGGCACACGATCGAGGAGCTGCACGGCCGGCCGACGGCGTTTCGCACCGAGCGGCTGGTGCTCGACGGCGCCGGGGAGTCCATGACCCCCGACACACGCGCCGCCTCCAGGAGGCTGCTGGGAGATCTGACCGAGGCGCGCCTCGGCACACTGCACTTTCACACCCAGCCGAACGCCTGGTACCACTTCCTCGCCGACCATGTGCTCACCTTCGCGACGCTGCCGCTCGAGCGCGGCCGCACGCTGGTGCGCAGCACCTGGCTGGTGCACGCCGACGCCGAGGAAGGCCGCGACTACGATCTCGACAACCTGACGCGCGTCTGGAACGCCACCAACGCCCAGGATGCGGCCTTCGTGGCCGAGACGCAGCGCGGCGCCTCGAGCCCCGCCTACGTCCCCGGGCCGATCGGCAACAACGAGTACATGGTGGCGAGGTTCCACACCTGGTACCAGGAGCGCTTGCGCGCGGAGCTGGAGCTGTAAGCGCGTGCTGAGCTCAGCCGAGCGGCTGGCCGGACATCTCCAGATGCAGCGCTCGCTCGCGGTAGGGGTGCGCGGCGAGTACCCGCTCGTCGAGGTCGACACCGAGACCGGGCTCGGTCGGCGGAATCACGTAGCCGGACTCCCAGCGGATCGGCTTCACCAGCACCTCGGCATGAAAGCCCCGCCAGCGCTCAATGCCTTCCAGGATCAGGAAATTCGGGCTGCAGACGCTCAGCTGGATGTTGGCCGCGCCGACCACTGGCCCGCAGTACAGGTGCGGCGCAATCTGCACCTGCTGCACCTCGGCCATGCCGGCGATCTTCTTCGCCTCGAGAATGCCGCCGACGCGCCCCAGGTTCATCTGCAGAATCGCCGCCGCCCCGGCGCGCAGCACCCGCCCGAAGTCGTACTTGGTGGCGAGCCGCTCGCCGGTGGCGATCGGGATGCGCGTGCCGCGCGCCACCCGCGCCATCTCCTCGGGCGCATCCGGCGGCACCGGCTCCTCGAACCACAGCGGGTCGTAGGGCTCGAGGCGCCGTGCCAGCCGCAGCGCTCCCGCGGCGGTCATCTGACCGTGAGTCCCGAACAGCAGATCGGCACGCGCGCCGACGGCGGCGCGCAGCTGGCGCATGAAGCGCTCGGAGAGCTCGAGCGCCGGCAGCGAGAGCTGCCGCCCGTCGAAGGCCGTGTAAGGGCCCGCAGGATCGAACTTCAGCGCCGTGAACCCCTGCGCGAGATATTCGGCGGCGCGCTCGGCGGCCAGATCCGGGTCCTGGTAGACGTCGGTGCGGTCGCCGGGACGCGCGTAGATGTAGGTGTAGGTGCGCAACCGCTCGTGCACACGCCCGCCGAGCAGGTTATACACCGGCTGGTCCGCTTCCTTGCCGATGATGTCCCAGCAGGCCATCTCGAGCGCGCTCAGCACGCCCATGAGCGTCAGATCCGCGTGCTGCGTGTAGCCCGAGGAGTACACCCGGCGCCAGATCTTCTCGATGTTGTGCGGGTCCTCGCCCTCGAGATAGCGGCCAAAGACGTCTTCGAGCATGTGCGCCACGACCTGCGGGTGGAACGGTACGCAGTACGCCTCGCCGACGCCGTGCACGTTGCCGTCGGTCACGAGCTTCACGAACACGAAATAACGCCCGCCGTAGTGCGGTGGAGGATTGCCGACGACGAAGGTTTTGATGCTGTGAAGTTTCATCGTGAGGCTCCGCGGTGCGCGCGCCCGCGAGCCTACACTGGGTCGGGCGGACGCGATACCGGCGCGTGCCGCCCGCGGCATTGACACGGCCGATGGCGCAGTACGACTACATCGTGATCGGCGCCGGCTCCGCCGGCTGCGCGCTCGCGAGCCGGCTGAGCGACGCCGGCGCCTGCCGTGTGCTGCTGCTCGAGGCGGGCGGCTCCGACCGCTCGCCCTGGATCCAGATACCGATCGGCTACGGCCGCACCTTCAACGATCCGCGTTACAACTGGATGTATCAGTCCGAGCCCGATCCGGCGCTCGGCAACCGGCGGCAGTTCGTGCCGCGCGGCAAGGTGCTCGGCGGCTCGAGCTCCATCAACGCCATGGTGTACGTCCGCGGGCAGCCCGGCGACTTCGACGACTGGGCGGCGGCGGGCAATCCCGGGTGGGCATGGCGGGACCTGCTGCCCTATTTCAGGAAGCTCGAGGATCATCCGGGCGGCGTGTCCCAGTACCACGGCGTGGGGGGACCGGTGCACGTGAGCGATGTGTCGGCGCAGGTGCACCCGTTGTGCGGGCTGTTCCTCCAGGCCTGCGACAGCCTCGGCATCATGCGCACGCCCGACTTCAACGGCGCGCAGCCGGAGGGCTCGGGGCTCTGGGAGGTCACCATCAAGGACGGCGTGCGGGTCTCGGCGTCGAACGCGTATCTGAAGCCCGCGCGCTCGCGCCGCAACCTCGAGGTGCTGACCCGGGCGCAGGCGACCCGGGTGCTGTTCGAGGGCAAGCGCGCTACCGGCGTCGAGTTCCTGCGCGGCGGTGCGCGGCACAGCGCGCAGGCGCATCGCGAGGTGATCGTAGCCGCCGGCGCCATCAACTCGCCGCAACTCCTCGAGCTCTCGGGCGTGGGCCAGGCGCCGCTGCTGCGCCGGCTCGCCATCCCGCTGGTGACCGACTCGCCCGCCGTCGGGCAGGGGCTGCAGGATCACCTGGCGGTGTCGTACTTCTACCGCTCGAAAGTGCCGACGCTCAATAATCAGCTCGCCCCATTTCTCGGCAAGGTGCGCGCCGCCCTCACCTACGTGCTGGCCGGGCGGCGCGGACCGCTCTCGATGAGCGTCAATCAGGCGGGTGCGTTCCTGCACAGCCGCGCGGGGCTGGCGCGGCCCAACATGCACATCTATTTCAACCCCGCGAGCTACTCGACCACGACGGTCGGCGCGAGCCGCCGGCTCATGAATCCCGACCCGTACCCGGGCTTTCTCATGTCCTTCAACACCTGCCGCCCGACGAGCCGCGGCAGCGTCCACATTCGCTCGGCCGACCCGCTCGAGAGTCCCGCGATCACGCTCAACTCGCTCAGCACCGATGCCGACCTGCAGGACGTGCCCGAAGGCGCGCGCCTCTTGCGGCGCATCGCCGCCAGCGAGCCGCTCGCCTCCATCATCGAGTCCGAGCGCGAGCCGGGGAGCGCGGTGCACTCCGAGCAGGAGGCGCTGGAGGATTTCCGCAAGCGCGCCGGCTCGGTGTTCCACGACTGCGGCACCTGTGCCATGGGGCCGGATCCGCGGCGCGCGGTTGTCGACGCGCGGCTTCGAGTCCACGGCGTGACCGGCCTGCGGGTCGCAGACGCCTCGATCTTTCCGAACCTCACCTCCGGCAACACCAACGCCGCGGTCATCATGGTGGGCGAGAAGGCGGCGGATCTCATCCTGCAAGACAGTGACGCGCCGCAGGCGTAACCTGCGGTAACGCATGCCAAGCGACTGCACATGAGCGAGCTGCCCTCGAGCGTCGCCACGGAGCCCCCGGCGCTCGCGCTCCCGAACGCACAGTCCGCCTCGTTCCTCGAGCGCTGGTACGTGCTCATCATGATGTGCCTGGTGTACACGCTCAGCATCGCGGATCGCTATGTCGTCTCCACGGTGCTGGATCCGATCCGCAACGAGCTGCACCTGACGGATGCCGGGGCCGCCTGGCTCACGGGAGGGGCGTTCGGACTCTTCTACGTCGTGCTCGGCTTTCCGCTGTCGTGGCTCATCGATCGCCGCAGCCGCCGCTTCATCGTCGGCGCCTGCCTGATATTGTGGTCGGTGATGACGGCGCTGTGCGGTATCGCGCGCACGTCACTGCAGTTCTTCCTCGCGCGTGTCGGGGTCACGGTCGGCGAGGCCGGCGGCACGCCGGGGGCGAACTCACTGCTGTCGGATTATTTCCCGGCCGGCCGGCGCGCCATGGCGCTCACGGTGTTCTCGCTCGGCGCGCCCTTCGGAGCCTGGGTTGGCTACAACGTCGCCGGCAGCATCGCCGACCATTACGGCTGGCGCGCAGTGTTCTTCGCGCTCGGGGTGCCGGGGGTCCTGGCCGGCCTCGGAGTGTGGCTCACCGTCCGCGAGCCCAAGCGCGGTTGCCTCGACGGTAACGAGGACGGCGAGGCGCCCTCCTTCGTCGCTACGATGCGGTTCTGGTGGTCGCAGCGCTCCTGTGTGCACCTGATGATCGGCAGCGCGGTGTGCGCGCTGTGGGGCTGGGGACTGATGTTCTGGACCCCGACGTTCCTGCAACGCACCTACCAGATGTCGGTGGGTCAGGCCGGCGCCGTAACGCAGAACATGCATCTCATCGGCGGCTCGCTCGCAACGATCGCCACCGGGTGGCTCATGGCGCGGCGAAGCATGGGCGACTCACGGCACATCATGTGGCTGCTCGGTGCCGGCATCGGCATCGCAACGGTCGCCTCCGGGGTGGCCTACTACACGCACGATCTCGCCCTCGCCAAGCTGATGTTCTGGATCTACATTCCGTCGATCTACTTCTACATCGGCCCGTGCTTCGGGCTGATCAACAACCTGGCCCAATGCCGCATGCGGGCGATCTTCTGCGCCACCACGCTGTTTCTCGCCAACCTGGGCAATCTCGTGATCGCCCCTCCGCTCATCGGCACACTGAGCGACTGGTTCGCGCCTCAGCACGTCTCGAACGCCGCCTCACTGCGTCTCGCGATGCTGTGCCTCGTGCCGACCGGCCTGTGGGCGTCGTTCCACCTCTTCTATTCCTCGCGCGACATCGTCAAGGACGAGCAGCGGGCGCGCGGCTTCCCATTTTAGTTCATTGGAAAAATCGCCTCGCCTCAGCGCAGCGCAAGCGTGTCGCGGCGCCAGGTGAGGTCCTGCCAGCGGCCGAAGTCTGCGAGCAGCTCCGGCGCACTCGCCTGGCGGACCAGAGCGAAATCCACGAGTCGCCGTTCCTCGAACCAGCGATGAAAGCGGCCCTGATCCTCTACCTCGCGTGCGATGAGCAGCCGGCGCGTACCCGGCGCGAAGCCCGCGAACTCGACGTAGCCTTCCACCGGATCATCGAGCCCGGGTGAGAGCACATCGACCCGCCATCCGCGCGCGCTTTGTTGGAATACCCACAACTCCCGCCAGCTCTCGAGGGGCTGCACGGCGAGCACCAGCACCCGTCCTTCATCCAGCGTGCGGGCCGAGGCCATCCACACGATCCCATAGGTGCAGCGCCGGACCCCCACCTCGAGGTGCGGCGGCCGCCCGCTCGAGAGCGCGACGCACGTCTGACCCGGCTCGCCCGGCGAGGCACTGAGCGTCAAGGGATCAGTCCGTGCCT